>Ga0307510_10006880_pt1 | contig 13568 bp, 14 predicted proteins | sample 12_EM_MG_FD_207224 | JGI IMG/M metagenome (GOLD analysis project Ga0307510, IMG submission 207224) | Populus trichocarpa ectomycorrhiza microbial communities from riparian zone in the Pacific Northwest, United States - 12_EM | ecosystem: Host-associated > Plants > Roots > Unclassified | place... | reverse complement strand
TATCTGAGAGTATGAGAGGTGTCGTAAGTAAGGAACAAAACTCTCACATTCCATCAGCTCTGTCTGACAGCGTCTGGATGATCAACTTCTTGTCTTCCTCCCGCAAGTCCTTCATTATATCCGAGCGGACGACTGAGTTGATATAGTCAATGATGTCCTGCTTTTGTCCACTTTCGTCATGAAGGGTTACGCAATTGGATGTGGACGTCAAGGGCCCAAGGACAGTTCGGATGTCAACCTCGGGCCGACTCGTGATGCAAATCCGTAGATTCGGGAGGTGTAACTTGACGAGTTCTTTGATGAGGTCAAGCACCTTTTTGCGCTTTGATTGTATACCCGAAGTGTCAGGACATTCGTCGAGCGCATCTAAAATTATGTATGTTGGAACATGTTGCGAGACTCTGAGAATATCCTGAAGGCATTGTAGAAGTGCGCCATGACTGGGCTGTTGCGAACCAAGATGGTGTGCAGAGTAAAGGTCAAGAAGAACATCGCAAAAAGAATCGGATTGGTGACTGAGCTGGACGAGGATAGAGGTGAGCAAAGCGCGAGCATTCTGCTTTTCCTTATCCCGGAAGTCGAAAAAGAAGTAGGCCACGTGTGCTGATCCAGCGTCGGCGTCGGAGGCGTTTTTGACATCCTCGATGATAGCGGAACTGACGAAGAATAGATAACATAAGTTACTCTGCCAAATCAAATCTCATGGGGCGGCGTACGTGAGAACGCTCTTGCCTGAGCCGGCTTTGGAAGGGAATATCAATAAGATTAGGGAAGAAGAGGGTGGGAGAGCATACGTTTTCCATGGACCCATAATGAGGACCCGGACGCCTTCCAAGATCGGAAGGCGCTGCTTTGGATGAACCACAACCCGGTGCCTTCGTGACGAGCCTCGCTCGTAATGTTATAATTTACAGAGGAATCTGGCGGAGAGAGCCATTTTTGAAAGTCTCGTCGTAATGTGTCCCCTATCAAAGCTCTAAGCTTCCACAACCAGTGAGGTATTCGTATGAGATTACGAACGGTTTACATCACCACAGTCGTTTGCTATCTGTCGACTAATTCTCTCAACACCTAATCATAGCAACATTCAGAGTGGCGTGGGGGATTGGTCGAATGTAATTTCCGCACCGTCGATAATTTTGTTCTCGAGGACATTTATTCTGTCGCCAACACCCTGGACCTTGTCGTCTATGCTTCCAATCTGGCCGACGACGCTCTTCACTTTGGCGCCAACGTCCTCAACTTTGTTGTAAATCCCTTGCGTGGTTCTCAGACCTTCTGCAGTAGCCATCCAAACCTCATCCTGAATCAGCTTGTCGAGCCTCTGCAACGCAAACTCAATGTCTGCCCTTCCTACTAGCTTCTTCAAAAGAGCTTCTAAAGAACTGTGAGCCAAGGAGGGTGGCCCGTCACCACGGATCAACGCACTTGCACTACTTTGATTTATCTCTTTCGTCGCTATGGCAAGGATTGAAAGAACTTCAACCATGACTCTTACAATCACATCTTCCATTCCTGGAGGCTGTTGCACGTGGATGTATCTCTCTAATCGTTTGAAAAAGCTTTCTATCCTCTCAAAGAGGTCCACAAGGGCATCCTGGCTAGCGGTAACGGCTTTAGCAGCCTGAACGATTTGATGTCACCATCAGAGTATAAAACAACCGAAGAAGATGCTCACTGAGAGGAGGACCCCAATGCCGGCGAAAATCACCGCCACAGGGGAGTATGCCTACAAAACCGATATTCAGATAGTAGATCCTAAATTTACAGAACAACTCACCAGGCCCGCGCCAACGGTAACAGACAAAGTGTACAGCACATTCACGGTCGGATCCAGCCATTTTGTCAGTTTACCATTGTTACTGCGGGACTGACCGGACCAAAGGATAGGTCCTCGAAGTATGGCGAAGACGTCATCGGGGGAATGGCATATTTCAAGCCTGCGAAGAAGGGGGTCTGAGGCGAGAATCGCCGGAAGATCTTTCCCCGTTCTCTTCTTGTACGACACTAAAGCGGCGTTGAAGATGGATTGGTAGTTGGAGTGTGAGGTAGCCATGGGAGTTTGGGACAAAATGCAGGTAGTCGTGGTCAGGGTAATAATAAGCTTCCCGTGATCCGGAAATGTGCAGTGGACAATGGCAGTACAATGGCTTGGCTGCACAGCAATGACGACCTGTGCGGGACATCCGGACATCCTATTAGCACATAACGGTGATTTGGGGGCGCACAGGTGCCCCAGCTGGGCTATTACTCTAGTTACCACACCACGTTACCACTTACCAGTAGGAATTGGGAATTTGCAATTCGTGGCCATGCATTTTCGCGGTTGCGGCAGTGCGGAGGCGGACATTAGGGGGTGAGGTAACCCTAACCCTAAATGAAATGCAAATCGGCCAACGCAGCAGGGTATGATCCTCCTCTCCTTGCGTGGACAGAAAGTACAGGAAAGACCACCTGGACCTGGTGGGGGACGCGGTGTGTGAATATGGCGTAGGGGGAAGGAAACGGAGGACAAGGCCCTGGTACTGTTTGTCAAGTGATATTTCATGGAGAAGTACTCGCCATGCAATAATCGTGTTGTTCTACATTCCAATCCGATGGATCCCTTGTGAGGAAGTAGAATGCACGTATTGATCTGTGGGTTCACTCAGATATGTTTGACTCTCTTTCCCGCTGACATCCGTGTTTTAAGTGTCATCTCCACATGTTGACGAATCAATTTGAGTTTTCCCGTTGCCTGCGTCCCAAGGACATGGTTGTCTGCCCCATCTGTGCCGGCGCTCATGCCAAAGACAAGCACCACAAAAAGTGCCAGGCGGTGTCTAAACATACTGAAGTATATTGCACCTGTCCCATTATTTGTATCAACTGCCGACGGGCCCGGAAACCTGCCAAAGGTCACTCCGCCCTGTCCCTCTCCTGCCCCCTCCGTTCTAAGTTCCGATCCCCTATCGCGCGGACGGGTGATTCCTCTGATGAGGAGAAGAAGGGGGTTAAAGTGGCTGCCGCCATGCAGCGCGCCCCCTCCCCCGACATCGTGATGCTCTCTGACGGAGAGTCTCCCGCTCCCCCGATCGTCGCCCCTGCATCGTCACTATGATTGATACACCCATATCGATCGTGTCGGTAAACATGTGGCACCGGAATCCGTTATTCATTGCCTTTCTCCAGGCAACCTCTGCAGATATTGTGATGGTTCAGGAACCTTGGTTCGGCCGTCTCATCCCCTCCCGTTCTGATACGGATCCTGATGGTGACACGGTGCGGGGATTCGCCGCTCACCCTGGTTGGGAGTTCTTTGCCCCCAAACACCAGAAGGGTGACATTTGTAAAGTCGTGACTTGTGTCCAACAAACCTTGATCATGTCCCGCGACGTGCAAGTGGTATCACTGGATGATCACCACCTCGCATCTCCTACCTCGCAGGCCCTAGAAGTTTCTATCTCTGGTACGTCGTTTATCCTCGTCAATATTTACCACCATGTCGTGAACCACCGACCAGCTCTTGGTCATATTATTTGCTCTCCCCTTGACAATATTCTCCCTACTTATGTCGTCGGTGATTTTAACATGCACTCCTCCACCTGGTCCTTCCCGGGGGCCATGGTGTCGAGTTGGGCCGGTTCTCTTGAGGACTGGTTCGAGGACTCTGACCTCTCACTTGTCAACCCCACAGGGTATGCAACGCGTCGAGGCGAAGCCAGACAGCGTGATTCCATCATCGACCTGACCCTTCTTAACGATTCGGCCATATGTACCAGCAGATTCTCCTCTGTCTCCGTCTCCTTCCCAGACTCGCTCGGTTCCGACCACGCTGCCTTACTTATTACATGGACTCCCCCGTTTGACCCGCTTCCATACGTACCCACTGTTCTCCCTGGCTTCGTTATTGATGACTCCCTGGTCGCCTCTTGGACCAAAGACTTTGCCTCATTACCTATGCCTGATATCTCCGACATTGATTCCCTTTCCCGCGCCGCGGACGCCCTCGACACTGACATTTATGCCGTGTCGGGGAAACTGTTTAAGCACCGGCACACACCTGACTTCCGGGGCCTCCGTTGGTGGAACGTACACTGTGAGGCCGCCCTCACTGCTGTCACTTCCATCCGAGGCGAGTCATGCAAATCTGCCATTAAAGCGCTCCGACAGACAATATCCGAGGCGAAACGGGGGTGGTCAAATGACAATTTCACCACTGTTACCTGCGACACTCTGTGGAAGGCCACAGCATGGCGTCACGGGCGACGCGTCAACAAGATCCCACCCCTCCTTAAACTCGACGGGACTCTCGCTACATCCCACACCAACCTCCGTCAGGTCCTGTCGGATCGATTCTTCCCTATCGTCCCGAAGCCGGTCCCTGATTCTGACCCCTCTGACCCTGCCCCGCTTCCCCCTCGCGAATTTGCGCCCATCTCTGAAGAAGAGGTCTCTTGCAACCTTTCGTGCACGTCCAACAAATCCGCCCCTGGACCCACAGGCATCACCTACAAACTCCTCAAATGGTGCCACTTGGCGTCCCCGTCACGCCTTACCTCCATATTCAACGCCGCTATAAGCCTCGGGCACCACCCGTGGCGTTCAGCGACGGTAGTTCCAATCCCAAAGCCCGGTAAAATAGATTACCGAGTCGCAAAGGCCTACTGGCCCATTTCCCTCCTAGAGTGCTGTGGTAAACTCTTGGAGCGAATCGTCTCGAAACGCGTCTTGCTCGATGCCTCGCGCTTCCAGTTGTTCCCCCTCCGACAGTTTGGGTCCCGCGATTATCATACAGCAAGCGATGCGGTCCTAAGCATGGTCCACACAGTCCAGACCTGTGTCAAAAGCGGTCATGTTGCCGCTCTCCTCCTTTTTGACATCCAAGGATTCTTCGACAACCTCCACATCGGCCGCCTGGTCCATGTCTTTCGCCTCCTGGGTTTTGCCCCATCCCTGTGCGACTGGGTCCGCTCGTTCCTTACGAATCGCCGGATCACTTTGTCCCTCAATGGTGAACCACTCCCGGAGGTCGTCCTCAACCACGGCACCCCCCAGGGCTCCCCATTGTCACCTATCTTGTCGGCCATCTACATCCTCCCCCTCCTCCGTCTTACTGAAGCATGGCAATTCCGTTCCATGTCTTCATACGTCGATGACGGTGCCATCGTCGCCACTGGAACCACACATCACTCAGTCTTCCAGAAGTGTGTGGACGGATTCTTCACAGTCGCTGATTGGCTCCTGCGCAACGGCCTCCGCCTTGACCCGGACAAAACGGAATTCATCGCATTCCAACCACGTCAAGCCAACCCCACACTTGTCGGAGCCCTCCGACCTTCGATCGACCTGCAGATTCCCGGCGGCGGGACCCTCCAGGTTCGTCGATCGTCGCTAGTACGCTACCTTGGAGTCTTCATCGACGACAAGTTCAACTGGGAACCACATGTCAAAATCATGGCGGCACGTGCACAGTCTTCTTTCTGGGGACTACTCCTCAGCAACTCAGTCCGTGGAATTGACTTCCACAATTGGCGCCTCGTCTTCCACGCTCTCACCCTCCCCATTCTACTCTATGGTCTCCCGATTTGGTCCCACTGGGCTCCGAAATCCCTCATCCGTATACTCCAGGTTGCCCAAAACATCGCTGTACGCAAAATCAGTGGCACTTTTCGAACCACCCCGGTTGAGCCCCTACATAACATGCTCGCCATCCCCCCCATACGATACACCATTGCGAAGTACCGCGAGGCATTTACCGTCCGCCTCTCGAAGCTCCCTCCCACCGCCCTCCTATGCACCCTCCCCTCCCATGACCCCTCCACCTTCTACCTCCCTCCCAACCCTATCCCCACCCCGCTCACCTCCCTCCTCCCCACCTCCTTCCCTGTGTTCTGCATCCTGACAGGTCTTATGTGGTCCCACCCCTGCGTCGTCAACACCCTCAACGCCCCGGCAACGCCGGCGCGTTCTGAGTCCATCATAGACCTTGCGAATCAACCTCCCGACAACCACAACACCATCCACATCTACCCGATCCCACACCCTGACCATTTCGTTGCCGCCTTCCTCACCTTCTCCAATGGCACGTGCATTGAACGTGGCTACCGCGCAAGCCATGACTGCACGCTCGCTGCCGCGGAAGCCGCCATCGCTGGCGTCCTCTCCCTTGGTCCTCACCCGGGCCGACACATCATCATCTTCGTTCCCAACCGGAACCTCCACCGCCCCCTCTTGTCACTGGCGAAGCATAAATACCTTCCCCAAGCTACCCTGTTCACCGGGGCACTTGGGATGCAGTGCTTCTTACACCCAGACATTGCAATCTCCATCCACCCCCTAGCCGTCAAGCTTAATAGAAAGCCCACACGTGCTGACCCTCGTATTTTCCCATGCAACTGGCTGGGCCCTTGCGGGAAAGACTTCAATCTCGCCGAACTGCGGACTGAGGCACAAACTCACCACATCCCTGACGCCCTCCCAAAGCCCCTCCTGAAAACCCTCCCCTTCAGATTGTGGAAAGCTGACCAGGACGACTGCATGGATCCGCCCCGTTGTAAATGGACGGGCGGCATAATCCCGGTCCCTGACTCTTCTCTCCCCTCTGACCTCATCATAGGGTCTCTTTCCCTTGGACAGCGCCGCGCCATGTGCGCCGCCCTCCAGGTCTTCTTCCAACACTGCTTTTGCAGTGCGTACTCACAACGCATGCGCCCCACATCTGGCGACACCATCACCTGCCCATGCACATACTCCCAAACCCCCATCCCGATGACCGAACTGGACCGTGACGGCAACCCTCAGTCGAAAACCAAGGCGACCTGAGACCGATCCAGGGGGCAATTGTCTGTTGTGTGGCCATATGCCACGCCTCGTTCACTTGTTTCCATCGCTAACTGAGGTGCCAGCTTTGAAGCTCTCATGGCGGAACAGCACGCCAACCCACGCCTTACCCCCTCCCGATCCCCATCTCCTGCACAAGGTAGCGCACGCCTCCCGGCGGCCCGCTACGGCGGCCCACAACGCGCTCTGTGTTGCACAGCTCACCCTCATCCACAGCAAGATGCCCATGTTCTTCACTCTGCTCCACATATCTTATCGGACTGCCCGCTTGTCTCGATTTTTCGCTCATGCATACTTAAGGACTTCTCCTTTCATTACTTATTTTGGACTGTGAAAGGCGCTGAGGCGCTCGCCACTTTTCTCGTATGTAGCAATTCTCTTCTCCGACCGTTACCCCCTCGCCCGGACCCCCCTTGATTCCCTTCTCAGTTGGCTTGAGGCCTGAAGCACTGTGTGCTTTCTGTTTTATTCATATCCGTTTTGCTCGACAGTCCGTTATATACTCCCTGGGTCTCTTATGTAGTGTTCTTGTAGCACCATGATGTCTTGTTGTGTAAACAGTGGACAATAAACTTTGAATTCAAAAAAAAAAAAAAAAAAAAAAAAATCAATTTGAGTACAACTTGGCCTTGTGACATGTTATACGTGTATGCGATAAACAAAACCGATCCTGTTCCTGCAGCCCTGTTCGCCTCCGAAATAGCTGCCCCCCTGCTCCAAAGGCCAGTATCGGGTTGTGTCCGGAACTGTGGGCGAGTGGGTATCACGTCAACCTCAAAGCACTACTGCCAGGGGGCGTAGTTTCTCTGTGACTACTTTAAAAGGAGTGGCAGTATGTATCGTTCTGGGCCAGGGCGTACGAAGAAAAGTAAGAGGTAGTTTGGATGAGACAACCACGTGTATGATCGCGCCTTCGACGGTGGCATGGTACCGCGGCCACCGCTGCTTTCATTGGCCCTATAAAGGCCAGCTAGAGTAATCACTGCAATTGAAGCCAAAATTTTCATGTTGTGTCACCCAGGAACGTACAGGATCTGCCACGCGTGGACGACCCGATGTCTTTGCGTTGTTCATTACCTGTAGGCACCCAAATCCCGACGGCGGCTGAGTCTGAGACCTGGGAGCCACAATAATCCTGGTAAAGGAATCGAGCGAGACACTTGGTTGAAAGAAAATCCTAATACGAAAAAAATCACTGGTGCGATTGCAATTATCTGAATCATGAAGACCCATCAGCAGGCGTATGCTTTGAGTTCACGCGTTCAGTGGCACGTGATCGTCGTGTTATCAAGGGGTAAAATTGCAGATACTTCCAGGCATTTGAAGTCTGGTGTTACTGGCAGTGGCCGTGGTGTGGGCGTAAGAAAGGAAACGAGTTAGGATCCCAAACCCGTCCAACCAAGGAACTTTCGTAGTTCTGCGTCCAAGATTGCAGAAAATTTGGGTAAGTAAAATCTGGGACAGAGATTAATGATGATCAATATCGCTTACCAAAAGGTCTTGTGGGAAGATCTATAGTTGTTTAGAAAGCAGCTCTATGACATCCTGGTTTCGGTTTTCTTTCGTCCATGCAAGCTCGAATGGTGTTTGATGCATCTTGTTGCGTACATGGACGTTTGCACCATGATCTAGCAGTACTTGTACGACCTCGAGTTTCCCACTCTGCACTGCGAGGTGCAGGGGAGTTACATGATCATTATCCTGTGCTCCTGCATCGGCCCCGTGATCCAGTAAGAGCGTCGTAATATGGGGATATTCACCCGATACAGCGACATGTAGTGGTGTCTGACCGAGCTTGTTCCGCACATTAACAATTGCACCATGTTCGAGTAGCACACGTGCAGCCGCGAGCTTGCCCTGGCGTGCTGCATGATATATCGGAGTGTCGTCGTCATCATCCCGTGTCTCCATGTCCGCACCATACTCCAGTAAGAGCAGTATGAGGTCGGGATATCCTTTCCACGAGGCATCATGCAGTGGTGTCCAGCCCTGGTTATCTCGTACATGCACTGCTTCATGATTGGGCAGCACCTGCGCGTCCTCGTGCTTCTCATTCTGGGCTGATAAGTATAGCGGAGTCATATGGTTGCTGTCCTCTCCTCCTACATCAGCGCAATGCCTTAGACACAGCCGTGTGATATCGGGATATCCGCCCCATGCTGCGCCATGTAGTGGCGTCTGCCCAAGCTTGTTCTGTACCTGTAGAACTGCACCATGTTCGAGCAGCACTTGTACAACCGCGAGATTCCCCCGGGATGTTGCTAGGTGTAGCGCAGTTTCATTGTCATTGGCCTGTGCCTCCGAATCCGCACCGTACTCCAGGAAGAGGCGTACGAGGGCGGCGTCTCCTGTCCACGAGGCGGTATGCAGCGCTGTCCAGCCATGTACGTCCCGCATATGGATTGCACGGCGTTTGTGCAACACCTGTGAGGCTTCGTGCTTCTCAGTTCGGGCTTGTGGGTATAGCGGAGTCGCAGGGTTGCTATCTTCTATTCCCTCGTCAGCGCAATGCCCTAGAAAGAGCCGTGTGATGTCCGGATATCCACCCAACGCTGCGACATGTAGTGGCGTCCGACCAAGCTTGTTCTGTACCTGTAGGACTGCACCATGTTCGAGCAGCACCTGTGCAGCTGCGGCCATTCCCTGGTACGCTGCAAAATGCAGCGGAGTGTAGCTGTCGCAATCCTGTGCTTCCACGTCCGCGCCATGTTCCAGCAAGATCCGTATGAGATGGTGGTATCCATTCAACGACGCAAAATGTAGCGGTGTTCTTCCAAGCGCGTCATGAAGGTGAACGACTGCCCCATGCTGGAGAAGTAGCCGTACAGCCTTGAGCGTCCCCGTTTGAGCTGCTAGGTGTAGCGGGGTCGCGTAGTCGTTGGACTGGGCATCCATAGCTGCATCTTGCTCCAATAAGACCCGCATAATGTCGACGTATCCGTATTCAGATGCAAAATGTAGTGGTGTCTTGCTATCCTTGTCCCGTGCATCAACAATCGCGCCATGCTGAAGCAGCAGCTGTGCGGCTTCGAACTCCCGGTTCTGGGTTGCTACATGCAGAGGAGTCGCATGATTCAAACCCCGTGCGTTTGGATCCGCACCATGACCCAGTAAAGACAGTATGACATCGGGATGCCCAACCCGCGATGCAACGTGTAGGGGGGTGTGCATGAGCTTACTTAGCGCGTCAACAGTTGCCCCATGCTCAAGCAACAGCTGTACAACCTCAGGCTTCCCAAAGGACGCTGCTAGATGTAGTGGGGTAGCGTGGTCGTTATCCCGTATGTCTTTGTCCGCTCCGTGCTCCAGCAAGGCCTTCATGATATCGGTACCTCCCGCCGACGACGCGTGATGTAGTGGAGTCTTGCCTTCGTTATCTGACGGATTGATAGCTGCCCCATATTGTAGCAGTAGCAGTGCTGCATCGAGGTTCCCATTTTGAACGGCTAGATGTAGTGGGGTTGCGTAGTCGTTATCTCGTGCGACTATATCCGCACCAGACTCCAGTAGGATCCGGATAATGGCAAGATATCCGCCCCATGATGCACAATGTAACGGTGTTCGGTGCCCCTTGTTCAGTACGTGAACATTTGCACCATGCTCCAGCAGCAACTGCGCTGCCTCGAAATTCCCTTTGTTTGCAACCAGAAGTAGCGGTGTTGAGCCGTTCTTGTTCCGCGCGTCCACGTCTGCCCCGTGCTCCAGTAGAAGTCGTATAGTACACAACTTCTTCTCGTTCAAAATAGTGTATTCACCCATCAACGTTTGGTGCAGTGGCGTTAAGTCTGCATTGTCACGGGTATTGACGTCAGCACCATGCTCAATTAGCATCTGGGCAATCTCGACAAGCCCATCAGATGCTGCTAAGTGAAGTGGGGTTCGATCATCGGAGTCCCGGAGATTGTCCACCTTTTTGATGTGCGATAGTAACAGTTGAAAAACCCCGTCGTGTCTTCCGCGTAACGCCGCATGCAATGGAGTCCCATATCCACCACCGATTGTGACTATGTCCTGTGGACACTTCGTGATGAGGTACCGGACTAGGCCAATGAATCCAAGGCTCGCAATGTGATACAAGGGTACTCCTTTAAGTCGTCCCACATGTGACTCCCACCGCCAGGTGGCACTTCTATGGGACATCCATGCAGCGAAATGTGGTTTATCTGCATCAAGAAGGTAGTCGATCGCATGGGTGATGTGTGGTATCACGTTCTCGAACTCAACGTGATCTGCGAGGTGGGTGGCGGCATATTGAACTAGAGGAAACCTCTTCATGCTCTCTTCGTCGATGCGGTGCTTGATGCAAAGAAGGACACTGATGCAAGCTCGGGCCATGATGACATGCGCAGGTTCGAGGCGAATGTGATGATAACGAAAGGCATCGACCTTTGAGGTGGCAAGGCGGTCTGAAGTCAGGAACTCTTTGACCGAGAAATGGGAGAACTGAACAATCCGGGAATTCTGGACGCCGGCCACGGTGATCAAACTGGAGCATGCAGATAGTACAGCCTGTTCTTGGTCCTCCCAACGCCAATCCTCGCTCAGCTTCGGAATCCCCCCAGCCTCACTGAAATCAACAGCAAGGACTTCTGCTAGCTCCTGCACCCGAAGCGGACGGACAGCCACCGTCAGGCATTGTAAGAGTCGATGGGCGTACTCTTGGTTGACTTTGGGGATTTCCTGTAGTATCCGGTCGTAGGTCTCATCCAGTGTTTCGGGCAAGTCCGCAAGAACATGCCGCACACTTTGCGGGAGACAGCGGCGGACAGATTCCAGTTGGCAAGAGGCCCATCGAAACCTACATGAGAGCATGAGAGGTGTCATAGGCAAGGAACAAAGCGCTTACATCCCATCAGCTCTGTCTGACAGTGTTTGGATGACCAAATTCCTGTCTCCTTCCCGCCATCTCTTCATCTTTCTGTCTGTACGAACAATTGAATTGATATAGTCAACAATGTCCCGCTTTTGTCCATTTTCGTCGTGGAGGGATATGCGGTTGGATGTCGATGTCAGGGGTTCAAGAACAGCTCGGATGTCAACTTCGGGCCGACTCGTGATGCAAAGACGTAGATTCGGGAGTTGTAGCCCGACGAGTTCTTCCACAAGGTCAAGGACCATTTCGCGTGATGATAGTATGCCCAAAATGTCAGGACATTCGTCGAGCGCATCTATGATGATGTACGTTGTGGCCTGTTGCGAGACTTTGAGAATGTTCTGGAGGTATTGAATGAGCGCATTGTCGCTGGGCTGATGCGAGCCGTGATGATGTGCAGAGTAAAGGTCAACAAGAAGGTCACAGAACGAATCAGATTGGTGACCGAGCTGGACGAGGATAGAGGTGAGCAAAGCGCGAGCGTTTTGTTTTTCCTTATCCCGGAAGTCGAAAAAAAAGTAGGCCAAGTAAGCGTCGGAGCCACCAATATCCTGTATGATTGTGGAACTGTCAAAGGTTTGAAAACGTGAGTTGCTCTGCCAAACTAAGTGCTTTAGGCAGACTCACGTGAGAACACTCTTTCCTGAGCCCGCTTTTGAAACGGAAATCAGTACAATGACAGGAGAAAATGACAGGAGAGCATACGCTTTCCGTAGATCCACAACAGGGATCCAGACGTTTTCCAATCTTTGAAAGACGCGCTTTGGGTGAACCACACCCCGGTGCCTTCGTGATGAGTATTGCACGCAGTGTTGTAATTTACGGATGAATCTGGCGGAGCGAGCCATTTCGTAAAGTTTTGTACCAATGTGTTCCCTGAAGGAGCCTTAAGCTTCTAAGACCAGTGACCCATGAATATGAGATCACGAACGATTTGTACCATAGTAGTCGTTTGTTATCTGTCGACTAATTTTCTCCACGCCTAATTATAATGAACCTTCGAACTAGGCGTGGGTGAATGATCAAATGTAATGTGCGCACCGTCAATAATTTTGTCACCGATGTCCCTTACTCTGTTATCGACGTCTTTCACCTTGGAACCAACATTCTCTACCTTGTTGTGAATGTCGTGCGTGGCCTTCAGACTCTCTGCAGTAGCCATGGCGGCCTCCTCCTGAGTCAGTTTGTCGAGCCTCCGCAACGCGTCCTCGATGTCTGTTCTTCCTACTAGCTTCTTCAAAAGTGCTCCTGGAGGACGGTAAGTCAAGAAAAATGGCCCACAACCACGGATCAACGCACTCGTACTACTCTGATTTATCTCTTTCGTTGCAATGGCTAGAATTGAAAGTACTTCGACCATGACCTTTACGAGTATTTCTCCCATTGCAGAGGTCTGTTGCGCGTCGATATATCTCTCTAATCGTCTGAAAAAGCTCCCTATCCTCTCAAAGAGGTCCACAAGGGCACCCTTGCTAGCGCTAACACCATTAGCAGCCTAAAGGGTTTGGGGTTAGATCGGCGGCGCGAAGGGATGAAGGAGTTGCTCACTGAGAGGAGTATACCAATGCTGGTGAAGATTATTGCCGCAGGTGGGTATGGCTGCAAGACAAACATCAGGGGATAAGTCAATCATGAATTTACAGAACTTACCATAGTCCCACCAATAGTTGCAGACAAAGTATACAGCACATTTACGGTCGGCTTCAGCCATTTTGTCAGCCCGTCATCGACGTTGCGGGACTGATAGGACCCGGGAATAAGTCCCCGAAGTATCGTGGCGACGACGTCATCGGGAGAGAGACATGTTTCAAGGCTGTGAAGTAGTGGGTCGGAGGTGAGGTTCTTCCCTGTTCTCTTCTTATAAGACTCTAAC
>Ga0307510_10006879_pt1 | contig 13571 bp, 12 predicted proteins | sample 12_EM_MG_FD_207224 | JGI IMG/M metagenome (GOLD analysis project Ga0307510, IMG submission 207224) | Populus trichocarpa ectomycorrhiza microbial communities from riparian zone in the Pacific Northwest, United States - 12_EM | ecosystem: Host-associated > Plants > Roots > Unclassified | place... | reverse complement strand
GTGGTTCGGGAAGGTCTCCGAATAGGAGCCGTCCACCGTGTAGGCCCAGCCGCCATCGTGCTGGACGACCTTGTAGGTCACATGGCTCATCGTGGATCTCCCTGGGTGTTCAGGCCGCCCCTCTTACCTCAGCCCTGACCGCGGCGCATATCGGCGATGGCGTCGGCGCGCTCGGCGGAGCCGGTGATGTTGGCGATCACCGAACGCAGCGTCTCGCGCAGGTGCGCCTGATCCGCGTCCGAGACGCCATCCAGCGCCTGGCGGTTGAAGCGCCGCATCTCGACCAGCGCCGCCTCGAAGGACGCCTTCCCTTGCGGGGTCATTTCCAGCCGCACGACCCGCCGGTCGCCGGCATGGCCGCGTCGCGCCACCAGGCCCGCCTCGATCAGCTGGTCGGCCGTGCGTGTCAGCGTGGTGCGGTCGATGGTAGTGAATTCGGCCAGCTCGTTCATCGTGCAGCCGCAGAGCCGGCCGATCACCGACAGCGCCCGCCACTTCGGCAGGTTGAGCCCCAAGGCCTCCAGTGCGGTCCCGAAGGCCAGGTCCCGCCGCCGCACCGTCTGGAACAACAGATAGAAAAACCACTCCTCCGGCGCTTCGCCACGCTCAGCCAACCCCATACCCGAGCCCTCACTCAACCCCGAGGGCCACTGTGACGGGGTAAATGTGCATAGGCAAATGGTGCATTTGCACCTTTATTGTTGACCCCGGCGGCCAACCCCTTTAACCAGCGTCGCCTTGGCAAGGCCCAGCGTTTGTACGGGCCCTGCTTGCCGGCGCGGCCGCCCACCTCCCCCTTAGGCCGCGCCGGTCCCCCTATCTCCCCCGCTTAAGGCCCTACGCGCAGGGACCGGCCTCGCCGGTCTCCAGGTCGATCCGGAAACACTGCCGCTCGCCGGTCTCGCAGTCCTCAACGAACAACGACACCGCCTCGCCCTCGCCCTCGCCCTCGGGATGGCGATCCTCCACGAAATGCAGGGCCGCGTCCTCGAAGCTCACGCCCTCGACCAGGTGCGTCCGCGACGGCGCCTCCTCGGCGCCATGGACGGAGAACCGGCGTTGCAGGGTCTGGATGGGCATGGCGCGCGACGCCTCCTCTCCCTTTCAAACGCCCAGGGCGGCGAAAGGAGTCATCCTCGCCGCGACTTATCCACAGGGGACTCGCCACTACTATAGGATGTGTTATTATGGGATTTGCATCCTTGGGGTGAGTGAATGCTGGACTATCGGCTCTACTTCATCGACGACGCGGGCCATATCCAGGGCGTGGTCGAGCTCGAGTGCGCGAGCGACGCGGAGGCCATTTCGCGCGCGGAGACCTATGCCGACGGCCGCGCCATGGAGCTGTGGCGCCGCGAGCGGTGGGTCCGCCGCTTCTCCGGCGATAGGCCCCAGTCCGGGATCAGCCTGCGGGAGCTTCCGCGCTAGCGGCTTGCAGCGGATAGACCCGGGGCCGGAGCGGCTTCACCCGCAGCGACAGACCCGGCGCCACGCCGGTCGGCAAGGTCGGGCCGTGCGCCTCCAGCTCGAACACCTGGCCCTCGATCACGCACTCGATGCGCACGTCGGGTCCACGCTGGGCGACCGCCTTCACCTCGGCGCCGAGGCCCGCGCCGTCCAGCGGCCCGAAGGCCACCTCATCGGGCCGGAAATAGACCTCCACCGGCCCCTGCGGCGCGCCCTTGGGCGCCTTGCTTTCCCAGTCGGCGACCAGCAGCCGGTTGCCGTCCACCGTGCCCGGCATGCGGCAGGCCGCGCCCAGGAAGTCGTAGACGAACGGGTCGGCCGGGTTCTCGTAGACCTCGTTTGGCGTGCCCAGCTGGATCAGCTGGCCGTCCTTCATGATCGCCACCCGGTCGGCCAGGTCGAGCGCCTCTTCCTGGTCGTGGGTGACGAACACCGTGGTCACGCCCGCGCGGTCGTGCAGCTCGCGCAGCCAGCGGCGCAGTTCGCGGCGCACCTGGGCGTCCAACGCCCCGAACGGCTCGTCGAGCAGCAGCATTCGGGGCTCGATAGCCAGGGCGCGGGCCAGCGCCACCCGCTGCCGCTGGCCGCCGGAAAGCTGGGCCGGATAGCGCTTGCCGAGGTCTTCGAGTTGCACCAGCGACAAGAGGTCGGCGACCCGGTCGGCGATGTCCGACTTCGAGGGCCGCTCCGAGCGCGGCCGCACCGTCAGGCCAAAGGCGATGTTCTGCGCCACCGTCATGTGCCGGAAGAGGGCGTAGTGCTGGAACACCATGCCCACGCGGCGGCGGCGCACCGGCAGCGACAGGAAGTCCTCGCCGTCGAAGCGCACCTCGCCGGCGTCGGGCTGCTCCAGCCCCGCCAGCACACGCAGCAGCGTGGTCTTGCCCGAGCCGGACGGGCCCAGCAGCGCCAGGAACTCCTTGTCCTTGGCCTGCAGCGAAACGCCCTTCAGCGCCGGGTACTTGCCGCCGTAGGACTTGGTGATTCCGGAAATCTCCAGCGACAGGTCCGAGGACCCGTTCGCGGCAGGAACGTTAGTGTCGCCGGCTGGCTGAAAGTTCACCTGAGTGTCGCCATTCGAGAGCGGTCTTGAGGACCAGGGTGACGAGCCCGAGGGAGGCCAGGAGAGAGGCCGCCGCGAAGGCGCCGACGAAGTCATAGTCATTGTAGAGCACCTCGACATGGAGCGGGAGCGTTGTCGTCAGGCCGCGGATATGGCCGGAGACCACGGAGACGGCGCCGAATTCGCCCATCGCCCGCGCGTTGCACAGGAGGACGCCGTACATGAGCGCCCACTTGATGTTGGGGATGGTGATCTTGCGGAAGGTCGTAAAGCCGCTGGCGCCCAGCGTCAGGGCCGCAGCCTCCTCGTCCTGCCCCTGGTCCTGCATCAGCGGGATCAGCTCGCGGGCGACGAACGGGAAGGTCACCAGGATCGTCGCCAGCACGAGGCCCGTGGTGGCGAAGATGATCTTGATGTCGTGGTCGATCAGCCAGGTCCCGAACCAGCCCTGGGCGCCGAAGAGCAACACCCAGACCAGGCCCGACACCACCGGCGAGATCGAGAACGGCAGGTCGATGAGGGTGAGCAGCACGCTCTTTCCCCGGAACTCGAACTTGGCGATGCACCAGGCCGCCGCCACGCCGAAGATGGCGTTCAGCGGCACCGAGATCGCGGCCACCAGCAAAGTCAGGCGGATGGCGGCCAGGGCGTCCGGCTCCCTGATCGCCGCCACATAGGTCTCCAGGCCCTTGGCGAAGGCGTCGTGGAACACGATGAACAGCGGCAGCAGCACCAGCAGCGCCATCACCGCGGCCGAGGCCAGCACCAGCAGGATGGCGATGCCCGGCAAGCGGATGCTCGAGGGCCGCGCGGCGGTCGTGGCGGCGGTCATCGGCGGCCTCGCTTGGCCAGGAAGATCTGGGCGGTGTTGATCAGGATCAGCGATCCGAACGAGATGGCCACCATGGCCAGCCCCACGGCGGCCGCGCCCGCATAGTCGTATTGCTCAAGCTTGATGACGATCAGCAGCGGCGCGATCTCGGTCTTCATCGGCAGGTTGCCGGCGATGAACACCACCGAGCCGTACTCGCCGACCGCCCGCGCAAAGGCCAGGCTGACGCCGGAGATCAGCGACGGCGCGATGGCCGGCAGCACCACGTGGATAGCCCGCTGCAACGAATTGGCGCCCAGCGTCTGGGCCGCCTCCTCCACCTCATGGTCGAGGTCCTGCATCACCGGCTGCAGGGCGCGGACCACGAACGGCAGGCCGATGAACACCAGGGCGATGAAGATGCCGATCGGCGAAAAGGCGGTCTTGATCCCCACCTTGGCGAACAGCGACCCCAGGGGTCCGTTGGGCGCATAGATGGCCGTGAGCGCGATGCCGGCCACTGCGGTCGGCAGGGCGAACGGCAGGTCCACCAGGGCGTCGAGGAGGCGCCGGCCGGGGAATTCGTAGCGGGTGAGCGTCCAGGCCAGCAGCAGGCCCAGCGGCGCGTTGACCAGGGCCGCGATGGCCGAGAGCCCGAAGCTAAGCTTCAGGGCCGCGGCGACCCGGTCGTCGGTCAGCGCCTTCCAGACCCCGTCGAGCCCCAGCTCCCAGGGCCGGATCGCCAGCGCGATCAGCGGCAGGATGACGATCGCGCCGAGGTAGGTCAGCGTGATCCCCATGGCGAGCGGGAAGCCCGGCAAGATGGAATGCTCCACCCAACGCGAACGGCGCCGTCTTTCGACGGCGCCGCCTGCGACGGGGCTTGAAGGGAGGAGAGCCTCCGTCACGAGGGCTTGTAGATCTTGTCGAAGACGCCGCCGTCGGCGAAGTGCGTGGTCTGGGCCTTCTTCCAGCCGCCGAAGGCGTCATCGATGGTGACCAGCGGGATCTGCTTGAAGTTGGCCGCATACTTCGCCGCCGCCGCCGCATTGCGCGGGCGGTAGTGGTTCTTGGCGATGATGTCCTGCGCCAGCGGGCTGTAGAGGAAGTTGAGATAGCCCTCGGCCAGGGTCCGCGTGCCGTGGCGGTCGACGTTCTTGTCCACCAGCGCCACCGGCGGCTCGGCCAGGATCGAGCTCGACGGATAGACGATCTCGTAGTTCGGCCCGAACTCCTCGAGGGTCAGATAGGCCTCGTTCTCCCAGGAGAGCAGCACGTCGCCGAGGCCGCGTTGGGCAAAGGTGGTCGTCGCGTCGCGCGCGCCGGTCGGCAGGACGGGCACGTTCTTGTAGAGCTTGGTCACATAGGCCTGGGCGCCGGCCGCGCCGCCGGCCTTCGAGCCATAGGCCCAGGCCGCCAGATAGGCCCAGCGCGCGCCGCCCGAGGTCTTGGGGTTGGGCGTGATCACGCCGACGCCCGGCTTCACCAGATCGGGCCAGTCCTTGATCTTCCAGGGATTGCCCTTGCGCACCAGGAACACGATCGTCGAGGTGTAGGGCGTGGAGTTGTTGGGCAGGCGCGACTGCCAGTTCGCGGGCAGCAGCTTGGCCCGCGCCGCGATCTCGTCGATGTCGGCGGCCAGCGCCAGGGTCACCACGTCGGCCTGCAGGCCGTCGATCACCGCGCGCGCCTGCTTGCCCGAGCCGCCGTGGCTCTGGTCAATCTTGATGACCTGCTTGGTCTTGCCCTTCCACCAGTCGGCGAAGGCGGCGTTGATCTGCTTGTAGAGCTCGCGTGTCGGGTCGTAGCTGACGTTCAGCAGCTCCAGCGACTTGTCCTGCGCGAAGGCCGCGCCGCCCAGCAGGGGCGAGATGGCGGCGCCCGCGGCTGCGCCGGCGATCAGGCCGCGGCGCGAAGGCTGGGAATTGGTCATGTCCAGGGTCCTCGAAAGGGGGCTCAGAACGCGTACTGGGTGCGGAACGAGACGACGTTCACGTCCTCGCCGATGTTGGCGCCGGCGGCATTGAGCCGTTTCACGTCGGCCCATTGGTAGTCCAGCAGGAAACGAACGACGCTATTGGGGTACCAGTTCAGTCCGACCGTGGTGATTTCCTGCTCTCCCCCTCGGATGCCGCCGGCCGGAGCCGCTGCGCCAAAGACACCCGCATGGTCGTTCAGGTCCAGCACGCTGTAGCGCGCGGCGATTTCCCAGGCGCCCCAGGTCCCCTTGCTGCGGTCGAAAGGCTTGGCGGGCTTGAGGCCCACGAAGCCGCCGCTGGCGTTGGTCCAGGCGTGGTGTTCGCCGGTGATCGCCCAGGCGCCTTGGACGTACCAGCCCGAGAACGAGGGATCGAAAGCCGAGACCGCCGGCGGAACCGCCTCGCGGTTGACGTCGACCTTGTACCACTCGCCGGCGGCGTAGAGGTTGCGCCAGCTTGCGCCGCCTTCCAGGCCGTAGGCGGTCAGCCCGTCCGACGCGATCGCGCCGGTGTCCACCAGGCGAAGGCCGCTGACGCGCAGCTCGGGACGCTCCTGCAGGCGCACCGCCCGCGTCGACACCGCGCCGGCCGCGGTGTCGGCGGGATTGAGGATGCCCTGGATATTGGCGCCGAGGTGGACGTCGTAGTCCGCGCCGTGGATCGGGTTGAAGGCCACCCGTGCGGCAAAGCCCGACTGCTGATCGAGTTCGGCGGTCGCAGGCACGCCGACCACCTTGCCGCTCAGCAGCGCCGAGGCGTACCAGCCCCGCCCGCGGGCCGTGGCGCCGACGCCGGTGCGGCCGTCGCCGGTGGCGAAGCCGCGCACGAGCTCGGCGATCGCCGCACGCTCGAGGAACAGCTCCTCGGTGTTGCTGGTGGCGTCTTCCAGGCCGGCCGGGGTCGCCCAGGCGCCGATGCGCAGGCGGATCGGCTCTTCCAGCCCGAACGGCTTCCAGCCGGCGTATTCCACATAGGCCTGGTTGAGGATCGCCGATTCGCCGCCGGAGCCGCCGAACTCGCCCCACAGGCCGAAGTTCCAATCCTTCCAGGCCGTGCCCTCGACGCCGAGGCGCGCGCGGCGGAAGTTCGTGCCCGAGCCCAGGTCGTTGGCGGCGGTTCGCGGGCTCTCGCTGTAGTGAGCTGCGTCGAACTGCGCGAGCGAGCGGATCGCGAACTTGAAATTGCCGTCGGCGGTCGTGACCGTCGGACGGGCGTTGCTCAGCGTCACCGTCGGCTGGCCGTTCACCTGGTCCCGCACGATCTGCACATTGGCGCCGCTGGCGGTCTTCAGGTCGAGGATCTGCTGTTCCAGTTCCTCGTTGCGCTTCTCCAGCGCGTCGAGCCGGGCTGACAGCGCCAGCGCCTGCTCCTGGCTGATGCCCGAGCCCTGGGTGCTGGCGGTCGGGATCGCCTGAGCCAGCGCGGCCGGGGCTGCGCCGCAGAGCAGGCCCGCCAGGGTGGCGGCGCGGATGGTCCGGCGAAATGGCGCAGCGGCAGGCATGGCTTGGTCCCTCGTTCCAGCGAGGTTGAAGCTAAGCCTCTTATTCCTATAAACGAAGTGGGATTAAGCTGATCTGCGTCGTAGAAAATCTAAACGGCTATTGCGCCGCCAGCAGCACCCGGCCGGCGGTGAAGGACATCTTTTCCGCCAGCTCCGCCTTGGCCTGCTCATATTCGGCCGAGAGCCGCGCCACCAGTTCTGCCGCGGACGGCACGTCCTTCACCGCCCCGATACCCTGGCCGCAGCCCCAGATGTCGCGCCAGGCCTTGACCTTCTGGTTGCCGCCCGAGCCGAAGTTCATGGCCGTGGCGTCGGAAACCGGCAGGTTCGCCGGGTCCAGCCCCGACGCCACGATCGAGGGCGTCAGATAGTTGCCGTGCACCCCGGTGAAGAGGTTGGTGTAGGTGATGTCCTCGCCGCTCGAGGCCACGATCATCGCCTGGTAGGCCGGGTCGGCGTTGGCTTCCTTCGTGGCGATGAAGGCCGAGCCGACATAGGCCAGGTCCGCGCCCATCGCCTGGGCGCCCAGCACCGCGCGGCCGTGGGCGATGGCGCCCGAGAGCGCGATCGGCCCGTCGAACCACTCGCGCAGCCCCTGGATCAGGGCGAAGGGCGACAGCTGGCCCGCATGGCCACCCGCCCCGGCCGCGACCGGGATCAGGCCGTCGGCCCCCTTCTCGATGGCCTTCCTGGCAAAGCGGTCGTTGATCACGTCGTGCAGCACGATGCCGCCATAGGAGTGCACCGCGTCGTTCACCGGCGTCTGCGCGCCCAGCGAGGTGATCACAATCGGCGCCTTCCACTTGGTGGAAAGCTCCACATCCTGCTCCAGCCGGTCGTTGGACTTGTGCACGATGTGGTTGACCGCGAACGGCGCCGACGGCGCCTCCGGATGGTCGCGGTCCCAGGCGGCCAGTTCCTCGGTGATCCGGTGCAGCCACTCGTCCAGCAGGCTCACCGGCCGCGCGTTCAGCGCCGGGAAGGAGCCCACGATCCCCGCCTTACACTGGGCGATCACCAGGTCCGGATTGGAAACGATGAAGAGCGGCGAGCCGATGACAGGCAGACGCAGGCGATCACGCAGGACGGGCGGAAGGGCCATGGAAATCCTCGAGCATTGGGTTTATATTTACGACGTATACATTAAGGGAACCGACGCGCAAGCTCGCCGCCCTGCCCTCGCGTGAACTTGACGGACCCGCCACACGCGGCGATGGCTTCCGCCCATGTCCGATGCGTCAGTCCTCGCCCCGAAACTTGTCGGCGACTTCACCCCCGCTGCCGAGGCCGATTGGCGCGCCCTGGTCGCCAAGACCCTGGGCGAGGCGCCGTTCGCCAGCCTTGAGAAGACCACCGTCGAAGGCCTGGCCATCGAGCCGCTCTACGCCCAGGCCACGGCGCCGGCGATAACGCCCCGCGCGCTGGACCCCGATCGGCACTGGGAGATCCGCACCCTCGTCGCCCATCCCGACATCGCCCGCGCCAACGCCGAGGTGCTGCGCGATCTGGAGGGCGCTGCCGCCTCGGTGATCGTGCGCATCGACCCCGCGGGCAAGACGGGCGTCGCCGTCGGCTCGGCCCAGGGCCTGGCGAAGGTGCTGGAGGGCGTGATCCTTGAATTCGCGCCGATCGCGCTCGACGCCGGTTTCCTGGGACCCCAGGCCGCCGACTGGCTGGGCGCCGCGGCCAAGGCCTCGCCCAGCGCGCTGCTGCGTTTCAACCTTGATCCCTTGAGCGCCTTCGCCGAGGCCGGCGCGAGCCCGGGTGCCATCGAGGCGCATCTGATCTCCGCCGCCACCGTCGGCGCACGCCTCGCCGACACCTACCCGCAGGCCCAGCTCTTCCTGGCGTCCGGCCGCGTCGTCCACGAGGCCGGCGGCGGCGAGGCCGAGGAGATCGCCTTCGCCGCGGCCAGCGCGGTGGCCTACGCCAAGGCCCTGGTCCGCGCCGGCCTGCCCATGGCCGAGGCCTTCGCGCGCATCACGCTCGGGCTCGCCGCCGACGCCGACTATTTCCTGACCATCGCCAAGCTGCGCGCCGCCCGCGCGGTCTGGGCGCGGATCGCGACCGCCTGCGGCGCAGGCCCTGTCACCCGCATCGAGGCCCGCTCCTCGCGCCGGATGCTGACGGCCAAGGACGCCTGGACCAACATGATCCGGCTGGCCGCCGCGGGCTTCGGCGCCGCGGTCGGCGGGGCGGACGCGGTGATGCTGGGCAATTTCACCGACGCGCTCGGCCTGCCCACCGCCTTCGCGCGCCGCCAAAGCCGCAACGCCCAGCTCGTGCTGATGGAAGAGGCCCACATCGGCCGCGTCGCCGATCCCGCCGCGGGCTCGGGCTACGTCGAGGCGCTGACCGACGCGATCGCCCGCGAGGCCTGGGCCCGCTTCCAGGCCATCGAGGCCGAAGGCGGGATCGTCGCCGCCCTCGCCTCCGGCCGGATCGCCGCCGAGGTCGCCGCCGCCGTCGCCGCCCGATCCACACCGAAGATCATCGGCGTCACCGCCTTCCCGCCGGCAAAGGAAGAACCCGTCGAGGTCGAGATCGCCGCGGCCAGGGCGGTACAGGCGCCATCGACCCGGTTGCCGGGCCCGGACAGCTCGTGCCCGCCCCTCACGCCGATCCGGCTGTCCGAGCCGTTCGAGGCCGACCGGTGAACCCTCCTTATTCCGCTCATCCCCGCGAAAGCGGGGACCCAGGCTTTTTTCGTTGGGCCCGTCCCGCCGGCGACGCCTCGCGAGTTGAACCCCGGAAACACAAAAACACCTGGGTCCCCGCTTTCGCGGGGATGAGCGGTAGTTGAGATGAGCAAGTTCCCGAACTTCGCGGCCCTGCCCTTCGACGCCGCCACGATCAGCGCGACGCCCGCCGGCGAGCCCTGGCAGACGCCGGAAGGCATCGCGGTCAAGCCCGCCTACGGCCCCGCCGACACCGCGGGCCTCGACACGCTGGGCGGCTATCCGGGCCTGGCCCCGTTCCTGCGCGGCCCCTACCCGACCATGTACCTGACCAACCCGTGGACGATCCGCCAGTACGCGGGCTTCTCCACGGCCGAGGATTCCAACGCCTTCTATCGCCGCAACCTCGCCGCCGGTCAGATGGGCCTCTCCATCGCCTTCGACCTCGCCACCCACCGCGGCTACGACTCGGACCACCCTCGGGTGAAGGGCGACGTAGGCATGGCCGGCGTGGCCATCGATTCCATCTACGACATGCGCACGCTGTTCGACGGCATCCCGCTCGACAAGATGAGCGTCTCGATGACCATGAACGGCGCCGTCCTGCCGATCCTGGCGCTCTATATCGTGGCCGGCGAGGAACAGGGCGTGCCGCACGCCAAGCTCTCCGGCACCATCCAGAACGACATCCTGAAGGAGTTCCTGACCCGGAACACCTACATCTACCCGCCTGGGCCCTCGATGCGGATCGTCTCGGACATCTTTGCGTACACCTCCAAGGAGATGCCGCGGTTCAACTCGATCTCGATCAGCGGCTACCACATGCAGGAAGCCGGGGCGACGCTCGACCTGGAGCTCGCCTACACCCTGGCCGACGGCGTCGAATACGTGCGCGCGGGCGTCGCCGCCGGCATGACGGTCGACCAGTTCGCGCCGCGCCTGTCGTTCTTCTGGTGCGCGGGCATGAACCCCTTCATGGAAATCGCCAAACAGCGCGCCGCCCGCATCCTCTGGGCCCAGTTGATCAAGCAGGAATTCGCGCCGAACGACCTGCGCAGCCTCAGCTTGCGCGCCCACACCCAGACCTCCGGCTGGAGCCTGGCGGCCCACGACGTGTTCAATAACGTCACCCGCACCGTCGTCGAAGCCATGGGCGCGACGGGCGGCCAGACCCAGAGCCTGCACACGAACTCCCTCGACGAAGCCCTTGCTTTGCCGACAGATTTCTCCGCTCGGATCGCCCGCAACACCCAACTCTTCCTGCAGGCTGAGAGCGGCCAGAACCGGGTGATCGACCCCTGGGGCGGCAGCTACTACATCGAGCGCCTGACCGCCGATCTCGCCGCGCGCGCGCTGACCCACATCGCCGAGGTGGAGGCGCTCGGCGGCATGGCCAAGGCGATCGAGAACGGCCTGCCCAAGCGGCGCATCGAGGAGGCCTCGGCCCGCACCCAGGCGCGCATCGACGCCGGCATCCAGAGCGTGGTCGGCGTCAACCGCTACCGGCCCGACACCGCCGACGAGATCCCGATGCTGAAAGTGGACAACACCGCCGTGCGCGAACAGCAGCTCGCCAAGCTGCAACGCCTGAAGGCCGAACGAGACCAGGCCGCGACGGCCGCGGCGCTGGAGGCCCTGACCAACGGCGCGGCCGGCGGCGGCAACCTCTTGGAGCTGTCGGTCAACGCCGCCCGCGCCAAGGCCACCGTCGGCGAGATCTCCGACGCGCTGGAGAAGGTGTTCAACCGCCACAAGGCGCACGCCGACGCGGTGGCCGGCGTCTACCTGCGCGAATCCGGCGTGACGACGGAAGCCGCCCGGGCGCAGGCCATGGCCGTGGCCTTCACCCAGGCCGACGGCAAGAAGCCCCGCATCCTGGTCGCCAAGATGGGCCAGGACGGCCACGACCGGGGCCAGAAGGTGATCGCCTCGGGCTTCGCCGACCTGGGCTTCGAGGTGGAGATCGGCGACCTCTTCCAGACCCCCGCCGAGACCGCCGCCCAGGCCGTGGCCGATGGCGTCCATGCGGTGGGCGCCAGCTCGCTGGCCGCCGGCCACCTGACGCTGGTCCCTGACCTCAAGGCCGAGCTCGAGAAGCTGGGCCGTTCCGACATCATGGTGGTGGTCGGCGGCGTCATCCCGCCGGAGGACTTCGCCGCCCTCAAGGACATGGGCGTCGCCGCCATCTTCACGCCCGGGACGACCGTCCCCGGGGCGGCGATTACGGTCATCGAACGGCTGAACGAACTGCTCGGCTACGCCCAGGAGCAGGCGGCGCAATAGTCGGCGCGCCGTGGCCGGCCGGACTCGACCTCGCGCGCCGCCCGTGGGCTACTCCCTCGGGACCGGGGGGCCCTGACCATGACGACGCCGGACCACGCGCTGGAACGATCGGCCGTGCGCAAGGTCGCCTGGCGGCTCTTGCCGCTGATCGCGCTGGGCTACGGCATCGCCTTCATCGACCGGGTGAACATCTCTTTCGCCGCCCTGCAGATGAACCGCGACCTGCATTTCAGCGCCACCGTCTATGGCCTGGGCGCGGGGCTCTTCTTCGTCAGCTATGCGCTGTTCGAGATTCCCTCGAACCTGATCCTGGTGCGGGTGGGCGCACGGCGATGGATCGCGCGGATCATGGTGACCTGGGGTGTGCTCGCGGTGGGCATGATGTTCGTCCGCACGCCCTTGCAGTTCTACGCGATGCGTTTTTTGCTGGGCGCCGCCGAAGCGGGCTTCTTCCCGGGCGTGATCTACTATCTGACCCTGTGGTTCCCCGCCTACTACCGCGGGCGCGCGGTCAGCCGGTTCTATGTCGCCGTGCCGCTCGCCTCAGTGGTGATGGGCGCGGTCGCCGGCGCCCTGCTGGGCCTTCAGGGCCGCCTGGGCCTGGCCGGCTGGCAGTGGCTGTTCCTGCTGGAGGGCCTGCCGGCGATCGCCATCAGCCTTGTGTTCCTCACCTGCCTTCCCGATCTGCCCGGAGGCGTAAAATGGCTCTCGTCTAAGGAGAAGCAGAGCCTCGCGGCCCGCCTGGCGGCCGACCGGGCGCTGACCACCGGGCCGTCGGATCGCAATGTCTTCCGCGCGCTGCTGGACCCGCGCGTCCTGGCGTTCACCGCGATCAATTTCCTCACGCTGGGCGCTTACTACGCCTTCAACCTGTCGGCGCCCGCCGTGCTGCAGGCCGTCGCTCACCTGAGCATCGAGCAGATCGGGCTGCTGGTCGTCGTGGGCGGCATGGGCGGCGCGGCGGCGATGATCTTCAACGGCTGGCATTCGGACTGGTCGCGCGAGCGCTACCTGCACCTGGTCGCGCCCCTGCTGGTCCAGGCGAGCGCCCTGGCGGTGATGGCCTTCACCCATACGCCCGCGCTGTTCGTCGCCGCCTACATCGCGCTCTTGTCGGCCAACTTCGCCGTCGCCGCGGTGGTCTGGCTCGTGCCGGGCGAGATCCTGGAGCCACGATTCGTGGCGGTCGCCGTCGCCGCCATCAACGGCTTCGGCCAGCTCGGATCGTTCGTCATGCCCTACGCCTGGGGCGTGGCGAAGGACGCCACCGGCGACTTCCGCGCCGGCCTCATGGCGCTGATTGCGCCCTACCTCATCGCCGCCGTCATCGTCTTGCTGCTGCGCCAGGACCACAGGCGGCGGCTGCACACCCTCGCCTGAGGGGCAAAGCGCCTCGCGCTACTCGCCCGAGCGCAGCTGCAGGGCCGCCAGGTGGACCCGGTTGCGCGCGCCGACCTTGCGGCGGGCGTTGTTGAGGTGGAAGCGCACCGTCTCGCCGGAGATGCCCAGCACGCGTGCGATCTCCAGGTCGGTGAAGCCCTGTTGTAAGAGGGCGTGGCACTCGCGCTCGCGCAGGCTGAAGGCCGCCTGGCTGCGGTCGTCCGGCGCTGCGCCCAGGATCGCCTCGGCCCGGTTGAGCGCGATCGCCGAGAGGCCCTGCAAGGTCATCCGCTCCGCCTGGCCGAACGCCGGCCGTTCGCCGCCGCCCACCGAGACCAGGCCGAGATGGCCGTCGCGGGTTCTGACCGGCGTGACGAAGCCCTCGTGGAAACCGAAGCCGGCGGCGGCC
>Ga0307510_10006878_pt1 | contig 13571 bp, 5 predicted proteins | sample 12_EM_MG_FD_207224 | JGI IMG/M metagenome (GOLD analysis project Ga0307510, IMG submission 207224) | Populus trichocarpa ectomycorrhiza microbial communities from riparian zone in the Pacific Northwest, United States - 12_EM | ecosystem: Host-associated > Plants > Roots > Unclassified | place... | reverse complement strand
ATATGATTTATATTATTCTCTAACAGCTAGCGAACACATGTTCTCTCAAAACCTTTACAAAACATGATTTCCCCCTAGTTATCTTCTCCATAAGGGATAAGGGATAGATGTGATTGTTCCGATCAATCCAAAAGATAGTAACAAGCATTTATTTTTAGTTTTTGATTAGCGTGGGTGTTCGGGTTAGCTTGCACGTATCTCGACTAATTCCACAGGCCTTGAAGTTAACGACCATGTAAGCTTCTAGTGACCATCATATTAGCAACCACACGGCTCGAATCTGAGACCACAACAAACCCCCTAGTTATCTGCTCTATAAGGGATAGATGTGATTGGTCCGATCAATCCAAAAGCCAGTAACAAGCATTCATTCATCTTAGTAGTGATTGATTACTTTGCTAAATGCTTGGAAATAGCTTTCTATGCACAAGCCACTTAGAAAGTAGTGTGTTAGTTCTTTAGAATGAGCCAAGATTTGGTTTGGACAATAAAACTTGATCGGTGAAAAATGATTACTTTCACCTGGCTGAGTGGTGAGATGGGATGTGATTAATCACATCCCTTTTGTCTCATAGACGAAATATGGCCGAGAGAAGATCACAACCATTACAAGCAACTCTACCATTTTTGTCATTGTTGGTTTAATCAAGAAATTAAGAACACATTTTTTAATCTCAAGATGCCGATAAAAAAACATTACATTAAAAAAAAATTAATTGGTAAAAATTTTATTGTTTTGTTAGTGATTGTTGCATTAGTAAATTATAAATGTATTTCACCTAAACAAATCAATTTGTTAGAAGTAATCAAAGAAATATTTTTAAGATTTTATTTTGATACTTTTCAAAAATAAAATCAATTATGTTGTAAAAATTTAGATATTATTTACTAGAGTATGTAAAAAAAAAATAAAAAAAATTGATGCGTGCATTAAGATTTGAATCCATCTTAGTAAATAAACCTTTTGCTACTAAGCTAATTCTATCAACTTGATAGATCTTTCATTTTAAAACAAAAATATATTGAAGTATAAATATTTCACATACTTTATAAATATGCACGACTTACTGTATACTGAGTGTAAGTTCACACTATAGCTCAGTTTGACAGACAAATGCACCATTGAAAGAGAATTATGCTCGAAGTCAACGATTGCCGCCTTTGAAAAAGAGAGTTTCTTTTATTATTGAATTTTTGTATTTTAGATTTAAAAATATATTAAAATAATATTTTTTTATTTTTTAAAAATTATTATCAAAATGATCTAAAAACATCATAAAAAATATTAATTTTAAAAAATATATAACAAATTTTTAATTTTTTTCAAAAACTCATTTAAAACACAAAAACAAAAATATTCTAAAAGTCAACTATTGCTGCATTAGTGAAAGAGAAATGTATTTCAACTAAAAAAAAATAATTTGTTAGAAGTAATGATAGAAATATTTCTAAGATTTTATTCTGGTACTTTACACAGATATAATTAATTATATTGTATAAATTCGGATATTATTTATTAATTAGAGTATGTAAAAAAAATTGAAGCTTGCATTAAAATTTGAATGTAAATAAACAATTATATCAACTTGATAAATATTTCATTTTAAAACAAAAAAAGAAAGGGGTATCATAGAAAAACAGCTTCAAAACAAATGACATTACGTGTTATTAATTATATATTTTTTAAATCTATGTAAAAAGTCAAATGAAACTATAGTTTTCAAAATATCAATATTTAGAATGTTATATTATTATTGTTGATTTACTAACTATCATAGTTAATGTCACCTATCGTGTGACACGTCAATCGTAACACCTCATGTTTTTCAATCATTTAATATCATTTTCAACGAGTGTATAAAACATGGTGATTTTTTTATATATATGTTCATCATTAGTAGTCTCAAGATATTTATCATTGGGAACCTTTCCATCATACTTTATACCATTTATAAATCTTTTCACTCATATGCTTGCATATATTTTGATGTAATATTTAATTAAAACAAGATTATCGTGTTTTAATAAAATTTAAGCAAAGTTTTCTCTACCAATTACTTAATTAAGTCCTCGTCCAAACAACAAATTTTAATAACCAAACAATTAATCAATTAGGTCCATATCCAAACAATTAGCTTTCATCCTATTCATATATAAGCATTTTATACTTAAAAACACCCAAATTTAAGTATAAAATGCTTATGTATGAATCTCTCATGATTCATACATGGCCAGCCATTCATGAAATATCTCATAATTCGAACTAGGATTTTTACAATTTATTAAATTCATATTTCCTCAATTAACATTTTATATAACACCAAATTAATCAAATCCAATTCCCTCTAATTTTTAACCTTAGGCCGACCACTTTACAAACAAGGAACCATGTTTTTGGTTCAATTTTTCCTAGAAACTATCCTTATTCTCTCATTCCATGCCAATTTTTAACAAAACTTTTATCAAACAACCATTTCCCCAAATTTCTTCATAAACCCTAAAATTTAGGATTTAGGAATTTTCTTCCCCTCCCCATGACAAACAAGAAAGAAGTGTAAACACATAAAGATAAGTCTTTTACCTTTGTTAGCTCTATTTAAAGAGTTCCTGCTAAATCGCGGAGAAAAAAACATTTTGAATCAACTCAATTTTTAAATTTAAATAAAAAGACAAATCTATCTTCATATACAAAATATAACATAAACAAGGAAAATTTGCTATTCATATAAAAAGACCAATCAATAAAAATCTAATTTATTTCTTCTCTCCTATTTAAGAACACAATCCCTAAACCCTAAATCGCCCATTTGAGACTACTCTTCTATGAAGCTAGCTAGTAGCATTTTTTATTGATGGACGAACCTCTTTTGCCCAGGGATATAAAAACAAATAGAAGAAAGATCAACTCAAGCACTCCTGTTGGTAGTCCTACAGTTTTTAACGCAAGATGGTGGGCAAAGAAAAGAAAATATAGAGGATTGTTTAAGCCACATAACAGGAGATGCAAATGAAGGTGTAATTTGCACAGGAACGAGCAAATGCAAGGTCTATTAGTATATGATCTTGAAAATTCAGATCGTATATGGTTGGCTATTGTGAGTAGTGTTTGTTGCCATTTTTTTCTGTGAAACTAAATTTTTTTTGAAGAATCTGACATGTTATTATTCAAGGAGGTACACAAACATATGTAGCCAATCAAGAAAAATGTGTGATAGGTGGATTATACTAGGAGATATTGTTGGTGTTAGTGTATGACACAAAAGATGCTTTCTACAAATTAAATTTTATGGAAATTCATGTGATTTTCTAGTTTTAACATTTTTTTTTTTTAGATTAACGTAGATGTCCGGGCTAACTTACATGTATTTCAACTAATTCTATAAATTCTAAAATTAATAATAATGTAAGTATACAATAACAATATTACACTATGCATGAGTGAAAAAAAAGTTGAAATTGTGATTGCAATACCACCTCTTAATAAAATGCAAGCAATTGTTGCTTACAAACATGCTTTATATTTCCCATTTCTGTTTTTTTTTAAATATTTCAATGATAGTATATATGTGGATAGAAGTGGTGCATCTTCGTTTCATTTAATTTTTGATAAATAGATTCAAATTAGGGGTGATTATTTTCGGTTTGATTTGGTTTTTATAAAAAAAATAACCAAATCGAAATTTTTTTTAAAAAAAACAACTGAACCCGAATCGAAACCGATTCAAACTGACTGGTTTCGGTTCGGTTCAGTTTTTTAGGATAAAAACCGGTTCAAACTGGTTTGGCTCAGTTTTGCTCAATTTTTTCTGGTTTGGCTCGATTTTTTTTCGGTTTGGGTTCGGTTCGATTCGGTTTTTTCGGTTTCAGGCTTATAAAACCGAACCGAACCGGTTGTTTTTTTAAAATTTTAATCGGTTTAATCAGTTTTTTTTCATGGTTTATTTTTTTCAATTATTTTTTTTTTGGTTTTTCAATTTTTTCTCACCTCAAATTCAAATTATATTTTGATTTACTTATTGAATTTCATAGTTTTAATCTTGTTTCGATGGAAGTTGTGCAATGTCCCATCAAGCTTTCCTTCAAATTCAACTTTTAATTTTTTAATAATTGGTGGACTTTAAGCTCATTAGGGCAGCTAATCTCATTCTCAATAATCTTCACAAACCAAGTTCAAAGCCCACATAGGCCGACAATACTAATCAAGCCGAGCGCACACTAGATTTGAAAGGAAGTTAGTATTTCCTTGGGCCTTTGAGATGGAACCCACGACTCTGCTGATCCCATCATCATAACCGTTCAATCCTACGGTCAAAAAGCAATCTTCAGTTATTTCAGTCACGGGCAGGCAGAGAGGGAGATAAATGCACACAAAGGGCGAGAGAAGAAACCCCACAAGGAAGAGAGGCTTTGGTTGAGAGAAACCGAGCAAACAGAGAGAGACTTGCAGAGCCACAAACACAAAGAGGCAGATTTAATTTTCTTCTTACAGAGAGATACTCTTGTTTTGTTTTAAAGAAAATTTTGCTTCTCTCTATACAGAGAGCAAGTAATATCATATTGTGCTTGCTCTTGAAGGAGTTTCATTTCTCATGCTATTACCTCTTGGTAGGATACTTGTCTTCTTCTTCCCCCATCTTCTATCCTTCTCTCTCTTAGCAAGTCAATTTGTTGAATGGATTTGAGAAAGATTTGCTTTTGATTTCTGTTTTACACCTGTAGATGTTGAATCGATAGCAACACATTTTCTTTCCAGAAAATCTATGAGTCAAGAGTTCGATATATAGGTTCTAACCACAAAACTTCATCTTCTGTTAATTAAGAAAACCCCAGATGAGTACTCTAAAAAATCACCTTCTTTTGGCTTCTAATTAGCCAATTCAACAAGTTCTTAAATTTTCTCTTCTGGGCCGTTTTAATTTTCTCACTTCCCAACTCAAAAGGTTTAGAACTTGTCAGATTTTCACTTCCGGGATATTTTTGTTTTGCTCAAAGTTTTGAATTGTATCTGTTCTAACTTCTGGGTTGGTGTTTGTTTCTTGTTTTCTGTAACAGACATGGAGAAAGAAGAGAGAAACCAGAGAGCTACTTGTAAAGGTTTAGAACCAGAGTTTTTCTTGCAGTGGGGAAATAAAAAGAGGCTTAGATGTGTTAGAGTTAGAGACCCTCAAATCATTTCTCAGAGATCTGATGGTGTTTTTCGCAGGAAAACCACTTCTAGGATTGATAGATTTGTTGTCTCTTCTGCTACCACAGAGAAAGACACTTATCTTCCTCAATCTAATCGCCTCACAAGGTTAGATTGATTTGTCTCTGTAACAGGACATTTCTTCAACTTTCTGGCCTGGTGTTTGACGCTTTTTTTGGTGGAGTTTTTCTTGTTTTTTCTCAGCAACCAAACAGAGAATTAAAAAGTCCCCAACTGAGAAATGAGGTTGGAAGATTGCTTCTTGTTCCGTGTTTGGTGGCCGAGAAAGTTTAAAATAAAATTCGGATTTGAATTAATGTGACTCATCTTGTTTTGGTATCCTAATTTTGATTGATAGGATAATTCTGATTTACGAAAGAAATATGTCGGGTTCTTTCTTGTCATCCTTCTTTTGGTTGATGATCAAAGAGAAGAAATTAAAAATAGTTTTTTTTTTCTTTCATATAATGAGATTTATGTTTTTGTTTCTTTTAGATCCCAATTCCCAGGCAAAGACTAAACTGTGACTTAAAAACCTGAACGATAAAATCTGAAATCTTGATTCTGTGGATATGGTTGGATGCAGGAATTCTGAAGCAGCGATTCTTAGGTCCAGTGTGACTGAGAACAGGAAATCATCTTCACCGGAGAAGGAGGACCGGTGCTATACTACAAGAGGGTCAGGGATTCTGGATGAGAATGGCAAGGTTTCAATGGATGGTAACAATGGAGATGATAAAGGACATGTTTGGCCAAAACTATTCATTACTTTGTCAAGCAAAGAGAAAGAGGAAGATTTTATGGCTATGAAAGGGTGTAAGCTTCCTCAAAGGCCTAAAAAGAGAGCCAAAATTATACAAAGAAGTTTACTTGTAAGTCTCTTGACGATAAATGCTCTCTTCTCCCTTTTGGCTTTCCTCTTTCTCTGTGATTCAATTAATTATTGTATGAAAAGGATTTCTGGGTTTGGTTTCTGTGATTGGGGTTTGTTTGAGCCTTTCAGGGTTTTATCTCTTTTATGTGTTTTTAATTTCTTTTTCGGTTTTCGGAATCTTGGTGGGTGGCAGTTGGTAAGCCCTGGGGCATGGTTGACTGATATGTGCCAGGAGAGGTATGAAGTCAGAGAGAAGAAGAGTTCTACTTCTAAGAAGGTATTAAATTGTCCTCCTTTTATTTCCTTCCCTCTCTCTTGAGATCTGAATGATTTCAATCTCGCCTGCAGAATCGATAACCTTTTTTTTGTCTGGATATGACACAGAGACCAAGAGGATTGAAGGCCATGGGCAGTATGGAAAGTGATTCAGAATAACATTCGTTACATTTTAGCAGCAGAGAGGCTTATTGTTTTTCTATTGAATTTTTTGGGATTTTTTTGGGAGAAGATGATAGTTGGTGGCTGGAATCTGTTGCGAGGAAAGATAGAGAGTAAGCAGTCTCTGCATGGATTGTATGTTTGTTGCTGTAATGTATAGAGTAATTTTTCTGCTGTCTTACCACCACCATTCTAACCAAAGTACAGCCATCCCTGTCTTTTATTGAAATTGTCTCTCCCCCATTTCTCTAATCTCAAGAACGATGTCGAGATCCAGTTTTCCTTGTCATGGGAAAAAGAAATGCAATGAGATTCCTTCCCTTCCCTAATTCCAATGCCAAAAAGGCAAGAACCTCTCGTAAAGGCATGAATGATATCAAGCGGGCATCGTGTTATGGTCGAAACTCGAAATAACTTGTCGAGTATGATGGCTCACCTTGCGGCGTCTTCTGCGGATAGTTTTTGGGAAATTTCTTTATTCTTGCAAAATATTTTCTTAAAAATATGTAGTTTTCCATTATGAAAAGCCATTTGTTCGGTTAAAAATAAGAATTAATTGATGATGAAATCAATGATTTAATGAGAAAGATAATCTCTTAAGTTTCTGTGTTCTTCTCATGGTAAGTTGGATTTAAATCAATTAAGTGCTTCCAGCTTTTGTGCAATGTCATATGGTTGGTGGTTATTTTTTTAATATTTTTTATTAAAAAATATATTAAAATAATAATTATTTTTAATAGTAAAATGATTTAAAAATATTGAAATAAATTAATTTTTTTGAAAAATTATTTAACCAACCAAACATTTAACTTTCAACTATTTTTTTACATCCTCGACAATTCATATGGACATATCCAGCATCGCACCGATTCGCTAATCCAAAACCAAAAACTTGCCTTTTCAGCTGTTAGATCAACAAACATTGACACTTCCCATCACTTGTGATGCTGCTGCTCTCGTACAGGGCACTGATTTCACAATCATAGCGCCAAATATATCATGCAACTCATTTTGTGCAGCTACTAGTCATTTAAATGTGAATTGTTTCATATATATATATATATATATATATATATATATATATATATAACTGTGTTGTGATTTTCCAATGACATGTTGATGTGAACTGTTTTACAATTATTTCAATGATGAACCTTTTCATTATTTTTTTCACCCAACATTTTTTTCTATTACATTCTTGCATGTTTTGTTTGTAGTGCTTTGTGAGCTAGAGTATTTCTCTTTACATGTTCTTGAGAATTTAAGTCAAAGCTTGATTATAGACAAATTTAATTAGACATAGCATAAGGATATAATTAAACGAAAAAGTACCTGGTAACCGTAAAAAAAACTACATAGTTAATCTCAAATTCGCATGAAAAAATATGTTTTATTTCATATATTCTTCATTGACTTTTTTTATGATCTCTTTGCCTTTAAAGTTCTAAGTTTTGGTTCAAATTTTTATTTTGTTAATATTCAAATCCCTGAGTTTGATAAAAAGAGAGAGAGTTTTAGAAAATGATGGAGAAGAGTTATTGACAGATCACATTATGGAAATAAAAAATTCAATTTTGGTGTCGATGAATTTCATTAGATGAGAGAGGTATCATTAAGGTGTTGTTTTTTTATCTCTTGTCAAACCAAAGTTGTTGACCGAAAAGTAAATAATAAATGAAATCTAAATGAGTTCATTATCACGTGACTAACCTTGATTCAAAATCTAAATGGATCTATAGTATCCCGTGACCGATCTTGACAATAAAAAAAATCTAAATAGATCTATGTTATTAGGTGACCAATCTTAAAGTCAAATAAATAGTCTTATTAGAATGTGACTACCCTTAAAATCAAATAAATAGTCTTAATATAAAGTGACTATTTTAAAAATCAAATAACTAATAGTCTCATCAGAAGGTAACTACCCTCAAAATCAAATCAAAGAAATAAACATATTATCATCGAGAGGCAAATACTCTCATATCAAATAATCAAATAAATACTCTCAATTGTAGAGTTTAGTTTAACTTACCAGGAAATGGAATTAGATCAAAACATATCTTGATTGCATACTCGACTAGAGCTTCCTAATGATATGGCTTGAGATTTTTTTTTCCGCAAGGCTCACATTTTTTTATGGCGGGGATGAGTCTTTTTATGACAAGGTTGAACTTTCTTAGATTTTCTTCGCAAGAGTTTCTCCCTTTCAATCTCTTTGTTTGTTTGTTTCTTTTTATGTCTTCTCTATTTATATTACGTGGGATACCTAGCAAAAAAAAAAAAAAACTAAACTAGAAAAATAATGAAGCAATTATATTATTTTCTTCTTGACCATGGATTCCTAATTAATTAATTTTCTCTTCCTAATGTGTAGAATCTCTTTCATTAGTTTTTCAATTTTGTCTGATCCTACCATTTATTTTCCTTTTCCTTTTTTTATATAATCTTTCATTATTTTTTTTTAATCACACTAGTCCCTTGTTATCATTTCTTTTTATTTCACTCCTTTAACTCTTTTCTTTCATTTTTTTATGATCATCATACGTATAAAATTAAATAGAGAAATTGGAGGTAAAAAATGGGTTCTAACAATAATTAGGATTCATGTCATCAAAAAGATGTAACAAGTTATACCCCAAATATCAACTCAACACAATTTTCTTTTATCATAGGATTAGTTCTGTCATGTCTCGACACCAATGAAGGTCATCATCAAAGGTTGCACGCCATCACATATGTTGCCACATGGTTGTAACCTTGTTCACTCGTTGGCACACTAAGCAATTTTGCTTTATTTTCTCACTCTAGTCCCTAACTCTTGAACAATTCTTCATTTCAATTCCCAATTTATCCTAATTGAGCTCCATGAAGGCCTAATCAAACCAAGGAGAGAAGAAGAAGAAGAGAAGGGAAAAGAAAGAGAAAAATAGCCTAATCAAACCTAGCAAGGAATAAAGGAAGAGGAAGAAAAAGAGAAAGGGAAAAAAGAGAAATAAAAAAAATACACTAGCATGCTAAACAATGTTTAAGTATGATCATGTCGTCATAACCACTTACCAGTATTCTATGTACGCAACTCTCATCTGATTCTATGTTTTATTAGTTATTAGTGCATACGCATGAATTATTTATATAACATCTACCTGAAAGCCCTATCTCACAAATAAAGAGCGCGACGCTTATAAAAACATGTAGTTTTTTATAGATTACTTGTGTGGTAAAGATAATTATTCTTCATTATCATCCCTACATGATATATTTGCAACTTCACTCTTTGCAAGACAATTTCATGTGATCTTAGATATATAAATACCTAAGGTAACCAAGTGATAATATAAACAAATCTACACAATAACATAAAACCACACGCAAAACAAAAACAATAAACATTCTTATATGATCTCATTCTTTTTATTATATGTTATTTTCTTTTACATGTTTAGTAACTTGAGCATAAGTGGATCTCTTATCAATGTCTTAGACTTGTTTTGTGGGAGTTTATGAGCTATTAACCTAGCCAAAAATTGCACTAGTTACGAAAATACATAGATTCAATTTGAAGTTTTTTTATTTATTTTTTTGACTCCTTCACATCTAATAAGAAGTGAAATAAAAAATTGAAAAGATTGAAACTTTGAAACCCTAAACCTGTCTTCCGCTCATTAGAAATATTTAAAATAAAGCCAGAGCTCCAGACAGACTCTGTTGATTATAACTACAAGCAATCCTACGTTAACATCACAAACAACATCCTCTGTTTTTGCTAACTCCAAGGATCATGAATAACTAACTACTTTCATCAATTTTCTAATTAACAATTTGAAATCTTTAACCAGTGCAAGAACAACAAACCTAAGAAAAAGTCGAAACTCGAAAGCATGCCATGCGTGCTCTGATTAAGCATCCTCAACCAGAGGAAGCTGAGCTACCTTTTTCCTATAACTACACAAATGAAATTACTGACAGTGAGATTATCATTAACAAACTGTGTTCTACCTGGTATTATAGATGAACTGGGACACATTGGCGTCAGTATTAACATCCCCAGTTGATGTGTCCTGATCAAATTAACAAAACATCTTAACAGCTAAAAAGTAAAAACCAGTTAACAAAAGACTGTTAAGAGTTAACTTTCTAGTTTTCTGCATGGCTTAAGCAGTAAGGAAATCATTCACTAAACAACAAGAAGTACCAAAATGAACCCATCAGTGAATTGGTAAAATGGAAAGATTTTATCATTAAAAATAATAAAAATATGTTTCATTTTACCTGAATGGAAGACCTGGAAGCAGAAGTCATGGGAAGAGAGGGAGGTTGACGATGATGATGACTTAAGAGTGGCGAAATGATAATATTTCTCCTCTTCCATTGAAATTTATTAAAAGACAAAATGTAGCGGAGACGCAGTGAATTGCCATGGTCTTCAATGCCAAGCATTCGACAAAAACTAGATACTATCTAGTTAGTTCTGCGTGTCAGAGCTTTGCTGTTTGGGTAGCTAAGGCTAGGAAGATACAGCTACTTTCATCTAATGGGTTTCTGTTCTTTTCTCAATTTTGTTAAGAAACTTTGCCTTTCCTCATGTTCTAAGACGAAAACAAATCCTTTTCTTTTATTTCTTTCTTAAAAAAAGAAGTGAATTTCATCACACAAACAGGCCATAGCCCAAAAGTTTCACAAGGGCAACCAGATTCAGATAAAACGTCCAACACAATCCATTCTAGAAAAGCAATCTTGTCTTTTGTCCATTATTTTGTTTGGGTTATGGAATCAACCAGGATGATGCTATGTGACATGGGAGCCAAGCATAGGAGATAGGACAAAATCAACCTCCTTTCCGAAACTTATTTTTTGCACCAGCACGATGATGATGGAAGATTGTATAAACTTAGTTCTTTATACACTGTGTTACCAAAGGAATTAAAAAAAGAAAAAAAGGAACTGATGAATCGCATTCTCACTTTAATAAACTTTCGCAAGATCTTTTCATCAAACATTATTTTGACAACAGAAGTTCAACTTCAAACGGTTCTTACTCTTAACCCTTCGCAATGTTACGGTACCTCTTCGAAATAAGTAGGAGTCAATAGTACACAGGAGGAACAAACTGAAGGCCAGCTGATTGTTTTTAGTTTGCAGAAACATTGTATCTGTCCACATCATTCCATGATGCTCCACTTTCTGACGAGCTGCAGAATCCTACAGCGACAAACAACAAAAGAACACCTTGCCCCAACAGGAATGATGATTTCCACACTATGCAATTCATAGCATATTGTAATCCCCTGGTTAATGCAATGTACAAGATGATACAACGCAACAACCAGAGTGAATGATACAGTACTGGGAATGCTTGGATTCTGGAATCAATCAGCTCTGTGATGTGGTGTGGTGTAGAAGCAGTTTCATAATAAAAATGATGATGATCGTAGTAATGAACACAAAAAAAAAAGTCAAATCTTCCTCCATAGTTTAGAAGGGAAGAAAAATTATCAACCTGGAACTCCAGAAAGTGATTGAAATCTATGCATGAAATCTCAAATGTACATGACATAAATCAAGTTATATTTTATTTAATTCTAGATAGATTAAAACATATAATCTTGTGCTGCAGAGAGCCCTAAATTTTTATTTATATGGCGATAATTTTATTTATATATAAAAAAAAATTAAGAAAAAAAACTAAGTTATCTCGCAAAAGTACCATAGCACAAGAGACAAAACATGGTGGATTGTAATGGTATTTTCTTTTTCTTTTTATCTCGCACTTTGGTTTTTTCCATTTTGATCCCTTAATTTTTTTTTTCAATTTGATCTTTTAGCGTATTTATTTGGGATTAGATTTGGTAGATTATTTTGGTTATATTGGCTAGGAGATCTTGCAACGTTCAGAAAAAAATGTTGAACAATTTTATTAATTTAAAATAGTTAAAACTATGGGGATTGCATTTGAACAATTAGAAGATATTCAACCCTTTTTTCTTGAAAAACCCATGGACTAAAATGCATGGGCATGGAAAGGTTCAACCCTTTTTTTATCCTTGAATTTATTTTTTTTTCTCTCCATTTGATCCATTCAAATTACCTTAATTTAGAATTTGACTTGGTAGTTTTTTTGTATCGCTTTGATACAGAGATCTTGTTATATTGAGGGAGATTTATAAATTTTGGTTAATTTAAAACAAATAAGTTTAGATATAGAACAATTTCGCTTTGCACGCACTAGCGTTTGGGATGTTCTCTCCATCTACTGATGATGTGTAAGGCATCATATGGCAGTCAAACACCGTCTTCCACAGCAGCTTTAGAAACGTGGCAACGTCTTTTTTCTTTTGGGACAACGAATTGCGCAGGGTGTTGAACGTTTTGTCGGCAACAACATTTTCTTTCTTTTTTTCCCCCTCTTTCTATCTCCTCTTAGAATTTATGTTAGCCGTTTAGAATTTCAAAATTACCATCTTATTTATTAAGATTTTAACTTCATTCTTTATTTTTTTATTAATAATTTTTATTCTTAGTCACTTTGTAAAATTTCAATTTGTTTTCAATTTCATCATTGAATCCAAATTTGTGATATTTTTTTCAATTTGATCCTCATTCTTTTGATTTTTTTATCATTTCGTTAAATTGATTTTTCTTTTCAATTTCACCCTTCAATAAAAAAAATTAGTTATCCTCTAATTTATTTTTATATATATAAATATTGACTCTCATTCTTTTAATTGCTATATTTTTTTATCCATTTGAATAATTGATTATTTTTTTAAAATTTTATCCTTCAATATTTGATTGATTAGGAAATGAGCTTCATAGTTTTTCAGATGAGATGCTTCCGGTCTAATGACTCGGGGTACAAGTTTGAAAAATTAACACGAATTGACATTATTATTATTATTTTTTTTTGGGACTTATTTTCTTTTTTGATTTTGTCATTCATCACTAGGTTTTTTTTTATAAAAAAAAAAACAGGCTTTGTGACTTTCTTCTCTTTTTTTTTTCTATCAAGTTATTTCAATCTAATGACTTGGGCTGTGAATTTGACAAGTTAATCTGAGCTGACTCGGGTTTTTTTAT
>Ga0307510_10006877_pt1 | contig 13571 bp, 7 predicted proteins | sample 12_EM_MG_FD_207224 | JGI IMG/M metagenome (GOLD analysis project Ga0307510, IMG submission 207224) | Populus trichocarpa ectomycorrhiza microbial communities from riparian zone in the Pacific Northwest, United States - 12_EM | ecosystem: Host-associated > Plants > Roots > Unclassified | place... | reverse complement strand
TTTATATGATGTTTATGAATTTATCTCATTAATATATATATATTTTTTTAATTTAACGTGGGTGTCCGGACTAGCTTGCACGTACCTCAACTAATCCCACGGGCCCTGAAGTTAACGACCATGTAAGCCTCCAGTGGTCATCAAATGAGCAACCACAGGGCTCGAACCTGAGACCACAGAGGGAGCAAACCTCTTGGTCCCAAGCTCTTACCACTAGGCCACTACCTAGATGGTTATATTTTTTTAAAAAAAAATACTAAGAGTATCATTATTAGAGTTTCGATCTTTGATGTCTCATTTATTTATTTATTTTTTCTTCTTTTTTTTTTTAAAATCTTTTGTGTCATGTTATGATTTTTAGTCATTGAATTTTTTATTTATGGTTATTATATTTTTATAAAACATGTATATTGATTTTTGTATATATAATTTTAGTAATATTGAGAGTGTCATTATTGAAATTCTGATATACAACGTCTCATTTATTTATTAATTTTTTTTTTGTTTTTTGTGCCATATCATCTTTTTTACTAGCCATTGACTTATTATTTTTTCATGGTTATTGTAACTTTATAAACTATGCATAGACTTTTATATGTATATATAAATTCTAGGAAAAACATGCATGCATGCAAGAACAAAAATTAAATTTACTAGTTTTGCAGGTAGCAACCGCGCGCAACACATCTAGTTATGTAGGTGGTACTTCTACATATTGACTATTATGCTAATTTAAGAATTATTTTTTTAGTTTTTCTAGTTTAGAATTTTATTTTTTTTAATCTATGAAAAAAGCTCATGAGTTACCGTTGACATTAGATCAGAAAAGAGGAAGGTACACATGGGATTGGAGGGACCCCACACATGGATTGGAGGGACCCTCTTCTAGTGACCGTTGCACCCATTCTTTTCTTTCTTTTAAAAACACAAGCAAATAAGATTGAGGAGCCACATTGAAGCTCTTCTTTGTCTTAACTGGACACAAACTCGCTTTCTTTAACGGCATTGAAGATGGGCAGTGAAGACTTAGACAACAAGATTCAAGATTTTCAGTGCCCTTCTTCTCCATTGTCTCTCAGTCTCCCTCACGTTAACTACAGGTCTCTTTCTTGCTCTCATTTATACTATCTTTTGTATTCCTATTCTTGGTTGACTGATGATAAAAAAATATATATTGGCAGTCCATTGATGGATGATACTGGTGTCTAAATCTTTTGTCATGAAAAAACTTAAAGTTAAATCAAGAATGAAATTTTTATGACGTTTGCAATTGTGGGTTTGGACTTCTTTTTTCCTCTTTCTTGAGTTGATGTTTTTGTCTTTGAGCTATTTAGTCTGAACCAACCCAGCAACAATTCCGTTCAATACATGTTCTTTAAAATGTGGCTGCTAGCCTGCTTCTGCTGCTGTTATTGAATTGGTTCAAGAAAGTTTTCAAGATGGAATCATGGATTGGGTTTAGATGTGTGCTTGAAATAGTGTGTTCATTTCTTCGAAAAAGAAAGAAAAGGTTACTTGCCTTGGAAAATAATTTGAATGCTAAGACATGATCTTCTTAACTAGACATCATTCAGCAGAAAGTTTCTAAATCAGCATTTGTGACCCACTCAAGCTTGAACAAGGATTTTGTTTGTTCTTCAAACATATCTCTGTATGATGGCTGCTTCTGCTTCTTTCTTCTTCTTTTTTAATGTTATAGTCTTTTAATTTTAGTATTAGAGCTGGAACAAAACCAGTAGCAGAGATGTAGATACTAAATTCCAGTGGTTTTACTTTGTTCTTTTGCAGCTGCGGTTCTTGTGGGTATCAGTTAAACTTGAACTCTTGCAACCGGAACACTCCAGATATTGGAGTTAATTACAAGAAATCCATAAAGAAAGGAAGTATTTCATTCTTCAGCATTGATGAAACCAGGTTCACTCAAATTGAAGAACTTCGATGTACACCATACTTCAATTCCATGCGTTCCTGGGGTTTATTCCAGCGAAGAACCAAGCTTCTTTGTTACAAATGTGGAAATCATCTTGGGATTGCTTACAAAGAGAATAATACCTCTTCCTCCCCTCTCAGATTGGGGAAATGTCGATCAGATTTGATCTCTTGGGATGGGATTTCTGATTCCAGAATTTATGTTATCAAGATACGTTCCTTGCAGCCTGCTTCTACTGAGGACTATAGTTTGAGCTGAGCAGTGTCTGATGGTTTCATGTTGGTGCTGAAGTGTAAGATTCATCTCGCATTATTGTTTTATCAGAATTTCCTGCACGATTGGTTTCTGGTTCTGATGTGCCAATTTGATTAACATCATCAACACTGTTAGGTGCAGCAATTTACATACTGATACATATAAAAGGGGAGTTGCAGTGCACTTGTGCACTTGGAAGCGTTGATTGGGAACTCTTATATGCTCTTATTGTCTTTTTTCTTGATGTTTGAGGGCTAAGAGCAGCTTGTGAATTCTATAATTCGGGGTCTAGTAGCAGCCGTGTCTGTTATCAGTTATTTTTTGTATTGTTTTATAGTTCATGCATAAAAGTGTGATGTAATAAGTTTTGAACAGAGAATACAAACGTTTCAGCAGTTACAGTCTGATTGCCTTCTTTGTAGTTATTGGTCTCATTGTTCAAGAACCCTAGATAATTGTGACTTCCATTTTCCATTGCTACCTCATTGTTTACAGGGAGGAGCAAGGCAAAGGATTTGGTTCTGGAGTTCCTATCACTACCCTAAAATCTTTTAAAAAAGGACCACATATCTGGTTATCAAAGGAATTCTCTGGCAAAACAACGCTTAAAAACAGAGGGAGATTAATAGAAGATTACATAATTAATCAACCCAATTAATGTCCAAATCTTTAAATTTCATGAGCCATTTTTGTGTATCCTGAGATACATATGCTTTTGTTGGAATCTTGTCTTCACCTTCAGCATCAGTACTAACATCATCAATTTTCCTATCCTTGATAGAATTTGCCTGTCTATTGGGGTGCCTCACCTTGAGAGCCAAGAGACGAGAAACTTCATGAAGTCCTCCCCATTTCTCCAAAGCTCGTGCAATGTCATATCGCCCTGCACAAGTTTTGTTTGGTAACTATAATATGAAAAAGTAAAACAAAACAGAAAATAGAGAACAAGAAAAATCATGCGGCACAATTCTAGAATTAGACTCCAGTCTTTATAGGACATAAATAATAGCATGTCCCAGGTCGAGTCTGTTCCGACTGTGTTCATAAAAAAAAGGAGCTATTTACATTGTGCTGTTTGTCAGGTTTATGAACTTCCATACAAGCAGGGTTGGCAAGTGGGCAAGGATAATTTTTGCAATGTCTATGTACATGTGTGGTAAACTATTGTACTTCAATGCCAGCTTGACATCAAAGTTTTGAGGCAACTAGAAGCTACCAATACATTTTGGTTTAGATAGAAGTAGAATTTCTGAATTCAAAAAGTTTCTTTGATGGATAATGCAGAGTTTGTTTACTATATAAGGAAAGATCAGAGGCAGTTTTTAAATCATATGTACCATTTCCCACAAATCTGTTCAGGATAGAATCATAACATGTTGCTATCGAGAAGCAACCTACGGCTTGATAGGACAAGAAAGGTATCACAACAAGAAATTGATATGTAATTTTACCTGCACGCTCAAAAGATTTTCTACTTGGCATAAATGAAAGGTCCATTCCCCAACTCCTTTGGAATCGACTAATCTGCAAATTAACTTCAGCAAATTAACTTCTGCAAGTCTATAACACATGCACATATGCATAAATTTTTTAGCTTTTCTATGAATCAAATTTAGTTAGATTGTTTGCTTTCAAGTGTCAAAACAAAACCACGTCGAGAGCATTTTAATTACCTACGATGGAAAAAGCAACCAAATCTGTACTTTGTAGCTGTCCTTAAATGCATATTGCATATGGATGCAGGGCACACTACACAAACATGCAAATACACCAGATTTATATTTAAATGTTGAATTCCTACAAAACTTTGTTGCGAACAAATTACAGATGAAAAGTGTCAATTTTTGGCCTCCAAGGATTTTCTGAACAATGATGGAACGTGGAAATAATTTTGTAATGAAAAATTCTTCTGGGAATTCTTTCTCGCCCCTTCCTCCTACTAGTAGACAAACAGATAGCTTCACTGAGCATAAAGATACAATGCTCGAGAATTTAAACACTATCAAAGCTGGAAAATTAGCTAATGAAAATAGATACCAGAGTAAAATGAAGATCTGTTCTACCTCTTCCTGTAAATTCTCAAGGTTGTCCCAGTATCCCTTTGGTTTACGGTGCTTGTATGCAAGGGAGAGATTCATTAATGTCGCAATCCTTCGAAATCCACCCATTCGTGTTATGGCCTTCTCAATATCTACTCTACCATGCAAACGAAGCTGCTTTCTCATGGGCATAAATCCTTCCTGCCCATGTTCTGAAATGAACTTCAGCAGCTCAGATTTAAGAACATCAATATCTCGTTGCAATCCCGGGACCCTGGGTCTTTGTTTAAGTGAATTTGGGTTACTGACATCAGAAACCTGCTGAACTGCCATACTGTGCTCGTGATAACTGTCACCTCTGGATGAATCCAATTCCTTCGAATATTGTCCATGTTCTTCTGTTTCCGAAGAGTTGTTGGATTCCCTTTTCTCGATATAGTCTCGAATTGCACATAAATTTGATGGGAGATCTTCATATATAACCTGAAAGAATAATGTTCTCATCTACCAGTATTTCTTGTGCAAAGTTCATAGTAACCACTTTCACAACACATTCCAAAGAAGTGCCAAATTTCACTACATGTGATTAAGTTTCTAACAAATTTTCTCGTATTATAAACTTAAAACAGTTTCTGATGCAAATTCAAAGCCTCCACTGAGATTTGAAGTTTGAACAGTATTCAAATATATGTATCCTTTAACCACTAGTGCGACTACTAAAAAACAATAATGGCACCACCAGATTGATGCTATCAAATAATTCCAACATTTTCATGAAGCTTCCAGCATTTCAAGTGACAAGTTAGATTATGTATCTGTGGCTGTTATTGCACAAATGAATCATTCAAAATGAAATATTTACACCCGAAGTTCTGAAAAAATAAGAAAGAAAAGAGAACTCAATTTCACGAGGAAGTCCAAAGTTACTGTAAATCTAACCAAGAAGTCTACTTTGTGGGACAAAAAGTACATTGATCAGTAAGGAAAAAGCCTTTAGATCTATACACATTCATTATCATGCCCCGACTGAACCCCGGAGATCTACATCCAAAATCTAAATAAGCCAAGGGGAGAGCCAAAATACAGTTTAAAATGTCTAAAGCCAGATTGAATATATTTCAATACCTCTTCCATAATAGCTTCAGAAAGGAATGTATCTCTGTGCGTTTTGGACTCCACATTATATTTCAGTAGCGTGTGGTGGCTTCCTAATTGCTCTAGAATCCATTTTCCTTGAAATGAATCGAAGTCCCCTTCTACCTGCTCAAAACTGATTTCCTGTTCAAGGTGTTCACATAAATCTAGAACAACACGTGCATGAAGTACCATATACAATAGGCCCTTACATCCTTCCTGCAAACAGGGAAAATGTGAAGCATTACAATTTTGCTTTGCCAAATGTTGGCCATAAACCTTACATAAGTTAACAACCAAAAGCATTGATTGCTGCTCTATTGAATGGTAGCAGATATTTTCAAAACAGCTAACAATACAACAGTGGAAAGTCTAAAGTCTATTAATCTGATGATCTATGGTTAATTGATTGTATGAATTGATAACAAATTATAATAGTTTCTAAACAGTCCTGTCAGACCTTTCATCGCATGCATCCTTTCAACTCAATCCAGGAAGGTACAGGGTATAAAGGAGCAGCATCGAGTATAGAAACAATGCATTAGAAGAAACTAACTACTACATCATAAAGTAGAAGCATTTACTCCTTGATCACAACCCCATTTCTTCAGTTGAAATTAGAGATGGGACTTTGGACCCACAATAAATTTAGATCGGTTTCTAATTCTTGCTTTAGTCAAAGAACATGCAATGGAGCCTTTCTGTGGTTCCGTTGAAAATATTAATCTTTCACACTTATGCAAAGGCTCAGAATATGTAAAAATTGCATTGCAACTCTAAAAAGGGGTGTTGCATACATGTGAAATTACCAGCACGTGAAGAGTATCAGAGCACTTCCACAAATTTTAAAAATTTGGATATTTTTTAGAGATATCTGATATGTTAATGATTAATAAATGCTTCACCCCTCTAGAAGTAATTCAGCTCACAAGGATGCATAATTTGTCACTTCCACCCCCACGTATATCAGGCAGAACTCTGACATAAGGCCACTCATACCTTACTGATCTCCATACCCTTTATTAATCAACTGGATTTGGTGGGAATCCAACACTTCATAAGTATATATATCTCCAGGAACAGAACCTATCTAGCCATAGAATGAAAGAATCGAGTTTAATCCAGGAACGGAAATATCCTGGCAAGTAAAGATCCTGCTCTTACCTGAAGAATGCGAACTTTATTGTTTTCTCGAGATAAAATCTTACTGATGGCTAAGTTTGGAACAAACCTGCATTGAGAACATGATTATTGAATTTTGAAAGCAAGAAAAGGGTAACATGATCTCCTGATTCAAGATTTACAAAAATCTGTAACAAAACTAAAGTTACTGTAAATGAAGTTAATAATCTAAGGTGCTCATAGCAAGTCCAGTCCTTTTCTTCCTCTCACAAATAAATACCTTCACATTATTTTTTTCACACCTTATCTAGCTAAGAACCTCTATCATATTTTCCTTGGATTTAAGTGAATTCATTAAATATGTTTATCATAAAGGTCTAGTTAGGTTGCTGCAATACATTAGCTAATTTAGTCAATTATATTTGTGCTTTTTTATTCAGGAGTGATAAATTCAAAACATAACCCTAATAAAGCCTTGAATGACTTGTGATTACCAATCCTAACAAAAAAGGATTAAGTCTTGCTTGGTCGTAATAGAACAAGTAAAAGAAGCATCTAGTTTAAAAGTTTGCAGGTTCAGATGCTCAATCTATCTTTCAAGAATTGTATAAATACTTGACTAGATACATGAAAGGCTTACTCGGGAAGACTCTCATAAGCAGTCAAAACATTCCAAACTTCACGAACAGGAGCTTTTACAGTTATGCTAGCAAAAACACAGCGATGAACCCCTCCATTTTCCTTCATCCCAAAATCACTTTATCAGCAACTGCTAAAACAAAAGTGACTCTCTCTGGAAGAGGAAAACCATATAACAGTAACCAGAGTAAATCAGTTACCAATAAGCCATCATATCTGCGCAGATGAACTTCATCCACCATGCAACGCCTGTCCAATCTGCAAGCTTTTCCAAGCACCCCCCAGTTATTGTTCAAATCATTTGAAGGTGGCAGCATGGGACCAAAAGTTGAGCTGGGATAACTCTGTTTTAAATCTTCAGTTGACAGTTTATCCTTCTCACGAAAAGCACCATCCAAAACCATTCCAGGAGAAGTAGATGCAGTCATGGATGTCTCACTCTCTGTAATTCCTGTCTTCTGGTTCCCCTCAAAATCTCTCTCTGCCCGACAAGCCAAGGCTCGAAGATTTACAGGAAGATCTGATCCAATAATCCTCTCCAGAAAAATAGCTGGAAAGTTGTATCGTGGCATCACATTAACTTCATATGACAATGTTGTTGTTCCATGCCTGCAAATAAAGAGAAAAGGTGATCAAGAAAGGAAAACAGAAAAGACAATAGAAAACTGAAAATTTTTTCATGCAATCGCTGATAATGCATTCTTACAGTCTATGGCAAAGCAAAAAAGACACCAACTTCTTTTCTTCTTTTCTCTCCTCTTTCTTTGGCACCTTTATGATGCCTACTAAACTTGGTTACTAGTTATTCTCGGATGCAAAATTCTTCTTTCTTGTGCTCAACCATTTACCATCAGAAAAACCCAAGAAAACAAGAGATGGTTTTCAGAGTTCTTGTCAGAGCGAGCATTCAAAAAAGAGTATTAATTCCAGTTTATCTATCCATGTTGTTTCCTCATGGCTTACCCACCAGCTACACAAGGACACACCTATTTTCACATCCTTAACCAGAAACTAATCTTAGAACACAACAACAGACAGAAACTACCACTACTTTGACAACAATACACAGCTCAAGAGAAAATCTGAAAGAAAGTCATTCTACCAATTTCTATCTAGCTTCATATGGTAAGGCAATAAATATAAACTTGCAACCATTTTGTTTCAAATCTTTCTTGATTCAAGACGTACTCCTTAAGCAACAACCAATCCCCAACTGGAAACAAAAAGAAAATGATGGTTTGCATGGCTAAATAAAGCATATTTAAATACAGAACATGCTATTGAGAGAGGCTAATAAAATAAGTTTAATGCTAGGTTTCTATATCGTGTTTATGGATCTACCTTGTCCCAGATCTCAATGACCATTTGCCTTCGAACTTTTTAAAATCCCCATCAACCATTGAAAAGTGTAGTTCACGATTATTGGCCTGAACCCAAATAGATGATTTATGACAACAAATCTCACATGAAACTTACACATGCAACAGATGAGAAAAAGGCATTCACAGGATGAAACTTTCTCGGATCTTCATCTTAAATAAGAGAAAAGGTAGACCCATGCAGTTTAACTCAAAAGCCAACACACCAAGATATCGCCATCAACCATGGAAAAGCTCGGAGGTGAACATGTGCCTGAGTTGTAGAAACTCATCCAAAAGGTTTCAAAATGAGAAGCAACTACACATATATGAATCAACAACTGAGAATATTATTTGAAATTACAAGATTAGAAAAACTAAAATGTATAATTGATAAATAAATTTAACAGTCATTGGTAGGATGAAAACTCCAAAGGAATGCAAGTAGAAGCTGAATCATGCAGTTTAATTATTCCATTAAAACAACCAAGAAAACCATGAGTTCCTTTCCAGACCAGAAAAGGAGATAAGCATTATTACTATAATGCACTGAAAGGAAAAGGCATTACTTATCATGAGATCCAATGAAGAGCTTATAGCAACTTAGAAATTTTATGTATTTGAAGAAAGAAGGTAATCGCATCTAGCGAACAACTTTAGAAAGTTGAATTTTAACATCTGAATATATCAAATCATGCTTGATTTGACACTCAGTAAGTATGGTAGCTCTTCTACTAGTTAGCAATTGCATAGACTTTCATGTCTTACAAGAAGTACAGAATTGAAGTAGCAAGTGGTTAAAATACCATGTCAGCTACAACAAAGAGTAGATGAGAAACATGATGAGCAAAATTCACAGTACAATGATTCACGCCAAACCAACTCATTGATTAAATGTTCGAAAAAGACGAGGGGAAGTACTAGAAAGACTCCCAAAAAAATTTGCAAAGTAGCACAGCTGAAAAAAAATATATATATATAACATGATTCAACTGATCGTGCTGCTCCTTAAAAATGCAAAAAGAATATTGTGAAGGTTGCGTTGTTCCCATCAGCGCAACCTTCACAATTTTTTATTTTTTATTTTTGAAGGTTGCGCTACACTAATAGCATAACTTTCACTTTTTTTTTCTCAAAATGTTTAGGGTTGCACCACTCCTAATAGTGCAACCTTACGCTACTGGGAGTAGCACAACCTATTAAATTTTAAATGGTTGCAACCAAATTTTATTTTGGAATGTGTTTAAAACTGTGTTTGAATTCTTTTTATATTTTTAGATTGTTTTGATATATTAATATCAAAAATAGTTTTTTAAAAATAAAAATATATTATTTTAATATATTTTTAAGTAAAAAACAATTTGAAAAACAATCCTTATCTAACTATTATAAAACCTAAAACATGCTATTTCCTTTTTTCCAGCTTAGATACTTTGCAATATTTTTTTTTCCGCGTGTGCTATTTTGAAAAGAAAAGAAAAACTCTCGAATTACAAAAATAGTAGCAAGTTTATTGTTTTTTATTCTCTTTTGTACGCAAGAATAGTCAAGTGACAACCATTAGGGATAATTCTACAATGGCATTGAAAAGTGGCCTATGAAGGAGCTTACTGAATGGGGAAATTCTTGGAGATCCAAGACAACACGAGCTTCAATGTGCCAATAGAGTGCCCTTTGCAATCCTCTCTGCTCTAACCATACCCTCCCAGGATGTGGGCAAGGGATTCTCCCACTGCACAAAATCAATAAAAAAACAAACAACTTTCTAATCATACCAATCCCTCTCCATTAACAGCAATTTCCAACACCAATGTGCATTCAGTCCAGCAATACTCTCCCCTGTAGTGCAGGAGCGGTGGGCAGGACTCAATTTCAAACCCTACTCTTTCTACCTTAATAACCAAAAATCTCAACAAAAAAAAAAAGAGTTTGGTGGCAATATTATAGGCTCAACATTACCTGCAAACAAGATTTGGAATAAAATCAGCAAGTCGCTCATAATCAGTGAGAGAATTCCAGACTGATTGAATGTCAGCGTAGACTAATATCTGTGCCTTAATTCTTCTTTCCCGCCAAGAAATAACTTCCACTTCACAATGCACCTTCCTTTCTCCTTCTCCTTCCTCTCCTTCCTCTCCTTCCTCTTTCTGGGACTTCTTCTCTCTTTGACTTGCCTTTGTGGTTGTGGTGTTCCATTTCTGCCCCCCAACGGAAGAAGAAGAACATGACACCGCTGTGCTTCTATGAGATGGCCGGTACTTAGCTTGTGAACTTGGTAGGTATCTTTTAAGCGTAATTTGATGAGATGGGTTGGTTTCGAAATTGAAGCTTGAAGCTTTGCAAGTGATCATGGGGAGTGTGAGGCTGAGAGATTACACAGAGAGATAAACAAAAAAAGGAAGAGGCCTTAACTCTCTGAAAAGAAGTTTAATAAGAGACAGATATATGTGGTTCAAACTCAGCTGTCCATTTTTGGGGGTGAAATTCTCTGGCTAGAAAATGGCCTAGAGGATACCCTCTGTGATTATGACACGTTTTGCATCCTAATTTGAAAAAAATAATAATAAAATTAATTTTTTTATATTTTAAAATTGTTTTAATATATTGATATTAAAAATAATTTTTAAAAATAAAAAAAATTTATTTTAATATATTTTCAAAAAAATAAACACTTTAAAAAACATCACAAATCAAAATACTCTCATAAATCTTGGGATCTCATCTTACCCCTTTACGAAATATCCACAGCAAATGGCCAGTGAGGCTTACCTCAATCCTTGTCACTATGAGGTTGGAGAGTCCAGTTTTCTTCAATATAATTTGACAGGGACGCTTCTCTAGATTTCAGGAGAAAAGCCAGTTTGAAAATCATAGCAAAACCTTTATCATCTTTATTTTATAGTTAAATTTCTAGATTTATAATATAATGTTTTATTACTATGTGTCCTAAGAAATTAACAAAACTTTATGTGGATGAATTGTATAAACTATAAAAGTATTATGTTTTATATTTTGCATTATAAAAAGAATAAATATGCATGTTTTTTCAACTTGTTTTTATTCATAAAAAAAATTTTCAATTAAATATCAAAAAAATTATGATAATTTTTTTATTTAATCAAATGATAATAAAATTATCTCGTGTTAAGCTGCATGACAGAGAAAAAAAAAATTGAAAGCCAAAAAAGAATATTTAAGCATCTCTAACATGTTTTCTAGAAAAATAGATTTTAACCATGGATTCAAATTTAGTTGCATATTGAAGGATAATTTTATTTAATGTTGAGATGGAAATTTATTGGATTAACCCAGGTTGATCTAGAAAACCCATAGGGATAATTTTGCAAAAAATAAAAAATAAAAATCTCAATCTCTAATTAATTTAATGTTGAATGGTGAAATTGATAAAAAATAATATTCAATTAAAAAAAATAAGTGAATTCGAGTCAGCTAACCAAACTCACGGCATAGATCAAGTAGATTATCGGACTCAATAAATTTTTATCCCAAATATTTTTTTTCATTTAATTATACGACAAAAAAGGACATGAGAATATTTTTATATGGAATATTAAAAAAAAAAAAAACAGGACAAGCGTGTAGAACTGAGATACCAAAAATAGATAATTAATAACAAATGATGAAATTATTTTTTTAGTTTTGAGTTAAATAAAAAAAAGTGAAATCATATTTTTTTTAAATGAGGGACAAAAAATATATTAAACAAAAAAAAGATAAATAATAATTTAGATGTTGTGGCTTAACTTAATAAATCTTAAAACAGTAATAACACCCTTAGAACATTTAGGAACAAATGTTTTTTAGGCAAAAATGGTTCGAAAATCTAAAATCAAATCGAGTTAGATTTATTTTCTTTTACTCAGGTCTATTTTTTAGGCAACATTAAGGTTGCAAACAACCACTATCAGACTCTTATCCCAAACACAATTGGTGGTCGGAAATAATGTGAACGGTGATTTTTTTTCTAAACGATAGAATCCAACGATCTCTTTCTTCTCTCTTAAATCAGGGACTAAAAAGTAATAAAAATAATTTTTTTTATTAAAATTGAATTGCAAAACAATTTAGGGACCAACCTGATATAATTTGTAAAGTTAAAAAACTAAAATAAACTTTTCACGAAAACTTTTTCATTTTTAGTGCCTTTTCTACACCGATCATTCTTCTTTCAATCTTGTCATTGCTCAATAAATTTGAATTAATTTATCTTTAATTTGGCCTAAAAACATACAATTGTCTAAAAAAATTTAAAAAATTTAATAGAAAATCCACAGTAAAATTATCTCAAGTTTTTGTTACAGAACCCGTGGTCCTTTAGAGCCGAGCCACTGAACAGAACCGAATAAGTTCTTGTAAAGTGTCCAATAAAACACATGAATAATGTGTGCTTCTACGAGATGGGTACTTAGCTTGTGAACTTGGTGCCTTCATCCCTATCATGCCTTTCTTTAATTTCGTAGCCATGGTGGTGCTACAGCTTAACCGATGTTTGGTTGCTGAGAAAGCTTAGTAGAGAGGGAAAGAATCTAGGTTGGAAAGATGGAGACAGAGATTCCGACGAGTCAACAGGAAAGGAAATCTTAGCAACATCCTAGATAGAATCAGTTCCTCTTATTTAAAGAGAGACATTTGACTTCTACGACCAATAAAAACTAGACACATCAGCAACAGTACACATTTGTATCGTACTTCATCAGACAAATATATAAACAAATCGAATCGTCACAATACTAACTTTGTTTTTTTTTTTTTTTTAACTTAAGAAATGATAGTGATTTAAAAAAAAAATTCTTAAAAAGATGTAACTATTTTGATGATAGCTTCTTGATGACAGTATATATATTTTTTTCTAGAGGCAGTTTGGAATTGAATTTCAAATAGTGTTTTATTAATTTTTAATTTTTTTATTTAAAATTATTTTTTTTATTTTTTTTATTATTTTAATGTGCTGATATTAAAAATAATTTTTAAAAATAAAAAAATATTATCTTAATGTATTTTAAAAAAATTATTTTAAAAATCAATTATTAAAACATTACCATTAAAACAAATTAGAAATAAAGCTATACAACC
>Ga0307510_10006876_pt1 | contig 13573 bp, 12 predicted proteins | sample 12_EM_MG_FD_207224 | JGI IMG/M metagenome (GOLD analysis project Ga0307510, IMG submission 207224) | Populus trichocarpa ectomycorrhiza microbial communities from riparian zone in the Pacific Northwest, United States - 12_EM | ecosystem: Host-associated > Plants > Roots > Unclassified | place... | reverse complement strand
CACAGGGCCCCGGTCGCCCCAAGGACATGGAGAAGCGTGCGCTCATTCTGGACGCCGCCCGCAACCTGTTCGCCCAGTCCAGCTTCAACGGTACCTCCATGGACGCCGTGGCGGCGGCGGCAGGCGTGTCCAAGCTCACTGTCTACAGCCATTTCGGCGACAAGGACAACCTCTTCCGTGAAGTCATCCGGGCCCACGTGCAGGACAAACTGCCCGCCGAGCTCTTCACCAAGCGGCCGGAAGTAGGTATTCGCGACATCCTCACCGAAATCGCCCAGCGCCACGCGCTGGCCGAAACCAACGCCGATACCGTGGGCGCCTTCCGCGCCATCATGTCCGACTGCCAGCAGGGCAACCCCCGCTTCGGCCGCCTGGTATGGGAAGAAGGCCCGGCGCGGATGCAGAAACTGGTGGCCGAGCTCCTGCAGCGGGCCGTCGACGACGGCGAGCTGCAGATCGACAACGTATCGCGCGCATCGGGCCAGTTCCTGGCCCTGCTCAAGGGCGACATGGTCCTGCGCCGCCTGTTCGGCTGCGAAGACTGCAAATACGAGTTCGCCGAAGAAGTAAGTGCCACGGCAGCGGCTGCCGTAGACATGTTCATTCGGGCCTACGGTCCCCGCTAGTCGTCCGTCCGGCCATACGCCATGGGTGACCGCTGGAATTCCCGGCGGCGCCTGCGTATTAGACTCAAGGTCCGAACCCGTTACCGGAGCGCCTGTCATGGATGCCACCACGCCCGCATCAAGCCGTCCTCGCCGTACGGGGCTGATCCGAACCGTCCTGGCGCTGATCGTCGCGCTGGTGGTGGTGGATCTGGCCGTGATGTGGTGGTGGGACAAGGAGCCTGAATCCTTCGATCCGGTCAAAGCCGCATCCGCCCGTGCCACGGAGCTCAAGCAGCCAGTCAATGCCGGCGCCACCACCACGGTGGCGCTGATCGATTCGGTCGATACGCTGATGGACAAGCGCGGCGGCTACCTGAGCAACGACAAGTTTCCCCCTGGCGCGTTCATGGACAACATGCCCAATTGGGAATTCGGCTCGCTCACCGCCTCGCGCGACCTTGTCCGTGCCCTGCGCAACGATTTCAGCCGTTCGCAGACGCAGTCGACCGAAGACCCAGACCTGGCCGAGGCCGATCCACTGCTCAATTCCCCCAATGATCGCTGGCTGCTGCCAAGCACCGAAAGCCAGCTGCGCAAGGCCGTGGACCACCTGGAAGGTTACCTGCAACGCCTGGGCGACAAGGACGAAGGCAACGCGCATTTCTATGCCCGTGCCGACAACCTGGCCGATTACCTTCAGGTAGCTTCGGGCCGGCTGGGCTCGTTGTCGCAGAGGCTGTCGGCGAGCGTGGGGCAGATTCGCCTGGACACCGTGCCCAGCCCCGACCAGGCCGACAAGGTGGAAGTCACCACCGCGCCCGACGGCGGCAAGATGATCAAGACACCATGGTCGAAGATCGACGACAACTTCTATGAAGCGCGCGGCTACACCTGGACGCTATTGGTGCAGTTGCGCGCCTTCCAGAAGGATTTCGGCCCGGTATTGAAGGACAAGAATGCCGACGTCGGCCTGCAACAGGTGATCCGTGAACTGGAAGAAGCCCAGAAGCCGGTCGCAAGCCCCGTCATCCTCAATGGTTCCCCGTTCGGCTTCTTTGCCAACCATTCGCTGGTCATGGCCAACTACGTATCTCGCGCCAACGCGGCGCTGATCGACCTGCGAGAATTGCTCAAGCGCGGGTAACAAAAAAGGGGCGCTTTCGCGCCCCTTCTTCATCCGGCCATCGGTAGATTCAGACGGCCTTCGAGCCCTTGTCGTCCTGGTAGCGCTTGGCGCCGGCAATGATCTCGGCCTTGGCCTCCTCGGCGCCGACCCAGCCGTCGATCTTGACCCACTTGCCCTTCTCGAGATCCTTGTAATGCTCGAAGAAGTGGCCGATGCGCTCGAGCCAATGGCCCGACACGGCCTTGATGTCCTTGATGTGGGCGTAGCCGGCGAACACCTTGTCCACCGGTACCACCACCAGCTTCTCGTCGGCGCCGGCTTCGTCGGTCATCTTCAGCATGCCCACCGGGTGGCAGCGGATCACCGAGCCGGGTACCAGCGAGAGCGGCAGGATCACCAGGGCGTCCAGCGGATCGCCATCGCCGCCCAAGGTGCCCGGCACATAGCCGTAGTTGCAGGGATAGCGCATGGGCGTGGACAGGATGCGGTCGACGAAGATCGCGCCGCTTTCTTTGTCCACCTCGTACTTGACGGGCTCGGCATCCTTGGGGATTTCGATGATGACGTTGATTTCGTCCGGCACGTTGCGGCCGGCGGCGACCAGGTGGAGGCCCATGGGATGTCCTTGGAAAGCGCGGAAAACCGTCAGTTTACGGCAATCAGTGCGGCCCCGCAGCAGCTTGTCCAGCGTTCGTCTGGCGCGCAGCGAGCCAGTTTGCGATGGCGTCGACATCCTTGTCGTCTACCGGGGCGCTGTACGCGGCCTTCATTTTCAGCACCGTGGCGCGCCATTGGGCCACGGTAAGGCGCGGCTGATAGTCGATCATTTCCGATGAATGGCAGGCAATGCAGACGGCCGCGGCAGGCGGCGCGCCGTTCAACGGCAAGGAGGGTTCGGTGCCTTGGGCCGACACGGCGACAGGCACGATGGCGAGCGCGAAGACGAGCAAGGAGGCTTTCATGCGACCACCAGATTCAACGATTCCACGGCATTGCGCATGAAACCGCCCGGGTTCCAGCCTGCCGTTGGTGGTTGCACGTTGCCACCGGCATCGGTGGCACGCACCAGCAATCGTTGCGGCCCGGCGGCTCCCACGGGCATTTGCGCATGCCAGCGGCGGAATCCGTAGGTGCCGCCTTCGTTATCCACCTGGCAGCGATGCCATGCACGGCCATCTGCCGACCACTCCACGCGGGTAATGGCGCCTTTGCCGCTGAAGGCAATGCCCCGGATCACTTGCTTGCTGTGGGCGCGCAGCCGGTCGCCATCGCGCAGATTGGTGACGAATGAACGCGGCGGCATGGTACTGATGGGCGTGGTGGCACCCGCGGGCGCCCCGGGCGTGATGTTGCCGTCCGGCGTGGCGGGTATGCGGTAGGCCTTCGCCATCCAATAGTTGTCGTCCTCGGTGGGGAGAACTTCGATGTCGCTGACGGTCTTCACCCAGTAAGTAGCAAACCAGCCCGGAACCACCAGGCGCAGTGGAAAGCCGTGGTTCCATGGCAGTGGCTGGCCGTTCATATGGGTGGCCAGCAGGACGTCTTCGTTTCGGGCAACGTCCACGCCCAGTGATTTGCCAAAGTGGGGTGGGGCGGCATCCAGCCCACGAAACCGTATCGCCACCGATCCCGCTTTCAGGCCTGCGCGGTCAAGCACCTGGCGCAGGCTGATCCCACGCCACACCGCATTACCCATCGCCCCGTTACCCCATTGTGCGCCAGGCACGCGAGGATCGGAGAAGCCGCGTGAGTTGCCCGCGCACTGGCTCACCGCGGTGACCTCCCTGGCCGGAAGCGATGCCACGTCTGCCAGGGTGAGGGATAGTTCGCGTTCGACGTGGCCGTGCACGTTCAGGCGGAAGGCGGCGGCATCGATCTGGCGTGGCGCGCTGGCAGTGTGCCAGCGCACGTAGAATCGATCGACCGGCGTGATCAGTCCGCGGTCGTAGACCTCGAACGGCGTTTCCAGCAAAGGTGCCCGGGTGCGCTGCAGGATCATCGATCCCTTGCCTTCGAACCCGTCTACCATGCGCCGCCCGCCGTTGTCGAAAGGCAGCCGTACATTCGTCGCCCGTAGCGGGGCAAAGGCGGCCGCCGCCGTGACACCAAGCAGACCCACGAAGTGACGGCGCGAAGGGGTGAAGCGATCCATGGCTTACCTCGAAGACAGGCGGCAAGTGATAACCGTGCATCGCCGCGTGTCGCATGTCCAGTTGCAGTGCAAGAAAAAGCCGCCCGAAGGCGGCTTTTTTTGTTGTCCGGGGAGCCTGAAAACTACTTCAGGTGATCCCACAGGAAGCTATAGCCCATGGCATTCATGAAGGCTGACTGCTTGTTGTCCGCCGCGGCGCCATGGCCGCCTTCGATGTTCTCGTAGAAGCTGGCGTCATAGCCCATGTCCTGCATCTTGGCCGCCATCTTGCGGGCATGCACCGGGCCCACACGGTCGTCGCGGGTGGAGGTGGTGAACAGCACCGGCGGGTACTTCACCCCGGGTTTGACGTTCTGGTAGGGCGAGAACTTCTGGATGAACGCCCACTCCGCCGGCTTGTCCGGGTCGCCGTATTCGGCCATCCAGGAAGCGCCGGCGGAAAGATGGGTGTATCGCTTCATGTCCAGAAGCGCGACCTGGCTCACCACCGCGCCGTAGAGCTGCGGATAGAGCGTAAGCATGTTGCCGGCCAGCAGGCCGCCATTGCTGCCGCCCATCATGCCCATGTGCTTGGGCGAGGTGACCTTGCGATCGATCAGGTCCTGCGACACCGCGGCGAAATCTTCGTACGCGCGCAGGCGGTTCGCCTTCAGTGCCGCCTGGTGCCAGCGCGGGCCGTACTCGCCGCCGCCACGGATGTTAGCAATCACGTACACGCCGCCATGCGCGAGCCAGGCCCGGCCCATGCCGCCAGAGTACGCCGGCTCCAGCGAAATCTCGAAACCGCCGTAGCCATACACCAGTGTCGGATGGCTGCCGTCGAGCTTCATCGACTTAGGCGAGATCTGGAAGTACGGCACGCGGGTGCCGTCCTTCGACTTCACGAAGTGCTGGCTCACCTGAAGGCCGGAGGCATCGAAGAACACCGGGGCGTGCTTGATCGCCTCCTGCTTGCCGCCCACGGTGCCGTAGTAGAGCGTGGCTGGCTGCAGGAAGCCATTGGAGACCAGGAAGTAATCGTCGCTGTCGTCGGCATCGATGCCCGAGGCGTCGATCGATGACAATGCCGGCGCACCGCCGAGCGGGGCATGTGCCCACGCGCCCTTGCCATCCTTGGGTGGCGTGTACACGGTGAGCTGGCTCACCACATCGTTCATCACGGTGACGATCAGGTGGTTCTTCGTCCACGAATGGCCGGCCAGCGATTGATGCTCGTTGGGCGTGAAGAGCACGGTGATCTCGCGCTTGCCCGCCATGTAGTCGTCAAGATGCGTCACCAGCAGCGAGCCGGAAGGGTAGGTCTTGCCACCGACCTTCCACGGCGTGCGCGGTTGCACCAGCAGCCATTCGCGCTGGATGTCGGTGACCGCGTCGTCGGGCACGTCGACCTTGGCGAGCTTGCCGTCCTTGCCGCGCAGGTAAAGTTCGTCGTCGTAGAAGGCCAGCGCACGCTGCACGAAATCGCGTTCGAATCCCGGGGTGAGATCGCGGAACGCCGAGATCGACATATCGGTAGGCTTGCCCTCGTACACCAGGGCCGCGGAAGACAGCGGCGTTCCGCGCTTCCATTCCTTGACGATGCGGGGGTAGCTCGATTCGGTCATCGAACCCGGGCCGAAATCGGTGGCGACGTAGATGGTGTCCAGGTCGCGCCAGGCCACCTGGCTCTTGGCCTCGGGAAGGGTGAAGCCGTCCTTGATGAAACTCTTGGTGGTGAGGTCGAACTCACGCACGACATCGGCATCGGCGCCACCCCGCGACAGTGATACCAGGCAGCGCTTGTAGTCGGGCTTCAGGCATTGCGCGCCATGCCACACCCAGTTGGTGTTCTCCGCCTTGCCCAGCGCGTCGATGTCGATCACCGTTTCCCAGGATGGTTTGTCCTTGCGGTATTCATCGAGCGTGGTGCGCCGCCATACGCCGCGCGGGTTGGCCTTGTCCTTCCACAGGTTGTAGTAGTGGTCGCCTATTTTGGTGACCATAGGGATGCGTGCTTCGGAATCGAGCACTTCCAGCAACTGGGCCTGCATGGTGGCGAACTCGGTGGAGCTTCCGTATTTCTTTACCGTGTCCGCATCGCGCGCCTTGACCCAGTCCATCGACTTCGCCGCATCGATGTCCTCGAGCCAGAGGTAGGCATCGTCGGAGGCAGCGGCGTTTGCGGCGGGAGCCGCCGATGGCGGGGCAGGGGACTGTGCTTGGGTCATTCCGGCAATCGCAAAAGTGGCCCAGAGGGCGAGATGGCGTCGTTTCACGTAGGTCCCCAGACAGGTGGTGGTCGAAGCGTAGCCCTTAAAGGCCTCAAGGCTTCCGGCGACGGATATCCTGACCATAACCCCGGGCGAAGGCGAGCCCCCCTGCCGAAGGTCATCGCAACAGGGCTGGCCACGGCCCCGCTCAAGGCGTCACGGGCACGGCCTTCGACGGCGCGCCGGAAAGCGGACCACCGATGACGGGACGGCGCAGGGTCGGCCGGGTAGCCTGGGTGCCGACGGGGTCGGCCACCACCATCGGCTGGAAGCGTAGCGTGGTGCCTGGTGGCAGGGTGGGCACGAGGGCGCGGCGCAGGCTTTCGTCTTCCTCTGCTCCCCAATGCTGAACGGCGAAAGTCACGTCCAACGCCGGCATGCCACTGTCATCCAGATGCAGATCCAGGATGCGTACCTGCTGATCGCCGAGGGTGTCCATCAGTGCCGCCCGCACCGTGCTGACGGTACGCGATTGCCGCGCGATGTCGGTCAGGGCCTGGCTCAGTGGCCATGCCAACGGCAACAACACCGCCATCCCCACCAACAGTTGCCAGGCCACCACCTTGCCGGTGGCGGCTCCGCCGAAGCCGTACCAGGTGCAGACCAGGGTGACGCTGAGGGCGATCGCGGCGAGGTTGGTGGTGAACAGCAACAGCGCGCCGCGGGCAAAGGCCGGTTCGCCGGTCGCCAGGCCGAAACCCACCACCGCCATCGGCGGCATCAGCGCGGTGGCGATGGCCACGCCAACAATGGTGCCGCCGCGGTTGCGCACGGTGGCATAACCACCAGCCAGGCCCGATAGCGTGGCGGCGATCATGTCGAAGATGTTCGGGTTGGTACGGGCCAGGATTTCGGGCGTCGCCACTCGCAGCGGTGACAACCGTACGATCAGCATTGCCACCACCAGCGCAATCGCCATGCCGCAGGCCAGCGTCGCCAGCGAACGCCACACGCGCGCCAGGTCGAGCGTGCCGATGCCCAGGCCCAGCCGCACGATCGGGCCCATCAGGGGCGACACCAGCATGGCGCCGATGATCACCGAAGCCGAATTGCACAACAGGCCGATGGTGGCGATGCCGGCGGCCATCGCGCACATGAAGAGATAGCCATGGGCCAGCCGGCCGTCGTCGTCGATTGTCTTGGCGATGGCGCCATGGTCGACCGTGGCGTTGCGGCGGCGCCAGGCGCCGAAGAGAAAAGTGAGCATGCAGCCTCGCGATATGTCCAGATCCATGGGACCCGGCGAGGCTTGTCGCGCCCTGGTCGCCTCATTTGGAGGCGCCATTCCTCAGGCTGACGGCTATCCCTGCCGGTACCGCGCGCGCGCGGTTGTCCCTCTCTCCGTGGCCATCCAGGCCAGCGGGGTCGGAGTGGATTATCGCCGAAAATCCCTGGCGCTATAAGAAAACGCCCCGGAGAAACCGGGGCGTCGTTTTGCCGCAGTGCATTTTTAGTTCAGATCGAAGTTACTTCGCCGCCATCCATGCGGATCGACGCACCCGTGAGCCAGCGTGCATTGGGCGAAACGAGAAAGGCCATGAGGTCGGCCAGCTCCTCGGGTTGGCCATATCGGCTTATGCCCGACTGCGCCAGGAATGCGCTTGTTGCGTCATCGACAGTCATCTTGTGGTCCGTGGCCCACTTTTTTAGATAGCTCTCCCGGCGGCCAGTCATCACGGGGCCAGGCATCACGCTGTTCACCTGCACGCCGTCTTTCAGTCCACGCTCGGCAAAAGCCTTGGCCAAGGCCACGATCGCCGCGTTGATGGTGCCGACGGCCGCGTAGGGCGACTTGGGAAACTGTGCGGAATTGCCAGACGTGAGCACGACCGCCCCGCGCGAGGCCTTGAGTGACTCCCAGGCGCGGATGGTAAGGCGGCGGGCGCCGTGGAGTTTCAGCTCCGTTCCGGCGTACCACTGCTCGTCGGTCATCTCGAAGAGATCGATCTGCGGCACCGCGCCGGCGATGTTCACCAGCGCGTCGATGCGGCCGAACCAGGTTAGCGTTTCCTGCACCACCTGATCCGCGGCAGGCGCCTGGCTAAGGTCCGTATCGATCACCAGGGGCTCGGCGCCGGCGAGCCTCACCGCATCGGCGGTGTCATTCAGATGGGCGCGATCGCGCGCCACCAGAACCACCTGCGAGAAGTCCTGCGCCAGGCGAATGGCAGTGGCGCGACCGATGCCCTGGCTGGCACCGGTGACGATGGCGACCGCTTCCGCGCTCACGACACGCTTTCCAGGAAATCACGGATAACCTTGGCGATCTCGCCGTGGTGGGTTTCCAGGGCAAAGTGTCCGGTGTCGAAGAATTCCACGCGGGCACCGGGTACGTCGCGCTTGAAGGCTTCGGCTCCCGGCGGCAGGAAGAACGGATCGTTCTTGCCCCATACGGCCAGCACGGGCGGCTGGTGCTTCTTGAAGTAGGCGTGGAAATCCGGGTACATCGCCACGTTGCTGGCGTAGTCCAACAGAAGATCCAGCTGCACTTCATGCGCACCGGGACGCGCCATGTAGAAATCGTCGAGCGAGTAGCCATCGGGCGATACCAGCGTGGGGTCGGTGGTACCGTGCGTGTACTGCCAATATGTGGTCTCGGGGGAAAGGAAACCACGAAGGGCATCGCGATTGGCGTCGCTTGGATCCTTCCAGTAACTGCGTATCGGATTCCAGCCGTCGCTCAAGCCTTCCACATAGGCATTGCCATTCTGGCTGATGATGGCGCTGATGCGCTCGGGGTGTTTCACGGCAATACGCAGGCCGACGGGCGAGCCGTAGTCGAAGATATAGATGCCGAACTTCTTCAGTCCCACCACCTCGGTGAACCGGCTGATCACATCGGCCAAGTGGTCGAAGGTGTAGGCGAACTCGGTACGGCTGGGCATGGACGAGCGGCCGAAGCCGGGAAGGTCCGGTGCAACGATATGGAATTTATCCGCCAGCGCGGGAATAAGGTCGCGGAACATGTGGCTGGAGGTGGGAAAGCCATGCAGAAGGAGCAATGTCGGCGCGTTTGCAGGACCGGCTTCGCGATAGGCGATGTCCAGGCCGTCAACTTTGGCTGTCTTGAAATGTACGGTGGTCATGATGGTTGTCCTGTAGGTAGTAGAGAGTTGAATGCTGTAAAGGATCAGCGCGCTTGCGTGCCCAGCCGCGCGGCCTCATCGACGATCGAGACCACTTCATCCGGCGCGGTCACCATCGGGCAGTGGTCCACCGCCGCTTCGCGGGTGGTTGCCTTCATGCGCTGGGCAAGAAAGCGCTGCGTTGGCGTGGGGATCATCCGGTCGTCCTGCGCCACCAGGTACCAGGACGGACGCTTGCTCCATAGCGTTGGACCCATCGCCTCGGTGATGCACGGGGCGGTGATCGGGCGCTGCACGGCCGCCATCACCGTGAGCGTTTTCTTATCCGCGTTCTGAGCGAACGCCGTGCTGAAGCTATCCTCGGGCAGCCAGAACCGGCCATCCGGTTCCGGCGCAAGGCTTGGTGCGTTCGGATGCTGGGTGTCGCGGTAGAACACGTCCGCGACGGTTTCGGACTGGGCAGGCGCAAGGCCCGCGATGAAGACCAGCGCCGATACGCGCCCGTCACCGATGCCTGAAATGACGGCGCCCGCATACGCATGGCCCACCAGCACCACGGGGCCTTGCGTGCGATCGATCACCGCCTGCAGTGAAGCGATGTCATTGCTCAACGAGGCCAGCGGAAGGGGCGCGGCAATCGCCTTGTATCCGCGATCGTCCAGCGCCGTGATCACGCTCGCCCAGCTGCTTCCATCCACCCAGGCGCCGTGGACCAGGATGATCGTCGGAAGATCGGTTGCATCAGTCATGTTCTTCTCCTAAGTGTTTTCAAGGGACGAATTCACCCTGCGGCGATGGCATGGCCATCCCCCGATCCGGGCTACTGAAGTTGTTGGGTCAGGCGGTCGGCGTGGACTGCCGCTTTACGAAGTTGAGCTTGAAAGTGTCAGGGCGCAGATAGAGCAGGAGGCATGGACAAATGATCCCCAGCCCAACGATCGGTTGGAACAACGCATCCATTGGCGCCTCGGTAACCTTTATAACTCTCTTAAGAAGGTTACTTGGCGTGTTGGGACGGAGTGTTCTACGATCTACATAACTTGTCAAGACCTGTTATAGTGGTTACACAAAGTTTCTTCGCGACCTGCCCAATCTCTCCGGACGCATTGAATATTTATGAACCAGGTAACCCCCCCAGCTCTCTTCATCGCCGACTCGCTTGGCCTGGATTTCTTGAACTCCATTGCCATACCCGTCGACACCACCGTGGAATTCATCGGCAACGGCGAAGACCTGCTGTCATGGCTGGACCAGGCTCATCTGGTGCCCAAGGATGTGCTGGAGCAATTCAAGGTGGGCGCCGCGCCAGGCGAGCTTGATGCGGTGGCCACCCACGCCCGTGCCTTCAGGGAATGGTTCCGTGGTTTCGTCAGAGAGCACATGGGCAAGCCGCTGTCGGCCGATGCCGTGGCGGCGCTTGATCCGCTCAATCGGATACTGGCGCGCGACGAGGCCTACGGGCAGATCGTGGCACGGCCGGAGGGCGCGAACGCCAGTGCGGCCGAGGGATTGGCATTTGAATCGCGCCGACGGTGGCGGTCTTCCGACACGCTGCTGATTCCGATCGCGCGAAGCATCGCGGACTTGCTGACGACGGAAAACTTCAGCGACGTAAAGGCATGCCAGGGCCACGCCTGCACGCTGTTGTTCGTCGATCACACACGTGGCCGGGCCCGGCGCTGGTGCAGCATGGCGGTGTGTGGCAACCGTGCCAAGCAGGCGGCGCATCGTGAGCGCGCGGGGAAAGCGGCGGAGTCTGCGCAGCGTCGCGCGTGATGTTCGGCGCATCTGGAACCAAGCTTGGTGACCGCATCATCAAGGTCAACCACGCTGGCGAGCACGGCGCCATCAATATCTATTCCGGCCAGATTTTCATGGCTCGAATCACTGCCCGGAGCTTGCTTGAGCAGCTCATCGAGTTCCGGTCGGAAGAAGAAAAGCACAGGGCGATCTTCCTTGCCGAATTGCAGCGTCGTGGGCGACCACGCTGTCGCAGCTATTGGCTCTGCGGCATCGGCGGCTACCTGCTCGGGTTGATCACGGGCCTGCTTGGTCGGCGCGCCATTGCCGCGACAACGGTCGCGGTCGAGGCCGTCGTGCTCAAACACCTGGAACATCAGTTAAGTGTGTTGAGTGATCGTGATCCAGCGGCCACGACTGCCATATCAGCCATTGTTTCGGAAGAGCGGCAGCACCACGATCAGTCCGAAGCACATCTTGAAGGCCATGGATTCTGGCGCGCGACTATTGAGCCGGTCGTCTCTGCATCCACCGAGGCAGTCATCTGGCTTGGTATGCGACTTTGAAGAGTTAAAAAAAGCCCCGGTTTCCCGGGGATTTTTTTTGCAGCCAGGCATCGCCGCTTAAAGCAACGGCACCAACAACAACGCCACGATATTGATGATCTTGATCAACGGATTCACCGCAGGCCCCGCGGTGTCCTTGTACGGATCACCCACGGTATCGCCGGTCACCGCGGCCTTGTGCGCATCGGATCCCTTGCCGCCGAAATTTCCGTCTTCGATATACTTCTTGGCATTGTCCCAGGCGCCGCCACCGGTGGTCATCGATACCGCCACGAAGAGGCCCGTGACGATGGTGCCGATCAGCACGCCGCCGAGGGCCTGCGCGCCGGCTTCACTGCCGCCGAGCCACTTGAAGAGGAACAGCACCACCACGGGTACCAGTACCGGCAGGAGGGAGGGAACCAGCATCTCCTTGATCGCCGATCGGGTGAGCATGTCCACCGCGCGGGAATAATCCGGCTTGGTGGTGCCTTCCATGATGCCCTTGATCTCGCGGAACTGGCGGCGCACTTCCTCCACCACCGCGCCGGCGGCGCGTCCCACCGCTTCCATCGCCATGGCAGCGAAGAGGTAGGGGATCAGGCCGCCGATCAACAGGCCAATGATCACGTAGTGGTTGGACAGGTCGAACGGCACCTGCGCCACGCCAAGGTGCTGGCTGAGGTTATGCGTGTAATCGGCAAACAGCACCAGCGCTGCCAGGCCGGCCGAACCGATCGCGTAACCCTTGGTCACCGCCTTGGTGGTGTTGCCCACCGCGTCCAGCGGGTCGGTGACGCCGCGCACTTCCGGCGGAAGCTCGGCCATCTCGGCGATGCCGCCGGCGTTGTCGGTGATCGGGCCATAGGCATCCAGGGCCACGATCATGCCGGTCATGCTGAGCATCGCGGTGGCGGCGATGGCGATGCCGTACAGGCCTGCCAGGTCATAGGCGCCCCAGATCGCCGCACACACGGCAAGCACGGGGAGCGCCGTGGACTTCATCGACACGCCCAGGCCCGCGATGATGTTGGTGGCATGGCCGGTCAGCGAGGCCTTGGCCACGTGGCGCACGGGGCCGTACTCGGTGGCGGTGTAGTACTCGGTGATCACCACCATGGCGCCGGTGAGGGCCAGGCCGATCAGCTCGCAACCGAACAGCTTGCCCACGCCAAAGGTGGAGTCGCCCATCAGGCCCTGGGTGATCGGGTAAAAGGCGACGGCCGCAAGGATCGCCGATACCGCCACGCCCGCGTACAGGGCATTCATGATCTTGCCCTTGCCGGCCCGCACGAAGAAGGTGCCGATGATCGAGGCCAGGATCGAGGCGCCGCCCAATACCAGCGGGAAGAGCGCGCCGTTGCTGCCGGTCTGCTCGGCCATCACGCCGCCCAGCAGCATGGTGGCGATCAGGGTAACGGCGTAGGTCTCGAAGAGGTCGGCGGCCATGCCGGCACAATCGCCGACGTTGTCGCCCACGTTGTCGGCGATCACCGCCGGGTTGCGCGGGTCGTCCTCGGGGATGCCTGCCTCGACCTTGCCGACCAGGTCCGCGCCTACATCCGCGCCCTTGGTGAAGATGCCGCCGCCCAGGCGGGCGAAGATGGAGATCAGCGACGAACCGAAGGCCAGGCCTACCAGGGCGTGCAGGGCCTCCATCTGCGGCAGGCCATAGTGCAACAGCAGCCCGTAGTAGCCGGCCACACCGAACAGGGCCAGGCCCACCACCAGCATGCCGGTGATGGCGCCGCCCCGGAAGGCGACCTTCAGCGCGCTGGCCAGGCCGTTCCTGGCGGCTTCCGCGGTACGGACATTGGCCCGGACCGAGACATTCATGCCGATATAGCCAGTGGCGCCGGAGAGGATGGCGCCGATGGCAAAGCCGATGGCCGTGGGCCAGGCCAGGGCGAAGCCGACGATGACGAAAAGGACGATGCCGACCATGCCGATGGTGGCGTATTGCCGGTTCAAGTAGGCTCGCGCACCTTCCTGGATGGCGGCGGCGATTTCCTGCATCCGTTCGTTGCCGGGGGACTGCGCCAGGATCCATCGAACGGATAAAGCGCC
>Ga0307510_10006875_pt1 | contig 13573 bp, 16 predicted proteins | sample 12_EM_MG_FD_207224 | JGI IMG/M metagenome (GOLD analysis project Ga0307510, IMG submission 207224) | Populus trichocarpa ectomycorrhiza microbial communities from riparian zone in the Pacific Northwest, United States - 12_EM | ecosystem: Host-associated > Plants > Roots > Unclassified | place... | reverse complement strand
ACTTCGCGTAATTCTAATGTTTAAAAATGTCTGTTAAACTTGAATCAATGCTATATTGTGATGCGCAGCTGTGTGGGACGAAGCAATGAAAGTGGCGTTGTGGGTAATTATATCAGTAGTTGGATATATAATAGCAAGCTCCGTAAAGGACGACTGAACGAGATTTAGTAGCAAATGTAGGAAACTCTAGCTGCTGAAATCTGTTGAAAATATTGAGGATGAACGGCATTGTCAAATTATCCAACGAGAAGCCAATTAATATGCAAAGCAATGCGCGTGTGTGGTATAGAATGAGTCGACAGGTGCGTTGCGAATGAATTCAAAACGATGAAGTGAGCATATGAGTGTTGATGAGAAAAACTTGCAAATTTTCAGGGAAGACTTTCGCCTGCTTGTGTCAACAGACGTTCGACTATGCAGAGGAACGTCAGATATGGGCTGGGAGGGAGTTTCGGTAATTTTACTTACTAGAGAGTAGGTGCTTGCTGTAGGCACTGGAGTACCTTCGCATACTAACCAGCTGAGGTTTGATCCGGCTGATCAATTCGCGCTTCTGTTCAGGTTCTGCAACAGAGACAGCTCGTTGTAAAACATAATCTTAAGAGAATGAATGAGTGAACAAGCGGCAAGGGAATGTCCAGGCACGACTCACTCGCATACTGGTCCTTCATCATAGTGGCAATCGGGCTTACACCGTCTTGTTTGGACGTCATCATTTCTTGTATGAGAGCTCGACGAGACTCGGCATCAGCGGTGAGAAGAGCCTTTTCACAGACGTTCGAAGCGAATTTGTGACGTGACATGTGAAGCATTTGACCCCGAAGTTTCGATATGACCAGCGCTCTATCATGTTGCTTGCCATATTCAAGAACGTATTGCACGACGTAGTTCTGCATCATAAGTTAGTCGCCTGTACAGGGTCGCGTAAACTTCCGACGCACCCCAAACTGATCTTGCATGAGATTAATAATGTACTTGTGAAGTTCATCCATAAGCGGCCTAGTCTGTTCCTCGCCCAAGTGTTCGAAACATCTTTGGAGAACGCGACAGCCATACGTGTGGGTTGAAAGCTCGAAAACGCTGCCCTTGAAAGCTGGAATGAAACTCAGACGCTCAGCCGGTACACGTTCGATGAGTTTTTGCACGACCTGGCTGCGTGGTCAAATAGAGAAACCATGTAACACACTGAAGGACAGACATGATTGCCATTTGCATCTTTGACGCATTTGAGCACGTGCGGCTCAAGTTCTTTCACAATGGCAATCTGCTGCTCCGGAAGGATATATTCGATTGCCTGTAGAGGGGATGAGGAACCGAAATAACATATTGGGTAATAGCATTACCTTTTGAACGACGCGACATGCATACATCTGTACGGACAATTGCGCGATATGCGGCTCAATTGCATTGGCCAATATCGTCTTGTGTACTTGCGTGCCGTGCTCGAAGAGCTTTTGGATGACCTAATGACCAAGTCAGGAAACCAGTGTGATGCGAAGTCGCGGGTTAACTGACGTAGTTGCCGAAGACGTCTTGAACAAGTTGCAACGTATTATCAGGAACGATCTCATCAAAGATTATCTGCTTCTCCTCGCTTGACGCTGTTTCAATTTTTTGCTGAATAAATCGTGAACCGTGCTGGTCACCGCTAAACTCTACGATATAACCATAAATGTCCTAGCAAGTAAAGCACAAAGTTGAAATTCAACGGCTGAGTGATGATTGGAACACTCACGCCAAGATCCCACTTGCGGGACCGATTTGTGCGGAATTCTTCTAAAATCGGACTGCGAAGCGCGACAGCGTCACCGTCTCGGCGGCGAGGAAATTGAGCACCGTGGTTATAAAACTGAAGGGCATGTGGACCCAGCGTCCCATAGATCGCCCCCGGTGTCCCGGGATGGACTCCAGGATGGTTCCCAAAGTCCACATGTGCTGTATACAGATGGGGAGAGCCCGGGTACTGGTGTGGGGAAGGCGGCGACCTGAGAGGGCCATAGCCTAACCCATGGGGGGGGATCTGTCGGAAAGAAGTGCTCAGCCAGGCGTCGGAACAATGTGAGGGTGAGAATTAAGCCTACTTGTAAATCTCTTTTATGGTCGCCGACAATTGGAGGCACGTGAACAGTAACGTGAGAGGAGAGTAACGGCGAATGACCAGCATGATATAATGTTGGCTGTGGAGGATAATAGAACTGAGAGGCCGGAGGTCTCGGTGTTCCTGTATAGTCATAAAACATGCCATGATGCTATAGCCGTGTGAGTATGCTTCAAAATAGCAGTAAAAATGGACCTACCGCAGGATACACATTTGCTGGCATGGCACTTGGAGTGACCGGTGAGGGGGTGTACATGGCATGTTCTGAAAAGAGGTCAACCAAACTTCCCGTGTCGCAACAAGAGGAACACCGACCTGTGGGGGCACCTGGGTAATACGGGCCATACTCAGGTATAGGGAAGGTGGTGTAAGGTCCCCGAGGCTGTAGCGGTGCAGTTTGGACATGAGGCAAGGTATTTGGAATACCAGCAGAAGCATGGTTTCCATTACGGTAGGTGGAACCTTGCTGTGAGAGGGAAGCCTCGTCCTCTACGCCCATACTACGAATACCCAGAGACAAGTTGTCTACCACAGACGGGCTACGATTCGGGTCATATCCCATGGAATGGTTCTGGACAACTTGCTGAGACGGAAATTGGGACGCAGAAAATGTGGGGGGTTGCGGAGAGGAATAACGTGGGGTGACGGAATCCTTGTTCAGATTAACGTCAAACCGTTGAGGAGAGAAACCAGGCTTAGATCCCCCAAGAGGTTGATCGTCCTAATATACAGGTAATATTATGTCATAAGACTCGATGCGTGTTTTGTTGACTCACTGTACGGGGAGAGAAAGTGACTCCTTGCGCGACGCTGACCTGTCTTGGCCGGGTCTAGTGAAGGCGTTAGTTAGCGTACCTCGGAAAGTGAACGCGGGGCCAGCAATTTCTGAGCCCTCCCCTCAAATGACCTACCAATGCAAACTCGCCCGCATCGTCATCCGCCCACGTTCCGCTATTGGATCGCCATCCCTCGTTCATGCTGGAGCGAAACGGCATCTCGCCTTGACTTGAGAGGGCGTCGGTGGTAGCTGGGGCAGAGCTCGCCGAAACGTTACGCTGGGGAGAGGGCGTAGGACCTCCCCAAACCTGGTCCCGTGAATCGACAGAAACGGGGACGGGTGAATTTCACTCACCTGCCACCCAGAGCCGAGACTCGAATTCGCTAAAGTCCCGGGCGCACCCACGCCAACCCCAAGTGTACTGTTCGTCGTAGGGAGAGCCACTCTCCGCTGGGATTGAGCCTGCGAGACGAAAAAATGCATTACTCAGGAAATGACAACTTCCGACACTGAAGAACGGCATACGTTGCCTGGAGAGCCCAGGGGCGAGTGGGTGCCGGACAGCGACGAGGAGCCAGAGGGTTTTCTTGGCACGTCATTGGTATTTTGGGACATGAAACAGGTGGAACTTCTGGCACAGAAGAATACGAGGTTTCAGTAGAACGCTCTTGTGCAAAGAAACGCGTACGAAAGCCCACTCGGCAAAGGAAGGAAAGGTGATAACCTAGGCCAAGAAAGAGCTGTAGACACCGCAGTTAGTAATGTTAAAATCTGGCCCCGTGACCGAGCAGTCCCGAGTGAGTCAATGGCAAGGAGAATGGGAAGAAGGTACTGCGGACGGATACTGTACCCACTGGACAGAGACAAGGAATAATAAAAAATAGACCGAGGCGACACTCACGTTGCCTGGATCCAGTTTGAGAAGGTTAAGCTACGGCCAGCGATGTCAGAGCCAGCACAAGCGGGGATGTTGAAGAGGAGAGGAGGCGTCGAGACGCCCTCTAGCACGGGACGGGGGACAACGGGAATTGGTTCCGGCGCTCGAAGCACGGATGAAATTGAATTTCGGGACAAAGTGACGAATGCAGGTGACCTTTCGGCGACCAGTACTATTTGGTCCCGGCATAATAAGGCGACAGGACGAACGGGTGGAGACGTGAAACGTATGACGGAGCGGCATTTAGCATTACATACATACTAAACGTACAAAAGGCAGGCGCGAGTCGCAAGGGCTCTGATGATGACGAGGATGCTATGTTATTGCACTCTGGATGAAATAAAAACCATTCCTCCACCACATCCGGCAGGGGCTGGCCACGGGAACGGACCTTTCCCCTTGGGCGTTCCCTCGTCAAAAAAAGTTGATAATTGAAAACCCTGATACGGCCATTATCAGGGTGCAAAATTTACACTTTAATCTTACTCTCAAAAGGAAGCATGGAGCCGAGTATCCGGCTTCTCTCCTCTAGCCCGAATGGTCCGGACCTTGTCAAGCGCTACGAAGCGAGTGGAAAACCTACAATAAACACACTGTGCGGCACCATACACTACCCTGTACGTCTTAAGGCACGTGTTCTCGGGACCTCTTTAAAACTTAATCTGATAGTTTGTCATGCAAATTGTGGACTGTATTGCTCGTGCGCGCACTCACCGGAAAAAGAAAAGGAAGATATCAGTCTGACCGGTTCCCGCGGGCAGGAGACCAACTCAATCACGTCTGTCAGGTTTGCTCCCATATATCAGGGACGTAACTTAGGCTCAGCCTAGCCGTTTGGAGCTGGATACCAAAAAAAAAGAAAAAAAAATTTAACCCCGCGGAAAGTCCGGACAACATCGATCTATTTATTCCGAAACTGCTTCCAGATCCATTGAGTGCACATGTATTGGGGCATGAGTGTGTACGAGTCTGTAGATATAATGTATAGAGGCAAGAGCGTACAAACTAACGTCGGGTATAATACTAAAACAGAAAGGGGGAGAATGGTACAGTGGTTCATCGGGACTGGAAGAACCATGATGCGCGTTTGCCTAAAAGATACCATGAGTAAGCATGATGTCGAGGGTAATGATACAGCAGTACGGCATGTGAGGAACTTACCTCCACTTCACAAGGAACAACATTTGGTAAGCCGAAACACTGATACCAAAAAAAAAAGCGTACCTTTCCTCATTTTGGACCTTGGAAAGTGGGTTGGCAGGGACGATTGTAGAAGCCGTTGTCTCGGTTGTTGCACGAGGCACAACTCCGCCACCGCCACCGCGCAGAGGTTTCGCAATTCGGCCTGCGAAACTAAGCGGAGAAGAAATCGCACTCTTTTGCGCTGGGGGAGAAAGTCAGATATCCCCTGATTGGAGAGGATCAGACTCGTGAATGTACTGTACCTCTCGCTTGATCCAGTCGGTCCTTGACGGCTTGAAGCTGGGCTTCAAACTTCTGGTTCTGCAAGGCAAGCCGACGGTCGGCATCTTGGAGTAGAGCTTCAAGATTCTGTATCCGTTCATTTCTGGCGAGCAGCTTTCGTTCGGCAATACCAGCTTCCTTCTTGAGGGCCGAGTTCTGGTCGACAAGCTAGAGTAGAACGTGTGAGAGAAGTGCCCCCAACAACAACAGCTAACACAGCTCTACCTGTTTCTGGACCAGCGTTAGTTGCTCGAGGTTCCGTTCCAGGAAAGCCATCTTCTTCTGCTGCGCCTTTGAATTACTGTTTCGGATCACATTATTGTATTGTTCCTTGATCTCGTCCAACTGAATCTCCAGCTCGACGACCTTCTCACAACGATTCTGAAGATCACGCATGAGGGATTTCTTGACACCATCAAATTCCGCAAGTTGGACATTGATAGCTTTGCGTGTCCGTTCAAGGTCTTGAGCACTCTCCGCCAAGTTCTTCCCACCTTCGATACCAGCCGATGTGACAGCGAAGGCGCGCTGATGGGAAAATTAGAACGGGGTTCAAGCACCTGCAACAATACGATAAGGGCTGACCTTGAGTTCTTCATTGACGCTCTTCAGACTGTCAATAGATGCGTTCAAACTCCGGACCTCATTACTCTTCATTTCTAGTTGCTGTTTGAGGTCCGCTACCTCGCCTTGGTGAGTGTCACGCTTCGCAGCGTATTGGGCTTCCAATTTGTTCTGCATTGATACCCAGTATATTCAGGCCCATAAAGGCAGGAGTACCGTGAACTCACCTTCAACTCGGCAGTCGACCGCGCAATATCTGCATTACTGGCCTCCTCCTCATGAATAATTTTCTCTAAATGACGAGTGAGTCAACGTGTTGGAGTGGAACCGGTGACGTGTACCTAGCAGTTCTTCATACTCTGTCTCCAGAGCACTGAGGCGGCTCTCCAACTCGTCCTTCCGTCGTGTGATGAGGTCGCTCTCATCCTGTTTCTGACGAAGGCGGTCCACCGTTTCCCGAACAAGAGACTGACCTTCCGCCAGCTGCCGGCGGATTTGTGTGGCATCTTCAGCAGTTAGCGATGAGGCCTCCGGGTCCGACCCGATCGCGTCGAGCTTAGCAACAATCTGACGTATTTGTTCATCCTTCTCGGAGAACGTTCCTTGCTGCAAGCAACGAAATAGTCAGTGTGATGTCGGTCACGCTACGAAAGAGGGTATAATTCTTGCCATATCAAACTGCGCCATCATCAGAGCCATCTTCTCTTGCTTCTTCTTCTCCTTGTCCTCAGCGGAGGGGTCCTTCTGGGAAGTTTTCAGCTCTGCAATGGTGTGCTTGAGTTCCTCGAGCTCATTCCTAGCATCCGCATTCTGCTCTTTGAGAATGTCGACAGTGATGACGCTCTCTTTGTTGTCGAACTCAAGTTTCTCGACCTGAAGGCGGAGCTCGTTGAGCTGAAGAGACATTGCCTTGTTTTCCTATCACATAACCAGATGAGTTAGCGTGCAGACGACGCTAAAAAAGGAAACTTTACTTTTGAGGATGCTGCTTCCTGCTCTTTAAGGAAGGCCAGCTCCTCCTTCAATTCCTTGACAAGTTTCTCAGCAGCTACGAGCGCTCCCTCGCGTTCGGCTAGTTGATCAATGAGCTCATTCTCGCGCTTCAAGAATTCCTCCCTCTCGTCTTTGTCTAGCCCTATCACTGTTGGGGTTTGTGGCCGGCTATCGAACTCCTTCAAGCCTTCCAAAGCAGGGTTGACAGGTGTAGCACTACGTGTCGTGGAAGGTGTTGGTGACGTAGGTGTTCTCTTAGCCATCGCGGCCGAGCCCGCCTTATCTCCCGTAGTCGGAGCCCACTCTGACGGATCGACGGCTCCCCCAGCACGCCATATGGCAAGTTCCGCTTCGAGGGCAGCCATCTGCCTCTGAAAGGATGCATTGGAAATCTGCGCCTTCTGGAGGAGAGTCTTGAGCTCAAGTGGTGAAAGCTCTGCGTTGACACGGGCAGTGTTCTTGATCGACTTGGCGCGGATACCGAAGCGAAGTGTGGATAAAGTCTCGGCCTCATTAAAGGAGGCCGGTGAGCAGTTGATGATTAGCGTTGTACGTGAGTTACCACCGAGGGATTCTTGCAAGATGCGAGTAAGTTTAGAGTCACGGTAAGGTATATGTTTCGCCTTGGGACACCCCATATTTTCAATGAAAATGTTTAGATCACAAAAGAGAACTCACCTTTTCGGTAAGGGCATTTATGACCATCCCAAGAGCGGAAAGAGATTTGTTGATCTTCTTTGCTTCCTCTAGAGTCTGGCCGGAAGCGCCAGTCTTGCCGACCTTCTCGGAACCTGCGAGATCCACCAGGTATAAGTTGCCCGTCTTCTGGGCGCCAGTTTCGGTATTTCTTTGGCTGATCGTAATAAGGAAGATGGAATGCGAGCGAGAACTCTCAGCGTTCATATCTAAGAGAAATGAATCCTACAAGTTCTTATAGAAATGGAAGAGGCTTACTGGTAGACGTAACAACACGTGCAGCGCCTCCCTGCCTCATGATTTCGTAGACCTCGCGAGCACTGCTAACGTAGTAGTCCGACAGACTTTTCACGTATACGCCTTTTGATTTCTCTTCATGTATTTGGAGATTGTCGTTTTGGGCTGAATTGAAAAGGTTCAGTGGAGAACGAAAGTGGGACGTTGTCAAACGCACGTTGCAGCAAATCTCTAATACGTTCTAGGTATATCTCCATGTATGATACCTTCACGAAATATTCTAGGTGCGCATCCGACTCTACGATGGACTGGAATATCTGCTCGGTGATGCGAGGGATTATCCCCTTCAGTTCTTCTGAATCTATGTCGGCTCCCTTAAGAAGGTTTTGGTTAGATACTCCAAGTTAGAGGCAATAAAGGACGCACCATCATGGTAAAGGTCTTTCCACTGCCCGTCTGTCCGTAAGCAAAGACTGTTCCATTATAGCCATCAAGCACATCTAGCAGATCCGGTTAGCTAGGCACAAGGACGCGTGGACACGAAAGGTAATATCTTGGAACATTCAGTGATACATACCCTTGACAATGCTAGAAGAAGTGACACTGTGACTATACGTGGAAGATCAGATGGGTGAGGACTCACTCTTTCACGCCATAATCAAACACCTCGTCTTGTTTCGTGCCCATAGGGAATACTCGGTCAAAAGAGAAACCATCCTTCTCGGGTCCTGAGCTGACTTGCGCAGAACGAAGCTGAACAGTCTGTAGGTTGTCATCGAAAGAGACAATAATGTCGCTGCCTTCTCTTAACTCCAAGGCATTTGGCGGTCGAAACCTTTTGACGGATGGATTAGTTTTTGAAGGCGTATATTATTAGTAGATGAGGGACCGGAACGGATGAGGGATGACGCACCGACAGATGACCTTGATATTGTTTGAGGACATGATTAATGGAGAAATAAGGAGTGAACGATAGAGGGGAAAGAACGCGTGGGCAAACAAGCCGACGAGAGACACAGAATCTAAGGCGTGCACGCGTTGCAGTTGCGGGCAGCGCCAGCACAGCACGGTCCGTCGCGACCACAATTGGTAATTTATCGCGTGTGGTGTGGCAGCAATCTAGTTTACAATAAGCGGGTAGGTAAATAGACTACAAAAATCCTATGGAGCAGCGACCGAGAGCCCATCAATGCGCTCATTCCTCGTCGCTCCCCACCGAAGGTGGACCAGCAGGCCTTGCTCGGCTTGACGATGCCGTTGGACGCCGCTGTGCTCGCCGTTCCTCCTCCTTCGCCGCATAATCCGCCGCATCCATCCATTCCGAGTAAATATCAATGGGCTCCGTTAAGTCTGAGGTCGCATTACGATTAGTGTTCCAGAATCACATCATGTCCCTCGTGCACAACGTACGGTTGACTTTACTCTGAAAACTTTGACCACAAACTTTGCATACAAGTTGGGCGACTCCCTCCTTCCTGTCAAGCTTGACCATCACCGAATTATCGTGGTGGCAGAATAGGCAGGTAAACGTAGTGTCTGCAAATCATCCATGTGAACGGGGGGGACGGAGAACGAGGGATTCACCCTACCCAGAGGTTCCCTCTTTCGTTTCGGGCCTGGTTTTCTGGATGACTTTTTACGTTTCCCCATTGCTCTTACCCTTGTGGCTGCGTCAAGGGATGGGATATGAGGGTTACCCCATCACTTGCCTCATTACCGCACGGTCATGTGACGCTGTCCCCCCGCTGCACGTGATTTGACGCGTGTGGAGGTTGAACCGCGAATCAGGAAAGGGAAAGTGTCGAAGTAGACAGCCCCGCGAGATCTTGACTTTCACTGCATACAATCCAGCGATGGCCACTCGTCGCACCGCAATTACTCGCAGTCGCTCACAGACAGGGGGGTCGATGCGACCCCCACAACCCGTATCCCGACCAAAATCCGTCATGGCCAAGTTCCAGCGTTCTGTGCCAGTGGCTGCCTCTTCGCCCAAAGCAGCACCCGAGCCCTCCTTGCCGGTTCCTTCCACTCCCTCCTTTGCACAGTCTAAGCCAGTGGTGAAGGCACAAGCAACCCCCCAACCCCAGGAAGAATGTGAAACAAACATTCAAGTTGTGGTTCGCTGCAGGCGGCGCTCCGATAGAGAGGTCCAGGAGAGTTCCCCGATAATTGTCAGTACCGAAGGAGCCAGGAGTCGTGCCGTGTCAATAGAAACGGCCGCTCCAGTATCGAGTTTAGGCGTTGTCACCCTTCCTCCAACGAGAACATATCCTTTCGACCTTGTCTTCGGACCAGAGGCAGACCAATCTATGATTTACCAAGACGTCGTTCATCCGATGCTTGAAGAAGTCTTACTGGGATACAACTGCACACTCTTTGCCTATGGCCAAACTGGAACTGGGAAAACGTAAGTCTCGCTTCTCGCCATGTCGGTCGCCCCAATGCAATGTCATTTTTTTGTGCAGGTATACTATGCAAGGTGATCTTGGAATCACCCCCCTGGGTAACCCTGTAGCTGGCGCAGGGATGATTCCTCGGGTACTTTTCCGTTTATTCAGCCAGCTGGAAGAGTCCGGCGCTGATTTTAGCGTCAAAATTTCATATATCGAACTCTACAACGAAGAACTTCGCGACCTGCTCGCATCAGACCTCGCGGCACCTGTGGGGAACAGTCAACCAATGAGCATGGGTTCGGGTAGTTCACGAGATGTGGCAACTGGCGGACTCAAGATCTTTGACGACACTAGCAAACGCGGTGTGCTAATCCAGGGATTAGAGGAGATTGCTGTCAAAAGCGCGTCAGATGCACTGGCCCTCCTCGTCAAAGGCAGCGACCGCCGTCAGATCGCCGCCACGAAGTTCAATGACCATTCTAGCCGATCCCATTCGATCTTCTCTATCACTATACACACCAAGGAGGTCTCGACGATGGGTGATGACCTGCTCCGTGTCGGGAAGCTCAACCTCGTGGACCTGGCCGGCTCTGAGAATATAGGTCGATCGGGTGCCGAGAACAAGAGGGCTCGTGAAGCAGGCATGATCAATCAGAGTTTGTTGACTTTGGGCCGTGTCATCAATGCACTTGTGGAAAAGTCGCCTCACATTCCATACCGGTATGTACTTTTCCCTGCACCCGATATATCCGACTTACTCATTCCATTAAGGGAGTCTAAGCTTACCAGACTCCTGCAAGATTCTCTCGGAGGTCGGACAAAGACGTGCATTATTACTACCATCTCACCTGCACGTTCGAATATGGAGGAAACATTGTCAACCCTGGACTATGCTATTCGAGCGAAGTCCATCCGTAATCGTCCCGAGGTCAACCAGCGTATGACACGGAATTCTTTGCTTAGAGAGTACATCGCGGAAATCGAGCGCCTGAAGTCGGATCTCCTAGCGGCACGAGAGAAAAATGGCATATTCTTTGCTGAGGACACGTGGAACCAGATGAACGTAGAACAGGAACTCGCGCGGACAGCGCTGGAGGAGTCCAAGCGCCAAGTCGAGATTGTTGCGAGACAACTCAAGAACATACAAGAGGAATACCATGAGTGCATGGATCTACTTACGAAGCGGGATGGCGAACTCAAGGAGACGAAGAAGGAACTCTTGGAAGCCGTCGATATCCTGACAACGACGAGCGACGAGCTCAAATCTACCAAGGACGCATTGGAGGAGGAAGTCGTTGTTCGAGAGTCCCATCAAACCACCGAGGCCACCTTGGATGAGGTCGCGCGGGGACTGAAGCGCACAGCTCAAGAAAGTCTTGGGGACTTGAGTGCGATGTTTGCTAAGCTATGTACGAGCTTTTCTCCAAGTCCAATTTACAAAAGCTAGAGGCATCTTATAGCGCGGAAAACAACAACCCTCAGTACGAATGTCGAAGCCGTGCTCAACTTCGGAAAGGTTCTCACCTCGGAGACGCAGAGATTCTCAGCCGAGTTGGATGTTTTCATTAAAAACACCACGCAGGGCCTGACGAAGCTGCGCTCAGACGAAGAGCAATATCAAGCTAAGGAACTTGAGAATCTCGCTGGCCTCTCGGGTCGCATCAATGACCAGATCCAGCGGGTACACGATGTGATGTCATTAATCCAGGCAAAAGACGAGTTTTCCGCCGAAGCTCTGGACAGTGCGCAGACGGCAGTGAAGGAGGCCCACGACAGCATTCGCACAATTTTTTCCTCCTGGTCGGACAAGCTCGAAAAATCTGGCTTGTCTCTTCGCGCTGACTTGGAGAAATCCTCGACAAACGGCTTCCAAACAGTGCGTATAATATCAACTGTTTTCCATAACACATGTGATGACGTAACTTCAGGTCGAAAAAGCCCTCAACTCGATAGCGGTCCTTATCCAGAATGTAATCCACGATAGTCAAGAGTACGTAGCTGTAGAACGCAAGCACAGCACGGAAGTCAGATCGCTGGCAGAGAGCCAGGCGGAGGAACAGATTCGCCACCTCAGTGAGCAAAACGCGCAGCTGACTCGCCTGTTGCAATATGAGAAGTTGAAGTCAGAGCGCATGAAGAACCAACTTGTGGAACGTGTATCGGGCCTCTTCGATGAATTCGTTACTGAAAGGGATAGGTCATTGGAGGAAGCCTTTGTCAAGATAAAACAAGAGAACGGCCGAGTGGAAGTCACTTTGAATGACTTTACGGATGCGTATTCGCGGAAAGCTGACGAGGTCATGACGCTGGGTCAAGAGCTGAGCACCTCGCTCGAGACGAAAGGAGAACAGTGCAAGCGTCTTCGAGACGGCGCGATCAAGGTGATTTCGGTTATTTCGCCCTTCTGCTCAGCAATTGATAATCTACTCAGTCCCTTGGCGGCGTTAGCGACACGGTCCTGGAAGGTCTGTCAAATATGCAGAATCTCGTTACAACGTCACTATCAACGTACTCCGCCGAGATAACACGGCAAACCCATGTGCTGAACTCGACAACCGCAGATGGTAGGTATTACTTGTGGTCATGGACTGTTAGGCTAACACCTTACCAGGATTTGAACGCCATGCTCGCGCAAAGAGGGCCAGGATCCATGCTACAGACAGCCTTGGTGCGGATGTCCAAGCTGAATCTCGGCATCTCCAACAGGCCATTGCTGCCGTGTCGAAGTCGTTAGAAGCCAATGGCTCTAAAGTGACGACAGAGGTGCGTGCCCTATATGCCATCTCTTAGTATGGCGCCAAATTAACGGGTGTCGTAGACTTCGAAATTCGCTAGATCAGCTCAGGTCTATCAGAAATCTGCCTCAGAGCGCTTAACCTCAATGCGCAAGATGACCGACTCGCTTGTCGAACAAGGCGGTAGGGAAGACTTGCCCACTGGCAGCACGCCCCGAAAGCGCGTCTGGCAATACACAGATAGTTGGGAGCTGACCAAAGACCGCGATACCGTTATCCAAGATTGGAAACGGAGGGGCGTGCAGTCGCAACAACAAGATGAATCCGACTCGGAGTCATCCTCCGCTTTACGAGATATCCCCCAATCACCCCCTTCAGATAGCTTGAAACAGCTTCCCTTGCCAAGCGTTACCGTGCGGCCCGAGGACATCTCAGAGCCACTGGATCCAATGCCCCCACCTTACCTGGAAGCCGACCCGCAACAACCACCCATATCTAACCGCCCCATACAGTTGGCCTCATCGGTCGTTCCGACTATAGCGCTATCTTCGGCAGGTTCTAATCCGGCTATGAGGGTAAAGCTGGGCAAAGTTGGTTCTGAGGTTGTACCCGCTATGGGCACCCTCACGGAGCGCTCGACGAATCTAATATATGGCAGAGGGTCTCGAAGAGCCCGAT
>Ga0307510_10006874_pt1 | contig 13575 bp, 15 predicted proteins | sample 12_EM_MG_FD_207224 | JGI IMG/M metagenome (GOLD analysis project Ga0307510, IMG submission 207224) | Populus trichocarpa ectomycorrhiza microbial communities from riparian zone in the Pacific Northwest, United States - 12_EM | ecosystem: Host-associated > Plants > Roots > Unclassified | place... | reverse complement strand
CTTTGTCGGGAATGAATAAACGTACATTCCCCTTTGAGATGGGTAACCCGGTATTGTTACGCAACGTACCCGATATATCAATACCCTGTTCCGGCAAAAATGTTACAGGAGGGATTTTATCCGCCAATAAGTTTTTGTATGAAAAACGACGATAACCTTGAGTTAACATCAGCACATCCAGGTCTGAAGTACTTTTATCGTCGTTATGATTGAAATAATAATTAGGTTTTTCAATGTAGCCTCTTAGGTCGGAGGTCAAAAGAAGATGACTTAAGATAGTAGGGGTATCATCATCATCCGAGGGGACTATCGATTCATTGATTACGGCAACTGAGAAATTACCTTCGGCGGGTGAAGCTTTGTTTTTTGCCGATACAAGTATTCTCGTCTTTTGTCGTCGCGAGTAAGCTGAGAGATCGGGTTTCATTGAAAGATTTAATTGGTCATGATTCTGTATAAAAACAACTCGTTCGCTTAGCGGTGTGCCTTTTGATGAAAAAAGAGTAACCTGTAAAACTCCTGTTGGAAACTTGCTTTTAGCTATGGCTGCACTATAGATGTTGCTTTTTAAAACGGTTTGGGCAGCATAGCATACTACACCTCCGCTTTGCGCCATCACATAAAATGCCTTGTCCTGGTTTTTCTGGAAAAAGCCCTCATTCGATGTGATTTTTATATTTAAACTATCGGGGTTATTATTATTTACAGATAAATTAATACCTTCTGCGCGTACATTAGGGAGATCAAAACTACTTTGAGAACCATCTGCAAAAGTAAAATTAGCTTTGTAGGTTTTGCTGCTTTCGGGTGTCAGGGCAAATACCCCCATGCCCAAATGCTGTGTTGTGAAATTGGCTACCGTGGCCCCGGTATTATCAACAATTGTCCCTTTTGCTTCAATCCCCAAACCGTCAGGCTTTAACGTTTTAAAGGCCACCCGCGACCGTATTCCATTGATTAGATAACCTCCTTCAGCAAAAAACTGTACATCAATTCCCGACGGCGTGAGCTGTATAGGAAAAGCTTTTGTAACTATCTTTTTATCGTATACTTCCAGGTCGGTGCTGATGCTGCTCGAATTTAATTCCGATGGTTTATCGCTTGTAAAATTGATAGTTACTACTCCATTCTCATTAGTTTCGCCTTTCCCTTTGCTTATTGTACCATCGTCATTCAGCGCTTTCCAGCTCACTTTTTTATTGCTGTAGGGGTGTCCATCCTGATCCTTATAAACAATTTCGGCACTTATTTTTCCCGTTTTTTCCGATATCGAGTTTTTAAAAGTAATATGCGGCAACACTTGTCCCGGATCATTACTGCCAATGGTTATTGTCCTGTTAAAAAAATAAGCCTGGTCCGAGTTGCGCATCCACCTGGTATAGGCCCTGAGCTGATAGTTTCCGCGTTTGGCAAAATCGGGTGTAAGCGGTATATAACAGCTTGCTGTGCCATTAACTAGTTGCAATTTCAGTTCCCTTACCGATTGGCCCTCATTTGTAAGTTCTACGTATAATATTTTGCTTAAAATAGTAGGCTGATGCAGGTCGATAGTAACATATGCCTTGAACCACATGGTATCGTTAACGGCGTAGTAGGGCTTATCAAAATGAAGATAAACCTTTTCAGTAGGGTGGTCGTTAGTTAGTTTTTGGGTCTTTGCAATAATGGTGGTTAGCGGTATGCTATCACGTTGTGCAAAAGCCGAAAAATGGATGACAGTAACAGATGTTAACAGAACAAGTAAAAATTTTCTTAAATTCATCAAAATTGGTGTATCAAAGGTGCCGGCTAAATATAGCTATTTCATAGATGAGGCCATGAAATAAGGTCAGATGTTTAACATTTTTTTACATTTAATAACAGTAAAGCATGTCAAATCTAACGCACGGCACGATAATTAAGTGCGGCTGTAGTATAGATGTTACGATTGGCATTTAAATAAATGAAGAAGAAAGAGGAGAAAGTCTATTTTAATAATCAGTGGAATGAAATGGTCATTCATCTGAGGGCTTTTATTAAAACTGGTGACCAGGAGAAACTGCATCTTTTTCGTGTCCAGGTAAAAAAACTTAGGGCTATGCTGGAGCTTTTAGATACCAATTCAGCAAATCACGCTCTTTCAAGAGATTTTAAGCCGGTAAGAAAAATATTTAAACGATGCGGTGAAATTCGTAATGCATTCATCAACCTGCAATATGGCCAACGTTTCCAGTTCAAAAATGAAGATTTTTTTATGAACCATTTGTATGAAATTGAAAAAGGTACAAATGAGGTAAAAGAGCTTGGCAAGCAATACCTGAGGACAATAAAAGCTGCGCACGATGAAATAGGAGATGACCTGAAGTCTGTAGATAACCGGACTATAATTGATTTTTATAAAACAAAACTGTACAGTATCGCAACAGCGTTAGACAACCTGCAATTTAATGATGAATTGCACGATACCAGAAAGCAAATAAAATTATTGGTTTATAATCGTAAAATAGCCCATAAGGCGCTGGATGGGAAGTTGCAGATAAGTAATGATTACCTGGACAAGCTGCAGGCTATGATTGGTGAATGGCACGATAATATATTGGCGCTGGAGTTATTTTCTTCAGCAGGGTTTAATTCTAAACCCGTTATTACTAGAATAAAGAGTCAGAACACAAGACTAAAAAGATCCATAACTGCCCTGGCGCATAACTTTGAGAAGAAAGCTATCTTAGCAGGATAAGTATCCGAATAAAATGGGCCTCGAAATTGAACGTAAATTTTTGGTTGATCATGAAAAATGGGAGCGGGTAAGCAAACCTGAAGGTACGCATTACCGGCAAGGCTATATGCTTAGCGACGGACAGCGAACTATACGTGTGCGGGTATCGGATAAAAAAGCCTTCCTCAACCTCAAAAGCAAAATGTCGCAGGTAAGCCGAAAGGAGTATGAATACGAGGTGCCATTACAAGATGGTATCGAAATGTTAGATGCCTTTACAACCAGTGGGACCGAAAAAATACGTTACTATATTCCTGTTGCCGGGAAAATATGGGAGGTCGATGTTTTTTCGGATGATAATGCAGGGTTGATCGTAGCAGAAATTGAATTAAAAAGTGAAGAGGAGCAGTTTGAAAAACCCGATTGGATAACTGATGAAGTGACCTATGACGGCCGTTATACAAATGCTGCTTTGTCTATCCATCCCTACAAAGATTGGTAATGTAATAATTTGGTTAGTTGATAGATATAGTTGTACAATTTCCTATATTCAGATCGTAAACCAAATTCACCCTGACCATGAAAGCTATTCTCTTTTTTGCCCTGTTTTTTGTTTGTGGATATGCATTTGCACAGGATGTCCCTGCCCGCTGGGACGAGCTTACTGCAAGTGATTTCCCGGCAGCGTTAGATAAATCATCCCAGACCTGTATACTGCCATTTGGTATATTGGAAAAACATGGCCCGCATTCGCCTATCGGTACCGACCTGATCCATGTACGCGAGTGGGCTGCCCGGGCAACCAAACAAGAATATGCCGTAGTTTTTCCGGATTATTTTTATGGACAGATCAATGAAGCAAGACAACAACCGGGAACTTTTGCTTTGCCGGCCAGGCTGATATATGACCTGCTGGAAGCAACCTGTGATGAAATAGCCCGCAATGGTTTCAAGAGAATTGTGATACTGAATGGTCACGGCGGTAACCCGGAGTTTATCCGCTTTTTTATGCAGTCGTTTTTAAATAAGCGGCATAATTATGTGATCTATTTTTACACCCCTGAAAACAACGATCAGGAATACGCCAAACAATACCGGCAGATGCATAAATCGGATACAAGAGGCGATCAGCATGCAGGCGAAAGCGAAACATCTGTGCTGCTTTATTATCGTCCCGATCTGATGCGGATGGACAGGGCAACCCAACAATCAGGCGCCGATCAAAAAAGATTAAACATACCTGGCTTATATACACCTATCTGGTGGTATGCTTCATTTCCTAACCATTATGCGGGCGAGGGCGACAAAGCAACTTCTGATTTTGGTAAATTTATTACCGACCACGAAATTGCCTCGTTTATTAAAGCCTTAAAAGAAGTAAAAGCGGATGATGCTACTTTGAAACTGCAGAATGAGTTTTATGACAGAGTGGATAATCTGAATAATAATAAGTAGTAGTTTTTATTTTTAACCCACAGGCAACCTTTTTTCATGAAAGTGCGTTTTCATTGTATAATATAAATACAACAAACACATTTTATGAAAATTAAGATCATTTTTTTTACCCTGGTAATCATATCAGCTCTCTTTTTGTTAACAAGTTGTGGTAAGAGTTCTAATAATTCTACTAATCCTACTTCAAATGGTTCAACACCCGTGGCTGCGGCTTCGGTAAGTATAGAGAATTTTGCTTTTTCACCGGCCGTGGTGCATGTGAAATTAGGGGGTACCGTTACCTGGACGAATAAAGATTCTACCCCGCATACGGCTACCGATATTAGTGGTAGTTTTGATAGTGGCAGCCTTGAAACGGATAAAACGTTCACGAAAACCTTTTCAACAGCCGGTACATTCACTTATCATTGCGCCATACACTCTATGATGGCCAATGCTACTGTTGTAGTGGGTAACTAACATAAATTTGCCCAAATAATAAACCCTGCAATCAAAAGATTACAGGGTTTATTATTTTAATACCAAAGCATCACAGATGCAACGGCAGATCGTCAGGATGGATTACCAGCCGGTACCTTTTTTTGCATTGCCGTCTTTTATATGACCTTCGGCAGTTGCTTTACTCATAATAGCTGACATTTTGTTGCCGGCGCTATCTTTACCACTTGCAATGTACCTGCCCGATTTTATGTCAATAACCGGATCAATCATTGGAACATTTTTTGTTTTTGTTTTTACTGAATACGCGGTTATGCCGCTCACTGTTGTTGCCATGATAAGTTGTTTTAATTTTTTATGTTAACCTTGTTTAAGTAGAATTGTTTACCAAGAAACGTATTTTTTATTATTTCTCTTTCTTTTTTTATCCACTTTTTAATTGTTTTCAACATAGGGATATTTTTATTTTTAAGAAATTGTCTTAATGTGTTCGTTAACATGGTGAATAACTCGTATTTACATTGGGTATGTTTTTAGTAACATTTAATATGCAAAATTGTTATTATTGTATAGCTAAATCGCCAATTATGAACAAAAGAGATTCAAGTATTGCTTATTTGCTTTTAGGTATATACGCTTTAATGATCAACTGGTATTATAATCATAATATCATACTACTGATATTGGCCTACATCTTCTGGCCTCTGTACCTGATTTACGAACTGCTTACCGGGCACCTTTCACATGGTATGTGGAAGGAAATACCACTGTCGTATTTTAAGTAATTCCCATGGCCAAATTTTCTGACAGTATACTCGATCAGCATCGGGAGTTTATAGCTAAACAGAAAATGTTTTTTGTTAGCAGTGCGCCGCTTAGCCCCGACGGGCATATCAACCTTTCGCCTAAGGGAAAGGATTGTTTTCGGATACTTTCAGATACTTGTGTGGCCTACATGGATGTTATCGGAAGCGGTAATGAAACATCGGCCCACGTATTGGAGAATGGGCGTATTACATTTATGTTCTGCGCTTTTGAGGGGCCACCCAATATTCTGAGATTGTATGGCACAGGCAGAACAGTTTTGCCGAACGACACGGATTGGGAAGCCATGGCAAAACATTTTAATTTAGAGCTATCTACACGTCAGATCATTGTTGCTGATATTCACAAAGTGCAAACCTCATGCGGCTTTAGTGTGCCGCTGTATGAATATATGGGCGAGCGTGATTACGCTGAAAAATGGGTACTGAATAAAGGTACAGAAGGGCTTGAGGCCTACAAAGCAGAAAAGAACCGCATTAGCATGGACGGTTTACCTACAGCTTTGTTTTAAAAACTGGAATAATCAAATCTCTTTATTAGATTTAAGCGTCTTCTTTTCCTCCAAATAACCTAAAATGAAAAACCGCTTATTGTTACTTTCCTTTTTGATATTTTCTGTTCATAGTTACCGGTCTTATGCGCAAACGGGAGATCCATCCGCTACTCCAAGCCGCTGGAATGCATCATGGATAACTGTTTCTGGCGGAACAGGGAGTGATTACGAAATATGTCTATTCAGAAAAACGATCAGCATAACAGCTAAACCAACCACTTACCTGGTACATGTATCGGCCGATAATCGCTACGAACTTTTTGTAAACGGCAAATTGGTATCCATCGGCCCGGCACGAGGTGATATTTATTATTGGAACTATGAGACCGTGGACCTTGCACCATATTTCACAACCGGGAAAAATGTGATCAGTGCGGTTGCGTTTAACGAAGGGGCTATCAGGCCCACTGCGCAAATGACGTACCGCACAGGTTTTATTTTACAGGGGCATACCCCGGTAGAAGAGGAAATTAATACCGGGCCAGGATGGAAATGTTACCGCGATTCGGCCTACCACCCAATACCTGTGATATTAAATTATAGCTACTATGCAGCCGGGCCTGGCGAAATGGTGGATATGAAGCGTCAACCTAAAAACTGGCAGCAGCCCGATTTTGATGATTCTCAATGGCAATTGGCTTCAAAAGTTTCGGATGGGACACCTAAAGGACAATTTACGTTTATTGAGGGCTGGATGCTGGTACCATCGCCCATACCTGCAAGAGATCTGATAATGCAACGCCTTCAGAAAATGCGCAGGGCGGATGGCGTAACTTTACCATCAACTTTTCCCGCTGAAAAAGGACCTGTTACCATACCAGCACACACCAAAGCGATCATTTTGCTCGATCAAACCTATCTTACAAATGCTTACCCTACCATAATATTTAGCAAGGGAAAAGATGCAGGCATTTCTATGAGTTATGCGGAAGGAATGTTTGTAATCGAACCAAACAACAAAGACTGGCGCGCACAGGGTCGTAAAGGAAACCGTGATGAAATAGATGGTAAACGCTTTGTAGGGCGAAAGGATAGCGTTATAAGTGACGGTAGCGATGGTCAGCAATTCACCCCTTTGAACTGGCGTACCTTCCGGTATCTGCAATTGATTGTAGAAACTAAGGATGAGCCTTTGGTTATTGATGATCTGTATAGTTTATTTACAGGCTATCCGTTCAAATACAACGCCAAACTTGAAACTAACGATAAGGATCTCGACAAAATATTAGAAATAGGCTGGCGCACCGCTCGATTGTGTGCATGGGAAACCTATATGGATTGCCCGTATTATGAGCAGCTGCAATATGTAGGAGATACGCGCATACAAGCTTTGGTATCGTACTATAACAGCGGCGATGACCGTTTGGCAAGGAATGCTATTACCTTACTGGATCATTCACGTATTTCGGAAGGAATCACACAAAGCCGTTACCCTACAGCGGTGTTACAGCAGATACCTACATTCTCACTTTGGTGGATAGGCATGCTGCACGATTATTACCTGTACCGGGATGACAAAGATTTTGTGCGCGATAAGCTGCAGGGGACACGTGACGTGCTTAGCTTTTTTAAACACTACCAGATGGCCGATGGTTCATTAAATGACCCACCGTATTGGGAGTTCACTGATTGGGCAAACGGTAAACAACTTAAGGCCGGGAAAAGCTGGAACGCCGGAGTGGCACCGATGGGAGCAAACGGCAATTCGGCTGTACTTGACCTGCAATTGCTTTGGGCTTATCAGTTAGCTACTGAATTGGAAAGTAAACTGGGCAGTAAAGAATATGCATCGGTTTATGCACTGCGCGCTGCTCAGTTGAAGCAAACTATTCGCAGTAAATATTGGGTAGCATCAAGGGGAATATTTGCAGACAGGCCCGAAAAGGATGCGTTTTCGCAGCATGCCAATTCTTTAGCCATCCTGACGGGCGTTGCAACTCCAACTCAAGTTACAGGTATCGCCCATAAATTGCTCACGGATACGACCATGATACCGGCGTCTATCTACTTTAAATATTACCTCCACCAGGCGCTGATCAAAGCAGGTTTGGGTAATGATTACATCAGTTGGCTGAATATGTGGCGCGATAACATTAAATTGGGGATGACCACCTGGGCCGAAATGTCTGATATCGCCTCATCCAGATCTGATTGCCATGCCTGGGGATCGAGCCCTAATATTGAACTGTACCGTACAGTTTTAGGAATAGAGAGCGATGCGCCGGGTTTTAAAAAAGTGAAAATTGAGCCTCATTTGGGTACTATAACTAATATCGGCGGAGAAATTCCTCATCCCAAAGGCAATATCAGCGTAAAATATGCCCTGCAAAATAATAAATGGCAGGTCAATGTAACCCTGCCTAAGGCAACAACCGGCAGGCTATTATGGAAAGGAAAAGAATATCCTCTGAAAGCAGGAGCGAACAATTTGACACTTTAGGTGATTATACAAGATAATTTGGCTCATCAACACTTATCACCATAACAATGGATTGGGAAATACTTGCCGATATAGTTTACGCACTGCTGATCATTGTAGTATCCCTGCATATCATTTACAATACGCCCTCCAATACAAAAGCATTGGCTTATGTGCTGGTTACCATATTTTTGCCAATAATAGGTATTGCAGTTTATTTTGCATTCGGCGTTAACCGGCGGAAGAATAAATTATACAGCAAGAAGATCGTTCGTGATAAAACTGCCCTTGCGGACCTGCGCGCACGTATCACAATGGAGTCGGAAAAAGCCTGGGATACTAACGAACCAGTCATTAAAAAACATAAGAGGCTGGCACTCTATCTGTTAAATGATGGGTTGAGCCCATTGGTAGGCGGTAATGAAGTAAAGCTATTAATCAATGGTGAAAACAAGTTCCCGGAAGTTTTAGAAGCGCTCAGAAATGCTAAGCACCATATCCACATAGAGTACTATATTTTTGAAGATGGTGATATAGCGGAACAGATAAAGGAAATTCTGATACAGAAAGCAAAAGAAGGGGTTGCTGTGCGTTTTATTTATGATGATTTTGGCAGCCGGTCTATTCGCAAAGAGTTTGTGAAGGAATTGATCGACGCAGGTGTGATGGCTTTTCCATTTTATAAAATACATTTCATTTTGCTGGCCAACAGGGTGAATTACCGTAATCACCGGAAGATCATTGTTATAGATGGATGTATAGGTTTTACCGGAGGTATTAATGTGAGCGATCGTTACATAAACAAACCGGGGCAGCTGTTTTGGCGTGATACCCATGTAAAAATAACAGGTCCCGGCGCTTATTATCTGCAATACCTGTTTATATCCGACTGGAACTTTTGTTCGGGCAAACATTTGAAACTGGAGAGGAATTTTTTCTGTACGAAACCTGTAACAGACGGTAAAGCCACTGTGCAGATAGCAGCCAGCGGCCCCGATTCGGATTTGCCTACATTAATGTTCTCCATGGTGCAAACCATTGGCCTTGCCGAAAAAGAGCTGCTGATTACAACACCTTATTTTATCCCCGGGGAAAGTATAATGAATGCCCTGCACGTAGCAGCTTTGAGCGGGGTTAAAATAAAGATACTTGTGCCGGATAAATCTGATACGTCTCTTGTTAACGCGGCGGCACGTTCCTATTATGGGGATTTGCTAGCAGCAGGTGTGGAGATATACTTATACCAGAAGGGATTTGTTCATGCTAAAACAATGGTGTCTGACGGGCAATTGTCGATCATCGGTACGGCCAATATGGATCACCGCAGTTATGAACTTAATTTTGAGGTGAACAGTATGATCTACGATACGGCATTTGCTAAACAATTAAGGGACGTTTTTTACACTGATATAAAGGATGCAAAAAAAATAAGCCCGAATACCTGGAAAAAACGCCCCTTCTTTAAACAGTTGCCCGAGAAGGTGGTAAGGTTGATGTCGCCTTTGTTGTGATTATGCCTTCTCTACTACCACAGCAGTGCCATAGGCTAATACTTCCGTAATTCCCTGCATTACCTCATTGGCGTCATAACGCATATTGATGATGGCATTTGCACCCGCTACCTGGGCATGTTGTATTAAAAGTTGATAGGCTTCCTCTCGCGCATTTTCACAAAGTTCAACATAAATAGAAAGCTGCCCGCCAAAAAGTGACTGAAAGCCGCCTGCGATATTGCCCAGCACACTGCGGCTGCGCACAGTAATGCCGCGTACCACACCAAGATGTTTAACGATCTTATAACCCTCTAACGAGGTGCTGGTGGTTATTAACGAATGGTCCATTTTATTTTTTATTAAGTGATTTTAATTGGAATAAATATATTGATATTGAGATCATATGCAGGTAGGTTTGTTACAAAAAGATACATTGAAATTATAATCATAATCTAATTTCCGCTTCTTATAAAATAAGGCGTAAAAACGACACCTTTGTCTTCGAGTTTGTAAATGCTTCACAATTGATCAAATTATTTCGTTATTTCGTCCCTGATTACATTTTTGATGTATTACTGGTGGCAATTGTTAAATAATGTAAAATAGTGCTTACTGTAATAATTAAAATATCGAAAACCCGTTATCTGCGTAAATAAAAAAATATGAATAAACTTAGACTTCTCACTTTTCTTCTGTTAGCCGCATTTTTTATACAGAGTTGTAAAAAAGATACCGTAGTAGGTACGGCTTTTACAACCAAGCCTTTCCAGGCCAACATTAATGGCACTACCTGGGCGCCAGATACGATAAGTAATACCATTACCTACAGCGCAGCGTCACAATCAAAGGTTTTTACGCTAATGGGAACAAAAGCGCAAAAACAGATCATTATGACAATAAAATTGAGCAACGCTATAAATACACCCGGTTTTATTTTGGGTACTTATGATGTGGATGCAACGTCTGTTATTGTTAATTACAATACCCAGGTAAATTCAGGCGGGCAGTACGTTTTTTTACCGCATGGAACAGTTAGCGCAGGCAGCGGCAGTATAAAAGTTACTGCTGTTGACTCTGTAAAAAAACAGATCACTGGTACATTTAATTTTTATTCGCGCTCAATGGCTGCGGATAGTACGATAACCGTTGATAATATTTTAGGAGGCGAGTTTACCAATTTACCTTACACCTTCACCAGCAATTAATCCTGAAACTTTAAACACACGCATCACATGTATTCAAATAACATAAAAAGAATATTATTACTTACCGTATTTATCGCACTTATGACTGTTGGTGCAAGGGCACAGGTCAAAAGTTACTTTGGTTTTTTCGGAGGCGTATCTAACGCCCTTAGCGATTTTAAGAGCACTGATTATAATAATAATAAAGCGGGATTTGGTAAACGGGGTTTAACCTACGGATTGGATGGCGCTTATTACTTTTACAAAAATCTCGGTATCGGAGCTTCCATTACTTACCAGGATAATGGCGAATTGAATCAGACTGATGCCAACAACCTCGCAGCTGGCTATACCAATTCTTTCGGTGCAGATAACTCTGCTGTTACTGGTGTAAATCGCTATCAGAGTGTCAACATTCTGCTTGGGCCCCAGTATTCATTTTCATATGGCAAATTTATATTAGATGTAAGGGCAGCGGCGGGTATTGTGAAAGTTTACTCGTCACCAGAAACAACTATATATGTAGGTGGAGTGACTAACCAGACAACTGATTTTTACCAAAAAAGTGCATCGGCTACTGTACTTGGTTATAGTGGTACTGCAGCATTACGGTATAAGCTTAGCGATAATGTATTTTTAACATTACGAGGTGCATATCTATATTCTTCAGGTCCATCGGTCACTAATCAAGGGCGTACTACGGATATCGGCAGGATAGTTACTAAACTGCCAATCACCACGATAAACACTACATTAGGCTTAACTTTCGGACTATAAGAAGCTGAAATAAAATATACAAGAAAATCCTGCCTGGTAATTGCTCAGCAGGATTTTTGTTTTACAGACCTACAAGTATTCTTATCGGAATTACGATAAGAAGAGTCACAATTAATGGCTTCCAGACGCTTTTATGTTCATAATCATTATGCGGGAAATATTTTTTAAAGAAGTACTCAGCTAAAATTCCCCCACCGATGATATTCAGGATTAGTAAACTTACTATGATTTTAGGATTTTGTAATGCAGCCTTGTTATCCAGGGCTATTCCTAATGCATTGATGATGTAGGCTATTAAAATACTTGATACGAAATAATAAATGATTGAGAACAACAAAACCTGTGTTCCTTCTCTTTTACAACCTACAGAGCGAAGATTAAGCATTAGTAATATCCCTCCGATTAGCGGTCCCAAAAATATTGAGAATAATAAGACTGCCAATTTGGAATAAATAGCAACCCCGTTTTCGGGTTGTAGTTCGTTTTGATCATTGAATTCCATGCGCAAAGATAATATCATTTTAGAGCTCACGCCCTATAAAAACAAATGCCTGTTGTATTCAGCAGGCATTTGCTCATGGTAGATTACATATTACTTCTCGGTAACCACATGTGCGGTAACTGTCGTACTGGTAGCACCCGAAACATAAATGGTATAAACATGCCCTGCCTCCAGTGTAGCAGGAGCGCTTATAATGGCAGATGCTGAACCTGTGGCATACAAAGAAAATGCGGTACCAGGATCAACGTCATAATATGCTGAGGCGGCCTTATAAGCCAGGTTTGTGGCCACTTTTGCTCCGGTAGTGATACCAAAGTCAACGGCAGTTGATAATGCCGAACTCAGGTTGATAAACCGGATGCGTGCCTTTCCGGATTGCGGTGTTGTTCTGTCGACCTGGTAACTGCTGGCAGCGTTTCCATCAACATAAAATACGCCGTAGTATTTACCCGCCTGAAGCGAAAGACTAACAGAGGCATTGACTGTAGAAGTACCACTGCTTTCAAACTTTCCCTGGTGATCGCCGGTAGAGGCTATCAGGAAATCGGAACTTGAGCCGTAAGCTACAGCTGATGCAGTCAGCTTGGTGTTATCTGCATAAAAATCCTGTGACGGTGACCCCTCTGCTGCGTTGGTTACCTGCACATAGGCCGAAGTGCTGCTGTTGCCGTTATCATTTTTCGAGCAGGAACTTAATCCGACAGCTAATAAAATGACAGCGAATAAGGATAGTGATAGTGATCTAAGGTCTTTTGAATCAGAAATTGTTTTCATAGTGATTTGTTATAATTTATTTAAAACTATCTTTTCAAAGCACGAGCCAAAATCCGTCTTTTTTATCCTTTTGATTGAATAAATTAACTGGTATTTAATAAGATAGGTGAGGCATTTAGAGAAGGTAGAATTCAATTGGTGTTTAATGTCAAACCCAATTTATCGTTGCAAAAACAAGACACAATCGACTATTATAACAAAAAATGACCGGCGTTAATGTGCCGGTCATTTCGGATTTAAATATATAACAATTCAGCAAACCAGGTTATTAGTGGTTTGGAGGCGTTGTTGGATTACTTGGTGATGTAGGGCTAGGGCTGGTTGGCGTTGTAGGACTCGGGCTTGTTGGCGGGGTCGGTGTTGGACTTGGTGTCGGTGTAGGACTCGGAGTCGGTGTTGGATTTGGAGTAGGCGGATTTGGGTTAGGGTTTGGCGTAGGCGTTGGAGTAGGCACAGGAGT
>Ga0307510_10006873_pt1 | contig 13575 bp, 17 predicted proteins | sample 12_EM_MG_FD_207224 | JGI IMG/M metagenome (GOLD analysis project Ga0307510, IMG submission 207224) | Populus trichocarpa ectomycorrhiza microbial communities from riparian zone in the Pacific Northwest, United States - 12_EM | ecosystem: Host-associated > Plants > Roots > Unclassified | place... | reverse complement strand
CTCGCTACCCACCTGGGTGTCCAAGACTTTTAGGTTAACAGAAAATAACCTGTTTTCCTGCCACCTAGGTCTCCTTGCGCAAACTCTCTATTGTAATATTTTATATAGAAAGGGGTCACCACAACGATTATAAATGAACGCTGGCGCTTTAGCTCATGGCGATTGGGTAAAATGCTGCGTGACCATGGTAGTCTTTATCCTCATTCCTTTTGTTTCTTTTTTTGTTTTTCTGCTGTACTCGTCTTTCTGTCAAGTCTCCTCCTCGTCGGCTCGAGTTTGAGGTGTGACAAAAGCGGTTGGAGGGGGGAAGGGAGTGGGTGATGATATCGATCAATTATTGGAGGGCGGGTACGGCTCCTGGCGCTCGGTGCAACAATTTTTCTGCACAGGAAGTTTTACATACAAGACAGTCGGGGAGGCAGTCAACAGACAACCACTGGATAGAAGGAAGCGCAGAAAACCAACCAAGTTCTCTAGTATCATAGCATAGAGAGGGGAGGAAGGAAGGAAGGAAGGAAGGAAGGAAAGAAGGAAGGAAAGGGGAAAAAGGCAACGGCAAAATATCATTGCTGGGCATTGATCCATGTTACAAGTACTGCTATTTCCTTCCACTCAAGGTTGCAAGTACCCATACAAGTACATGAGTACTGGTACATTGCCTAGAGGGTGACACCGGACCCCAGGGCCCTGCTGCATGGTACCCGTAGTCAGAAAGCTCGTCGCTCCACTACTCTTCCCTACGACTCCCACCACCACCTTCCTCTTCTTCAACCTTACCCTCGAAAATACGAATAAGGCAGAGGGCACGGGAAGAACAGGAGGAGGAAACAAAAAGTTCCATCAAAAAGCCCAGCGTGTTAAGCCATTCATAAGCTCCTCAGCTGAACACGCTCCAAGGGTTGTTACAAGACAAGTGTGTGCCAAAAGGATCACCGGATAAGAAAGGGAAAGGAGCAAACGGGAACGGAAGAAAAAGAGAGGAAAAGGAACCTTGCGCAAAAAAAAGAGTTGGTGTTTTCTTTGTGGGTGTCGGGTCATTTGTCGCCTTCTTTCGTTCCTCCTCTTATATTCCATCACCTGTGTCCGGCATCTCATCTAAACAGGCATACCCCTGGACCTTAGAGTTCATTTATTCTCCCCCTTCGATCCCGTAGTGTACCGGAACAATCCTCCCACGATGAACGGTTTCGAACTCTCCTCCTACAAGACATCGACTATGCGTAGCGACCTCTCCACCATTTATCATCTCTCTCCCGCCCCGTCGCTAGCGGGCAATGTCTCCTCCGGCAACACCACCGGATATCATCAATCACCACCGGTCCCTATAGACAAAACAACTTGTATAGCTCTTGTCACCAACGCCCTTAAAGAAGCACGAGAAAAGAACCGGGAGGCCGAGCTGAGGGGGAGGGGCAACAACTCACCTGACCTGGGGGCACAGCAACAATTCTACCAGCGATCGGGAGTGACAATTGATTTGAGCCATCAAAAGATCTCAAACATCCCACTGGAGGTGATCGAGCTTATTAAGGACGAGATTGAAAGGTCAGAAAACAGAGAAACTCTGATAACCCCAAACCACAATTTACGCAAGACATACTCCCCACTTTTTTTTCGCTGCGTCTGTGCTTGAAGCCCAGTGGTGGAGAGATAGGCCCGCCGGAGAACCACATTGCTCAGATAATAAGGATTCGCTAACCTCCTGCTTTCCGTGTGGGCACCCCTTACAGATTGGCCTTGGCTCATAATCAATTGACCTTGTTCTCGGAGGAATTCTCAAGTTTACCTCGCCTTCGATATCTGAACCTCCGATCCAATTTTCTTAGGGAGTTCCCATTGCCAGTACGGTTGCTCTTTCTTTGTTTGCGTGCTTAAAACTGACAGCTGGCACCTGTGTGTAGCTCACCAAACTGCCTTCGCTTGAGATATTAGACGTTAGCCGAAACCGACTACGATCACTGCCGCAAGATTTTGGGAAGCTCATGTCACTGAAGGTAAGAAATTTTCGCTTACACGTTGCCCCGAACACAGCTCTAAGGCCCCGGGCACGCGTTGGATCATTTTCCGAGCTGATTGGGTGATCAAGGTTCTATCAATGTCGAAGAACAAGATCAATGTGCTACCAACTTATATAGGGGACATGAACGAGCTCAAGATACTGAAATTGGATCACAATCCTATTCTATTTCCACCAAAGGATGTTCTGGAAAATGGGGAAGCAGATCGGGACACATGGTTAGAAACTGTTAAACGGTTTTTGAAAAATCACGCTGAGAGGTCCAACCCGTCGCAGGACACAGAGTCCGGATCCAGGTAGGGCTACTCCTTTATCAGCAAGGGGGCAATAACACTATTTAATGCCAAGCGCAAAATTGTGACTGACAAATGACATGTGATTGGGCGCAATTCTAGCAGTGATGAGGGTGGAGGTGACAATGACTTTTCTTCGCTCAGCACCACGGTTGCAAGGACCCCAAGCTTCGAATCAGAAAGGCCCGGTGCCAATTCCTCGCAAACGGAAAGATCGCGAAGTAACAGTGAATCTACTGTTCAAGCTCACCGCGGTAACCGGCGCATGGGCATGCTAGGGCCAAGAAAAACTTCCAACATTGCGGCTGCCGAGGGATTAAGAACTGTCGAAGAACAAAAAACTCTCAAGCATCAGCGAGGATATTCTCACGACTCTGTCATAGATTCCGCTCAACGCTCTGCCCAAATTGGGAAACCAATTGATGGTAGCTCACGCAGCCCCACTGATAAAGAGAGACAACCAGGGCCCTACTTTCGAAGATTATCCTCCCTGCCAGAACACAAACGTGCATCTCTATCTTCTGCTCGAGTCGGTGAAGCTGCCCGGGGAATATTATACGCCATGTCAACGTTGCAGAGGCCAATTGAGCAGTATGTTCAATCAGCTGGAGATCCTAACGGTGGCCCTCATCACAAAGTGGAACGAGTGCTTTATAACGGGAACCTGCATATTGGCTCTCTTGTTGGTTCATTAGAGGCCTATGAGGAGAAGGATGATGAGGCTGCAGTGGACAAAGTTGTGGATGCGTGTTGTGCTTGCCTCGCCGCATTCAAGCAAGTTCTGAATATGGTTCAATCCGACTCAAGAGAAATTGGTGCTGGTATGGTTGGTGCTGATGCGAGATATATGAGAACACTATTGTTGATGGTGTATGGATCATACGTCGAGATTCAAAGCTCGTATGATATTATCAAGCCATTGATTGTGGGACAAGCTTCTGATAGTACCTTACGTTCTTATAACCCAGGCAATTTGATAGCCCGTTATCCGCCCAATTCAACTGGCAACCTTCGGTTTAAATCTACGTCAACTACTTCGTCTGCGACCTCCGTTGCTACTTCTGTCGTCTCGATTTCACAATCGGCGGTAGCCCCTCCAGCGTTACCGACGCCTCGAAGTGACACATTCGCAGTACCTTCTACCCCAGGATTTCAACCTAATCTCTCGCATTCCTCTGATGGCGGGTTTGATCATGACGAACCGCTGTATGGAAAATTCCAGGCTGCCACCGCTGCCGCACTTTCAACCCTTCCGATTATCGATAGGGAAATCAAAACGGCTGTAACCCAGAATTTACAACCTAGCACTACATTGAAACTACGAGAGGTTTCTTCGCTTTGTGCCACAGGCACGGAGGCAGCTAGGAGGCTCTCGAAAACTAAGTGGGATGCCATTCGTGACGGTGACATGGTTGAACGGAGGAAATTTTGGGAAGATACGAATAAGTTTACTAATGTTAGATTCCCCTCCCCGAATCGTTGAAACTGAAGTACTAATAAGTTTGTATCCGATCCAGCTTGTGATTAGTATCGCCGAACTCATCAAGTCGGTTACCCAAGAATATGCCTTTCCGAGGCCCACTCTAGCCGCAGTGGGTACAGTAGTTCGGCCAACGAAAGACCTTTATATCCTCATGAATAGCTCTTCTTTCCGCCACATGGCCGAATCTCAGCAGCCCTCTCCTCATAACGGCGGGTCTCTTTCTCCAACCCCCTATTCCGCATCCTTTCCCTACCAAACTATGACTGCTACCCCACTTTCCGCTGCCTTGGGGCATGCTGCGCAAGCAACAATGCCACAAGGTTACCCTGGCCATGGCCCAATGGGCATGGGTAGTGCAAATGGTTTCAGCAGCAGAAGCGCTACACTTCTTAGCCAAACCCACCCAACAATGACCAGCGCAGTGGGAGATATGGGAATGCAGTTCGGGAACGGCATCATGCCAGCTGGTTTAATGAGTCCCGGCGCAGTCCGAGATCTGAAGCCCCAGCACTCGCTCAAGTAGCTCATTTGGGCCCTGCATAGCTGTTTTTTTCTTACCTCCATACCATCCATAATTGACCAAGTTTTATCGGTTAATATCCTTCATCACTGTGTAACCTCACAACTAAGCAACGGGATACTTTCGTTGAATTACCCCTTCCTTTATCTTGTTTATGTCTATACGGTGTTGGAGTTGCCCCTTCTCTCATCCATATCTTTAGCCGCTAGGCGTCGTGTTTGACCTTCCGAAAATGTTTCGGCGGGAGGATGATATCTTAGTATTGGGCGCGCAGAGGCCATGGGATGTTAAATAATTGTCAATGTTTATTATACTGCATTCCTCCAGGCAGCATGGAGGGTAATCCTATATTAAAACTAGTGGCTCATACGATGTGCTCGCAGAAAAGAACCACGCAGATACGGCCAGAGAAATACTTCATCAACAATCACTCGGGGAAGGAGGTTGTTCGGGATTGATATATTGTTTTGGGGCTGTAGGGACTGTAGAGCAATGGCGCATGATATGCGATATGAATGCCAGTAGTAGATCTCTCCAAAATCTAGGAACAAGGAAGTATGGATCTTCGCAAGCCTCGCAAATCTCAAGCCTTCTCCTCGTTGGCGCTCTGTAGAATATCATGCATCTTCAAGCTAGGGTTTCTCATACAAGTAATGGTTGAATGACCTGAGTTTGTAGGCATTTCCAACGTAAACATCAAATGAAAATCCAAATCCAGCGCCCATTCCTAGATGATCATACAGTATCATAGCCCATCCAACAGAACTCCAAACCTAACAAAGCAAACCCGACAGCACAGATACGCCCGCCCCCTACGTCGCCCCACTACTCAACCCCCCCGAATTCGCCAGGGCAAGCGAGCAAACCGGCCACTTGGGATCCAGAGTAGTCCTGGTACTTCTAGCCACGATCCTGCCCACAGAACCATACTTTTGCTGCATCCTCTTCTCCTTCTCGTCTTGCCTGCCCATCCGATAATTCCCATCAGCATTCCCCTTCCCACTCCCTCCCTCCCTCCGGGGATATGGCGTATCGTTGACCAGACTTACTTCTTAACATGCCTTTCCATAACCTCGATATTATGAGCTTTGATCTCCTCTAGCGTCATACTTTGCAGTGCTTTTATCTCCTCCAGCTCATTCTTTAGCGCAACGCCCAGGCGTTTGAGCGGGTTTTTGGACACTCCCACTGTGGCAGATTTGTACCCGGGTGGTGGGTCGGGCGGGGAGTACTCTGGGAGATCCTGCTGGGACATGATCGATGGATTATACTCTCTGCGGACCAAGTTTGTTGTTGTTGAATCTGGCTGCATCTTTCTTGTCCCCGAATTTGTTTTTTTGTTTTTTTTGCGGTGTACCGTGCACTGTGATGATAGGATACAGCACATATTACCCACCCTCTGCTATACTCGAGTATACCGGTATACTGCCCCTGGTGATAAGAAGGGGGCACCTCGGCGCTAAGGGTTAGGTTACCCGGATAACCAAAAGCCTATGCACGGTATGATAAATTACAATATTTAAACGCCATCTAGTTGCATTCCCCTTTCCCGCTCTTCACATATTTTTTTTCCCACGATCCTCAACATACCCTTGCGATGACTTCTGTGCCTCGACGTCTTTTGCAAATTTTTGGTTTGGGATCTAGATTGATAAGGGGCCTTTCTTAATTCTGGGCTCTCGCTTTTTTTTGAACGTGAGTTTGGATTCGCTTTTGGCGCACATGCCTGCTTGCCTGCTTGATCTATGTATCATACTGTATATTTATTTTTTGCAGGCAGGGTAGGGGGTCGATGAATGGATAGGACCTATGAATACTATACGATAGCTTGGATTGAATGAATTGAGTCGAGTGGTTGGGAAGTGGATGTTGAAGCGGGAGGCCAATGGTGAGTGTGGTACTGTACTTGGTGAAATTGCCTTGACTGGGAAATGCTGCGGGTTACCGGTACCTATCCCACTTGCCATCTCTCCCCAGCACCATGCCACGCCCAAGTGGTTTCCCACGAGGAGCTACACACGTAGACACTGTGCATTAGTTTGGATGATTTATGGCTTTTTTGCTCTCAGATTTATTAGGGGAAAATTCACATTCATCTCTATCCGTATTCAACACATTTGTAAGGCCCACAGATTCTGCTCTCCATAACGGAGCGCCGGAGGTACCAGTTGAGGGAGGACGTAGGAAGTGCTCTAAACCAGTGTATCGTAGCATCAATATGCCAATTCCCGAAGCATACAATCCTCAGGTACATCGGGTGTATACACGGGAGCTGCACTAGTCAACTTGATGCGTCAAAGTAGAATTATAGAGCGAGATACTGCGGTTTTCCAACGGCATGCATTGTCACTGGAAGCTACCAATTCCCCCCGGTGTTGCAATATGCGATCGGCACTTGGGCGAAGTAGTAATAGATAATAGTTAAGATTTCTTATTGCGATAACTCTTATCCATCAAATAATAAGGAAGACATAGCGCAGCGATATAGTACAGCGGTTTAGTCCAGCCATTCCGGCTGGGATCCATCCACAAGGAAAGTAAAAACAAAGACTGTCAAAGAAAAAGCCACCTGAAAGGAACAAAAGAAACAATGAAAGAACGCACATTATACTTCAGCCAGTATTGAGTAGGAAGACATAAAGAGCTGAAAGAAAGATTTGAGAGGAGAAAGAAACCATATACGAACACCCGGACCTGATCAACACCGGAAAAACGATAATCCGTCCTCATTGTGCTTATCCGCACTCCTGGCACACACAAAAGTTTTGGTTAAAAAAAATGCATACTGCCGCGCGTAGGGATTTAAGAATCCTCAATTCTCGAAGTACTAGTACTCGTGCACGGAGAAGAAGCCGCATCAAAAAAAAAAAAAAAAGTCCATGAATCTGACGCAGTTGCCAGCGGCGCAGATTTCCATCCCTAAGCCTCTTCTTCCCCGGCTTAGGGGTAAGCGGTAGGTTAGACAAGGCTCCGAAACAGCTGGAGGAGCCGCTTTCGCCTCCGGAGAAAGAAAGGGCCCCCCTTAGACCACACGAGCAATCACCATTCACAGAAAAACACAAACTCGCTTTTTTGGCATACCGTCTGCCCTTTTCTTTCGCCCTCTCCTTTACTTGAACACGGGATTCTTCCGGGCCAGTGGAAAGTTCTCTGCTCTATATTGGATACTCGTCCCAAGGGGGTTTCTTACTTTTCTCTCGGACTTGAACTGCTGGCATCGCCGTTACATCATCGACAAAGCCAACGGCCCTCCCTGACGCCCCTTGGAAGTACTGCTCTTGCCGTACCCTGATCTCCATCATCAACACATCACAAAAACGCGAAGGATACCAGTAATATTGCAAAATGCCAAAATCGGCGGATTTATCTTGGATCGATGAAGCATTCCCAATACCCTCCCAGCACAGTTTAAATAAATCGGTGCGAGATATTATAGGTAGCTGATCCCCTATTTTTATTTTTCTATATTGTTTTTTTTTGTTTCTTCACTCTTAATTCACCCGGCAGCTAGCTGATTCCATGGGCAAAATGCAGCGAAAGAGCCAAAACACTCGATAGTTTTCCAGAACATCGGGAAATACATACTCTCACTAAAAGGCGCAGAAGCGCCACCCTCTAAGAAGCGGAAGGTCGAGGATGAGAAGAATGGTGTTAAGAAGGTGATGAAGGGAGATGTGGGGTTGGGGAAAGGGGATGTTGTGATAACGGTCAAGGAGATTAGCTTCTCGGTTCCTGCGCGGAAAAAGTTTTCTTTGCTTCTCACGAATGGCTCCATGAGTGCTGTCAATGCAGCCACCGGGGCAGTGGAGTTCGGGGTTCCTTGGAGGGAGATTCGTGAGTATTTCTTTCAGTCGACTTTTCACTCTATTTAGTGGTATGCTGATTTCCTACCCGTGCGAGATAGAGTACGTTGCATGTCTCCCTGTTCCAGACAAAGCTGCGCGACAATGGAATTTCTGCGTTTTCCCTAAGGGAGCGGAAGGGCTTGGAGACGGGTCTGCGGATGCCCTGGTGTTTACTATTCCGGACGGTGCGCCCAAGACTGCAACAGGAGATGGAATGGGAGCAGGGCATGACACAAGTACCTACAAATCTCTGCTCGTTTCTGTCTTTGATAGTCTTCTTGATAAGGGGACGAGAGTTCTGGAACCGGATCAGAAAGTCTTTTACAGCGCTGTCCCGCAGAGCCACAGGAAGGGGGAGAAGGCCTTTCATGTTAAGGCACATGTTGGAAGTAAAGAAGGTAACCCTCTAATTTTCCTTGATTCCCTACAGAAATGGCGAGCTAATAGTGGTGCGAAATAGGTTATTTGTTTTTCTTGAAGAATGGAATTATGTGGGCTTTCAAAAAGCCTCTTATATATTTCTCGTTTGCAGCGATTGAGTCGGTGTCGTATACCTCAATTACAAAGCGAACACTTAATTTGTCTATCCATGTCGCGGAGGAGCGTGGTGATGCGGAATTCGAGTTCAGTATGATTGACCAGGAGGAGTACGCCGGCATCGACACATATATCAAGAAGAATCGATTGAACGACGCATCTATGGCTGAGGCAAGGCGTGCTAAAAAGCATAACGTCAATGGGAAGGAGGGGGAAGACGGAGAAGATGCAGGCAATCTACAGAAGGCTTTTGAGGAATTGGAAGACGAGGAGGAGGAGGATTACGTTCCAGACAAGGGTAAAGACGATGATGGTAGTGGGAGCGACGATAGTGAGGAGGACGATGAAGACGAGGACGACGAGGATGAAGGAGATGACGACGATAATATGGGTAGTGATGACGAGGGAAGCGTTGATTTAGAAGACGAATTGGGGAGTGAGCTTGAAGACGTGAATCCGGACGTTCCGAGAGCAAAGAGGGCAAAGAGATGAATTCTCACTCGATTATATATAGTGTATAGGCACTGGTGTGGCACTTGATCGCGAGTGCATGTGAGAAATCAAAAAAATTGGACCAAGGCAGCTTTTGTTTGTATTGCACAAAATTATGTTTTGTTAGTTATTCATACGCTATGTAAATTAGAAAACCCCCAAAGTTTGGATATCCCTGCAAAGTAGCCTTCCACTGCTATTATATATCTCGAACCCTGATAAGGCTTGGTATCTTCCCGTCCTCAATCGGCTCCCTTCCCCCTCTATAACTGATCTATCCACTCGGGAGCACTGACCTGCTCGGTATCCACCATCTCGATAAGTTCCCCGTTAACATACCCAGCATGATTGCCCACAAAATCCGACAACCAATGAAGTAGCCAACCCACCCAGCCCTCCACTCCACCCGCAGCGGAGGAGCGGTAACTCACTACTTCAGAGAGAAGTATAATTCCATCCATCCATCAACCTTCTCAACACGCCGGCGAAAGCCCTATGCCCGCTATCGGCAATGATAACGGGCAAGTGCGCCTCGGTCAAGCACGCTCTAGTGTGCGCTTTGACAGCGACCAGATGGCTTCCCACGCACACGTTTTCCAGAGGCCAGTGCGCTCCGGGTCCAGGCCATGCTCTTCCCCGAGGGCGCACAGCGGCTTCGACAGTATCTTCGCAGCGTAGGAAATTGCTATTTGAGGTGGGAGTAGGGTTTGTGCGTTAGTAACTTGTTGCGATTGGGGGGAGGGGGTATGATTGTAGGGGGGATGTTTTTTTTTTGTATTTTTGGGGTTCTGCGACTATTGTGGAGCAGTGGTATTTGGACTTGGGGGGCCTGTGGTCACGGTACTACTGAGGGGCGCTCTGGCGGGGCGGGGATGGAGGGGGTTTGTTGGCGGGGTTGGGAGTGGAGTTGGGTTGTCCGTGAGGAGGAGGCCCGAGCGACGGAGTTCTTGGGTGGGGCTTGAAATAAGCTTTGCCGTGCAGGATGCAGGGTGTCGTCCGCGCGTTCTTATCTTGGTTTAGCTTATGGATTTGGAAGTGGGGGGTACAGGGTAGCATGAGACTTGAATTGGGGAGAAAATTAGGTCTGGGTGTTTTTTCTGTTAGTATTCGCATGGTTGGAGCTAGGGTAGTGAGTTTTAGTTAGGGTACATGATAGCGACTGTGGTGGGATTGTTTGTGGGTAAAAAAATTTCATGAGACTGTTTTCCGCTACTAGGGCAGCTGCCTCAACAGCATGAAAGAGGAATACTCTGAAAACATCATCTTCAACCAGTTGACAGAACAATATTGATTGATCATAGTGACCTCCGAGTCCTTTTATGTGAGAAGGTCTGTAAATACAAGTTTCGTTTATACTGTAAAGTTCAAATCCTCTCCGCCGTTTCTCAGAAATTTCTGAAAGACTGCACACTCTCCAGGTAGAACTTAGGAAATTCTTTGGCACCAAATCTCCCCTCTGCCAGTGGACCAAACTCAACAATTTTTTCATCACACTACTATTACTTCTTGCTTATAAAATTTTCACTTGCTTCAAGAGGGAAAACAAGATATCTGTGTTTACCCAGTAATTTTTCCCTCTCCAGTCTGAGGAGATGGACCCCCCCGATACCCAGACGCCTACGCGTCAACAGCCCTCCAGGAATTCCACAAGGTTCTTGTCAAGCGCGTCCGCTTCTAGGTCCGCGTCCCATGCCTCAGGTAGGACCAACCAGTATCCCACTCCCTTCTCTCAACCAGACCCCCTTGAAACAGCCCAGTCTTGGGCAGAAAATCGTCTTGAGGCCCTTCCTCTGTGTTTCGCCCCCCTCCCGGCTTCAGTTGTGGGGGGCGACATCTCAGAATTCACCTCTGGCAAACTTGTAACCATCCCTCTCCTGTGCTCGATCGCCAACACACTAGCCTCTCTTGAAATGAGAGTGAACCAGCTTTCCGGTGCCTCTTCCCGTCCCTCTCGGAGTCCTAGACCTAGGATCCAGGCCTCCCAATCGTCGAGGCATCAATCAAGGATTTGGCTACCTATTACCCTAGTGGGAATAGCTTACCTAATATTTAAGAGTGAGGTATATGGCTCCATATGAGTGTGGTTTTATTAGAACCTGTACATGGGCACCCAAGACCAAAATATTTATTTTTATATACTAGTAACTGGCTGGAGAGATGTTTAGAGCATACTGCCAATAGCTTAAAAAATATTTTTGAGACTCCAATGACCCCCGTAGCATGCATTATATCCAAAATTATCAAATATTGCAAAAAGATCTTTTTCACATAGAAAAATAGTTTATTTTTTTGGCTACCTGTACAGCTCATTTTAAAGTTGATTGAACAAACAGTTATAATACTATTAGTTGTTAAAATAAAAGTATACTCTTTTGTTACAATATGATATATGAGAGATACCTTAAAGTAGGTGTGTAATCAAGGATTGAGGGATGGGAAAAACATTGTCAAGACCCAAAAACATTGGAATATTACAGGAGTGCAAAGCTTAATACAGGATCAAAAAATATTAAATTATGTTTTTTCATGTATCTTAATTCATAGATATACACTTTACATATTAAATAATAATAAAATTAAATTCTTTTATTTTTAAAGGGTTTTATTAGAGTTGAGAAGTCAGTTTGATGTGGACAAACACAAAAGAATGTTTATTTCAAGAAGGTACCTTTTGGTTGTTACGCTTCAATCCTGTTATCCTGGTGGCAACCAAAAAAGCCAGCATGCTGGTTCTAATAAAACTACACTTATATGATGACCATATATCTGAACCTATGCTCTAGAAGTTATGAGCTTCGTAGAAGCATCTGGAAGACAACTCAGACCACTGGATGAGAGCACGTTTCAAGATAAGTTTAATTGATTGAAACGATGTTTAGAGAACACTACTCCTCTCATGTTCTAGTTGCATATGCATATTGCTGCATAATGCTTTGATAGCTGGATATCGGAACTGATCACTCCATATTCCATATTACTATTGGCATGTTGGCATTTGGACTGCATATTCATATATCGTCTATCATGACGAAGAGATCGAAGACTGTCTACTGGTGGAGTGGGGACACCGTCAGATGAAATAGCAGTTCTGGAGATTCTCTGAGTTGAGCTGGGCAAGGTTTCAGGTTCAAACAGTGTTCGCACTTTGTTCTGACAAACTGAATTGTTAAGAAGATACTTCTTAACTTGTAACGACCCTACAGATAGGTAGCTACAGTGGACTAGACTCAAGCCCATATGGCATACCAAGAGGTAACCAAATTGAGGCTAGACCTGTATACTTAGTATACTACCGGTAGGCATGAGTTGGTACAAGTGTCTATAAAGTGACTTGGTGACATGGTAGTATAGTAGGCATGTCATGTGACTTCTGTGGAAGGTTAGGTGTTCAACTTGCATTAATGGCAGAGTTATTTATATGCGTAACACGAAAGTTTCAATGACGAAACATTTAAGAAAAATGAAGTAGTGAAAAGACGGTGTTACACGAGCATAAGACCACTACCTTGGAAACATGATTACCCTACGATGGGGACCCAGTTACCTTACTGAGGTACCCCAGTTACCCTACCTTCACAGAAATACTCATCTGTGGACTTAGAGGAAAGTTATCACACTATAGTGGGGCTCTTAGTATATGTTCACAGGGTTGCTTCGTATGGCACGAAACGGGCTACTGACGGAGCTGGAGGGGTCCGAACCTCCTGTAATTTTCCGGGTATATTCCTAACACCCCCCTGCGGCCCCAGCATTGGTACGGCGTGACTGCACTGTACAGCTGTGTAGTTGTGTGCTTCCTAGTAAACTGAGATCCATAGGAACGCTCCCACAACACCGCATGAGTTGTGGCCGTCCAACCGACCAGAAGCTGTTCGCAGGATATATAAGGGGTGTGAGGGTCACCGCCTCCTGATGTGCCACCTGGATCACAACTGGGAACCACCTACAGCCATACTTTGACCTCCAGGTAGTAGTATACTAGTTAACAGTAGAGAGCTTGGTGCTGACCGCGGAAGCTGTAAGACTTTCAGGACAACCACCCCAATGCCAGTCTCAGGCTACCCTGTGAACTGTAGCATTACCATGAGTTATTAGTGGACTCTAGAGGTGTGAGTTTTGTCATGATTTAAGAGGGTCCCGCATGGTTGGCTATGGGTAGCGCCCATGCAGTCAAACAGCAGGAGATTTCTTATTATGGGAGCATGCAGTCAGGTTTCATCAGCAAAAAAATCATCTTGCACCCCATCTCTCCCCGCTCACCTTGTGCGCCGGACGTTCCAGGCGCTTATAACGTAAACTCGAGTTCTGGGTGCGTCCGCCCGGGTTCATTCCGTCCGGAAGTGAAAGGGCCGCCTCCAATGCGTCCGGACGCCACAGGCAGCGTCTGG
>Ga0307510_10006872_pt1 | contig 13575 bp, 11 predicted proteins | sample 12_EM_MG_FD_207224 | JGI IMG/M metagenome (GOLD analysis project Ga0307510, IMG submission 207224) | Populus trichocarpa ectomycorrhiza microbial communities from riparian zone in the Pacific Northwest, United States - 12_EM | ecosystem: Host-associated > Plants > Roots > Unclassified | place... | reverse complement strand
TGGCCGCGCTCTACCAGGTGCGGACCGGTTCGCACGGCGCGACCGACCTCTCCCCCGTCAGCATGGCGGCGGCCGTGCACCTCGACATCGCCGTGCCGAACTTCGGCATCCAGGAGCACATGGGCCACCCCGACGAGGCGGGTGAGGTGTTCCGCACGGGGGTCACGTTCGCCGACGGGATGCTCCACCCTTCGGAGGAGCCGGGTCTGGGAGTCGAGTACGACGAGAAGGCGGCCGAGCGCTTCCCGTACCAGCAGCGCTATCTCCCGGTCGCGCGGCGCCTCGACGGGTCGGTGCACGACTGGTGAGCGGCGTCGACCTTCCCCAGCTTCCCGCACTGAGCCGTACGGCACCTCTCGTACCGGAGGCCCGGCCCACGGTCGACCCCGCCCAACTCCGGCCCCGGATCGTCCACTTCGGGCTCGGCGCCTTCCACCGCGCCCACCAGGCGGTCTACACCGAGAACGCGGCCGCCCGGTCCGGTGAGCCCTGGGGCATCACCGCCGTGGCGCCGAGGTCGGCGGAGACCGTACGCGCCCTGCGGGACCAGGACTGCCTGTACTCGCTCACCGAGCGCCACCCGGAGGGCCCCCGCACCCGGGTCGTGGGCTCGGTGGTCGACGCGCTGGCCATGGGGCCGGACGCCAAGGCGATCGGCACGCTGCTCGCCGACCCCGAGGTGACGGTGGTGACGCTCACCGTGACCGAGAAGGGCTACCAACGGCTCGCGTCCACCGGCGGGTTGGACACGGCCGCCGTCGCCGCCGACCTCGCGGCGGCCCCCGACGGGCCGTTCACCACCGTGATCGGCACGCTGGCCGCCGGACTGGCGGCGCGGGTGCGGGCGGGCGGCGCGCCGATCACCGTCGTGTCCTGCGACAACATGGCGGACAACGGCGCCGTGTTGGGCCGGGTCGTACGGGAGTTCGTCGACGCGTCCCACTGGCCCGACCGCGTCCGGATCATGGAGCGGATCGCCGAGACCGTCCGTTTCCCCGCGACGGTGGTCGACCGGATCGTGCCCGCGGTGACCGAGGCCGACCGGCTCGCCGCCGCGACCGCCCTCGGGGTACGCGACGAACTCGCCGTGACGGCCGAGCCGTACCGGAGCTGGGTCCTGGAGGACTCCTTCGCGGCACCCCGGCCGCCCTGGGAGCTCGACGGCGCCTTGTTCGTAAGGGATGTGACGCCGTATCAGCTCACGAAGCTGCGCCTGCTGAACGGCTCCCACTCCGCCCTCGCGTATCTGGGTACGGCCGCGGGCCACACCACCATCGCCGAGACCATGGCGGCCAGTTGGGGCGAGCGGCTCGTCCAGGCACTGTGCGCGGAGGTCGCGCCCACGCTCCCGGCAGGCGGCCCCGACCCGTCCGCCTACGCCGACGATCTCGTCGTACGTTTCCGCAACCCCGCCATGCACCACCTGCTCCGCCAGATCGGCTCCGACGGATCGCTGAAGATCACCGAGCGCTGGCTGCCCGCACTGCGCACACTGCGCGCCCACGGCACCAGCACGCCTGTGCTCGAACTCGCCCTCGCCGCCTGGGTGTTGAGCACCGGGCGGACCGACGCACCCACCGATCCCGCGGCCGGCGCGCTCGCCTCCTGCTGGGACACGGCCACCGCCCCCGTGGAGACGGTCCGCGCACTGCTGCGCGTCCTCGGCTCGACGGACCTGGCGGACGACCACGCCCTCACCACCGCCGTCGCGGACCGGCTGCCCGCCCTGCGCGCCGGGCGCGTCGAGATCTGACTCCCGTCCCCGCCTGCTCCCCACCGGCCGTCTCACTCCCGTCCCCGCACCACCGCCCCGAACTGCCGCCCCGAACAATGGAGTTCACGATGAAGGACAGCGTCACAGCCGCTCAGCAGACGCCACCCGCACAACGCACCACGAGCGATCTGGCCCGGGCCGCCGTCTCCGGATGGCTGGGCACGGCCATGGAGTTCATGGACTTCCAGCTGTACTCGCTGGCCGCCGCGATCGTCTTCAACAAGATCTTCTTCCCGGACGTCAGCCCCGCGATCGGGCTGATCGCCGCGATGGCCACCTACGGCGTCGGCTACGTCGCCCGGCTCGCCGGTGCCGTCTACTTCGGGCGGATGGGCGACCGGATCGGCCGCAAGAAGGTCCTCGTCATCACGATTCTGCTGATGGGCGCGTCCACCACGCTCATCGGCGCCCTGCCCACCTACGCCACCCTCGGCATCCTCGCACCGAGCCTGCTCGTCCTGCTGCGGCTGGTCCAGGGCTTCGGCGCCGGTGCCGAGATCGCCGGGGCCACCGTGCTGCTCGCCGAGTACGCCCCCGTACGCAGGCGCGGCCTGATCGCCTCGCTGGTGTCGCTCGGCACGAACTCCGGGACGCTCGCCGCCTCCGGTCTGTGGGCCATCCTCATCGGCGTGCTCAGCGAGGACCAACTCCTCTCCTGGGGCTGGCGGTTGCCCTTCCTGCTGAGCTTCGTGCTGATGCTCTTCGCGGTCTGGCTGCGGCGCGGCCTCAAGGAGAGCCCGGTCTTCGAGGAACGCGCCGACGTCGTGGACGGGGTGGCGATGGACCGCGGCGAGGTCGAGTCCACGATCGCCGCCGTCTCCGCCGTCGACGAGCACCGGAGCAGCGTCCTGGCGGCGGGCATCCGCCAGCGCAAGGGCAAGGCGTTCTTCCTCGCCCTTGGCCTGCGCCTGGGCCAGGCGGGCAACTCCGGTCTCATCCAGACCTTCCTCGTCGGCTACATCGCCACCAACCTCTCGGTCGGCCGCTCCGTCCCCACGGACGCGATCGTCTACGGCTCCCTGCTCGGCTTCGCCACCGTGCCGGTCGTGGGCCTGATCGGCGACCGCTACGGCCGCCGCCCCGTCTACATGGCGTTCTCGCTCCTGACGGCCGTCATCGCCTTCCCGGTGATGCTCCTCATCTCGTCCGGCTCCTCGGCCGCGGTGATGCTCGGCATGGTGCTCGGCCTGAACGTCGGCGTCCTCGGTCTGTTCTCGCTGGAGAGCGTGACGATGGCCGAACTCTTCGGCTCCCGCACCCGGTTCACCCAGCTCGCCCTCGCCAAGGAGATCGGCGGCATCCTCACCACCGCGATCGGCCCGGTCCTCGCGGCCTCGCTCACCGCCGTCACCGGCAGCTGGTGGCCCATCGCCGTGATGCTCATCGTCTACTCGCTCATCACCTTCGTCAGCGCGTTCCTCGCCCCCGAGACACGCGGACGCGACCTGGTCCGACTGGAGGACGCCGTATGAGCAATCGCCGTATGAGGGCGGTCGTGGTGCACGGTCCCGGAGACGTACGCATCGACGAACGGACCCGGCCGGTACCGGGCCCCGGAGAGGTGCTGCTCGCCCTGGAGTGGGGCGGGATCTGCGGATCCGACATCGCCTACTGGAAGAACGGCGCGTCCGGCACCGCCTCGCTCGCCCACCCCCTGGTCCTCGGCCACGAGGTCGCGGGCCGGATCGCCGCGCTCGGCGCCGGGGTCACCGGCCTGGCCGAAGGCCGGCAAGTCACCGTCCACCCGGCCCAGTTGGTCGGCGACGGCGTCCTCCCGGACCGGATCGCGGGACGCACCAACCTCTACCCGCACGTCCGCTACTTCGGCTCGGCGGCCTTCGACCCGCACACCGACGGCGGGTTCAGCGAATACCGTACGGTCCCCGCGGCCCAGGTCCGCCCCCTGCCGGACGGGGTCGACACCCAACAGGGCGCCCTGGCCGAGCCGTTGGCGGTCGCCCTGCACGCCGTGGGCCGGGTTCCCGCGCTGCGCGGCCGGACGGTCCTGGTCAACGGGGCAGGCCCGATCGGCTCGTTGGTGGTCGCCGCGGCGAAACACTCCGGGGCGGGCACCGTCATCGCCGCCGACCTGTCCGCCACCTCGCTCACCGTGGCCCGCGCGATGGGCGCCGACGAGACGCGTGACATCTCCCGGGGCGAGTCCCTGCCCGAGGACGTGGACGTCGTCTTCGAGGCGTCCGGCGCCCCCTCGGCGCTCGGCCCGGTCCTACGGTCCACCGCCCGCGGCGGCACCCTCGTCCAGGTCGGCAACCTCCCCGGTACGGCGGTGTCCGCCGCCCTCGGTGACCTGGTCACCCGCGAGATCACCTGGATCGGCTCCTACCGCTTCGTCGAGGAGATCGACGACGCGCTGCTCGCGCTGCGGGACGGGCTGGACGTGACGCCGGTGATCACGCACCGCTTCCCGCTGGAACGGGCGGAGGAGGCGCTGGCCGTCGCCGCGGATCCGGGGAGCGGGAGCAGCAAGGTGATGCTGCGGCTGGCAGGCGCCTGAGACGCGCCCCCATCACCTGACCTGACCTGACCACACGTACACCCCACCCGAGAACCAGGAGAGTCCCGTGCCCCTGCCGCCCCCGCCCCGTACGGCCGGCCGACCGGAACAGGCGGCCGACGTCGTGTGCGTCGGCGAGACGATGGCCGTGCTCAGCCCGCCCGACAGCCGCCCGTTCGACGTACAGCCGACGCTCACGATGGCCATCGGTGGCGCCGAGTCCAATGTCGCCTGCGGTCTGGCCGGTCTCGGTCACCGTGTCGCGTGGCTGAGCCGGCTGGGCGACGATCCGTTCGCGCGCCGCGTCCTGGCCGAACTCACCGCGCGGGGCGTGGACGTGACGGACGTCGAGACCGATCCGTCCCGCCCGACCGGCGTCTACTTCAAGGACCCGGGACCGGACGGCACCCGTACCCACTACTACCGGGGCGGATCGGCCGCCACCCTGATGGGACCGGACCTGACCCGGCTGCCCGCGCTGCACCACGCCCGTATCGTCCACCTGTCGGGCGTCGCGGCGGCGCTCTCCGACAGCTGCGCCCGGCTGCTGGAGACGATCCTGGTCGACCGCGTCCTCGGCCCGGGGGACGGCGGGCCGGTCGTCTCCTTCGACGTCAACCACCGCCCCGCGCTGTGGCGGAGCGGCACCGCGGACGCCGCGAAGAACCTGCTGACCCTGGCCCGCGCCGCCGACATCGTGTTCGTCGGACGGGACGAGGCCGAAGCGCTGTGGGGCACCGCGCGCCCGGACGACATAGGGGAGTTGCTCGCCCCGGCGCCACTGGTCGTGGTCAAGGACGCCGAGCACGGGGCGACCTCTTACGCCGACGGCACCCGGACCTTCGTCCCCGCGCTGCCCACCCGGGTGGTCGAACCGGTCGGTGCGGGCGACGCCTTCGCGGCCGGCTACCTGGCGGCGGTACTGGAGCACCGCGACGAACGGTCCCGGCTGCGCCTCGGGCACCTGGCGGCCTCCGCGGCGCTGCGGACCCGGGACGACGTACCGGCCATGCCGCCGCGCGCGGAGATCGACCGCCAGTTCGCGCTGGACGAGGCGGACTGGCGCACGGGTACGACGGGATGAACCAGCGGATACGACGGCACTCACCTGGGCCTGTCGCCCCGCACGGAGATCAATCACCGGCTCGCACTGGACGAGGCGGACTCGCACAGGTGCGCGACGGGATGAACCAGCGGATGCGACGGCGCTCACCTGTGGCCGGTCGCCGCCCCGCTCCGGACGGATGCCGCCCGGTACAGGAGGGCACGGTGGTGATTCGGCCCGCGGCGACCACGTCCGGCCACGACCAGGCGCCGCCCCGTCCTGGGCACCACCGCCCTCTGTGCAGGGCGGCTCCGTGATGAACACCTTTCCCCGGAACCTTCCCCCGGAACGACGACACCCCGGCGAACCGGTCGACGCGACCGCACCCGCCATCGCCACCCCCTCCACCGACCGAAGGAGCGCTCCGCCCATGACCACCGACTTCCTCACCCGGCTGTCGAAGGACCGCGTGATCGCCGTGGTCCGCGCCCCGGAGATCCCCGACGCCGTGGCGCTGTGCGAGGCGTTGCGGGCGGGCGGCATCCGCTGGATCGAGTTCACCCGCACCACTCCCTCGCTCGCCGCGCAGCTGCGCCGCGCGGTGGCCGACGGGCAGGACGGCGTCGGCGCGGGCACGGTGATGACGGCGGATCAGGCCGAGGAACTGATCGAGGCGGGGGCCCAGTACCTCGTCACCCCGGGCTGCCGCCCCGGCGTCGCGGAGGTGGCGGCGGCGGCCGGGGTGCCGGTCGTCATGGGCGCCCTGTCCCCGACCGAGGTCGGCATGGCACTCGACCTCGGCGTGGACGCGGTGAAGATCTTCCCCGCGCGTGCCTTCGGCCCCCGGCACTTCCGGGACCTGGCCGGCCCCTTCCCGGACGTACCGCTGGTGGCGTCGGGCGGCGTCAACGCGGACAACGCGGCCGGTTTCCTCGCGGCGGGGGCACGCGCGGTGTGTGCCGGTTCGGAGGTCGTACCGCCCGCCGTCGTGGCCGCCGGCGACTGGCCCGAGATCACCCGACGCGCCCGCGCCTTCACCGACTCCCTGCCGGCCGAGCCGTCGCCGGCGTAACAGAACAACCGGAGTATCAGAACAGCCGGCGTAACAGAACAACCCAACAGGTCGGCGGGTACGGCCAATTGCTCCTACGCCGCTTCCGGCCGCGGGCGCCACGTGCCGTCGAGCGGAACACCGGCGGCCGCCGCGATCCGGTCGCGTGAGGCGAGCAGCCGGGCCCGTAGGGCCGGCAGGTCCACGCCCACCAGCACACCGTCCCTTTTGACCACGCGCCCGGCGACAAGCACGGTGTCCACCAGGCCAGGATGGCCGGCGCTGACGACGGTGCCTGCCGGGTCGGTGACCGGGAACACGGTCAGGTCGTCGGTGCGCAGCAGGACGAGGTCGGCGTCCTTGCCGGGCGTGACGCTGCCGGTGCGGGTGTCGAGCCCACAGGACCGGGCGGCGTCGACGGTGGCGAACTCCAGCAGGTCGCGGGAGCGCAGGCCGCCGTCCAGACCGCGCTGCACGGCGAAGGCCGTACGCATCGTGGAGAACATGTCGCCGCCGACCGACGGGACGTCGTCGATGGACAGCGTCGGACGCAGACCGGCGGCCAACGCCCGGCCGGTGACCGGCGATCCGAACCCCATCTTCAGCTCGACGTCCGGGCTGATCGACAGCGAGGCGCCCGCGTCGGCGAGCATCCGCAGCTCTTCGTCGCTGATCCCGTTGGCGTGCACGAACGTGGTGGTGTCCTGGAGCAGACCGTGCTCGCGCAGGCCGGCCACGGTCCCGCTCGCCTCGATGTGCAGGCTGGTGCGCAGACCGAGTTCGGCCGCCAGCTTCAGCTCGCGGGCGACGGTGTCCATGCCGGTGTCGTCGGGTCCGCGCAGGCCGAACGCCATGGTGACGAGGCCGTCGCCGGGCAGGTCGGCGCGGACGCGGCGGATGTCGGCGTCGACGGAGTCGGGGGTGCCCCAGCCGGCGCCGAGGCAGAAGATCGAGCGGCCCGGCGCGTCCCGCAGCGCGGCGACGGCGGCGTCCTCGTGCGCGGGGGTCTGCGCGACGTGGTACCAGTCGAGCATCGTGGTCACGCCGGAGTGCAGGGCCTCCAGGCGGCCGAGCAGGGTGCCGGCGTAGACGTCCTCGGGCCGGTAGTGGGGTTTGACCGTGCGGTGCATGGCCAGCGCCCACTCGGGGAACGTCCAGTCCGCGCCGACGCCTCGGAACGCGGTCTGCCAGCTGTGGCGGTGGTTGTCGACGAAGCCGGGCATGACGATGCGGTCGGTCGCGTCGATCACCTCGGCGTCGGGCGCGTCAACTCGCTCGGCCACCTCGACGATCACGCCGTCCTCGATCAGCACGTCACCGCGTTCGAGATCGCCGACAGCCGGGTCCATGCTGACCACGGTGCCGCCGGTGAGCAGGGTCTTCATCGGAGGAACTCCTTACTGGTGGGGGGTGTTGGAGGTCTGGCCGCACGGTCGGGTGAACCAGCGGCGGCCCCGGCCGGTGAGGACGCGGCCGAGCTCCGGCTCGGGGAGATGGGCGCCGACGCCGATGGCCGCGCCGTCGTTCAACTCGCGGAGAAGCCGTACGGGAACGGTCGGCCGCTCAGGTGGTCGCCGCTTCGGTCAGCACCGCGTCGGCCGCTTCGATCGCGTCCGCGACCAGGTCCGCCGTGTCCTCAGTCCCGGCCGCCAGCCGGACCAGCCCCAACGGGACCGATTCCGCGAGCTGTTCGTCGCTGAGCATCCCGCGCCACATGGACGCCGGATGCACGGCCAGCGACTCCACGCCACCGAGGCTGGCCGACCGGCGCGGGTAACGCAGCCGGCCGAGAAAGGCGTCGGCCATCTCGAATCCACCGGCGAACTCGATACCGAGCACCCCGCCGAAACCACTCATCTGGTCCACGGCCACCTTGTGCTGCGGGTGCGTCGCCAGCCCGGGATAGTGCACCTTCGTCACCGCCGGATGCGAGCTCAACGCCTCAGCGAGGGCAAGGCCGTTGGCGTTGTGCCGCGGCACCCGCAGCGGCAGGGTGCGCATGCCGCGCAGCAGCAGCCACGCGTCGATCGGGCCGAGCGTGGCGCCGGTGAGGAGCCCGACGTCCCATATCCGGTCGAGGATCTCGGCCGGTCCCGCCAGCACTCCCGCGGAGACGTCCGAGTGACCGTTCAGATACTTGGTCGCGCTGTGCCAGACCAGGTCGATGCCGAAGTCCACCGGCCGCTGGTTCAGCGGGGTGGCGAAGGTGTTGTCCGCCATGGTCAACACGTCGTGCGCGCGGGCCAGTTCCGCTACGGCGCGCAGGTCGGTGATCTGTAGCAGCGGGTTGCTCGGGGTCTCCACCAGGATCAGCCGGGTCCGCGGGGTCAGCGCCCTCGCGAACGCCTCCGGGTCGGTCTGGTCCACCAGCGTGGTCGTGACACCGAATCGCGGCAGCAGGTTCAGCAGCACCGATGCCGTACCCCCGTAGGTGGACCGCTGCCCGATGACGTGGTCACCGGCGGACACCAGCGCCAGCACGGCCGTGGTGAGCGCGGCCATCCCGGACGCGGTGACCATGGCCGCCTCGGTGTTCTCCAACTCGGCTACCACGGCGGCGACTTGGGCGTGGTTCGGGTTGCCGAACCGGGTGTAGAAGTCCTTGCCCCGCGACTCCACGGCACCCTGCGCGAACGTCTCCGCGTCCTCGGCCGAGAACGCCGCCGTCTGGTAGATGGGCGGGGCCACGGCACGGCTGGGATGGACCGCGCGATCGGCGTGAACGGTGATGGTGCTCTTGCCCGGCATGGCTGCCCTTCCGTGGACCTGGACCGTCTGTCTGACTCCATGAAGCGTGACTCCATGAAGCGTGACCGACCGGCAGTCCCATGTGACCGGATCTCGGCAATTTTGGCAGCAAATTGCGCGCAGAGCGGGCGCAGAATTGTGATAGCCGAGCCCTGGGCGCAATAATCTGCCCCATGGATGACGTGGACCGGTCGATCCTGGCCGTACTCGAAACGCACGGCCGCATCAGCAACAACGAGCTCGCGGCCCGGGTCGGACTCTCCCCGTCCCCCTGCCTGCGGCGCGTGCGCCAACTGGAGGAGTCCGGGGTGATCCGCGGCTACCGCGCGCTGATCGACCCCGCCGCGATCGGCCGCAGTCTGCGGGTCTTCGCGGGCGTACGGCTGATGCGGCACACCCGCGCGGACGTGGTCGCCTTCGAACGCGGGGTCACCCGGCTGCCCGAGGTGGTCGCCTGCCACCACATCACCGGCAACTTCGACTACCTCCTCCAGGTCGAGGTGGCCGACCTGCCGGCCTACGAGGACTTCCACGCCAACCAGTTGGCCACCCTCCCCGGCGTGGCCACGGTGACCAGCTACGTCACCATGAAGACCCTCACCGCCGACACCGACACCGCATGACGGGGGCGGTCAGAGAGTGATCGTGCCCCGGATACAGACGACGGCGGCACCGCTGACCCACACGGCGCCGTCCGTGTCGGCGGTGACCTCGATGCTCGCGGCCCGTCCCAGCCGCGTGCCCTGCGAGACCCGGTAGGAGGAGGGCGCGGCGCCGGTGGAGGTGAGCCACTGCCCGACGCCGGCGTTCATGCTGCCGCACGCCGGGTCCTCGGGCACACCGGCGCCGGGGGCGAAGGTACGCATCTCGAAGCGGTGCGGGGACCCGTCCGGATAGGCCCCGATCGCGCCGACCATCGCCTCCGGGATGAGCGAGAGGTCGGGTTCGAGGGCGAGGACCTCCTCGGCCGTGGCCAACCGCACCACGGCCCACCCGGGCCCGTTGTCGACCCACTGATGCGCCACGACCCGGTCGCGCGAGATCCCGAACGCGCCCACGATCCGCAGCAGTTGATCCTCGTCGAGCGCACCCTCACGCACCCGGGGCGGAGCGGCGAACGCCAGCGTGCCCTCCCCCCGCCGCACGGCGACCAGCCCTACGGCGCACTCCTGCACGACGCGTTCGGGGTCCCGCGGTGTGCCACCGCCGTCCAGCCAGGCGCGCGCGGAGCCGAGGGTGGGGTGCCCGGCGAACGGCAGCTCACCGTCGGGAGTGAAGATCCGCAACCGGTAATCCGCCTCCGGCACAGTGGGCGGCAGCACGAACGTCGTCTCGGACAGATTCGTCCACTGCGCCAGGCGCTGCATCTCCTCGTCGGTCAGATCCGTCCCGTCCAGGACGACCGCGACCGGATTGCCGGAATAGGGGCTCGTGGAGAACACGTCGACCTGCACGAACGGGCGGGTACGCGGCATGGTCATCAAGTCCCTCTCGAGCGGCTGCGGCGGAAGCAGATCCATCCCTACGGGAGCCCGCACGACGAGGACAGGTCCAGTCGCAACAAAGTGGACTGAGCCAGACTCCTGCCTCAGCCGAAGTGCCGGATGCGTGCGGCCGTCCCGGGCGTGTACGGCAACCAGTCACGCACCGACCCACTCGCGACGAACCCGGCGACCGCGCTCGCGAAGGTGCGCCCCAGCTCCCGTACGGCATCGGTGGCCCGACCCAGCATCGGACTGTCCGGATAGGCGTCGAACGTGCCGAAGGGAAAGGGCAGTTCACCGCAGTGGGTGGCACCCAGGCCGTACGGGTCCTCAGCCGGCCGGTAGTCGAACTCGTACACGTAGGTCGCGTTGCCACCCGCGGCGTGATGGTCGGCGATCCGCAACGAGCCCTCCCGGAACAGCCCGTCGGTCTGCATGGCGGTGAACACCCGCGCGGCGGTGGGCTCTTCGAACCGGGCGGCGTACCGCTGATAGAACTCGTGGGCCTGTTCTCCCAGTTGGCCGGTCAGCAGGTCCAACGCGCCATCAGGGGTGAGGTTCTGGATGCGCGGGTCGAAGGCGGTGAAGGCGGTCGCCTCGTCCCGGGCGGTACCGATCAGCAGCGGCTTGCCCTCCAGCCCGCCGCCCGCGAGCCCTCGATGCAGATCGCGGGGAACTCCGGGCCCGCCGAGCACCGGGTACATGGGCGGAGCGGCATCGCCCGGACGCGCGAGCTGTCCCGCGAGCCGGCCGTAGGCGGACAGCAACCGCTCAACGGGCAGCGCGCGCAAGGCGGTTGCCGCATCGGCTCCGCCCGGCACGCCGAGCAGCCGTAGATACGCCTCGGCGTTCTCGGCCGCGTGCTGCGGGTCCTGGGGCGCCAGCCCGAACGGACCGCTCTCCAGCAGCACCCGGTTCACGAGTCCCGAGGTCCGCGGATCGAGCGCCAGCGCCAGTGCCGAATACGCTCCGGCCGACTGACCGCCGACCGTCACCTCGCGCGGATCACCGCCGAAGGAGGCGATGTTGTCCCGCACCCAGGCCAGCAGGGCGGCCTGGTCCTGGGCACCGAGGTTGGCGGCGTCGATCTCCGGCAGATACAGGTAACCCAGGGGCCCTACCCGGTAGTTGGCGGTGACCACCACGATGTCGCCGAGCGCGGCCAGCCGCCCGCCGTCGTACCAGTCCCAGCCGCCGGAGCCACTGGTGAAGCCGCCCCCGTGCCACCACACCAGGACCGGCCGGGCCGCACCGCCCTCGAACGCCCCTGCCGGAGCATGGACGTTGACGGTCAGACTGCCGTCCTCGTTCCAGTCCGGCACGCGGGCCCCCATCACCCGTTCCAGCCGGGAGGCCCCCTGCGGAACAGCCGGCCCGGCCTGCACCGCCTCCCGCACCCCGGTCCACCCCGGGTGCGGCCGGGGCGGCGCGAACCGCAGTTCACCGACTGGCGAAGCGGCATAGGGAATCCCCCGGAAGGAGACCACCTCCCCCTGCGCGACACCCCTGACCCGACCGCGACCCGTCTCCGCGACACCCATCGCACTCACCCTCTCTCCATCGGCTGCTCTGAACCGTTTCTAGCGGTGAGCATCGATCCGAGCCAGAATGAGGAGACTGAAGCGCGAAAAAAGGACAGAGGCCCGGGTCTACATGTCGAAAGCAAGCCACCCCTTGAGCGAGACGGACAGTCGGATCGCCGCCGCGATGCTGGCCTCCCCGCGGGCCTCGTGGCGCACGGTCGGCCGCGTCCTGGGCATCTCGGAGCGCACGGTGGTGCGTCGCGCGGGACCGCTGTTCCACGACAGGACGCTGCGCGCCACCGCCGTACGCAACCCGGTGTGGTTCCCCGACCTGATCCCGCTGGCCCTGCGCATCCGCTGCCGGCCGAACCAGATCAGCGCCATCGCCGCCACCCTGGCCCGCCGCCCCGACACCATCTGGGTGGACATCCTCGGCGGCGGCGACGAGATCTGCACGATCCTGTTCCTGGACGGCCCGGACGCCCGCAACTCCCTGCTCCTGCGCGACCTCCCGGCCACCCCCGCGGTCCAGTCGTGGACCTCGCACATCCTCCTACGGGTGTTCCCGGCGGCCTTCGACTGGAGCGGCGGCCTGCTGACGGAGGCCGAACTGACCAGCCTCAGACCGGAGTTGCCCGCCCCGGCCACCACCACCGCGGCGGCGGCCCGCCCGTCCCTCCAACCCCTGGACCACACCCTGATCACGACCCTGGTCGAGGACGGCCGGGCCTCCTACGCCGACCTCGCCCGCCGCGCCGACACCACCGCGCTCACCGCCCGCCGCCGACTGGAGACACTGGTCGGCAACCAGGTGGTCAGACTCGCGACCGAGGTCGATCTCGCCCGTCTGGGCATCCGCACCGAGGCACTGCTGTGGATCACGGTCGCCCCCGGCGGCCTGGAGGAGACGGGCCGCGAACTCAGCCGCCACCCCCAGGTCCGCTTCGCCTCGGCCACCACCGGCGCGGCCAACCTCCTCGTGGCCGTCGCCGCCGCCGACCTCAACGCGCTCTACCACTTCCTGAGCGACACGATCGGCGCGCTCCCCCACGTCACCACGCTGGAGGTCACCCCCATCCTGAGCGGGGTCAAGAGAACGGGCCTGGTCCGCCCGGGCAGCCTGTGAACCGACCGCACAGCGAAGACGAAAGGCCGCCCTACAACCCCACGATCTTGTTCCACTCCTTCGCGAACTCCACCCGCTCCGTCGACGTGATGTCGCGCGCGATGGCGAGGTGCTTGCGCATCGTGGCGTCCGGGAAGATCAGCGGGTTCTCGGCCAGCTCCGCGGTGTCCTTGTCCTTGGAGGACGCGAGGACGTCCTGCGCCGCCGGGACGGGGCAGACGTAGTTGACCCAGGCGGCGAGTTCCGCGGCGACCTCGGGGTCGTAGTAGTAGTCGATCAGCTTTTCGGCGTTCGTCTTGTGGCGGGCCA
>Ga0307510_10006871_pt1 | contig 13578 bp, 14 predicted proteins | sample 12_EM_MG_FD_207224 | JGI IMG/M metagenome (GOLD analysis project Ga0307510, IMG submission 207224) | Populus trichocarpa ectomycorrhiza microbial communities from riparian zone in the Pacific Northwest, United States - 12_EM | ecosystem: Host-associated > Plants > Roots > Unclassified | place... | reverse complement strand
ACGACAAACCCGGACAAAACAGCAACCCAAACCATGTTTGGTAATGTTTGGCCAGGTTTTGGCCAGGGCCCAGAGTAACGGTTGCTGTTCTCGGGCGTCTGAGGAAATTCTTCGCACAATGAGCTCTCATAAGTACATAACTGACCAAGACTCCCATGGTCATACCCGAAGGCACATCCGCCGACTGTTCTCATCACTACTAAGCATCACCAGCCAATACGCTTTTCCTAGGAAACGAAACCCAGGTGGGTTTTCTGAACAATGTCCGCAATGACTGCTGATCGATTGGGTATAGGCCGGCTGACGATCGATAACCTCCCCGACGATGTCCTCTTAGAAATATTCAGTTTCTGTCTGGCCGAAGGGCGTGCTAAGACATGGCATACTCTTGTTCATATTTGCAGAAGGTGGCGAAGCATCGTTTTTGCATCGCCACGTCGTCTGGAACTGCGAATTCGCTGCACAGCTGGAATACAAGCGAACTTGAAGGAGATGCTGGATATCTGGCCAATTCTACCCATAGAGATAGGGGCCAGCGGTAATGCACTGGCACAGTCGCGAGGGGAAGGTGCTGATATCATCGTTGCTGCACTCGGGCACAAGGATCGCGTCTGTCAAATCTCATTGGCATACCTTCCGAGTTCCCTATGGGACAGGATAGCGGCGGTGACGCAGGAACCATTTCCAGCCCTGACCGATCTTTCTATTTTCGTGACGGACGAGACAGCGACGGTGTTTCCCGAAGCATTTTTGGGCGGATCTGGGTCAGGTCTAAGATCATGCGTCCTATACGGCATTGCAATTCCGAGAATATGGGGACTACTTTTATCTGCCATTCACCTCACCGAACTTCGCCTTTGGGATATTCCTCAATTGGGGTACATCTCACCCGAGGCGGTGATTACTGCCCTCTCCGCCATGCCCAATCTCAAACGATTTGCGCTGGGATTCCGAAACTCTCCATCTCGTCTAGACCGAGAACTATTACGGTTGCCTCCGCTCACCCGCATTGTCCTCCCCGCTCTAATCCGCTTTTCATTCCAAGGCATCAGCGAGTACGTCGAGGACCTTCTCTCCCGAATTGACGTCGTGGTACTCCATGACGGCAGTATTACTCTCTATAATCAACTGATATTCGACACTCCTCTACTTCACGAATTTTTCTCTCGTACGGAATTGATCAAGGCGTACAATCGAGCAACCGTGCTGTTTTATGGGAGCACCATTTATTTCAAGCTCGGATCCCAATTCTCGTTGCGAATCTTATGCACAACATTAGATTGGCAACTTTCGTCCATGGCTCAGGTCTGCACTTCATCATTGCCTCCCATCTCCACTTTGGAACGCCTCGACATCCAAGTCCGCGAGGGTTTCTCTTCGCCAAATTGGTATCAGGACTTGGAGAACGTCCAATGGCTGGAACTTTTACGACCATTTACGGCTCTGAAGGATCTGTACCTGGTTGGGAACCTTGCAACACTTGTCGCCCCCGCCTTGCAAGAGCTCGCAGGAGAAGGTGGGACAGAAGTGTTACCCGTGCTACAAAATATTTTCATAGAGGAGCTCGGATCATCGACACTTACACAAGGAGCCATTGCGCAATTCATCACCGCGCGAGAGCTCTCTGACCACCCTGTAGCCGTCCATAATTGGGATGGACTGTCGTGAATTGCGGAAGGTCAAGGATCGACAAATGCTGCTCTCCACCTCCTTTCCACTACCTCTTGGCGTTAACTGTTAATCGGATGCCCATCATCCTTTAACTCTCCTCATTTTTCGACTCTCGAGGTTCCACTGGCAGTTACAGTACTTTTCCTACCACCATTATTGTCTTCTCTCCTTGTATCCTCGATTACGAATCGCGCGTCATGCTCATCAATCTCACTATAGAATATAGATTCGAGCTCTTCTGGGCTTGCTCCTAGTACAAGCCCTGGTGGAAAGAGAGAGAGAAGGAATCCGTCGAAGATGCCAAGATCAACAGAGGACAATGGTACGGCCTCATCTGGTGGTGTGGGGCGACTTCCGTCAATTCCGTTAGTTCCATTGAGATACATGCTCAAACCTACCTGTGCATCACCGGCCGCAGACCGGCAGCAGGAGTGTCAGCAAGTAGCAATCCCAACACCATCGTCTCCTTTTCACTTCTTTCGTTTCAAGCCTCAAACTTGCGTCCGTCATCCACGCCTGTCTAACTATCAATCTTCCCTATTCCAACGCTGTGTTCCTGGCCTTTGTACGAGGAACTTTGCGTCTAGCCCCGCTCACCCTCCCTCGGTCCCACCGGGCGCGACAGCTCGTTAATGACCTGGTTTATACTTCTATATCACGTCGGTTCATGCCCTTTCGATATCTTTATCGTAGTCCACAGCCCATTCTGGCGGGCCGGTGGTCCAGGGAACTCAGTCCTCACAGCGTGCATACTTGGGCAAGTTGACTGTCACTCACGATGAAATCTAGGCAGAAATAATGAGGGGCAATTTCTTTATCCACTCCCCCTTCTCAAGCTCTTGTACGACGAAGGCCGCAAAGCCCCGCCTCGACAGCATATAAGCAGCCCCAGCGCCCCCATCCCCAATATATTCTATCCGCACCACCCTATTCTCATAATTTTTCAACACAGGCACACGGACGATCGTCCAACCAACGTCCTCGCACGCGCGAAAGACCTCGCCAACAACGACAATATCCTTGTATGCCGACCGAGCGCCGAGCGCGGCAGTCGCGGCCATTGCAGCGTAAACGACGCTGCGCTTGTTGTTCATCTCGTCCGTGATACTTGCCGTGCCGAGCGCGATCAACCGAGTCACGCCCGCGCGCCACATCGTTTCGAGCACGGCGGCATACCCGCGCGCGATGGGGTTCCCCGAGGGGTTTCCGAATGTTGGGCCGAGCGCGCTCAACACGGCGTCCACACCGCTAGCGAAAGCCGTGTCGAGCGCTTCGGGGTCTTCCAATTCGCCTTTGACGATCGTAACGTTGGGGTGTTCGTGGAGGTGCGCGGGCAGCTTCTGTGGGTTGCGGGCATAGACGACGATAGTGTGCCTTGCGGCTAGGGCCTCTTCGGCGAGGAGGATGCCCGAGGGGCCGGTACCACCGGGTATGATGACGCGCATGGATCGGATCGGTTTGGGACTTGGGTAATGTTACTGGAGTACGATGTGTGCAAGGGCAGGGGAGAAATCCCCTAGCGACCATGCAGTACACTCGAGACCATTTTATTCTGCGGCTCCGCGATGGCCGCTACCGATCGGAGCGTATGCGTCTCGATATACATGCATACATGGCGCACCGTGCTCCTACCACTTCAAGGGTTATTCGACGTCATCCATGCATTAACACCCGTCACGGTTGACTCGATCAATTCCTAGTGAGCGTCAGAGTTACTTTACCTAGGCGAACTGGCAGAACTTTGTTGGCTGTTCGTGTCAGCTTCCGCACATATCCAAGTCTCATAACTTACTGGAATATGTGCAGTGGTTCCTGGCGCAACTCTGCGACTCGCCTATTTCACTCATACGCGAGCACAAACACAACCATTAACTTACTTCCTTGGATTATAATTTAAAATTCGAACGGCAACCTCCTATCAATGAGCTCCTACATCCACAACGCCGAGGGCGGACGAGGCCCAATTCAACTTACTACTGTAGGACAGGCAAGATGCAAGGTTCAATCTTTAGCTGAACTGCGCGTCCAGATTTCTCGCGCGGCGAATGTCACTGCTTTCGAGTAATCAGCAACTGTTGCGGTTGGTCGGCGAGAACTGCGACAGTCGCGAAGAGTGGATGAGTGTCATTGCCACATTTGAACGTCTGATTCGAGACAGCGGTAAGTCATCGGCCACCAGACTCCCGATCCACATCCAATTGCAAGCAGGGCGCTCACCATATGGGAGTCCTTGACATCTGGTACCTCTCACGGTAGATCTTTCTGCGTCGGCAAGGTGGCTGTCGTAATTCCCGTATTGGATCAGATGGCACCACCATCACGGACGCAGAACGCGGGATATCGTGCTGATGGTGGTGGAAAGGAGAACAGGCTCGTGGGAAGCGCTCTGGAGATGGGTTGTGTGTGGCCAAGCGTGAAGGGGTGGAGAGCCCCCGTACGAATCGGGAGCTCTTAATAAAGGTAAGGTAGGGCCGGTAAGGTTTCATCCAACATCACGTGGGTGTGACACTGCGTTACATCTCATTTTGCGACCAACATCCGTGCCATTGGGAACTCAAAGATCCACTGCACACATGATAAGATAGACACAACCTTTTGAATAACTCTTCAAAAACTGGATTTATTAAAAATCGGTTCACCCTTAAATGTTCTGAACATCCTAATATACCTTTAAGGGCAAACCAATTTTTCATTAGTGTTGTTGTTGGAAAGTTATTCACCATTTTCCCCTTTGTCATGCTTTTTGCCCATTTATCATGTGACATTGGATGAAACCTTGCCAGCCCTACCTTACTAGCAAGAGGATTAGGAGGTATTCATTACTCACAAGGAGTACCCAGTGGCTCCCCCTAAGTCTGATGCGCATCCTGTCTTGACTTTACATGATGTGGATCTCTTGGCGAGAATTAGTGGCAATCTGAGTGCTAGGTAAGAGTACTAAGGTCATAAGTTATGAGGGCCTTGGATGGAGTAGGTGATGCACCCATGGAGCCCAGGTATCGGACTATTGTACAGGATACAACAACGGGGTTGGGTGTCAATGTGTGATGGTTGGCCTCCACCAATATGGATGGAAGTTTTGTACACATGCGCAGGGTGGCGCAAAGGTTCCCATTATTCGAGTCATCAGATGCTGAAGAACCCTCTCACGAGACACGATGAGCTCTTACAACATAACCAACCAAGGCTCACGTAGTCATGTCCAAATATTCTCTGTCTTTCTTGTCTACACTTCTCACCATTAAACTGCATCGGTTGGTGCTTTTTTCCCAAGAATCGAGGTCCACATAGGTGTTTTGCACAATCACTGCTCCACACTCGAAACCCTTACAGTTGAACTGAATTACTGCCAAGCACATGACCATGTCAATCAATGTCCTCCCTGACAATGTGGGGGCTCCTTGAACCACAACCAACACCAGGCCAGTTTTTCCCACGACAAATAGTTGGGGCAAGGATTCAACAAAGGATACACCATCCGCCCCTCACATTGTCAGAATAGATCAAACTGATAATGAAAATCTGTCCTGTGAAACCCATCAACACAACACATTGCCTAACTGCCCCCTCACAACCCCTGCATTGAGATTAAACCCAAAACCCAATGCCTCTGGCAGTCTTCAGACTATGGTCTCCTGCCCTTCACTCTCAGACCATACCAGCATATTTCCAAACCATGATGCTGCTATAGTCTATCCAGGAAACTTGCCCTGAGCAGCTGCCACCTCTCCAGGGAGCTGCCACATCAGCACGCCTCAGTTGAAGCCACCACCACATAACCCACTGCCCCCAGTCCCCTGAGGGCCATGGAACCCCCAACCCACCAGTCGCCCAACACTGGCAGCATAACTCTTGTTGTGTGATAAAATCCAAGACAAACAGTGGAAAATGGTTTATTATTGTGTTTCACAATGAACTCCATGTAGACTTGTTTTCTGGAATAATAGAGCATCTTAGTTCATTCCTATTCCTTACACAAATATTGACTATAGGTTTATTCTCTGTAATCAGATGCAAAACTAAGACATGTTGACAGTGTCAAGTGGATGCATAGTACAACAGACCAAGTGGGTCTGACATTGGTACACCACTTGGGGTTAATATGCCTATCGGAGGGGCACATGGACACCATCCCAACTCCACCAACCCGTAAATGCAAGGCATCGTTTGGGAGCAAAATCCGGCCTATGGCTGTGCAACTCAGGCACAAAGCCTGTCCCCAATGTGGGTGCCCACATGTGGCCTGATCCATGGCTTGAAATGCCACTGTGAGAGGGTGAACAAGAGGGCAAGGTACTGCCATCAGAGGCTGACGCAAACCAGAAGTGCCACTGTGAAAAGGAGAATGCGAATCGACATGCCACCATGAAAAGGAGAGTGCAAATCGATGCACTGCCACAAAAGGGAGAGCGCAAATTGATGCACCACTGCAAGGGAACTCAGATGAATGCGAACAGGGTTGGGTGCAAGGCACTGTCAAGAGTGGACACGACACAGGAAAATTGGCTGCCTTGGAAGGCACATTCCCTGAAAATCTTCACCTGGCCGCACCAAACCAGTCAGAAGACGGCACCACCAGCAACAATCAACCACATACCTTGGTCCATACATTTGTCATCCTATCACACTTTTGAGCCATTTTGTTCTCATTTTGAGGCCCATATAAAGGATGCAGTGTCGTCCTGAGAGATGTAGTAGTGGGTGTTGCACAAGGCAACATGGGGCCTCTCATGGTTGTCTGTCACACCAATATCACCGGCTCTGTGCAATAAACACAAGACTCAAGAGTGAAAAACAACTGCACCAAAGAGTAAACAAAAGAAGGGTTTACCAACATTTGGGTTAAACACCTGGGAACAAGTCCTGATCAAGAAAGCGACCTCCTGAACAACTAAACAGATGAGTGAGGTTTTAGTGGGTAGTAGGCATGTACCCTGAGTCCCACACTATCCCGCCTGCACGGGATGTGCGTAAACACATTTTCTTCCTCCCTCCCCGGCCCTATGGCCCGGCTTCAGCGCACCAAATGGGGTTGACGTTCGTCTCCCGCCATTTGGCACTTATCTCTCGATAGTTAGTTTAGTAGCTACTTATTGAGAAATAAATCGCTTTCAAAAAAAAAAAAAAAAAAAATGACGATGTCCTCCACAAGATGTTCACTTCCTTTCTAGTTGGAGAACTTCCCTTCCCTTCGAATCCGACCGAGAGATGGCGTGCACTTGTTCATGTCTGCGGAAGGCGAAGGGCTATTTTTGCGTTACCACGTCGTCTGGATCTGCGAATTCTTTGCACAGCCGGAACCCGGGTGAAGAAGATGTCGCATATCTGGGCCAGTTCTCCCCATAAAGATATGGAACCCTGACGCAACGTGTAAAATTGAAGGCGCAAATAACATTATTTCAATGCTCCAGCAGAACGATCGCGTTTGTGAAATCGAATTGGACAATCTTCCAAGCCTCGTATTGGAAAGCCTCCTAGTCAAGAATCTTGGGCCACTTGTCACCGCTACCTTGCTGGTCCTTGCAAAAGCTCGCAGGAGAAAGTGTTATGGAAGCGTTACCCGCACTGCGAAATCTTTATATATAGGGGCTCCGACCATCGGGACCTATACGGGAGGCTGTTTGACAATTCGGCACTCCACAATGGCTCTCAGTTCACCCCGTAGCTGTCCGCCATTGGGATGGAAGATCGTAAATGTGCGGAAGGTCAAAGACTGATAACTCCTCTCTGCTTTCCTTTCCACTACCTTTTGGTATTCCCCATTGCCCGCCACCTATTCTCCCTTGCACACTTCGTTTGTCTTTTGGGACCCATGTCATGGTTATAATACCTTTTACTCTCACACCGCTATCTGATCTCGTTTGTGGCATCCTGTGTGGACCATTGCCACAAGTGCAGCAGGACAGACCATGATACGTTGCGTCGAAGGAGGACAGTTTGGTATTAGATTTGGGATTGTTGCTTTTTTTGATGAGCCCCTTGTTGTGCCGTACGCTCAGCCCGTCCTCGGGGTAAGGTCTGCCCACATTTGGTACGGAGGCCCTTGGTATTAGCACAAGATACGAATGACCATTCATCATCAGAAGCTCGAGCTAACGGTATCTATCACTTTCACAATAGATCACACCTAATACAACTCTCGAGACTGCAGGTTTGCGAAGTGCCATCAGGAAGTACTGGTCAACAGAATCTAGAGGGGGTCGAAGGGGAGGAGTTCTCAGGGTTCGAGAATGGCACTGGCGCGTTGTATTAGATCATGGCAAAATTTGGTGGATCAAAAATATACAAAAAGCTGGTCACGGACTGGGGCTGGGAGTAAGTAAGAGCGACATTGTGAGTGTTCATTAAGATGTGATAATGGGGAAAAGGGAAGATCAAGCTTAAAGGAAAGCATGCGTGTGGAAAGGTATGTGCTGGAGCGAAAGCAACGCTTGAATAAAGGGAGCAGAATATGTGGGAGATGAGTCAAACCAGCCTGTGGAGCGTGTACAGCTATTGGGAGCCATTGCTCCAACTTGTCCTGAGCTGTTGGGTCGGCTCCATGCTTGACAAGGAACTATGTAAGCCCTAGATGACCCCCAATGGATGCCCGGGACAGCGGAGTCTCCCCGTACTCCTCCTGCGCTGCCGTGTCCGCGCTGCACTCGATGAGGAGCCGTGCGAGTCCCACATTATACTCTTGAGAAGTCAAATGCCGAGGAGTCAGCTAGTCAACTCGTGCGAGTCCTGGGCTGCAATGTCAGCGCTGTAGTTCGGCAAGATACTGCGCGAGCTCCATGTGACCCCTTCTGCTAGCCAAATGCAGCGGAGTCTGCCCGCACTTGTCCTTGGCTGCCGCATCAGAGCCAAGCACCACAAGGCACCGTGCGAACTCAACACTACCCCCCTCAAACGACACTGCATGCAGCGGTGTCCACCCAAGCTCGTCCCGGGCTTCCAGGGGGGCGCCGTGGTTGATGAGGAACGGTATCATCCCCACATGGCCCCCTTCAGCCGCTGAATGCAGCGGAGTCCACCCGTAATCATCCTCAGCTGCCACTCCGGCGCCGTGCTCGATGAGAAACTGTGAAAACTCCACATGACCCCCAAAGACCGCCCGGTGCAGTGGAGCCCACCCAGTCCTGTCCTTGGCTGCCACATCGGCACCGTGCTCGACGAGGATCTGTGCGAGCTCCAATCGTCCACCAAATGACGCCCGATGAAGTGGTGTAGACCCGTTCGTTTCCTGGGCCGCTACATCGGCGCCATGCTCGACGAGGAACCGCACGAGTTCCACATGACCCATTTCGGATGCCCAATGCAGCGGAGTTAATCCATCCATTTCCTGGGCTGCTATGTCTCCACCGTGCTCTACTAGAAACCGTGAGAGCTCCACATGACCCCTTTCGGACGCCTGATGTAGCGGAGCTCGTCCACCTTCGTCCTGTGCTGAGGGGTCGGCACCATGCTCGACGAGGATCCGCGCAAGTTCTACATTACCCCTTTCGGATGCTCGATGCAGGGGAGTCCATCCGTCCTCGTCCAAGGCCGCCACATCTGCGCCATTCTCGACGAGGAACCGTGTGAGTTCCACATGACCCTCCTCGGATGCACGATGCAGCGGGGTCCACCCTTGCCCGTCTTTGGCTGCCATGTCACTGCCATGCTCGACGAGGACTCTTGCGACGGCTACATGTCCCTGTTGTGAGGCAAGATGCAAAGGCGTTGACTCGCCAGTGAAGCCCCGAGATTGTACATCTTGTGGTCGCTCAATGGCCAAGACCTTTACGATATCGTGTAGGCCGCAAAAAGAGGCGTAATGTATTGGCGTTCCATGGGGTGGCAACGGCCCTCCAGCTCGTTTGTCTCGTCTCCAGGAGGGTACTGTTGGGTCATGTATCCAGAGCCAAACTGCGAGATGTGCTTTCCTCCAATCAAAGAGCCGCTTCATTCCCTCCTCCGCATTTTGAGACACGCCCTCAAAACGGGCGTGTTCAACCCAGTTCAAGGCAGCGTATTCACAAAGGGGAAACTTCGTCAGGCTTTCTTCCTTGACATTTTGGTCCAGGTGCAACAGAGTACCCAGACACCCTTGGGCGACGATGGTATGAGCAGTAGTCACAGAAATGTGATAACGGCGGGAAATAGTGTCATGCTTTTCGGCAAGGCGGACAGACATTAAGAACTCCTTTACAGAGTAGTGAGAGAATTGTATGACTTGTGAGGTTTCGACGTTGACGAGGGAAATCAGAGTGGAGCATGTGGATAGCACCGCTTCTACCGGATCTTCGAGGCACCAATCTTCGCGAAATTTCGGAACGGGTCCTGCGTTGAAATCAAATGCGAGAAATTCCGCAAGTTCTCCAACACGGAGCGGCCGGGAAGCAACGGCGATACATTGAAATAGTCGGTGGGCAAGTTCCCAGTCCGCCTTGTTGATCTCTTGCAAGGTACGCTCATACGTCTCGTCGAGCGTCTCTGGCAATTCGGCTAGGGCATGACGGATACGTCCAGGGTGGCAGCCACGAAGATAGACGATCTGGCAATATACCCAGCGGAACCTACATTACGGGTCTGAGCGAGAGTGGTCAACAATTCAGGTAGTTGTTGCTTACATTCCGTCAGCGCGTCTCGTGAGGTGGTCTATCACCTGTTGCTTGTCCTCCTGCTTCCACCTTCGGTTCTTGGGATCTGTATCGACGACAGACCTAATATAGTACTCGATGTCCTGCATTTGTCCGCTCTCATCGTGTATAGAAATGGAGCGGAAAGTTAAGGGCTCCAGAACAGCTTTTATGTCGATCTCGGGTCGGCTAGTGACACAAACGCGCAGATTCGAAACTCGCGATTCGATGAGCTGTTCAACAAGCGTTAGAACTTCCTCACGAGGGGAGGGCATAGCAGAATTCTTTGGACATTCATCCAAGGCATCTATGATCAGATAAATAGGAGCTTGTCCTGGCAGCTCCAGTAAGTTCTTTAGACACCGCAGAAGCTCATCATCGCTGGGATATTGTATGCCCCGGCGGTGGTCCGAATAAAAATTAGAAAGGATATCATGGTAGGCATCGGACTGGTCGCAAAGCTGGACTAGAACGGATGAGAGCAGACCACGGATATCTTTTTTTCGATCTTCCCTGAAGTCGTAGTAGTAGAACGCCAGTGATGCGAGACCATATTTCCTCATAACATCGATCTCTTGGATGACTGTGGAACTGGCCGACATCATAAGTTCTCAAGAAGAAAATATCGAAATGGTTGACGCACCAGAGTACACTCTTCCCAGACCCTGCTGCAAACGGGATAAAGCGTCAACCCCTGCGAAAGAGTAAGCGCTGGCGCTGGGTAGTAACTTACGTTTCCCGTGGATCCAGAGCAGCGAACTCGGTCCGGATGCCTTCCATTCTGAGAGCGTGTTGCTTCGGACGAGCCATGCCCCCGTCCCGTTGTGCCGCAATCTGCAGGCGATGTTTTGATTCTTCCATGGATCGGGCGGAGAGAGCCAATTTCGAATATCTTGCTGTAACCTGTCGCCTGCTCGGCAGTCCTGATGGTTAGGGGCAGCGATAGAAATTTAGGAAATAACTAACACTCAAAAGCGTTCACGTCTCTCGCAACTTGATGTAGGAATTATAGCACTCAGTCAGATATAGACCTAAGCTTGTGGTGGCCAACAAAACTCACCAAGGGCTTCCCGGATACCGTCAATGGAGGCGTTTCCATCTAGAGGGAAGACTGTTGAACAAACCGCGACGGCAGATTACGATTACAAGACGGAATGCGTTTCCTCACCGCCCGTGACCACGCTCATATTTTGGATGAGGCAGTAGACGACCTCGAGGGTTTGAGTTGCTGCAGTCCGAGCGTCGTCGTGCGAGAGTTCGTCCAGTTTCTGTAGGGCTGCCTCAGTACCCTTCTCTCCCAAAACCTTCCTCACAGACTCGACTGCGTTGTGCTAAGTCAAGGTAAAATAAAATGAGCGAGAAAAGACCCACTTGATCCTTGCTTGATCTCTTTGGTTGCCAGAGCGAGTATGGAAAGCAACTCAACCATTATCTTAACCACTATCTCATCCATTGCGGGGGTTGGAGAGATCCGTGTATATATAGCGAGCCGATGGAGAAAGTGTTCGATCGACTCGAGCAAGTCGATGAGTGCGTCCAAGCTGGATGTCACATCCTTAGCCGCCTAGATTACATGGGTGTCAAAGGGATACACTTACGTAAAATAGAGAACGGTACATACAGCAAGTAGGATGGCGAGGCCAGTGTATATCGCGTTCGCAGGTGACAACATCTGTGAAAAAGTCGTCGGAGATGTGAAACACGCCAGTAGCGCTGTCTGACGTACGGGGCTGAAGGCGTTGCCGAGGGAAGCGGCGGAAAGTGTGGTCAAAATCCATACAGTAACCTTTATTAACCCCATGAGTCTATCATTTTCTGTGAAATCACTGAAGGCCGGCGCCTGGCTCTGCAGAAATGCAGTAATAGAGCCGACGGGGTTGTAATTCTGGAGTCCCATGGAGAGTGGATGCTGGGCCAATTTGATGCCCGTGTATTTCTCATAAGCCTCCAGGGCAGACTCGAAAGGAGTGTGAAAACGGGCGGATTGTGTCTGGTCGGCCATCTCGCCAGTAGAGAAGAAATTAAGTCTTTAGGGGAGAGTGGGAGGGGTGATAGCGAGACAACGAGACGGTGGGTAGAGTTGGTAGAAGAGTCAGCTTATCGCCCCCTCGTTGTATTACTCTATTGGATTTGGCGTATCAGTGGCGTATTACGTATTCGCATAAACAAACTTGAAATAGTTGAAATAGATAAAGCGTAAGTTGGAAGTATGCGCTAGATAACGTTTGCCACGTGGATGCTTGAACATTTTAATTAGTTGGGGAGGATGGAAATGCCGATTGACCCCAGGGCAAGACAGCGGCAAAGTGAGATAGTGAGAGGTAGCCTCAGGTAGGGGGAAAGTGAATACAGTGACGTCTCGCCGAGTCAGCTTGGGCCACTTAGAGAGAAGTTGGAGTCGTTTGAACGAGGAGAAAACCACATTTCGATAACGACGCAACGTAAATGACCTAAAGCGGCCCACGGTATACACACACGAGTAGAAGAGACTTGAGAAGAGAACAACTTGAAGTTTAAACCCGGATACCTCAGAGCGAAATAAATGAACCATCTTTGGCGATATTTGGTCGGATTTTACTTCAGAATGGGAATGAGAACGGAATGCCACGCCACAAGAAACGTTAATAAAATGGTTGCTCCTCAGCTGATTAGCAGGACTTAACTCACCTGTGTCGTCCCTCCCGAAACCAAAAGGAGAATCGCATTACCCACGTGACGACCCGGGACGCTTCTGAAGCCTGACAACCAAAGTAGCCTGACCCTCCTGACGTCTATAAAATACGCCCCAAGTACTGACGCGCGTTGTCGGGTCTCCCGCTTCCCCCACGAACGGAAATTCGCCCGTCCTCAACCTTAATCACATCGACTTCCTCGCCTACAATCACAAGACTCCGACCCGTATTCTTACGCCTACTTCTAACGCTCCAAAACACGAACTTCTACTCCCTGTGCAGAGTCATTTTCACCTTTCCCCATGCCTTTCTGGACAGTCGGGGTCATAGTCAAGGTCAACAGCGATTCCTACATCTATCCTGGAGATATTTACTCATATCCCCACCAGAGACGTTGGAATAAACGGAGGCAATCAACTGCATCAAGCACAAATTCGTTGTTATATTCCGATACGTCCAGTTTGGCATCAGGGAAAACACTCTCACCGCTATTGGTGAGCACTATATCTCCATTAAACATCTAGACAGACCTGGGTCTTAACGAATAATCAATCCATCAACATGTGTCCGTGATTTCTCAGTCCAAGCGCTCGACTTGGAGCCCTAACGTGAGCGTCTAGTCTCCTAAAATG
>Ga0307510_10006870_pt1 | contig 13579 bp, 12 predicted proteins | sample 12_EM_MG_FD_207224 | JGI IMG/M metagenome (GOLD analysis project Ga0307510, IMG submission 207224) | Populus trichocarpa ectomycorrhiza microbial communities from riparian zone in the Pacific Northwest, United States - 12_EM | ecosystem: Host-associated > Plants > Roots > Unclassified | place... | reverse complement strand
GCAAGATGCGCTCTCTGGCAGTCCATAGGTGGTGGCACTCACGGAGTCCGCGGCGGTAACTGGACCAGCTAGGCAGCTCCAAGCCACCCACTAGATCTTGGACACGGACTAGAACCCGGACTCGGATGCATATAATAGATGCGCTGTGGGATTATGGCCATTTTCTGCTTTTATTTTCTCCTCGTCGAGTCCTCGGACAACGCTGTCAACAATACATCAGGAAAAACCTCCCGCGCTAGCGAGAGATAATTGTCAATAATTTATCCTCGCTAGCGCAAATTATCAATTATTCATTATTATCATCGCTTGCGCTGCCCCCCCATAATTTGCATGCCTTTATCTTCAAGTTAGCTCTAAATTATCAATAATCAATCAATAATATCAAGATGTGATGTGCGGAAGTACTCCTGTGCAGACCCAATCTATCTTTATGTTAGCTCTAAAATATCGAGATTTGACATGTGGAAGTAGCATCAGGAAACCCCTTTTTTTGCCTTTTGCTACTTTTGATGCCTTTTTGAGTATAAAAAAAAAGTAAAAATACAAAAAGTATGGACAGAACATGGAAAGAAAGAGAGCCAGCGAGAGGTGCTCACCTGTTGGAAAGGGTGGTGGCATTCTTCCAGGTGTCATGATTGGGATGGCTCCTTTTGGTGTGCTGGCAGCAATGGGGCGGCATGGGGCAAGTGTGGCAGCGCAGTAGCAGAGGAGCAGTGGGAGGGACTATCCAGGAGACGGAAACAAAGCAAGCAAGGGGAACACGCTGGAAGGGGCAGACCCCAGGACTGGTCAGAACGGGGAATAGCAAGCATGCAAGATGCACACTCGCTAGAGAGGACAACAATGGGTGTTAAGGCTTCAACGGGCCTTGATAGTACGACTTGTACTAAGAGTTAACTGGTGGCGAGTACTTGAAGAGGTAGAAGTCTCTAGTATTGCTAGAGACGACTCTGAGTGGCTTATGTAACAAGTGGGTAAAAGGGGAGGCACAAGGGAGGCTTTCAAGAACATTGATATTGAGAATCAAGTCAAGCTTAGGGCTTGACTGTCGAAATACAGGGTGCTTATATACAGGCACGGCCGCGCACGGGCCATGGTCACTAAGGTAGGTACTTCTGGTCAAGAGGGGGCTGTCTGTATCGTATGGTACTCCGCGGACAAGTGCTGCGGTCTGTATGAGTCGAACAATAGAGAATGAGCAAGAGCAAATGATAAAGTGACAAGTTGCCTAATCCATCCTTAAGGGTCGAACAATGGCGGCGGGTCATTCCAAGAAGAGAAGCGTCGTCATGATGTGATGACGACCACGAGGTTTGAAGCTGATCCGAGGAGATCTGATCTCCGCGTGCCCATTCTGGTCTAATGGGCGTCTAGCGTAAGCAAGTACCCTTTAAGGTAGTCCATATTGATGGTGACCCAATTAAGGGCCATGTCGCTATCCGCGTCATCTGCGGAGCTCTGCATGGATGAGGGATTGTCTGCGGATCCTTTGGGAGAGGTCGACTGGTAGCCCTGACTCTGGGGCGAGGTGCCAGCTATGGGTGATGAGGCTAAGGGGGTGATTGACTGGTAACTGCCTTCTCTACTGGTGCGTTGGCGTATGGGTGCTGAGGAGGGACTTGTAGGTGACAGGGAATGCTTGCGGGACACTGGACTATCTGGGGCAAGGTAATCTTGCCATGGTATGACGGGAGACTCTTCTGGGGACAAGGCGTGCGTGTTGCCTCCAGGGACATCGGGTTCATTAGGGATGAATGGTTCTGGCTCTAAGGGCAGCACGTCCTCCATGGGACTGTCTGGGTCTTCCAGTGGGTTCTCTATTGGGGGTGGCTCTTGGTACATCTCCATTGAGGAGTATTCCCGATGATAGATGTTCCATGGGATGGGGATGAGGGGCTCGACTGGGGGCTGTTCAAGGGGTGACGATGGTTTGGATGGTTCACTAGGTGGTAACGGTGGCAGGTCTGGTAGGGAGGATGGGTTCAATGGTAGTGGTCGCTTAGGCATGGATAGGGTGATGAGGAGGGGGTCTGACAAGGATGAGAAAAATTGGGGTGGATCATAACATGAGGCCCCTCCTAAGGGAATTGTTTCCACACGATTACGTGCCTTGGCTAGTTGAGCCCTGAGTTCCTTGTGATGAGTAAGTGAGATGTGTGCCCACTTGGCCTGACTGGGATTGGGCAGCGTGAGTCCTCTGCTTTTCAGCAGGTTGGTTGTCATGAGGTAGAGCTGGGGGTGTATTCTGAGTAGGTAGAGAGCTGTGTCCTTGTTGAGTTTCCTGAAGTAAATGGCTAGTGTCTGTGTCTCGAAGCGTCCTGAGTTGCGCTTCCACTTGTTGTCCATAGCAACGAAATCCTTGACAACTAGTTTGAGGATTTCTTTCTTGAGTTCCGCTTTAAGGCTCTGAGTTTTCTGCTTCAGCGATGGTGATGAGGACTTCCTGGTGGAGTAGTCCGGCATCAGTGTATTGGCTGGTAGTGTTGCTGTTTTCATCTTCTTCTTCTGGTTCTGTTTCTGTCTCTGCACATTGTTCACTTCCAGGATAAAGTCCGGTAGTACTGGCGGCGGGGTTGAGAGGACTTGGTTCCTCTGATGGGGCATCTGGGTTGGTCATGTATAAGGGCGGGTGTCCTGGTGACTCTGGTTCTGTGTGTGTTTCTGTGGGGGGTTGGAAGTGGAATGGGGGTCCGGTGTGGTAGTAGCGCTGATGTCTGATTGAGGCACTAATAATTGGTTCTTCGCTGTCAACTGGGACATCAATTCCATTGTGATTGATGACGGTTTCTTCTTGTCCTGGCTCCCAGTTGGTCCAATGTAATCTGATGGTGAAGTCGTCACGCCTGATAAAGGTGGTGAATAGGTGTAGGTCGTCGGCTTCTGTGTGTACTCTGATGAGGATGACTCCATTGTCTGTTCCAAGGGTGAAAATGGTGGATGTGGGGAATCCTTGGTTAGGTAGGTTCGGATGCTGTGCCATCTATTGGCGGTGGTAGGGGCAGTACTGTTCCTTGCACAAGCTGGAGTGAAGGAGGGAGTGTTCAAAGGTGATATGGATGGCTCTCTGTAGCGATCCTGGCTTTCTAGCTCCTGGTATGAATTCTTTAAACTGGTATGGGTTGGGGAAGATAGTGGGGTCTCTGAAGAGTGAGCAGAAGAAGAAGAAAGATTGCTTGGAGGGATGGGAGTAATCTGGTCGGCGGGGCATAATAGGGAGTGTTCTTCTGCTGTTTCCATGGCTTTTATGCAAGAGTGAATAGCTGCAGGATGACTGGCGTAGAAGTCTGTGACAAGGTCTGCGGTGTTCAGGTCTGATTCATCAACCCATGAGTCATGAGAGGGCGAGTATCCTTTCCAGCGGACAAGGTATTGCTTCTTTTTGTTTTGCCCAAAGTGTCTTGATTGGAGGATTTGCTCTACCTCCCATTCTGGTTCTCCTTCTATGATGTCAGGTGGCAGTTCTATCCAGTTTGGGCCATGTGCTTCTGTTTCTCAATATGGTGTTAGCAATGACGCGTGGAAGACATTGTGGATCTTCCAGTGAGGTGGCAGTTCTATTTTGAATGCAGCATTTGATATGATGGCGACTACCTGAAAGGGTCTGTATCGCCTTGGTGATAACTTCGGGGTGACGTTTGCTGGTAAGTTTAGATTGGTTCCTTCCAGCCAGACTCTGTCTCCAATTGCGAATGGTTTGTATCTTGGTTTCTGCTTTATCCAGCTGTCTTGTGCTTTACGTTGGGCCTCTTGGGTGGCTTCTCTGGCTTCTTTGATATTGGTAAGGTGTTTCTCTAGAGTGGGAATGTCGGTTGATCTGGTGGGCTGATGTACGCATGGAGTATATCCAACAAGGAGGTCAAATGGGGCTTTCTTTGTAGTGGCGGATGGCCATGAGTTCTTCGTGTATTGGGCTATTGGTAGCCAGGCATGCCAGTTGTTCTGTTGTGTTCTGCAGAACATCCTGAGGTACTGTTCAAGGGATTGATTTGCTTGTTCACTGGCACCATCTGTCTGAGGGTGGTAGGCTGTGCTGATATTTTGGCGGATGTCTAGGAGGCGGCATAGCTCCTTTCCAAAGCGTGAGGTGAACCGGGGATCTTGGTCTGAGATAATCTTTTTGGGTAGGCCATAGTGAGGTAGGATGTGTGTCAGGTATAGTTGCGCGACTCCTTCAGAGTCTATAGTCTCTTTGCAAGGCAAGAACATAGAGGCCTTGGTACAGTCAGTGTCTGTGACCATCAGGATAGTGTCGTAGCCTCCAGAGGGCGGTAGTTTTGTGATGAAATCCATAGCAATAGTCTCAAAAGGACAAGCGTTTTCAACTGGAGTTATTGGCGACAAGGGGGGATGACTAGGATGAGTGTTTACTTTGTTCATTTGACAGGTTGCACATCCTCAGATGTACTCGGTTATGAAGGCTTTCATGTTGGGCCACCAGTAGTATGGCGAAATTAATTGGAGTGTTTTTGAAATTCCAGGGTGGCCAGCGGTTAATTGGTCGTGAAAAAGGGATGTTACTCCCCTCCTAAGGGTATTGTCTGCCATGACAACTAGTGCATTCCCATGGTAATAGTGGGTCCCATCTGCTAGGGTGACCTGTTTGAATGCTGCTGTCCATTGCTTGAGTTTCTTCTGGTCTTGGTACTGTGCCAGTTTAATTTTACTGTCCAGATTGCTTTCTAGCATGTCCCAATCCATAACTTGGATGTTTTCGTTCTCTCCACCGGGCTGCCCATTTCCGGGGTGACTCCCGTCCATGGAGGTACTTTGAATACTTGTATGGTGATCACAGAAATATTTGCTGGGCCATACAGTGACGTCTTCATTGTCTGGGTTGCTGCCATCATCATGGTCTTCTCATCTTGAGAGTCCGTCTGCTCGATTTGAAGCTCCTGGCTTGTATTCCAGGATCATGTTGTATTGTTCTCGTTCAGGGAGGTATCCAGCGACTCTTGGTCCAATTTTCCTGGGGTTGCGGTAATAGCGAAGGTTTGCATGGTTGGTATAGACAAGTACTGGTTTCTCAGTACCCTTGAGGAGGTAGTCCCAATTCCTGAGGCCGCGCATAATGGCCAGGAATTCTCTGTCGTAAATGGGATAATTTTGCTCTGTGCTGGTGAATTTCTGGGAGTGGAAACCGCAGGGGTGCTGTGGTCCTGGCTTTTCTGTGCCATCGGGTCGTGTGATAGGTGGTTCTCTTTGATAGAGTATAGCTCCGGTTGCTATTTGTGAAGTGTTGACTTCCAGCTCAAATTGTTTGCTGGGATCTGGGCGAATGAGTACTGGGGCGCTAGTAATGCGCTTCTTGAGTTCTCTAACTGCAGCTATGCAGTCCGGTGTCCATTCAAATGGGACGTCCTTTCCAAAGAGGCGTGTGATGGGTGCTGTGATGGAGGAAAATCCGGTGATGAACATGCGGTGGTATCCCAAGACTCCTATGAATGAGCGGGCTCCTTTGAGGGTTGTAATGTTCTCTGGCCAATCTGCTATTCCGGCGATTTTGGCTGGGTCAACTGTTGCACCGTCTTTGGTGAGGCATACTCCTAGGAAGTCCATGGTAGGCTTCATGAAGATTGATTTACTGAGCTTGAGGTGTAGTCCGTTTTTGGCTAGGAGGTCGAAGGCGAAGTGGAGGATTTCGATGTGCAGCTTGATATCTTTGAGCTTTGTTCCTAGTCCACAATCGTCCATATAGCTTCGGAATATTTTCCTGATGTTGTGGACTCCTTTCTTTTCGAAGTGGTCATATAGTTCTTCCAGCATGAGGTTCATGAACCTCTGGAATGTCGGCGGTGAGTTGCTCATTCCGAAAAACATGACTTTGGGCTCGAATAGCCCACAGCGGGTTTTGAAGGCGGCTTTCCATTCATCCCCTTCGTGTATGCGAATATTGTTGTAGCCCCAGCGTATGTCGAATTTGCTGAACAGCTCCATTCCTTGGAGGTCTTCAATACATTGGGCGAGGTTAGGAAGGGGGGTGATGTCTTTCTTTGTGACTGCATTGAGTGGCTGGTAGTCGATGATATAGTGTTTCTCTTTGCTGTCCTTTTTAGGGACCATGAATGTGCTGAATCCGTAGGGTGATTCAGATGGGACGATATATCCCTTCTCCAGGTTTTCGTCAAGGAACTGGTTTTCTGCCTCCTGGTCTTTGAGGCTCATAGGGTAGGTTTTGCAATTGAACTTCGCTGGAGCTTCTGTTGTGAGCTCGATTTTATGGTTGCAGGGACGTGATGGGGGGAATTTCTTGGCTTCTTCGTCTGAGAAGAGGAGTGCGTGTCGTTTGAATTCCTCTGGCAGGGTGATTTCTTCTTTCTTGTGTTCTTCTGTGTACTTGTGAGCCATTTCTGTGGCATTGTGGGTCCTGTTGACTTCCATAGTAGTTCTTCCAATCCATATGTTGGGTTGGCTTTGGTCTTTGAGTTCTTCCATAATTGCTTCGTGAGTTTCCATGATAAGATCATTGTCTTCTTGTTTTTGTTGCTTCTCCTTGAGGTAGCCTTGTGCTTTGTCCCAGGTAATTTTCCGGATGGTTTCAACCTTGACTTTTGGTCCTTTGAGTGTTCCTGCTTCCCAATCAATGTTGGGTTTGAATGCTTTGAACCAGGGGTAGCCAAAAAGGAAGCGATCTCTTCCTAGATTTGTGACAAAGAAACATAGTTGTCATCTGAGATTTCCTTGGCTGACCATGAGGTCGCAATAGTGACTGATTTTTCCTTGTCTGTTGGGTGTTCCGTTGACATTAAAGATGGGTCGTTGGTAAGGAAGTTCCTTCATTCCCAAGCAGAGCTTTTTGACTGTTTCTGAGTCGATGAAGTTTTCTGTGGCTCCAGTATTGAGGAGGCCAATTTCTTTTGTTTCCCTTTTGTAACTGATGACCACAAACTCGATTTGAACTGAGTTACTTTTGTTGACAAAGACGCTGTCTAGTCCAAAGGTCTTGGCAAGGGCTTCAATTTTCTGGATGCTGAATCCAGCTTTGGGGATGAGCTTATTGAGCGTTCTGATCTTTGTATCGTCATCCATGGTTTGGATCTGTTCTTTGAGTGCGTCTCCCATCTGTTGTGCAGAGGGCTTCGACTTTGGATAGGCATGTGCATCTTCCAACTGCTTTGCAGTGGACTTCGACTTTAGGTAGGCATGTGTGCGTCCCAATCGCTGTGCGATGGGCTTTGTCTTTGGTTTGCATAGCTTGATTAGCTTCTGGCAAGTGGCCTCATCAAATTTGTGGGCGTTGGCTGCGATACAGTCTTGTATCGCCTTGATTTTCTGTGGTCCTAGCATATGTGCTGGTGGCTGGTTGTCGGCAATGAGTTTCTCAAGTTTCTTTGCGTCCAATAACTGTGGGGGGTGATCCAGAGTTTCTTCTTTGAGAGCGTTGAAACTATTGGCGCTCTTGTTCTCCTGGATCCTTTTGGTAAGTTGGTTCATGGGTAGGATTCCCATATCTGGACGGCTTCGAATGGCATTAATGACGGTGACTTCTTGTTGATCATGATTGACTTGGCGTCTAACTTGGCAGTAATGGGCATAGTGGCCCTTCTTGTGGCAATGGAAGCATTCCAGGCTTCTTATAAGTTTGTTTGACTGTGGTGCATACTTGTGGCCATTGTCCTGTGGCCGCGTCAAGTTCTTGTAGAACATGTGGTCAACCTGTGATGCTATTCCATGGCAGTGGTATTTCCCCGCAAAGCATAGTGCGTTGACCTTGATAGGGTCCTTGGTTTCTGTGACAATCGGTGCTTTGATGTCGAAGATCTCATATAGAGCTTTTGTTAAGGCCTATTGAACCTTAAGGCGCGACGTGCGCAAAGGTGAAATATGTGGCAGTGACGAAGTTATAAGGGTTGTAACTCCCTTAATAACCTAAGTGCTTTGGAAGGTGATAAAAGCGAGAAGGTTGCTAAGACCAATGTCTGGGTGAAGATAAAGAGGAAAGGGAAGTAACTTCAAGGACTTGAAGATTACTTCAAAGAAAGACAAAAGAGAAATGTTTGTTCAAGCAACAAGGACAGAGAATGCAATAGATTGCAAACTAAGTCAGGCTTAAGGCCCAACTCTAGGATATAAGTCCAGCTTATATACAAAAGGGCAGCTACCTGACTAAGCGTACAAAAGTAGAGAACAATGGAGTCACAGACAATAGGCATCACAGAACAATGGAGTCACGAACAATGGTGGTCACAGACTACCATAAGAGGAGAACAATAGGAAACATACAAAAGGAGGGAACAATGAAGTTCCCGACAAGATGGCTCTGTTGTACAGGTAAGCGGTCATGTGAGTCGAGATCATGTGATCGTATAAGTACATAACGGACAAGAAAGAAAAAGAAAAATGTGGGCCAAGTGCCCAGGGACGTAACAGCTTTGCGAAGCATTGACTTTGCGTCGCCTTGTGGTTGTGTCTTTTGCGCCTTTGTTTCTCCCATTGATGATCCAGTGGTTCCCTGGTACGACTGATCTGTTGTCGGTTTGATTGCTCCAACTTCAGTGGTTGAGCATCCTGTAACTGTGACGCCTTTTGGTCTACCAGTGGCCTTCTGGTCTTGGATATGGGGTGTGCTTTTCATAGCAGCAACCGCGGCATATGTCTTAGCATCTTTGGCTGGTGTCGTCATGACTTCTTTGTGTGTATGGGGAGGAGGTGGTGTGGCAGGGGTTTGAAGTGGTCGACTCGCCAAGCTGGTATGTCGAAAGGAAAGCTTGACTTGTATTAAGGCTTCAACGGGCCTTGATAGTACAACTTGTACTAAGAGTTAACTGGTGGCGAGTACTTGAAGAGGTAGAAGTCTCTAGTATTGCTAGAGACGACTCTGAGTGGCTTATGTAACAAGTGGGTAAAAGGGGAGGCACAAGGGAGGCTTTCAAGAACATTGATATTGAGAATCAAGTCAAGCTTAGGGCTTGACTGTCGAAATACAGGGCGCTTATATACAGGCACGGCCGTGCATGGGCCATGGTCACTAAGGTAGGTACTTCTGGTCAAGAGGGGGGCTGTCTGTATCGTATGGTACTCCGCGGACAAGTGCTGCGGTCTGTATGAGTCGAACAATAGAGAATGAGTGAGAGCAAATGAAGGATCAGGGAATTGCCTAATCTATCCTTAACCAGAGAACAATGGCGGCGGGTCATTCCAAGAAGAGAAGCATCGTCATGATGCGATGACGACCACGAGGTTTGAGGCTGATCCGAGGAGATCTGATCTCCGCGTGCCCATTCTGGTCTAATGGGTGTCTAGTGTAAGCAACTACCCTTTAAGGTAGTCTGTATTGATGGTGACCCAATTAAGGGCCATGTCGCTATCCGCGTCATCTGCGGAGCTCTGCATGGATGAGGGATTGTCTGCAGATCCTTTGGGAGAGGTCGACTGGTAGCCCTGACTCTGGGGCGAGGTGCCAGCTATGGGCGATGAGGCTGAGGGGGTGATTGACTGGTAACTGCCTTCTCTACTGGTGCGTTGGCGTATGGGTGCTGAGGAGGGACTTGTAGGTGACAGGGAATGCTTGCGGGACACTGGACTATCTGGGGCAAGGTAATCTTGCCATGGTATGACGGGAGACTCTTCTGGGGACAAGGCGTGCATGTTGCCTCCAGGGACATCGGGTTCATAGGGGATGAATGGTTCTGGCTCTAAGGGCAGCGCATCCTCCATGGGACTGTCTGGGTCTTCCAGTGGGTTCTCTATTGGGGGTGGCTCTTGGTACATCTCCATTGAGGAGTATTCCCGATGATGGATGTTCCATGGGATGGGGACAAGGGGCTCGACTGGGGGCTGATCAAGGGGTGACGATGGTTTGGATGGTTCACTAGGTGGTAACGGTGGCAGGTCTGGTAGGGAGGATGGGTTCAATGGTAGTGGTCGCTTAGGCATGGATAGGGTGACGAGGAGGGGGTCCGATGAGGATGAGAAAAATTGGGGTGGATCATAACAATGGGAGTGAGCTAATGTTTACAAGGAGGACTGGTCAGAAGACAGAAAGAGAGCGGGCTACTCACCTGTTGGAAAGGGCAGAGGAAGGGACTGGTCAGGACAGCCGAGGATGTTGATCTTTGTTCAGACTCGACCCAAATCAGGATGTGAGAAAAAAGGGAGGCAGCGAGGGAGAGGTCAGGACACCAAAAAAATTTAAGCCAGTAAGTGGGACTCACTCATTGGAGAGAGACGGATTGTTAAGGCTTCAACGGGCCTTGATAGTACGACTTGTACTAAGAGGTGAACTAGTGGCGAGTACTTGAAGAGGTAGAAGTCTCTAGTGTTGCTAGAGACAACTCTGAGAGGCTTATGTAAGAGATGAGGAAAGGGGAGGCACTTGGGGAGCTTTCAAGAACGTTGATATTGAGAATCAAGTCAAGCTTAGGGCTTGACTGTCGAAATACAGGGCACTTATATACAGGCACGGCCGCGCATGGGCCATGGTCACTAAGGTAGGTACTTCTGGTCAAGAGGGGGCTGTCTGTATCGTATGGTACTCCGCGGACAAGTGCTGCGGTCTGTATGAGTCGAACAATAGAGAATGAGCAAGAGCGAATGATAAAGTGACAAGTTGCCTAATCCATCCTTAAGGGTCGAACAATGGTGGCGGGTCATTCCAAGAAGAGAAGCGTCGTCATGATGCGATGACAACCACGAGGTTTGAGGCTGATCCAAGGAGATCTGATCTCCACATGCCCATTCTGGTTTAATGGGCGTCTAGCGTAAGCAACTACCCTTTAAGGTAGTCTGTATTAATGGTGACCCAATTAAGGGCCATGTCACTATCCGCATCGTCTGCGGAGCTCTGCGTGGATGAGGGATTGTCTGCGGATCCTCCAGGAGAGGTCGATTGGTAGCTCTGACTCTGGGGTGAGGTGCCAGCTATGGGCGATGAGGCAGAAGGGGTGATTGACTGGTAACTGCCTTCACGACTAGTGTGTTGGCATATGGGTGCCAAGGAGGGACTTGTAGGTGACAGGGAATGCTTGCGGGACACAGGACTATCTGGGGCAAGGTACTCTTGCCATGGTATGACAGGGGACTCTTCTGGGGACAAGGCGTGCGTGTTGCCTCCAGGGATATCGGGTTCATATGGAATGAATGGTTCTGGCTCTAAGGGCAGCACATCCTCCATGGGACTGTCTGGGTCTTCCAGTGGGTTCTCTACTGGAGGTGGCTCTTGGTACATCTCCATTGAGGAGTACTTCCAACGATGGATGTTCCATGGGGCGGGGACAAGGGGCTTGACTGGGGGCTGATCAAGGGGTGACGATGGTTTGGATGGTTCACTGGGTGGTAATGGTGGCAGGTCTGGTAGGGAGGATGGGTTCAATGGTAGTGGTCGCTTAGGTGTGGATAGGGTGACAAGGAGGGGGTACGACAAGGATGAGAAAAATTGGGGTGGATCATAACACAGATACTCACTCTGGTCAGACACAGACAGAAAGCGAGCGAGTGTGTAGCGAACATGTTCAAGTTCGAACACAACACGTGACCAACGCCATGACAATTGTGTTCAAGTCAACCAAGTGTCACCTGCCGCCTCTCTCTTGCTCGCTTTCTTTCGATGTCCTGACTTGTCCCTCTGCGGTTGCCAGCTTGTGAGTGCCCCTTACCCAATCGCTTTCTTTTGGTGTCCTGATCCATCCCTCCCACGGTCCTCAGAGAGTGAGTTGCCCCACTCAGTCACTTTCTTTCTGTCCTCACTGCCCCTCACTTGCTCGCTTTCTTTTCGTATCCTTCATCTCTCCCTCTGCGGCCCCCAGCCCATGAGTGCCTGCATCTGGTTGCTTTCTTTCCATGTCCTGACGCATCCCTCCCTCTGTGGTCCCCAGCTCATGATTATCCATCGTTCTGTTGCTTTCTTTCTATGCCCCGACTTGTCCCTCTCTCTGCGGTCTCCAGAGGATCCTTGCTTGGTCTCTTCCTTTCTGTTTCTGCAAGTCCCTCCCTCTGCTGTCTCCAGTGTGTTTCTTTCCGTATTGTCGTTTTCCTTACAACCGGCCTCTTTCTCCCTTGACCAGTGCCCTTGGCCATGGCAGGTATGATGACTGACAGTGACAGATGATGACCGGTGACCACCACCAACGCACAGCGACTGACAATGACCACTGGTGATGCACGGCTACAGATGATGACCACTAATGAAAACATGGCGAAGACGACCGCCAATGACACACGGTGATGACGACAACAGACAACGGACAGTGACAGAATGGCAGACAACAACAATGGACAATGACAACAGACAACAATGATGGACGACAATGACCGACAATGACAGCTGATGACTGACAACGATGCTGTCCCACAAGCCGCAGAGTTTTCTGATGCACAACCCTTTTCTAAGGGCAAGACGGAAATGGTAAGGGGCAAGAAGAAAGACTCGAGCAAGCCTACGAATAAGACCCTTGACAATGGCTTCATGACCATGCTCGCTGGGCCCGTGCTTCGTACAATCACAGTACAGGTGATAGCCCAGCGCCTTCCCTTCCCGCTTCCCAGAACAGAGACTGGCTCCCCTGCCCCCATGGTGTTCTCCAGAATTACACCTACGGTGGTGTCAGACCTAGTATCAGGTAGTGTAATTCCCATCTCTGGTGAGCGTTCTAAGATGGTGTTTAGGTAATCTTTCATCCTATGATGGGTCACAGGGCGTTAACTATGGTTACACTTGATGATGACTGATGACTGACGATCATAACCACGGCCATGGCCAACAACCTCATCTGATGACAATGACGGCTGACCACTGTGACTGACGACAATGCCAATCACCGACAACCACCGACTGATGACAGACTGTGACAGACAACCACCACCAACAATGGAGAGCGACCAGCCCCACTACCGACCACAGAGAGCAAGCGACCACCACCACCGGCCACAGAGAGCAACTGGCCACCACCACTACCGACCACAGAGAGCGACTGACCCCCACCGACAACGTGCACCAACTGTGGAGAGTGACTGACAACGACCACCAATGACGGAGAGCAACAGATGATGACCACCAACGATGCACAGCAACGATGACCATCGATAGTGAGGAACACTTTGTACCTTTTGCACATACTAGTACTTCCATTTTGTGAATCTCCCTCCTACTTGTCATGTTTTGGATGTACTTTCGTTGATATTCATGTACTTTTTGAGCTACTATACTTTTGAGATGCAATATACTTTTTTGGGAAAAGGCATAAAAAAGCATGAAAAGCAAAAAAGGGGTTTTCCTGATGCTACTTCTGCACGTCAAATCTCGATATTTTAGAGCTAACATAAAGATAGATTGGGTCCGCACGGGAGTACTTCCGCACGTCACATCTTGATATTATTGATTGATTATTGATCATTTAGAGCTAACTTGAAGATAAAGGCGTGCAAATTATAGGGGGGCAGCGCAAGTGATGATAATAATGAATAATCGATAATTTGCGCTAGCAAGGATAAATTATCGACAATTATCTCTCGCTAGTGCGGGAGGTTTTTCCTGATGCTACTAGTGCATATCGTGCTGTACTTGGGCTTCTGGGTTATGTGGAGTCATAAACCGGCGTGTATCAGGCTACAACGCAATGGAGTACTACAAGAAGGCAAAATTGAT
>Ga0307510_10006869_pt1 | contig 13580 bp, 5 predicted proteins | sample 12_EM_MG_FD_207224 | JGI IMG/M metagenome (GOLD analysis project Ga0307510, IMG submission 207224) | Populus trichocarpa ectomycorrhiza microbial communities from riparian zone in the Pacific Northwest, United States - 12_EM | ecosystem: Host-associated > Plants > Roots > Unclassified | place... | reverse complement strand
ATAAGTCTATATATATATATATATATATATATATATATATATATATATATATATATATATATCTCGACAACTTTTGAAGGTGAAAGATTCTTGAATTCTATACAGGTTGGGTTCTCTGTTGGTAAGTAGTTCTATTGCTTTAATAATGAGATAAACCATGATGAGAAATGTAATGATGAAACATGTAGATTGTTTTTGTTTGTTTTTAAAAAATATTTATGAAAAAAAAATTATTATTATTATTTTAATTTTTTTTGATATGCTAATGTCAAAAAAAAAATTTAAAACTGTAAAAATATATTTTAATATATTTCTAAGTAAAAAATACTTTAAAAAACAATTACTACCATAATTTTAAACGGTGCTGTACTCTCTAATTCTAGGCTAAACGGTATTGTACTTTCTAATTCTAGGCTTGTTGGCTGTAAAAATTTCTTGTTAGGATCTCAAAATTTAGATTGCATTTTGGAAAGCGGTTGAAACCGTATTTTTCAAAAAAAATAAATTTTTTTGTTTAAACATAATTTTATATATTTTTAGATTATTTTAATATGTTGATGTCAAAAATAATTCTTTTTAAATAAATTATTTTAATGCATTTAAAAGCAAAATATATTTTAAAAACACAATTATTATCACACTTCCAAACACCATATTAATATAAACATAGTTATCAGACTCGATCCATTCTAGTGGGTTGATCTGCCGCCAGTAGCGGAGCCACAATGAGGCAAGAGGAGGCAATTGCTCCCCTTTTTTTTTCTTTTTCGATGTATTTTTTTATATTAAAATATTAATATAATAGGGATTTTTCAAAATTTGAATCGTGTATTGCAAAAGCTGTATAAGCGATAACAGTATTTTCAATGGTATCCATGTACTTTGTGCCCACTGCAATCGATGCATCAACTTTTACAATTGAAGATCGAGAGTATCTTTAAACATGGAAATGTCTCTTCTTAAAACAAAGAACACTTGATCCCAGATAAGACCTAGGATTGATATGATTTATTTTTGCATGAAATAATCTTGGTTCCCCTTTATGAAATCAATATTGATTTTTAACTGCTTTGAATTCTTTTATTTGCTCCTCCATCAAAAGGTTTGGTATGTAGTGGTGGAGTTATAATGGGGCAAGAGGGAGCAAATGCTCCTTAATTTTTTTTAAAGTATTTTTTATATTAAAATATTAATATAATAACTTTCCAGGGTTAATTTTCTTTGTTAGCTAATAATTAATCTAAGTTCTTTTTTTTGTTCACTATTGTCCATGTCTCTCTCTTTTCTATAAAATTTCTCTTCAAGCCGTAATTTATTAATTAGTTAAGCAAATAATCTCTTATGCTTTATGTTTTAGAAAAGTTTCATTCATCTTTTCTATTTGTTTCATTATCTAATTTTAGTTTTATTTTTTTAATTAGTTATTGAAAATGTTGAGATTTATAATAATTTATGGGTTTGTTGAATTAATATGTGTATGGGTAATATTATATGCTAATGGATATTAATTGAAATGAGTTTTGATGAATTGATAAATATTTTGCTATGAATTTCATATGAAAAATGATGGTGATGAATTTACTAGTGATTAAAAATAAAGTACATGACAACTCAAAAAATTAGAGACACAATAGATAAATTAAAAAGAAAACATTTAATATTTATGTTTAATCCACTTGTACAAAACAACAAGTTAGCAATAACAACATCAATTTGTGACAATTCTTTTAAGCTATGATTTTAGATGTTATGTATCATATGTCAGCATAAAATTATTGTCAAGAATTTTCGTAGTCCTTACAAGATTTAAAAATAGATAAATGAAAGTTTGTTGTATATATTAAGAAAGATATTTTTAAGGAGATTAAAAATAAAATCATTATGAAACAGTTTTAAAATATAAAATCTCGAAGAGAACAATTATAATGTAAGTTTTTTTATTTTAAAAGTATTCTTAAATTAATTTTACTTTACTTGAATTGGTACATATATTTCAAATTAATTTCTTATTATAACATATGTCTATATAGCATATAATATCAAATATTTATTTGTAATTTGCCCTCTAATTTAAAAAATCCTAGCTCCACCATTGCCCGCCGCCATCTAGGATCCTGGCCAGGACCATAAAAGGTAAAAATTAGGCTTGCAATTAGCCTGGTGAGATCTGTATAACCTGCCGGCTCAACCCATAACCTAGATGACCTGACAAAACCCGCAAAAAACCCTTTTTCTTAAAAATAAAAACTGAACTTTTTCTTACAAAGAAGAAAAGAATTAAAGGCATAGCAAGGTATCATTTCTCTATTGGCTGAGTAAGGAACAAAGAGGGAACATTTTCTTTATAAACAGAAAATTTAAATGAAGGCGTAGCAAGGCAATATTTTTCTACAGCATGCCCACGAACATGACGACGCGGAATTATGCCACTATTTTTCATAGCAAAGTGAGAATTTAAATCAAGAGCATTAGAGGAAAATATTCATGTGTCAAAAAGGGCATTGGCTTCAAGTTAAAGGAGGAAAAAAAAAGTATTGTCTCGCATGTATGGAGAGTAATTAAAGGTTTTTTCCTTAGTCGATCCAACCTTGTACACACGAGAGCCTATTATATTTTTTTTTATTAATTATTATCTTATATCAAAATTTATTATATAAATATTAAAAAATTTTATTTTTTAATGTAAAATTAAAAGCTTGTTAATATATATATATATATATATATTCATAAAAAAATTATTATTTTTTAATATGAAATAAAAAATATTTTTAATTTATATACTTCAACTTAAAAAAATAAATACTATATTTTCAACCTGAAATAAAATATATTTTTAAACTTTATTATTTAGATATAGCTTACTTTAAAATGTATTGTCTCTTAACTCTTTTTTTTATGTAACATATTAAAATTTTTTAAAAATTAATTATTTTAAGTTAATTTAAATTATTCTGTGATTCAAAACCTAATTAATTTTTTCAAGGTAATATGAGTTAATTATCTGATTAGTTGGCCGTATCAACCCAGGACCGAAAATGATAACTATAAATGAAGGTGTGCTGATGGCTGAAGCAATTATTTACCACCATCTATTAATTACCAAGGTGACATTTTTGTACTGTTGAGGAAGAGCCCAGCAGACACGTGATTGGCAACTCATTTTCATTCTTCTTTTTATGCGCGTCGTTCAACAATTTTTATACAATAGGGCCCCACTTTGATCACGCCATTGCTCATCTTGTCACGTGAACAGCGAGGTGCGCATCCGCATCATCTGCTAATGTAGGCGCATGCACACCAAGATTAACCTCCTCTACCAAGGGACAAGGGGTGAGGTCTTGACAGGTGCACCGATTGCTGACACGTGCGAAAGCCGTGTAGCCTCTCATTGGATGGCTTAGACAGAGACGGTTACTGAATAACAACGATGACATCGCCACGTGGCGATAATCATGGCTGTTGGTCAGGCTTGAGTGGACTAAGTAACCGTTGGCGTGTTGGATTGGTCCGTTGACATTCTTAAATGTCAAATATGCCCCTTCGAAACATCACTGGTATATGTGGGTGTTTAATGTTATAAGGTCTTGAAATGTTTGTAATTAAAACAAATTATTGAAGGTTTCTTTAATTATTTAGACTGTTATTTTATTTAATTATTTTTCTCATTAAAGATTTATGTTGCTTTCCTTAATTATTTAAATTGGTAGTTATTTTCCTCACAAAAGGTTTATGTTACCTTTTTCTTTTCTTATTTATGTTTTTTATTTTTCTTTATAGATAACCAAAGATGAGGTTTTTTAACCTGATTTATCAAGAAAATAAAATCTAAGGTTGGATTTATTTCTCATGGCCATTAATTTATTTTATTAATACTATAGTCACATCTAAAAGTTTCATAACAAAATTACATTAAATTATGCATCATATATCAATGATATATGATATAAAAGAGAAATAATTTTAAAATTTAGGGTGTTGTGAACTTTTCAAAACGTCTTTAAGAAAAAAAAGAAATAAATTATTAAAAATTATTAACAAGAAATAATAAAAAACTTATAATTCTTTCCAAAAAAGTATTACAGGATAGGATACATATAGAAAAATATACATTATAGTTAATTAGTTGGTTACACGTAATATTGATTTTATTCATATAAAATATATCTATTATCGATAAAATCTTTCTTTATCTTTAATATTTAATTATATTAAATTAATTAATTTAATGTTTGATTAATAAATCAAGAGTAAAAATAAAATTCATACAGTAAAGTATTGTTCCTAAATGTTTTTTGTCAATGTTCTATTAAGACTGAACATTAATTAGAACTGTTAAGATTAATACATATTATGTTCTTTCCTTTATAAAAAGAAGTAAATGCTTTTATAAACTGAGATATGAGAGATACCTAAAACTAATATGCACGTGCTTGTCATATAACATAAACACTAATTTAACCCGTAAAAGAATTCTATATAGAAAGTGTTATGCTTTGATCCTGACTAAATGTTATTCTAATCAAGGGTAACAAACAGACATATATTGAGTATAACATAAACTATATGAAGATATTTGAGTAATGGAGAGATGATTTATCCTCTAGGTGAATTAAAAAAAATATTCATTCTATTCTTAAATAGTATTGATTGTGAATTTTTAGTCAAGATGAAATACATTTTGAAAAGAGTTTTAAAATCTTATTCAAATAATTAATTACTATAATGTTAAGAATTAGAACGATTTAACAAAGCAAACACATTCTATACTATAATATCTAAATCAAAACATATTAATAAAAGGATAATGATTACACTAAGAAACTAATCACTGAAATGTTAAGTCAAATCACTTATGACTTTCTAAATATTTAGAGAATCATAATAGGATATTAAACATTATACTTGATATTTAAATATAAGTCAATCAAATTTTGAATTGATAATAAATTAATTTGTTGTATTTATTTAATTTTATTTTACTTAGGCTTATGACTTATATTTGAGCTAACTTATTAGAAAACCTAATAAATTATACATTGGTTAATAAAGTATGACTTGATTGTAAATAAATTTTAGAAATTAAGAACTGAAATGTAATTAATACAGGGGATTACAATCTAAATATAGAAAAAATCAAGTAAGGAATAATTTTGTAAAATTATTCTAAAATAATATGTATGATATTATTTAAGGGAAAAATTGATTTTTTACCATTTATAATATTTTTAGATTTTTCTATAAATAGAATGTCATGCTTCTTATTTTCTAAAAGCAAATAAGAAAAGTACAATACAAAAACACTTAAAAAAAGAGAGTTGTCACTCTAAGGTTTAGAAATCTTTTTTTTAGAAGATTTCTCACCGGTGGTTCGTGTGGATTATCGTTAAATTCCAGACACTTGGACAACTTGTGATTTGCAATAACTAGCCTTGAAGAAGTTATTCAAAGTCAAAAAGAACTGCTCTTCAGGTAATTTTTTTTATAAACCTTGAACAACTTTAAATCTGTTTTATGAGATCCTTGGGACTCCTAAAAAAATTTAATTTTATTATTCTTGCTACGTGAATGTGTTTCGAGAAACCCAATCGGACATTTGGACAACTTATGGTTTGTAATAACTAGCCTTGAATAAATTATTTAAAGTTGAAAAGAACAGTTGCTCTTCAGGTAATCTTTGTATAAACTTTAAACAACTTTAAATCTGTCTAACGAGATTTTTAAAACTCTTGAAAAAATTTAAATTTATCATTTTCGCTATGTATATTTGTTTTAAGAAACCTAACAAATTAGTTGGGTTTTTTGAATCTTAATACTTATATTTTTTATTGATATATATTTTTTTCAGTTTATTTTATTGACATGAGAGAATATTTATATGGTCTTGCTATACAATTTGAAGAACTATATCTATTCAGAAAATTCCATCCAATGTCAGTGGCAAATTCGTAGATAAAACATCAACAAGGACTAATAGTGGAAAGCACCCAGCTCCAACATATTTAGCTGACAGTTCTCCTGATGATTTCTTCAGGTTTTGCTTCTTCCCGGGTTCAACCAAAAAAACATGACCTCCAGTTTCATGGCCACCTTCTAAAATCTATATTCAAATGGATCTGATCTGACCAGTTACCCTTTACCAATTCCAATTGCTCTCATTCAAGCCATAACAGGTTTCTTTCGTTTTTAGGTCCCTAAAAAATTGCAGCTTTCATTGATTTCTCATCATTATCTACTTATTCCAGTCCTCAATGAACACACTTTTTTTAATAAAAAACCAGACTTCCACAACAAAATTTTAGTCCGAAAATTTAAACTCAGTTTTACTGAGTCTTCCAAGTACCGCCCATATAGAATCTTGCTCCTTTCTTGCTAATCCAGTCACTTCGTAGATCAATTTTGTTATAGACTAGAAGTATGACTTCAGGTACGAGACTACCAACATGGAAAGAAAGAGAGAACAACAAGAGAAGAGAAAGGAGAAGAAGAGCCATTGCAGCAAAGATATTTTCTGGGCTAAGAATGTATGGCAACTACAAGCTTCCAAAACATTGTGACAATAATGAAGTCCTTAAAGCCCTCTGCAATGAGGCTGGCTGGACCGTCGAGCCCGATGGCACTACTTTCCGTAAGGTACTTTTCTTTTTACTCGTTTATTCACCATCTGTATTTCATTTCTGCTTAACTTTGGTTTTAGGCTTTTAGGTAGCCAAAACTTAAAAAAGTAACAGTTTTCGTGTTTTAATTTCGTTTAATGAAGAAACAAAAAAAGAGAAGTGATTAATTTTCTTATTACTTGAACATGAATTCTGGGTTACTTCTAGTTTGATTAGTTTTGTCTATTTAATCGCATTACTGTCCTCTCTGTGCATTTTAGAATCATTCATGACTCTGTTATCACAATAAGCGTTGGAAATCACAAAAATACTATGAACCCAGCTCCTGCATTTCATGATTATTGCTCAATTTTGCTTAAGCTAGCTTGGCAGTGGTTACTTTAGGTGTTAACTGGGTGGGGCTAGTTGTGGCGCATATTAACATAAGCTTGACATTGCATGCTAACGTGCGCCGGTTTCTGTTGCCGTAGCGGTGGCGTTACTGAGGTGTTTTTCTTCTCTCTAAAGCTGGTGTGATCAGTGGGGTTAGATTCGTTTGCTGATTTTTTTGTATCGCCTTTCTGGGGTTTATCTCCAGCACACGTTAGATCGTCAGCCTTGTGTTTTATTGGCTGCTTTTTTTATGAGTGCGGTGTTCACCGGCGTACGTTAGATCCGGTCAGCACTGCTTTAGCGATCTTGTTTCCTTTTTTAGTCTGGGTGATGTCAGTGTTTTTGCTTTCTCGCGTGAACCACAAGATTCTCTCTTTTCTTTCTTCTTTCCTTCTTTTGCCAACCAACTTTAAGACTCACTTTGGTCTGTTAGAGAGAACATGGAGCAGCAGCACAGACCTCCTAAGAAGACCAAAATGCCCTTGAAAACAACATGAGAACCGTAGCATGTGGTAAAGGGTCATCTTGACTGTAGGGGTCTGGGGCTCTCTTTCATAGATTTGGTTGAGTTGCTTTTAGTTCCTTGCCAGTAGAAATGCAGACCCTTTTTTCAGTTCTGTTCAGTTTCCCATTTGGGAGGTGTTTCTGCTGGTGATAGTGTTGCTGCTTCTTTTGTGGAGTTCCACTGGAGTTCAATTACTGTTCTTCAAGTTGAGAATAAATTTACGTAAGTCTAGTAAATAATGTCTGTTGGGCTTGGAGATTGTCAAAATACTTGTCTTGTTGGGTATGCGGGTCGTTTTAAGGAATGTTAAAGATTGTCAGGTGATCTCCTTTTAAAATGAAAACCTATTAGATAAGATCTTCAAATATAATTTATATAGTTCTTTAACAAGAAATACAAGAATAATGGTATTTCCTGAGCTGAAACTCATTCATCCAGATGTAGGTGGGTAAGTCCAGAGGAAAAAAGACGGCAAAATTGTCTCCCCATCTATATGATATAATCTAGAGGAATGAAGCATTGGGAAGAATGCAATAGTGGATTATAGAGGAAATTTATGGTGATTGTTGAGAGTAATATCTGTATCTTGTGAAGAAATGACCTGCGGAAGTGAATTTGTTAAATTTTTAAAAATGTGGATATTTAACCTTCATCCACTGTTAGGTTTTAATTGTTTATCTATACGTAAACTTGCTGGCTTATTTCTCTAAATTCACTTCCAATTCCATGCCATATTTTCCAGCTGCTCTGGTCATTTTATAATGCCTTCTTCAGTTGTAGACACGTGTTAGAGCTCCTATCTTTGCATCCTGACACTGCTTTGTCAAATGCCATTGGAAACTGACTCGTCCCTGTTACTAGTTTGGTTGAAACTTTAGGCGCTGTTCTTAAATTGGATACTGGCACGCACCGAGGATATGCTTGTAAGGCTGGAAAAATATATTTTTTCATCAAAATAATGTTACTTGTTTTTGTTATTGTTTGGCATATTCTTTGCAATAGCCTTACCAGTATCACTTCGTCAAGTGATCTGTGGTGAACTTTTTATGACTTCGTTAATGTTTTTTCCAAGCCCCTGGTTTCATCGTTTTTTTCTTTTTTTAGGGATGCAAACCTGTAGAACGCATGGACATTCTTGGTGTTTCTGCAACAACAAGTCCATGCTCCTCGTACCACCCTAGCCCTTGTGCTTCCTACAACCCAAGTCCTGGATCCTCTTCCTTTCCCAGTCCAGCTTCATCCTCATACGCTGCTAATGCCAATATGGATTGCAATTCCCTCATACCATGGCTCAAAAACCTCTCATCAGCATCTTCATCAGCTTCCTCCTCTAAGTTTCCTCATCTCTACATCCATGGTGGCTCCATAAGTGCTCCTGTTACTCCTCCTTTGAGCTCTCCAACAGCTCGAACCGCTCGAATAAAAGCTGACTGGGAAGACCAATCTATCCGCCCAGGCTGGGGTGGGCAGCACTACTCCTTCTTGCCATCTTCAACTCCACCGAGTCCTGGCCGCCAAATTGTTCCCGATCCAGAATGGTTTAGGGGGATTCGAATACCACAAGGCGGTCCAACGTCTCCCACATTCAGCCTAGTTGCCTCCAACCCATTTGGCTTCAAGGAAGAGGCTTTTGGTGGTGGTGGATCCAATGGTGGATCCCGCATGTGGACTCCAGGTCAAAGTGGTACATGTTCACCTGCCATTGCAGCTGGCTCTGATCATACAGCTGATATTCCCATGGCCGAGATTTCAGATGAGTTTGCATTTCGATGTAATGCAACTGGTCTAGTGAAGCCATGGGAAGGAGAGAGGATCCATGAAGAATGTGGATCAGACGATCTAGAGCTTACGCTTGGGAACTCAAGAACCAGGTGAGCTGGCATGATATTTGATTAAATAGATCAATTCTACTGTTGTTTACTTGAATCTTGTTGAAATGCAGATAAACAATTGCAAAAATGAAAATTCCCGAGTGAACTTCCTTGCATGAACTTTCATTCTATGTTTTTACTACTGAGTTGTATAAGGGATCTTGGTGAGTAATTAGCCGTTGCTGCTCTCTGCTTGTTTATTTATTTTTCACTGTTTGCTTTAACTTTTGTCTGGATAACACATAGATAGTGCTTCAAAGTGAGACGTGGTTTCACCCTTTCACTTGGTTAGTTTCACTCTAAATTCTATTGGAAGAACTGCTTCAACCGGTCTTCTTCCTTCAGTTTCTGGTTTGCCATTGAAGAGTAATGCTCAGTGACTCAAGTGAATGGAATTGTAATTCAATGCTTTTTGTGTATTCTTTGGCATTGAAATGTATAGTTCATATTATCATTTTCACTTCCGTTTTAGCTTTTCTTCATTACCCTTGTTGCGCTTTCATGAAGAAAAGATTTCTTTTCAATAGATGACAGAAGGGTAAATTCAATCCTATTATTGCAAGTAGAGAGTGGGTGAGCTATCATCAAGAAACCACTTTATAGAAAATGATGACTGTCTCGGACCAGATCATTACTAGCTTGCCACCTGAAATCAAGAAATTAGAATGGCCAAATGTTAATGTCTTTTTGAATGTATCGAATATCTTTTGACCAGCCCTGTTCGTGTGGTGTCACGTATGATATCTGACCAGGAGTTTTCGTTGACAAGGAGTGTGCAACAACCACAAAGATGGGCTTGGCTTGGCCCCTTCGCTTTAACAATTTTTCAAAGTTTTCAATCAAGTCTTTTACTAGTCCATTCTTTGCCTTATCACGTTGGTTAGACCATCAGTTCTTGTCTCCAAAAACTATGGAATTGATTCAGGTTTTGATGTGCTCCACCTAAGCATGTTGGTGATGGAAAATGGCTCAGTGCGTTTGTGTGTGCGCGGGCGATAGTGAGAGAGACAGTGAGACCTCTTACCTACAATCGCAAACGCTGTGTTCATCAGCGATGAATTATAATGTGGAAATTGTACAGTTGCAAGTATACTCCTTTCAAGTGAGCATCCAACAAATGCACCAGCGTTGTTGATCAGAACATTAATATTGATTTCCTTCTAAAGCAGCAGCCGCCGCCGCCGCCGCGGCCTCCTTTTAAAAAAATCAAATACCATCTGGAGACCTGCAAAGAGAATTACAGAACATGAAGATCGACATAAGCAGAAGGAACAAAAGATAAGAATTTATGAGATGGGAAGAGCGTGTGCTAAGAAAGCTAAGTATATCACTCATACTTGATGAACAACGCAACAGTCCCATCCTTGAGGACTGTAGTCAATAGATTATTTCCTGAAAACAATCAAGAGGCTATGCATGGACCAAAAAAGTTGTTTTACTCAAGAAGATTGCAGCTATAATTTGAAAGTAGCACCGCGATGAATTCCAGGGTAAAACGAGGTTTATCAAAAAAAAAAAAAAAAACATAGAAATACCTTTACTGCAACAGTAATTAGATTGGTGGCTAGGGTAGTGCTGCATGCTGTACCAAAAATTTTTAACATGAAAAAAAAGTTTGGGAGATGACTAAAAAAACAACGTCGAATAGTAATATTAGGAAATAAAATAAGATTAAAAAAATATTAACCCTTATTAGCTTTTTAAACTACAGCATTATATATGAAAAAATTAAAAAAATTAATTCCTAGAAAATAAAATATTAAATGATAAAATTAAAAAAAAAATTCAAAATAATAAGAGCCAAAATAAAAGGATTAAAAATATAAAGCAAAAAAATTAAAAAAAATGAGTGACAAAATGAAACAAAAAACACTATAAACTTGGTTTGAAGGGTGAAATTATAAACAATAAAACTTTTATAAAAAAGTTAAGGAAAAAAAATTAAAAATCAAAAGAATAAGAATCAAATTGAAAACATTAGTAAATAAAAAAAAATAAATATATAAAATTTTTTAACGTGTTTTTTTACATAAATTTGTTTTTCTAAATGTAATTGAAAACCTTATACAAGCATCTAATTAAATAAATTAAGAACCATTGTATAAATATATTAAAAAAAATCATTAACGATAAAGAAAAACAAAATTGGAAAAATTAAGAGTAAAATATAGATCAAGATATTTAATATCGCAACAAGGGTCATTTACCCAGTTGTGTTTATTAAATTAATTTGTAATAGAAATTGACATGCATATAAAATTTATTGAATAAAATAAAAGGAAAAAAAATATGCAATGCTGCACATATTTAAAATATTGTAAAAAATAAATATATATAAATATAAAAAAATCATAGATGAATTATATTAACCTCTTCAAAAATTAAACACATCCAATATAATTAAAAAATAATTTTTATTTTAAAAAACAAAATCACAAATAATGAGAATTAATGAAAATATAAACTTAAAATTATTTTAAAAAAGACATAAAATATTAATTTTTTTAAAAAAAGATAAGAATGAGGTTAGGAGCTGTTAAGCCAGACCAAACACTTCACCTATGAAAAAAAAGCTCGTGTGCGGACCTTTATTTTTTTATAGTTAATGGAGTGGACGACATGTTGTTCGCCCCAATTTACTTTGAAAAAAATAAATAATGCGTTATCTAGAGCTCTCCACAGTGATTGAAAAACAAGGTTCCTGATTTTTCTTTTGAGCATTAATGAAAATATAAACTTAAAATTATTTTAAAAAAGACATAAAATATTAATTTTTTTTTAAAAAAAAGATAAGAATGAGGTTAGGAGCTGTTAAGTCAGACCAAACACTTCACCTATGAAAAAAAGGCTCGTGTGCGAACCTTTATTTTTTTATAGTTAATGAAGTGGACGACATATTTTCGCCCCAATTTATTTTGAAAAAAATAAATAACGTGTTATCTAGAGCTCTCCACAATGATTGAAAAAACAAGGTTCCTGATTTTTCTTTTGAAAACTCATTTTCAATTTTCAATCCAAAACACATAGAAAACACTCTAAGAACTTTGTCAAACCAATCCATGACCTCCAGAAAATATAAATAATTACCTCAAAATTCAAAATCAATCTGAACAAAAAATCTTCTTAAGCTCAAATATGTATTTTTAGGCTCTTTCAAGGTAAAAAGAAAAAAATATCTTATTTGAACTTCTTTCATCATATGGAACTATTTGGCATAAAATCAATTGTTTTGGTGGTTGGAATCGTCGTTACGTCAACTTTTTCTCTTTAAGCTGGAATCTAATAAGCCCTTTTCTCTATTCCCATGAAAAAATGATTGAAAAATAAAGAAAATAATGTTTGGTAACAAAATTAAATTTTTTAAAATCAAAGGGACCAGTTATGTGATAGATAAAAAAAGATGGGAGACTAAAACGTGTTTTTCAAACAAATTTCAAAATTACCGTCTATTTTATCCTTCTTTTTCATTTTAGGCTTTTTTTTTAATTCAACTTTTTTTCCCAAAAAAATATGCAACTAAATGCTAATTTGATCTCAAAAGAACTAATTATGCAAAATAAAAATTTAAAAATCAAATTAAATTAAAAAAACTACTTCAATTCATAGTGATCTATGAAAAAGTACACAGTAACAGTATAATCAAGAGCCTTTCTAGTTTCTTTTAATAATAATAATAATAATGGTTATATTGCCATTTAATCTGCAAAAAGATTCACGTGAATTCTCAAAAGTCAAATTACAAACATGGAGCAAGAATCCATACTGTACTATTTGGGGTTGGTTCCTTTGACTCCATTCTGTTTTTTTGTTTTTGGAGAAACAATTATGGCAAGAACTATTATATTATAACAATAGCTAAATGGGCTCAGTTTTTTATTGTAAACTGTAGAGTGCAGTCCACAATAAAAAATGAGTTTTTTTTTTGTTTTTTTTCCTTTCTTTTTGTTTTCTTCTTCTTCTTTTCCCCCCCATTTTTTTCTGTTTTTTTTTCCTTTTTTTCCCATTTTTTTCTTCTTTTTTTTTCCCCATTTTCCCCATTTTTTTAGTTTTCTATTGCCTTTATGGTTTTTTTTTTGCTTTTTTCTTTGTGTTTTTTTTTAATGAAATTTTTTTATTTAATTTAGTTTGTTAATGTTAATTTTTTTATTTAGTTATCAAATTTTCATAACACAGATCTCGGGTTTGACGGGTTAACCTGATTTGACGAGTTAACCCAAA
>Ga0307510_10006868_pt1 | contig 13580 bp, 7 predicted proteins | sample 12_EM_MG_FD_207224 | JGI IMG/M metagenome (GOLD analysis project Ga0307510, IMG submission 207224) | Populus trichocarpa ectomycorrhiza microbial communities from riparian zone in the Pacific Northwest, United States - 12_EM | ecosystem: Host-associated > Plants > Roots > Unclassified | place... | reverse complement strand
GGAAATGGAAGAGGACTCCCACAAATCTAGACACACCATAGTGAGGTTTTAGTGGGTAGGACTGCACCACGTACCTGTAACCTCAGGGAACGTGTGTTTTGAGCCCCACACTATCCCCCCCACCAGGGATGTGCGTAAACGCATTTTTTCCTCACACCCGGGCCCGTCGGCCCGGCTATAGCGCGTCAAGTGGGGCTGACTCAGGGTCTCCTGCCACTTCACACTTATTATTGGAGATAAGCTAGCTACCAAGTAGATACATGATCTCCAAAATAAAACGCTTTCTAAAAACATGATGGGCCCACTTGCAACCCACAACCAAAAGCCAGCGCGACTTGGCTGCACATCCGTAGATAACGGTAGACTCCGTACTTTATATTAAGGATAATGACGAGTTCATTAAGAGAAATCTCGAGCAATATTGCATATTTATGAGCGCTCCGCGGACCGCATGCCGAACAAGCTAGGAGTCCGGTGAGGGGATTAATGACTTAGACCCAGTGGCTCCTTATGCAGACAGCTGAGTACAGTATTTGAATGAGATGCTACCAGTGTCAAGTACGTCAAGTACTCGGTGAATTTGGCATTGCGTACAGTACAGAGCTTGGAAGTCAACTAGGGCAGTACAGAGCAGGCGGTCCTAAGCTCGCTTAGTAAACAAGCACACCTTATACACGTGACGTGATCAAATACCGATGTTATACCGTTTGAACCCATATGGAGACATGGGAAAGGGTGGATGACGTTCGGTATACAGGTGAGCCCGATCCGAGGTCCAGATATTTAGGGCACACTTTAGAGGCTGTCAGTGGCAAGGGCTGTCCCTCATCATGATGGAAGTGCTGTCAACGGCTCAGTGCTTCCAGAGAAGTAGGTTCTGCGCCGCGGATTGACTCGGAATCCTTAAATACAGTGCCATGGATTCACTTCTGTCTACTCTTTCCGCAGTGCCCGCCTCTGCTCTCCTCTGACACCCCAAGTGTGGGCTACGTGGTTCGACCAACCGACATGTCTGGATCAGCAGTAGCAGACATACGTTACACCTACGGGGCTGCTTTTATAGGGTTGCTTATTAGCACAGTGTGCGTCTTCTCTCTCCCTTTACCTCGTCTCCCTGCTGAGTTGGCCAACTTATAGCCTTTATGGTGTTACAATAGCCCAGACGTGAGATGTGTGATTTATCTTCCGAAGCGCTTGACTTATCACTGGAAGTCGGGTGATCCAGATGGACATACTATTGGTAGATATTCCACCTTCTTCACTGTGCTGCCCAAAACTGAATGCTTTAGTCAATATCACAGTAGAGACTCGATGACACTCAAAGGATTCGTCACCATTTTACTGTACGTGGGACCTTTACACCTAGCCAACGTGTCTGATAGGTCATGGCTTTCTCAGTATCCTGGATACCCTGCACACGGCCCTATGTATTTATACTGTCTACTGGTGAGTCCAGAGATGTCTCCGCGCTCCGCCTTTCTCATCGTACCAGGTACTTGATCCTGAACTTCGGCAATGTCGCTAATCTTCACATCGCTGTGTGGTGCGTCAGCTCATTCTTCTGGTCTGGATATCACCTCTGATTCGTTGCCTAGGGCACTAAACGTACGTTATCCCTCAAAATGCATTTCACAATTATGACATGTCTTACTTTCCAACCTTGCATAGATTCAAATCGACGTGAATGTATGCACGACTTCCCCGGATTTATCTTACTACTTACTGATCTTTATCTCAGAATCTCACAGGCTTTTTGGTACAACTGTTCGTTCCTCGTCAGTATCTCTTGCTCGTGAGCTTTCCTGATGTGGAGTAGCATTTATGCGAGACGGGTTTATATCTGTAAGCGTGCCTCTTGCGACCTTTCAGGGCTCCAATCATGACATGATTGCGTGATAGTGAGCAAGAGCATCGTCATCCCAGCGATAATTGTAAGTACACCAAGCTAACTTCTGGCTTCTGGGCACTTACTGACGCCCATTTGTAGACTGTTCTTGGTGGAATTTGCTTCGGTAAGCGCTTTACTGGCACCTGAGTATGCATTTACCTTGGCTGACTTCTCTATAGCCCTAGGAATGGGTGGGTTTCTTCCTTTCGGTTCTTGCCCGGAATTTTATTCAATCAAGCAAACAAGTATTCACCGAAAAGATGTATGTAGACTCTACCCAGATACCTTGGCCGAAATCTGATACCCGATCGAAACCGTGATTAGATTTAAGCTCAAGTATTTCTCTCGAGATGCCTCCTTGACCGTATGGCCTCACCTCTATTCTCTGCTACGCCTGTTGATAGTCCAGCCTAAGTAGTTGGTGGCATGCGTAGGAATGGGCTCAAATGCATCGGCAGACCTCTTAATCGCCTTGTCAATGTGTTGGTGGCTATATCACCAAAGGACTGGCTCCTCAAGGTGAGTTATCGTATCGTCTCCGCTGTGGAACAAGGGTTGACATTCATGTACAGAATAGACTCGATGATTATGACGCTGATGTCATACAGTATCAGCTCTGGCTTGTTAACGAGGTGAGAATTTCCTCTGCGTGTCCGAGTCTGGCCACATCAACGAACGAAAGTAGCATGCTTGCCATCGGCATGCTCATCTGCGTAAGATACCTCTTCCTTGCTACCGTCCTGAATGCTTCCTTACAGCACGATTAGGTCATAGTCATACCCACTACTTTCACCTGGGTAGTATTGTTCTGGTTGTTGGGTAAATGTATGTCCGCATTAATGTCAGATGAAAAGGCAATGCACTGACATTCCCACAGGCTATGTGAACTCGTTTCTTGCTATGTGAGGGAAATCTTCGCCTTCAAATGAGTTTTGACAATCGCCGCCTTTTAGGTTGAATAGTCGCGACACACTCCGAGAACGGCCTACCAAAGATGACCCGAGCAATGCCCTCCACTTGTCGTCAATGCGACAGAGTAAAACGCCCTACAAGACAGGACCACTCGCTGTCACGGTCAGAGTGCAGCAGACAACGACATCGGACTTCGCAGACTTCGCAACTAGCAAGGGCGACTACAATGACTTGCCAGAATTGGATAAATCGGTACGATTACACGTTGTTGTTGTAGTGCTCTGGGATTGAGATCGTTTCTGAAGAAGAGAACAACCATGTCTGTCCACGAAGAATTACCAGAGTCAGCTGTATAGGTCTTGGCCAAATCATGGAAACGGCGGAATCTATAGTTAGCAGTCCATAGTATGATTCGTTTTATACCCGGCTTCGATGGCGAGTAGGTTTTGCGACCGTCCCAGTCATTTCCTGGGTTCACCGCGAGTCAACTCGAGTCACGAGGACTATTCCCACGATCGGCCTAGTTGCTGCCCTCAGATTCTTCCTGACATTTTACGCGAATCCCAAATTTATGTCCTTGTCGTAGCACCTAGCAAAAGGGAGTTTCCTATACCCATATGCCCCTTCTGGTGCCTGCCTATACGTCCAAGATATCCTCATCCTGGCCAGGTTCTCCTCCCCCAAAGCAAGCCAGCCCACATTATCCTCACTTTCTCGTCGCGGCGATCAAGGACCGCGTTTATCCCCACTCCCGCAACCGATTGCAGCATCTTCCACGTATCGAAGGTAGATTCTGTGAGCCAGGGTCTCGCGTCGCCACCAACGGCAACTCCCGCGAGGGCCTTCATTCCCTCGTATTCTAATACCGCCAGCCGTCTGGTTACGACGACTTTGGGTACGGCCCTTCGCTCGCGTGCAGGCCAGGTGTCTTTTTTCTAACTCGCGCGATTTCAGTACCGGGAATCGCTCCCTGAGCTACGCCCGCCCATGCACGTGGCAGCGACGCATATCGGTCCAGTAGATGCCGACGTCCGAGTCATCACGAGGCGATCTGGGTTGAGAGCCGAGTGACTTGTATTGCGTGCTTCGTGGGGTACAATGCGGGGAGCATCACTTCTGCCACATTTAGTTCTAGGCCTCAATTGGTCTCCGGATGTCCATGCAACTGAACCAACGTCCTTCCCAGTTCTGTGACTCCCTTCGGAAGGTCTGCATAACAGGGGTCACTAGAGACCACCACATCCCTTTATTTGAAGATCGTGTAAAGAACCGGTTCATGGACGAGGCCACGTTCACCAATATCCCGGCCTTTCCCAAACTCCCCCGTACAGGTACGCCCCCAGATGATCAAGCGTTTCGGGACGGGAAGGAGAAGAATAAGAAGGGTCACCTCATGGGAACAACCGAGAGAAGTAGACCGTGGAGAGTCCTAGGAACGCGTGGCCTTCCGACAGGGAGGTGCTTATCGGTTACCGTCACCAATATATTTTCATGGTCATCTCCGTCGTCTAGGATCGCATGCCATACCCCCATTTTACCCCTCGCGCTCCGCAGCTTATGTGGGTCCCACGCTCAGTGAACACGCAAATCCTTCTCGTCTTATTACTCGCGTGGGGTATTCTACGCGAGAGCGTGCGCACAGGGCGACTGATCCAACAGTGCGTGGGACTTTTTGGAAACGCCAATCTTTCTCTACCAATGTTGAAGAATCAGAGCGTCACACAAGATTTCCTCGCGCTGCCATTCCGGTGAGCAGCCTTCGGTGACCGTCCTTTGGACAAGAGTGAGACTCGTGTTCTTTCTATTGAGAAAAAAAGAAAGGATCGGGTGCATAGTCGAGGGAGCGCAACGATCATACATATTTTGGTTCATGCACACCAGCATGGGTCCTCTCATTACCAGACTGATGGCCTTCGTCCTTCTTTAGGTTCATGATTATCTTATTGCGGTTGCGTGGCGCAGAAGGTCGTTTTTGCTAAGATATACTGGTCTCGTGCTACCCGTCCCCGCACTGTCTGGCTTTGAAACTGTTGATATATGCCGTCATTAGCATTGGAAGCCACCGGTCCCACCGCACGTGGGTCGTCTCACTTCACAAAGTGACCAATATTAAACCCCCACAGTTTCCTCCCACGACCTCACCGCGCCTTTGCTTTCTGACCTTTCGAAGTGAATGTTTCTCAAATCAAAGCCATCCGCTAGGAGCGACGCACAATTGGACTCTAAGCCTAGGGAAGCAGACCTTCCTTGCAAGCTAGCTCATCTCACCCCACTCCAGGTTCCTTCCCCCCATCATACGCGCTAACCCGGAAGGCGCCCCTTCGAGCGAAAGCTTATCATTTGTTGTAGCTCATCCCACTTCCTGATCAAGGATCCTCCTGCTTTTGCTGTAGCGAGACTAACGTCACTTTATGTCCGACCCCTCGGACTAAATAGCGCTCATGCTATACTTGCAAAATTCCGTTACACCGGCTTCCCATTTCGGCCTTTACAACCACGCCCTTGACTGTCCGGGGAGAGGGAAAGGGAAAGGCGATTTCCCAGCTGTGTCTGCGCTCAATCCTACCGTCACAACTCCTGTATTTTTCGAGGTTTCGGAGGACCCCGGGTGATCCATACCGGGCCTTTAACAAGCAAGTCAAGCGTTATCGCTCCCTACACGCATTGACTAGCACTATCTCCACGTAGCTACGCTCAAGTCAGAAAAAGTAGAATTAACTGACGATGGCTAAGCCCCTTGGCTTAATTCTTTGATTCGAGGATGTTATCGACGATGCTGGAGCAGATACATACCAACACAATCGTGGTTTGGGCCATCTTCTCCGATTCTTCTGCAATCGAATGCCGGAGAAAGATCTAAACGAACTGGTTACTACAGTATCCCACGTCCTTGGAGTTGCATGTGAAAATTTCGGCTGGGCTGGGATGGGACACGTGGTTTCAAGCTCAAGAATATGTGCTTGGACTGGGTAATATATGTATAAAACAGCACGAAATGAACCCTCAAACCTCAAAGCATGTCAACACTTCGCGATGCCATGAGGTGGACCAATCATGTGGGATTCGATCGAAGAGCTCCGCCTTACGGCACAGAACGAAGCGCAAGGAGCCTTTCTGCGCACGATCGCCGGACGGTACACGCTGGCATCTGTCGTTGGTTGGGACGGGTGAGCGGCGAGGTTACGTGTCGCTACTCTGACGAGAGAGCTGACACGAGGGCGTAGCCTGAGCAGTGCCTAGATATCCGCACCCCAAAACGTCACAGGAGTTCGCAACACTGTCCCAGCGCAAGTCATTGCGGGTGACCGCAAATGCCACAACTGACAACCCTTTCTTAACAGCGCGGGTTATATTGTCTCATTCCTACCCCGATACCAACTTTGTGTTCTAGACATCCTATGTTGAAAGCATCCATCTGACCGTGATAGAGGGACGCCCGCTGCATGCGGCACTTGCGGTTGTGCGACCCTCGAAACTTACTAATATCCTCGGCTCTGAATCGTCGCGTGACGTTCTGCGATGTAGTGATAAATGTCGATCTTCATTATTCATTTTCAGGGATTATTGGAGGATTCATTGTGAGTAATCCATCTAGGCATTTTATACGCACATCGAAAGAGACAACCGAGCCCGAGCATAGTCAACGTAGAGACGCACCTTACAATAGCCTGCCAGTGCCAGCTCGAGGAAATAAACGTCTCAGGGAGCACTTAGTCCGCACATTTAGCACAGGTCTGCGATCTAATCCTGTACGGGGCATGGTCGTGATTTTTCAACCTTTTCCTAGAGGAATATCAAAGGGTTTGGGTTTACAGTCAGCATGGGTGAAATTTGCCTTGGGTGATGCAAAGAAGGAAGAGCGTGGTGGTAGAGGGAAGAGCCGATCCGCAGTCCTCCTTCAGCTAGCGATGTTGGTCGGCCGTTACCGCGTTACCACTCCGACCATCCAACCCCATGTCTTTAACGTACGATGGCCAGAATTGCCAACCGCTCTCAGGTTTGTTTCGGAATGAAACCACAATGCGTTTCAGGGACTCATTGTTAAAAACTTTGTTACTTGATTCAAATTTCTTCAAAATTTCTGCACGCAATATGCCGTGTGTCGTCTCGGATGCTTTCCAAATGGGGTACCTTCTGGAAATTACCGGTCTGAGACTAATTATCGTAGGCACCAGCATATCTCTCGAGTGATGGTAACGCCTCGAGAAATACCCATTGGGTGATGTGCCCACGGTGGGTATGATCGAAAAGTCTCGTTCTCTTTGCACTCATTCGACAATTCCTTGCATTCCAGGTGTTCTCGGTTCTGGTCAATTCTATGCCTAACGAGTGAAGAACTTCAGCCAATTGATTTCCAACTGTAGTTTTAAACACCGTCTTTAAACAAGACTGTCTATAAACTATTCAAAACTGGCTGTTGAAAAGGTCACGAGTTGAGAAGGCAGCCGGAATTTTCGGCAGAGGCCTAGTTTGGACGGCCTGGATCAATCAAACCCTCCTCATTTGACAGCAATACATCCATGGACGACATCACCCTAAGGTCCTTCACTGACGCCCCGCCCTCTACGCGGAAGTGCCCCAGTAGGGATATGCTTCGAGATTAGCGGGACGATCAAGCGAGTTAAGAAGGCAAGAGGGAGAAGGATGGCCAATCAGTAAAGTGGGGCCTGACGAGCTCTGGGAACGCATACCCTTCCGACAGGAGTGCGTTGTAGGGCGGCAGGTACCATCACTCTATTTTTTTCCCTATGGGTATCACTGCGTCCGAGGATCGCACACAAGACCGCGCACGTTCCCCACACCCTCTCCTACTCGGCCCGCAGCTCGGGCGGCCCCCGCGCTCGGTGTATAGGCATACACGTCCTAGTTCCCACATATATTGAGTTTCAACTCCAGAGCCTACGCACAAGGTGACGGATCCATCTTATCGAGGACACATGCGCCGGATTTGTGCTTCAACCTTCGTTGGCCAAAATGGAGGATCTAAGGCGCCAAAGCGATGCGAGACTTGCTCTTGCCGCCAATTCCGCGAATAATGTCGGGCGACAGCCCTAGAGACGCCCGGAGCCGGGGACTCACACCCACGTCTTGACTGTGTAGGAGAACAGTGTTGACGCGTGGCCTCCGAACTCGGAGCGAGAGCATCATCACTTACCACTGTATACATCATCCTCCCATCACTGGACTAATATCATTTATGCTTCCTTAAGCTTTGGTGGCACTGCGAAGTGCAGAGAAAATAGGGCACTGTTCTTAAAATGAAATGACATATATACCAATCTCCCGGCACCGGAGTTCGGACTGTTTAGCCCTTGAAACAAACTTGTCCAAATATCAGTGTTGATTTTACATTATATTGTAAGTTAAAATCCACACAGTGTATGCCATGCCGTCATCATCGATATCAAGTGCCACCGCCGCGCTTGGGACGTCCCTCAACTTCCCATCGTCGACTCATATTGTATGCCCATAGCTTCATCTCGCGACCTCACCGCACCTCTGCGTTCTGATCCCTCGACACCGAGTGTTTCTCTTCGGGAATATCTATAAGGAGCTATGCATCGTGGGACTCAAGTCATGGGGGAGCTGCATCTGCAAGAAAGATCACAAGAGGGGCAGCGTTCCACCGTCGGACCAAATAGAGTTCCTGTTGCGTATACCATATATCCTAAAGTTCCGTCTCATCAGTTTTCTATTTTACCATTACAACCACCTCCCTGGCTGTCTGGCGGACGAGGAAAGGCCATTTCCCACCAGTGTCTGTGTTCCATGGCCCTATCATAGAATCTGTTTTCATCCATAATCTCACAGGGCCGCACCATCTGGCCTTACAGACTTTCCTGGCTTTCTGGAAGGGTTTGGAAGTGTGTCCGAGTCAAAAATATCCTTGTTGTCCCTGGGAGATCTAATTTGACATGAAGGGCTCGAACTCATTTGTGACGATAAATAAAAACTGGAGCGACTCGACGGTGCTGTGAGAGTTTTGACCTTTGACCGCGATCCCAACACTACCCATTGAGGACTTCCATCTTCTATTCTCGGGTTCGGTGACGTGAGGATAACAACGTATCCAATCTGGGGCTGCTCAGCTGCTGGCGACGCATACAGTGGCTCCCTATAGCTACGCTATAATTATCTTTGTTCAGTTAGAAGGTAATAGATGTGTTCAGAAAGAAAAGCCTCGAATAATGTTATCTGCCGAGCGGGATCGACGGCCATCGATCGCTCACGTCCATATTTTTGGGGTGTCTTCGTTGGAATGATAGTCTGAAAGAAACAGCCCTTGGGAAGAAAAGTGTAGACGAGCTGCTCCAGAATTCAGCGCTTGGATTCCCGTAATGTTGGCAGTTGGTACTTGAAGCTTGAACGTTGAACTCGTACCCGCTTCTGCTCTAGCCAATCAAGGCTTCTGGGCGCTTATCCAACCTAAAATAACGTCCTTTTTGGGAATCGATTGTCTCTCCTTGAAACGCGTGCGCCTTGCAACGCTTTGTAACTTTACGCGATCCAATTCAGTTTGAACCCCATATGGAGACACGGAATTGGGTTGCCTCCGTCTGGAATACCATAATGCCAGAAGCTCCTTGGCGAACTTTAGGGACGTATTCCATTTTCACTTCAGAAGGTCATGCAGGAATCGAACGGAAGGGGGCCGTAAATGCCTCGAGCCATTCGTGCCCTGGACGGCGCCATCCCACAGTATACTTAAACACAGTGCCGCAATAAACTTACTTATTATTTCCGCGGTCTCTCTGTTCAGCTGTTCTCTGCCCTCACACAGCCTGGCTACTGAGACACATCAGCATGTCTGGATCGGCTGTAGCGGACATTCAGAATACCTATGGAGCCGCCCTCATAGGGTTGGTTGTCAGCACAGTGTGCGTCTTTCTCCTGTCTTTCCCCCCCTCTTTGCAGAGTTTACCAACTCCAACCCACAGCCTTTATGGTGTAACATTAACTCAGGTGTAAGTGGACTCGGAGGGACTCATCTTCCCCATTCTGTTAACTTGTTGCTGAAAACCCCGGTCGTTCAGGTGGATCTACTACTGGTAACGACCGCCCATTTTTCCCACGTTGCTTCACGAAACTGAATGAGTGCTGTAGTCAGTATCGTGGTAGAGATCCGATGGTATTCAAAGGATTCATCGCACTTTTGTTGTAAGTGGCGCCTCATATCTAATCAACATGTTTACATGTCTTAGAGATAATGTCCTTCTCAGCATCCTGGATACCCTGCACACCATTCTATGTATTTATTCGGTCTACTGGTAAGACTGAAACCATCTTCGTTGAGTGGCATCCTCATCCTAGCAGGTACCTGATCCTGAATTTCGGCAATGTCGCCAACCTGGACCTTGACATGTGGTACGTCGGCTATGTTCTGGCTGAATATCACTTCTGAATCGTAGTATAGGGCGACAAATGTACGTTGTCCCCAACACTCTTCACTGGCTAATAACCCATCATCCTTCCCTAACGTTGCATAGGCTCAAACTGACGTCAATGTATATTACACTTTGCTCGCTGCCTCATAACAACGTATCAAACTGACGATCGAAATAGGGTCTCATCGGTTTTTTGGTACAACTGTGAGTTCCATGTCCCTGTCCTTTCCCCGAAAGTTTCCCTAACGTGGAGTAGCTTTTATGCGAGACGGGTTTATATCAGTAAGCATCCCTTCTTGCGACCTTTCAGCGCCTCAATCATGACATGATTGCCTCACAGTGAGCAAGAACATGGTCGTTCCAGTGATTATCGTAAGTGCGTTGCGTTGTCTTATCGTGGCACTTCCTAATGTCCATTGGTAGGCGGTACTTGGTGCTACCACATTCTGTGAGCAATTTACTGGCACCTGAGTATGATGTGTTTACCTTTCCCGGCTCCTCTGTAGCCCTAGGAATTTGTGAGTATTCTGTTTTCACTCCTTTCCCTTGAACGTCGTTCAACCCTTTGTGTACCAGTATTCACCGTCAAAGCGTATGCATAGTCTAGCGGTATATTTCTCCTGGAACCTTATTCCCCGAAATCAGATTTGAACTCAAGCGATATTCCCTATTTGGCTCTATGACCGTATGCCCCTGACATCTACTCTTCATTACGCCTGCTGATAGCCCACCCTGGGTAGTGGGTCACATGCGTAGGAATGGGCTCGACCGTAGTGGCAGACATTCTAATTGCCCTCGCGATGTGTTGGTACCTCTATCGCAAAAGGACGGGATTCTCAAAGCGAGTCGTTTTTGTTTCTTTCTTGTCGCCTCCGCCGCGGAACTAGGTTAACATCCATGCATAGAACTGATTCAATGATTATGTCCCTGATATCCTACAGCATCAACTCTGGCCTGTTAACGAGGTGAGACTTTACTCTGGGGTGTAATGACCAGATCAACGAACGAAAGTAGCATCCTTGCCACCAGCATGCTTATCAGTGTAAGACATCGCCTTCATCTAATTCCTGAATACTTTCTTACACTACGATCAGTTCCTAGTCTGGCGCGATACCTTGGTGTGGGAGGTGTTGTTCTGGTTGATGGGTAAATGTATGTTCACACTAAAGTCGGGTGAAAAGAAAATGTGCTGACATTGTTATAGGCTACGTGAACTCTTTCCTTGCTATGTAAGGTGGCTTTTCGCGTTTGATGGAGTCTTGACACCGACCGCAATTAGGTTGAATAATCGCGATACTCTCCGAGAACGATCCTCGAATGAACACTCGGGCCACTCCTTCAATATGTCCATCCGACAGAGTAAGACCGCCTACAAATACAAGACAGGAGGAACTGCCGTCGCAGTCAACGTGCATCAGACAACCGCGTCGGACTTTGCAACGAGCAAGCTTGATTATGACAACGTGCCAGAATTGGAAAAATTGGTACGAGTCTTGTACACTTGTGACGCACCAGGATTGAGATGGTCTTGGTTTTCAAGCAGGGTGTACCTATCACCTCTGTACGTGATGGATCAGCCGAATCAGCTGTTTAGGTCCTAGCCGGATCGTGGCAACCGTGGGGTCGGTACAACATCAGTAGGTCTGGGTATGATTAGTATAATATTACTGCGAGTCGGTTTCCTGGGGGCTGCTTGTCCTGGCTATGCCGCTCTATCCAATTGAGAACACTATCATGCGCTAGGAACAGCGGTTTAGTTGGGTCTGGGCCTTACGTTGAAAGCAGGACGCATGCGGCATAGCAACGTGAGTTACGTGACCAATACCTCGGAATCTACACGGAAGCGTCTGGACATGGTGAGATACGCCGCATAGTGAAAAAAATGATCAAGCCTGTCGAGACCGGGAGAGGGCGAACCGCCCATGGCCAAACCAAGCAAAGTGGGGACCTAACGAGTTTTTGGGCGAAACACGTCGTTTCAGCGCCGCAGGAGCACTAGTACTACAGTAGCAGGAGTACCGTGACGTCGCGCGTGCCGTCAACGGGGCATTTTTTTTTTCAACTGGCGCCTCCGTGTCCGGGGATTGCATGCCGGGCCGTCGGCACGTCTGCTTGCGACTCGCGTGACGATTATCATAATTCAGGCTTTACCTCATGCACACCAGCACTGGTCTTCTCAATACTGGATCCATTCCTTTATACAGTAGTTCTCACTTTACGCTCGAGGATTTTCCTGTTCACTGTAAAGTGACCAAGGGCAATCGGTCTGCCATCTACCCCTCGGACCAAATACGGCAGTGGTGTGCATATTGTATACCTTTTTTTCCCATAGTGTCAGCCTTCTCTTTCGGCATTAGGGTCACCCCCTTGTTGTTCACCCGGGCTGAGGGAACGACCATTCCCCATCAATGTCCGTGCCCAATCCCCCTGTCATACAGTATATCTGTTTTCCTCAACGATACTTCGGGGTCGAGCCCACGCTGGGCCTTTGGCTGAGGAGCCAAAATTGAAGGTGGGCCGCTCCTCTGGCACACCTAGCGGATAGTGCTATCCTTCGTCCCCCCAACTCCGTGAACACACTGGTAGACTGGGGACTCGTTTCTGCTTTGCTTGATTCTACGATGGAGCCAATTTGAGGGTGATCTGAGCCGTGACGTTATGTCGTCGCTCAAGGGACTTCCGAAGCCTTACGTGGGATACTTTTTACTCTTATACGTAACTTTGATTAGTATTATGCTGCTACCGCCTCAGCCGCGAGTTGGTCTTCCCATTGACTTTTCCCTTTTTTGACTAGGAGCATTGTTTCGACTCAGCAACGCTGGTGGAGTGGATTAGCGATCCGATGTTTAGATGCATGACTCAACAGCAGCTCCACAGGCAAGTCACAAGCTTCCCACGTCGGTGATTCTGTTCCACTCTGGCCCTGGGTACCGCTCAGCCATCCAAGCTGGGTCAGCGGTACTAGTACGGGTACGTAGTATGTATCGTACCGCAGTGACTTGCCTATGCATACCAATGTATCATTGTAAAGTCCAAGTAGCAACAAGCATGAAAATGTGCAGTAGGTGCAACCAAATCCAGTCTTGACTCTTGACAACAGTTCGATAGTACTGAACACCGGATGCTGCGGCTGCGTCGCCGGCTGATGCGGATATACGGTATACTACGTCATACCAATGTCAACTTGGGAGTCTGTATTTTTAAGGATATGGGTAGTATGCACGCATAGATAGGAGGGAGAACGACCACTCTCTGTGTTGTGGTGCTGCACCTGAGTGTCACAGTTAACCCGGTGGTGTCACGGGGCCATCTGGCTGAGACCCCCCCTTATCCCAGTAGGGTTCCTGGGCGTCCCAGTCCCCAGCAATTTCCCTCAGTCCCAGGTTTTCGGAGGT
>Ga0307510_10006867_pt1 | contig 13581 bp, 7 predicted proteins | sample 12_EM_MG_FD_207224 | JGI IMG/M metagenome (GOLD analysis project Ga0307510, IMG submission 207224) | Populus trichocarpa ectomycorrhiza microbial communities from riparian zone in the Pacific Northwest, United States - 12_EM | ecosystem: Host-associated > Plants > Roots > Unclassified | place... | reverse complement strand
GCTGTGGATGTCGTTGCGACCGTGGTCAATTTCATGACAATTTTGCCGGGGGTGCCAAGACCTTCCACCCGCTAGTTGTACAAGGCCATTATTCAGTTCACTTCCTAAAGGTTTCCCCAGTCATTGATTCGACCTGGAAAATCATTTCTTTCTGCGACCCGATAAACTGAGAATCCGCAAATTGTTTGTGTAGATCATAGGGCTGTGCTTCTGTACAGGTATCGCCCATTTCTCACATTCAGAATTAATACAAATTCAATTCAGGGACGTGTTGCGCTAAGGCACTCTGCATACTTTTCAATGTCGTGTCTTTGAGGTATAACAGCATGCAGGTGAACCTTAGCCATGATGGCTGTTACGAGAGCGTACACGTAGTGGATGGATGTGATCTCATTGTGGTTCTGGAGCAAGGAGAGGTGGGTTGGCAGAGAAAGGGTGATGATGCGAGAGAATTATTGATTAGTACTTAGAGATAGTCAAAAAGGGGAGGAAACCTTCTGTAGCGAAACAAGGATAGAGGCCCTGATGAATTAGGAGGTAGTAGGAAAAATGGGAGTATTACAGGATACCAGTAGCCTAAAGCAGTTGCAGTGTAGTTACTAGTGGATTCTACTGTATTTATGAGTCTTATTAAAAATCTAATAATAAAAGGCAAAATTAATACCGGAGGAGGAATCAGGGCTGTAGTGTGTAGAAATGTTCTTTAAAAGACTCATGTAAATGCATAGGTTCAACTACACACTGGAAATTTGATAACCATCTGAGTGTCACATAAATGGTCAAGTATTATACTAAGATACTTATTTCTTCCATCAGGATTTCTGGTTTCCCCCAAGGGAAGAATATTTCCAGTGTAACAACCTGTTTTCAAACTGTCATGACCTACCAGATAGTGATGATCCTTTTTTCTCCCCCGTATGATGATAAAGTTATCCGAGTAGCATAGATATAGAAGAACATAGAAATAAGGGATAGCATATGAAAGGGTTGCGTAATTGACCTGGTACGAGAACCCATCTTTACCAAGAATTACCTGGAAAACAAGGATTGACAAAAATTTATACTGTAAAACTCTTGCAATTTTATAAGCACCCATACAAAATCAAAGCTTGTATCTTCAGATAACCTTTCCCAGAAACAGGTACTACTGATATTAATTCCCTATAGTTGACTCATGATTCGAAACACATACCTTTATCTAATTTATTATCGCTTACTCCTGCCTGAACCTATTTTAGGTAGGAATCCATTCCCAGTGAAAATTATTATTGATTACCTTGATTGTCATTTGTTGACCATAGCCTGAATTAGCATAAAGAGATATGACAGGAATATGTGGTTGCTTTTGTAAATAATCTTTGAATTGTTGTAGGTTGACAGTCATTTGAAGAATTACCAGAGGTGCTATGGTCACTGAACATGTGTTATTCTTAGGAAGGTGTTCAGGAGCCTCATGAATCCGAAACCTCAAGGCCAAAGCCCATTCTGGGAGTTCTATCAAGCTAATAATGGAGTGTGTAAAAGTTCGTCTACTGTTTGGTATTGCATCAAAGCATGCATAGTCATGACTCCAGGAATATCCTCCAAACCAATAGTTGAAACATTACATTCGTGTCCTAATAGATGAAAGGTTTTCAGAGGATTTTAGCAACTTAAATTCTCAAACACCTCCACCAACTGGGATATCAGCCCAGCACAAGTCAATAATTTTATACTAAACTTTGTACAAGAAAACTATTGCAGCTCTTAAGAGAAGAGGGAATAGTGAAAGGAAAAATGGAAGAATGGAACAAAAGAGGTGGAAGATCAGAGTAAACAAGAAAGGTTAAATGAAAAGAAGCAGAGATGTTATCATACGATAATTGCACTGATTATATTGAAGGTTGGTTGAATATAGAGATAAAGAAAAGACAAATAACAAAGAAGAGGCTAGAATAGCGTATCACAGAAGTTTACTGTCATTAGTACAAATTCTATTTTTGTCATCAACAATGTTTAGGTACAGCAAATTCAGAGTTCAAATGCGGAGGTAGAGCAATTGATTGTATATAGTAAATATGAAATATTGAACAACAGACTATAAAGAGGACAATGGCTGATAACATTGAAAGAGTGGATAAGAAAACAAAGAGGAAGTGAGAGTTGTGATCAAAACAACAGCAGAGGGCATTGGTATTTTCATCTCCAGAAGCCTGCTTGTATTTCTCGCACTACCTTTCGCATCTTCCTTCTTCGTTCAAATTAACCTTAATCCTCGCATGGATTCTTATGGATAAAGTGGGTTGTGGTTACACTGGTATAACGCAGTTTGATGATAGATAAAATAGTTTGTGCTTACACTGGCGTAACACAGTTTGATGATAAATAAAGTGGTTTGTCCTTACACTGGTGTAAAGCAGTTTGATGATGGATAAAACGGTTTGTGCTTACACTGGTATAACACAGTTTGATGATAAATAAAGCAGTTTGTACTTAAACTGGTGTAACGCAGTTTGATGAAGGATAAGGTGGTTTGTGCTTACACTGGTGTAATACAGTTTGATGATGGATGGTGAAAGCTGCAGAAGATATGTATCGGTTTTCCATAGTGGGGAGGGGTTGGGTTTCAAGACTTTTAATACTATTATTCTGACATAAGCTTGTACAGTTAGTTATTGCTGTTTCTTATAAAACACGTTTTATATATATAATTACTTTCACAGACACTAACCTAGTACTGAAACTAGGACTTTTACCTGTGGTAGAAGTATGATTTGCAGCTGGATACTAAACCACAGACAGGAAAGATATTAGGGAAGGAAAAGGGAAGCTGGTATTAATTCAGAAAACAAAACAGTACGAAATGTTGGAAATCATTGCTCACACAGAAGGTTGTTTTAAGAAATAATTGATAATAGTAAAAGAACTGGAGAGAAAGAAGTTGATAAGTATTAATAAAACACAAAAGCAGAGCAATCTATGCCCATGTTCTTATCAATATCCCTATTGTCTTGACTACTTCCCTGTTAAATACACAATCGCAGCTGGCCCTTGGTAATCCACCTCTGCTGCGATAGTGAACCCACCTCCCCTGTCTCTTACTAGTTAGCTTTACAAACCGCCTGGTCTCATAACAGGAAGAAAATCAATAAAAATAATTGTACCACAATCGTGAGAAAGTATATTTTGTCTTACTTTATCATACTTTTGCTATTAAGGACCCATAACTAATCTATATGCAAAATATTTTCAGTCTTCAGTAACCGCTCTGTCATTCCATTTCTCGCCACTAACAATCCATTCATACCATTGCATCACCCTATTCCTGTTTGTATATTCGAATTGTAGGCATTCAACAAGCTCATACTATGCCAATTCAAGATTAGTACAAAGTATACTAGTCACTTCTTTTAATACTTCAATCCGCCTTCATAACCGTGAGAAAAGGAAAAAAAGACAAACATGAAGAACCTTGCTCAACTCATTAAATAACAGCTAGAGATATGTAGTAGGAAAAAGAGTACCCTATACTTGTATCATAACAGAAATTAATCCAAAACCATTTAAAAGCACCAAATACAATTTGATAAAACACTGGATATATTTGCAGCCCAACAGGACTATTGCAATAGGGGATCTCCCACACAGGTCCAAGGGACTCATATCTCAAGCTCTCTGACTGTCAATTGGAATGTGATTCTCTGGTCAAATATTCAGTTTTGTAATACTCGTGTGTATCTGAGGCACTTGCTTCTGGATCAGGCCCTGGATTAGCCAATCCTGGTGATTCAAATTTGGTTCGATAATAGCATCGACAATCTTCATTAACATGACCAGGAGAGAGATGAAGCTGCTAGTACAGCAAAAATAACTTACTCTACGATTGGAGTACTGTAGACAAACACTGGTAAGCTAGAAGACAGAATCTATGAGGGCAATAGGGGAAGCACAAAGCTTAATAACAGAGTAATGTGAGTGCTATAATATTGACTGAAATATAATCTCCATGGAACTCCACTCTCAGAGAGCCTCCTCCCAAGCTCGCTGACTCTCAATATGAGTCTGGGCCAAATGTAAAGTTTTTTGACCCTAGCCAGTATCGTATCTACTTCTACCTTGATCTGTCTAAGGATTGGACAATCCTAATAAAGAAAATTTGGTTCTAGACTGTCTTCATTCCTATGGACAGGCGATCTATGGCGAATCCTTCATAGCAACAATGGGTTGCTGTGAGCTCAGTGTAGGTTAGGCAAATGATACTAGAGAGTCAGACCAGAGTAGGTATGATCTTGTGGTCGGAGTCCAGATACTCCTCGATGGAAGCATTAGAGGTGAGATTTGCCAGTTGAGCTTTCTAGGTTTTTCCCTAGAGTTTGGTATACTTGTAGAAAGTATTATAGTGTAACAATATTATGGGTTTGAATAACAGGCAAAAACATGTGAGTGCTTTGAAAGCGAGTATGACGTTTTTGTACAAAGGAGGTTATGAATACCATTACCCCAAATAGGACAGAACTGTCTTGCTTGTTTTTAGACAAGACTATGTCAATAGCCCGATGTTGTGAATACTATCTCATCAGGGAGTAGTAACATGGGTAGAATGTCATATAGGTAGAACTATCACAATTGTTCAATGTTGTCAACCTGTACTCTGAGACTATTACAATAGACCCCAGGGTTGATCTGTAGGTTAATATGAAGGAGGAGCCCACGTACAGAGAGAAAGAGTAATTGTATTCCAACCTTGAGTATAGAAAAGGACTTCACTGGTTGAGTGAAGATTCTATCATCTTGGTTGCAACCAAGCACTTATACAGAAACCCTCCTACAACACCAAGCCTGATGACACATTATCCTGTATCATGTGATCTGTATGACTCATAATGACTTATAGTCTGAAAGAAGTATCCCTTATGACAATTAAGTATTAGTCATATCAAATCTGGCTTCATGAGCGATTATTGGTGACCGCTATCATACAAAGGTGGGAGCAGATAACCCAGATCACAGGTTTCAGAATCAATTCTATAAGATTATTATCTATAATTGTAATTCGTATTATCAAATTTAATATATCATATACAAGGAACCAGGATGCCTCTCACAATCATTTCTCACCTACTTTATTATTGTTATCTTATTTATCCCTTTGCTTCTGAGTTGACACTTATCATTTCTTAGTAAACCTTGGCTTGGTGGGCAGGGTCAGTCATTTAGATCTGCGATTTGGAACAAATTCTCAAGATTGATTAGCAATAACCGTAGTTATTATTGTAAAGTGAAATATATCTCATACCAGAAACCAGACCGAGTTTCCCTATTATTTTGAATTCCCATAATCATAATCACCTCATTTGATTCCTTTTCACAGAGGCTGGTATTCCCTATTCCTTAATAAACTTCTTACCACATGAAGCAGAGAATTTAGATCTCGGAATTTTCCATGTGTTTTAAAAATTATTAGCTATAACCATTGTTATCACTTTGCAGTGGAATAGATCTTATACGAGTAACTAGGCTGAGTTTCCAAATCATCATCAATCCTTATAATCAATGTTATCTCTTTCCTTCCTCCTCCAATAGGCTTAAATTCCTCAGTCTCTTGATTGACTTCATTGTAGAGAGAGGGGGTAATTCATATCTGACATTCAGAATATTTTGTAAAATCTTTCTCAGTTGTAACTGTAGTCATCATTATCAATGTATCTAATGCCCGGCACCACACTGAGTCCCCAAATTATATCCAATTCCTACAATAATCACTATCTCTTTTCTCACTCTCCCTACTCAATCAATTTTGGATATTTGTCTCCACATCTCTTTCAATTATGTAATCAAAGCAGAAGATAAAACATCTTCTATCTCGTCAATTCATGGTTGCCAATCCAAGTGTCTTTCAATAAACGCGAAGTCTTGTTCAAACTATATAAATTGACGACCTTCGTAATCTGGTAAAGGAGGTCTCAGGCAATATTCAAGTTATGGCTAACTTAGTCATGTTTGAAGTGTAAAATATTGAAAACAACTTGAAATGCTTCGGGGGAGCATTCACCAAGCTCAATCTCTCCTGGCTCAATGCTAGTTGTAACCCAATAGTTGGCTTTCATATTGCAGACGACAGGTGAAGCAAGGTATAAAATCTAGAAGAAAGGTTAAATGCGGTCAAGGTTATGGAGTGGATGATCAGGATATCTCCCTGGGAATCAATAACTGGTTTTCTGAATTGAAACATTTTTGACAGAGAGGTTGAGTGGCAATAGGGGGGAGAATCTATTTCAGATGAGGGGATATGAGAGGCAAAATATTTGAGATTGGTACAAGTCTTGTGGTAGAGTAAGGGGAGATATCCAGGAGAAACTCAGTGCAGATCCTAGTAGAATACATGTAGGAGGGAGGTAGTAGTTGAAGATAGGAGAGAAGGGAGCGGATAACTCACATCTGGGGTATGGAAATGAATTTTAAAGATTTATTAGCTATAAACGTAGTTCTCATTGTGCTATCAAACAGATCTCATACCAGGAACCACATCAAGTTCACAAATCATTTTCAATTCCCATAATCAGCACTATCTTATTCCATTCCTCTTCACATCAGCTGGCATTCTCTCCCTTGGTTATCCACTTGTTGACATTGTATAGTCCATGGAGTACTAACTCCAGCACCTTTGGAGACTCATTATATAATTTTATCTGAAATAGTGTCTCGACATCATGAGTTGTTAGGGAAAATATTTTAAAATGTTGGGAATGAGATATATACAACCCTCCAACATAGGAAGCATTTAGAGCAGTAGATGAGAAGATGACACGAACTCTACTATCTTGATTTATACCTTTTACTTTTGAATCCAGCCTAGTATGATTTAGTACCATTGTGCTAAAGGTAAAACTAGTAGTCACGAGAAAAGCCAAAGTCAAAGCAGACTCAGAGGCGACTTGGGTGGTGTGAACCTTTCAAGCGTAGTAGTAATTAATTGTTCTTGTTTACTGGCTTGATGGGATGCTTGATTTAAAGGAAAAAGTAAAGGTCAATATAGAGAACAAAATGAGGTTGATGTGTAGAAAGAGCATTGTAGAGACCAAGAAAACTTATTGTAGTAGTTGTAATTGTTGTTATTGGAGAAGAAAGAGAAAACGTATTATGTGGAGCAAGGAAATATGTGGTGGTTGTTGTGGTGATAGTTGTAGTAGTTGAGGAAAAAGAAAAAAAAAGAGATGGATGTGTAGTAGTAGTGGAAGGGGTGGTTGTTGTGGTTGTGGAGTATTGTTTATAGTAGAAAGAAAAAGGTTGGCGTAGAGCAGGAAAAAGTGTAATGGTGTTATTGTTGTTGTGGTGGTAGTAGTAGTTGTGGGGGTGGTTGTGGTTATGGAAAAAGAATAAGAAAAGATTGATGTGTGGTGGTGGTGGTGCTGCACATGAAAGCAAGATAGGAGTAAAAGGTACCAAGTGAACCCAGTCTCTTGTACGAGTATGGCCAACATATAATAGTCACCAGAGTCAGATAAGAAACCTTCAGTGTGAAACAAGAACAGAAGATTTCTAAACAAGCCCACATAACTATTATCTCTCTAGGTCGTACTGGTACAACATTATCGGGGCTAGGGTTTTCAACAATATGTATATTATTCAACTATTATACTGTATTTTTGGTCTTAAAACTTATACCATACATACAATACATACATACCCTTTACCATTTGACTCTTAAATCACCAGCCTAAAGCCCTAATCCAATGATAATCAGGTGTAAATCTCACTTTATCCTATAAGCTACACAAAACCTTTTGCCGATGAAACAAATTTATTGTATGAGAAGGACCGTTATTACTTGATACAAGCTCCTCAGAACACGAACACAATATTGTGTAAAATGTGCAGTACAAAGAGCCCCCAGCTTCAGAATACCTTTAAGAGTACACCTTCCGCAATTGGAGATAAGGTAAGTTATTGTACGTATTCTCAGATTTGAAATTTACATATACTTAAGTTGATACAGCTTGAATGAGTTCTCTGTATCACATGTGAAAAAAACTTTGCTAAAAGTCCAATATCACACTGAAAGCATTTATCTACTTGTGCCAAATATCAAGAGCAACTGAGTCTTGAAGAAAAGCCAAGTATTGGAACTGCGAACCTAGCAGTTGCAGTATAGTCACTGGTGTTTCCTATTGTACATCTGAGTTTTATTAAGAATCTAATCATATAAGACAAAATTAATACTAGAGGAGGAATCATGGCTGTAGTTTATAGAAGAGTGCCTTAAGTGACTTATTTAAATGCATAGGTTTAACTACCCAGTTGCAATTTTATCATCTGAGAGTCACATAAACTGTCAAGTATTATTTTAAGATACTTATTTCTTCTGTCAGGATTTCTGATGTGCACGTAGGAAAGAATCTTTCAATTGTGGCAACCGGTTTCCAAACACGCCTATCCCCTCTCATCTTGTTGATTTCTTTTTCCTCCCTTTATGACCATACAGTTACTTGATAATCATATGTGTCAGTGCAGAAGGACAGTGGAACAAGGTAGCAAGCCCTAAGGAGTTGGGTAATTTAACAGGTATGAGCACTTGTCCACTGTAAGATTTACTCAGAAAAGCGGGATTAAAAAGAAAAGACTATCAAACTCAGGCGATTATCAGAGCACCCACCCAAACATAAAATCTGTAGTACTTTCAGAAACTACTTCTCTGAGAGGAGTAAGGGATGATCTTGGTCTCATATATGTGACTCATGATCGGAAACACACATATTTATCTAAATCATCATTATTTGCAGGCCCTGAATTTCTCTTTTGTAGGAATCCATTTCAGCAAAAAGTTATTATCTAGTACGTTAATTGTGATTTGTTGATAATAGCGTGCATTAACAGAAAGTGATATCTCTGGAGTATGGACTTACTTGTGTAAATGATGCTGGAAATGTTGTAAGTCAGCTGCTATTTGCAGAATTGACGGAGTACCTCGAATCACGGAAGGGGCACTATTGACGGCCATGCGTTTGTACCGGGGGCAGGCTGTAGGAAGACGGATCCTAAGATTGAGACCGCACCCAAGACTCCAAGCAGAAGTAAGGATCAAAATAAAAATAATTCAAAGTAGAATCAAGCGGTAAAACTTAATATCGTTAAGCCTGAAAGCTTCAGTCAATAAGTTATCACGAGGATCGGTGGTTATCAGAAAAGGGTGTCTCTGGCTTTAGTTAAGTAGAATAATGTAAAGCCACGGGACACCTGTCAACCATTCTGACCTTTCACGAACACCCTGAGGAGCTGAAGATTGTCCAAGTCACCTGCCTAAAGGGAAGGAACAGTCGGAGGCAGTCGGACCGCTTGGATATTAACTATTTCCACAAAGAGGAAGTGGTCCCGGTAATGTCTCTCCAACTACATCTCCATGAGCGAAAGCTCGGTCCTATTAGGAGCATGTCAGTGGCCGACCAACATGCCCACTGTAGAAATAATATCTATTGGGACTCACTGGCCTAGTGGTGGCTTCGTCTATATAAGCTACGCAGTCCATCGGCAAATCTAGTTGCCTATACTAAGCTTCTAAACAAAACTGCATGCTCCCCCGATAAGAAATCTCCTACTCCTTGACTGCATGGGCGCTACCCACAGCCAACCATGTGGGACCCTCTGAAATCGTGACAAGACTCATCCCTCTAGAGTCCACCAATAACCCATGATAATGCTATAGTTCACGGGGTAGTCTGAGACTGGCATTGGGGTGGTTGTCCTGGAAGCCTTGCAGCTTCCCCGGTCAGCCCCATGTCCTCTACAGTTAACCATACTACTACCCGCAGGTCAAAAAATGCCAGTAGGTGGTTCCCAGGTGTTATCCAGGTGGCGCCCCAGGAGGGCGTCAGCTTTTTTTCTTTTTTTTTCTTTTTTCTTTTTTTTTCTTTTTTTTTTTTCTTTTTTGTAATCAGGGTGATTTGTTTTAAGGTACGAACAGCGTCATGCAGCGCTAGGTATGGAGAGAAAACAACCTATAAACAATAACCACGACCCGCTTCACCTCTTCATGGGAAAAATCAAACAGCGCATGTCCATAGGAACAGCTTCCCCCGCCTAGCACCTAAGATAATATACCCCAGACACGTAAGGAAACAATACATAGAAACGTACAGGTAGAGAGACGCAAAGACTTCCGCAGGCTCCCGTAAACAAAAGAAAAGACTCTAACGGCCAGAAACGCTGGCTGCGGGGCGAGGGTTGTCGATTGGCGACATAGGAAAACTCGGAAGTTGAGTGCCCACCAAACCCATGTTGTATGGTCGGGCAGGTCATTACATCGACCCAAGGCGTTGGACAAAGCCACGGAGGGAGTGCTATACCACGACTAGGCGTAACCGAGGGGGGGTCAACCGATCAGGAGGGTAGAAGGCGAGCGGAGCCATCGGGCAGAGGGGATGCCCGCTGACGATTAGCAGTAGGGTGATAGCCGGAGTGTAGCCGTAGGGTGCCAGCCGATGAGGGGCAGTAGGGTGCCAGCCAGGGAGCAGAAAGGAGCAGTAACCATGCCAGCGGACGGAACCGGGAGGAGGAGAGGGAAAGGATCGCGAGCAAGCTAGCCACAACCGACAAACGGGCCATAGACTGGACGTTTGGGACGATTACGAGACCGAGCGAGACCGTGATGTTACGAACCGAAGCTCTCCCCATCAGAGGTCCAAGCCCGGCTAGCCGCGGCCTTCCTCAACCAACTGTCCGACCCCGTAATGCCGACCGTGAACGAAGGGAGAAGCTTTCCGACCATGCAAAACTCTAAGCGAGGTGCAAAGTGACTGCGGGGTAAGGGGGAGAACCGAACTTCCTGAGCGGGTGTCAACAAAGAACAAGAACGAGAACCCCAAGGAGGGGGGGCGCTGGGCCCCAGAGGTGAAGGAGAGATGGCTTAACGTCAACCCCTAGGCAGTAGCCATCATGGGAGAAGAGAGGTGGGTGGGGGAAAGTGACGATGATTTCTTGTGGTGTTGAGATTTCAATCGCCGGAGGTGGAGGAGAGATGCCCCAGGAGGCGGTCACCCTCACAGCCCTTATATATCTTGCGAACAGCTGCTTGTCTGTTGGACGGCCACAACTCAGATGCTGTTGTGGGAGCATTCCTATACATCTCACCTTACTAGAAAGCTCACAACTCATAGTCGTAAAGTGCTGTCGCGCCGTACCAACGCTGGGGCTGCAGGTGGGTGTAAGGAATATCCCCTGAAGGTTACAGGATATTCGGACCCCTCCTGCTCTGTCAGTACCCCGCTTCCTGCCATCCGAGGAGGCCCTATGAACATCTATGAGCCCCACTTTAGTGAGCTAACTTTCTCCTAAGTCCGCAGATGACTTTGTCAGTGCAGGTAGGGTAACTGGGGTACCTCAGTAGGGTAACTGGGTTCCCATTGTAGGGTAATCATGTTCTCAAGGTAGGGTAACTTTACCCCTTGATGCGTTTATTGCCTGCGGCCGTCAGCGCGACCTCATATCATATTGCCCCTGACACCCAGGCAATGTTTACTATAAGTCCTTAACTTTCCGCGAAACTAGTCTCTGAAGGTTACCCTACCCAGGAGGGCAACTTTGGCCTTCCTTGGTTACCCTGTCTAACTCTATTTCAGCAAGTTACTTTATTGACACTTGTACCGACTCATATCTACCGTTAGTATACTAAGTATACTGGCCTATCCTCAGTTTGGTTACCTCTTGGTATAACATATGGGCTTGAGCCTTGTCCAGTGTAGCTACCTATCTGTACGGTCGTTACAGCGTTTAAGTGATTGACGAATCCAAAACACAAAGGCAGAACCCATACACGAAGTTCTATCAAGTTAATCATAAAGGGTAGAAAGCTTCATCAGCTGGTTCCTGTTGCATCCTACTATACATATTCGAGACTCCTGAAATACTACGAAAACCAAGCGTTGAAACTTTACTATTATGTTGTAATAGAGGTCAATTTTAGACCAGGATTGTATCTATTCACAGCGACCCCTACAAACCAGGATATTTGCAGAGCATGAGTTAAATATGGTATACTAACTTTTGTACAGGTAAACTATGTTAGTTGTTATAAGAAAATGGAATACTAAAAGGAAAAAACGAAGAAGGAAGACAAGAGTAGAAAGCTAAATGTAAAAAGAATGTTTATGTGAAAAGTGTCAGTTGCGGCATGATATCATAATTGCACTGATCATATTCTCATTTTCTGGGATAGAGAGACAAAGGGAACAGAAGCAACAAAGAAGAGGCTGGAATAGTGTATCACAAAGGTTTACGGTAACTAGTAATACTTCTATTTTTTCAACCACAAGGTTTACCTATATCAAACTCAGAGTTCGATTCTGGAGATAAAGCAATTTATTGTAAACAGTAAATATGAAACTTTGAACAACAGACAATAAAGGGGAATATGATTGATAAAATTGAAAGGGGGGATAAGAAAACAGCCAGAAAGAGATGGTTGTGATCAAAATAATAGCACAAGACATTGGAATTTTTATCTACTACAGGACTCTCTTTGTATATCTTGCAGGCCTTTTTGACATTCTTTCTTGATACAAATGAACATGAACCTGCTTGGCTATTTTAATGAGTGAAGAGGGATCTGGTCACAATAGTCGAACAGAGTTTTTTCTGATAGATGTGGGATACTTAAGATGATTGGAATTGATATCAGATGGGGGATAGCGGCCATTCATGCAGATTTTCAATCCTATTATTGTGGCCTGGGCTCATACGGTCAATTATTGCTGTTTCTAATAAACCCCGCTTTGCTTATGAAATCAAGATTAAACACACTAACCGAGTACAGAAACAGAGACTTTTGCCGGAATTAGCAGTACCAATTGTAGCTCAATACTAAACGACAGAAAAGAAAGATATCACAGAGGGAAAAGGGAAGATTGTATTAATTCAAAATGCTAAACAGTACTGAATGTAGAACATCGTTACTCACATGACTGCGCACTTGCGAGTCATAGTTATATTGTGATTGGTTGATTGGTTTATGACTCACGATGGTAACGTCATATGAGGCAATGATTTCGAACATGACTCACACTATGAGTCATGGGTCTAATGCATGTGCCTGATTCGAGCAGATGACTGGGTTTAGGAGATTTGATTGGTTAAAGGATGTTGCGCAGTTGAGTCTTATCAGTCATCTGCGGGATTTTACACTATGACTCACTATGAGTCATAGGAGTTAAGTTACACGAGGTGATAAGTCACCAGGGTTAGGGTCGTGGGAAGATGCCTATATAAGGGGTTTGGTTCTGACCAAGAGATAGCACCACGCTTCTCGCAAACTTCTTCCCCCCCCCTACATTTCACATACAATCTTAACTCTACCCCGCTTTGCGTCCGGATCAAACCCCTCTCCCACATTTTCCTCGCCCACTCGCCGCCATGGCGAATCCCCACAACCTCCCCCCAGGGAACGCAGCCTTCGGTAGGCTCTCAGCCCTTAACTCCCCTCTCCCGTCGCGTTCAGGAACCCCCTCTACAGACCACCCCATCGAGTTCATGATGAGGCAACTCGCCCAGGCGAGGAGCGCCCTACGGCTCAGCAACCAAGACTTCCCGGACCTCAGCCCAGACGCGCAGGCC
>Ga0307510_10006866_pt1 | contig 13582 bp, 12 predicted proteins | sample 12_EM_MG_FD_207224 | JGI IMG/M metagenome (GOLD analysis project Ga0307510, IMG submission 207224) | Populus trichocarpa ectomycorrhiza microbial communities from riparian zone in the Pacific Northwest, United States - 12_EM | ecosystem: Host-associated > Plants > Roots > Unclassified | place... | reverse complement strand
GTGCTAGGCGAGGGGGACTTTTCCTATGGATTCGGGGTGTTTGATTTTTCCCATGACGAGGTGAAGCGGGCGGGATGACGTTTGCTTATAGGTTTTTTATCTCCATAGCTAGGGCTGCATGAGTCTTTTGTACCTTTAAACATAATAACGAATTGATTACAAAAAAAAAAAAAAAAAAAAATGACCAAGGGGTAGGATCTTCACGCAACCATCTAAGTACTTTTCTATACTTAAGATATTGCAATACGATTACTTTTACTCGCTTCTATATACTTCTCCTCTACCAAAGCCTACGCCTCAAGAACCCGAAGACTATTGTGATAGTCTCGACGGGCCGCTCGAACATAGCACTATTGTGATAGTTCTATCACGCACGACAATCCACTCATCTTACTATCTGACGAGATAGTATCCTTCGACGGATCGATCAGACTAGCAAGCCAGTTCCGTACTATCTCAAGAGATAGTATTTCCCTAAGCCCTATTATAAAGAAGAAGACTTGCTCACTATAGGAAACAACTATCGTTGCCTGTTGCCTAACTACCTAACAATAGGATTGTTACAGCAAGCCCGGATATGTAGTCGCTCCATTAGCTAGTTTAGTTATAAATAAAAGAGATTGAACTCTCCTATTTTCCCTCCAAGTGCAATTTGCACTTTCAGAAACACCACATACACTATCTCGAGATTTCCGCGTAACGTGACCTGTCAGGTTACACGAATACCATATGGATCGCTCTGTCCCGCCTTTTGGTTCGAGTCGTCGAAACAAAGGGAAAGGCAAAATGACCAACCCCCCCCCCAACGTCAGCAGGTGCTAGGAGCTCCTCCACTCAGTAGGGCGCCCCGACCCTGTCCCCAATTTTCATGCCAGCAGGCCCCCTCTCGCTCAAGCGACCCAGAAGCAACACGATAACAAGCCTCCCACATATCGATGAGAGATACTTGAGCAACGCCCCCCCAAGCGCCTACTTCCTGAACCTTTTCCACAAGATAAATCAGGACCAGGAAATCGGGGCTACCTCAGCCAGCAAAGAGAATGTGGTCATGATAGAGATGATCTATCAGATCCATAAAGACTACAGGACGGCTATCGATGCGCTAAGTGAACAGATCGAAGCCCTTACCGAGGGAGTTAGCACATTCAAAGATGCTACACCCCGGCCTGACACCCTCACCCCGATACCCTTCACATTCCCAGCAACGGCCCCTTCACGACCCTCTGCCCCCGACGCCAACCCTTTAACTCCTCCCCGTAGCTGCCCCGCCCAAATCGTGGGCAATGGTCGCTAGGGGAGGCAGGAAAGAGAAAACTACCATGGCTGCTAGGGCTGCCCAAGCCCCAGTGAAACCAAATACCAACAACAGACTCCAAGTCAAAAGGGGACTCACGGCCAGAGAACGCCGCCTGATCATCAAACGAGAAGGCAAGCCACTCTCCACCTCCGCACTAGACCTAAGAGATGACATCAACTTAGCGCTAGCCGCGACCTACGTACAGACTGTCTCCATCCGGGGAAACACGGTCACTCTCACTACGATTGAATCGATCAAGGCCACCTCGCTTAACAGCAAGGTGGGGTCGTTCCTCCACCTGATACCAGGGACGGTTAGCGTTCTTTTGGACACCCCTGTATCACATGCCCTGGTTCACGGCATCCCCACCTCGAAGTCTCTAGTAGAAATAGCTACGGAGCTCACCACTTTCAACACTGGATTGTCCCTCACCGGTCAGCCCAGGTGGCCTACTACCGACGACGCTAGAGCTGGAAAATCAGCCTCCACAGTCGTGATCACCATTACTGGTGCCAGGGCCTCTGACTATGTCAGGAAACGCCTGGCTGCCTTCTTGTCCACCTATAGAACTGAGCGCCGATTGCGTTTCAACTCTCATACCCAATACGCCAACTGCCATGGCTACAGGCACCATAATAACAAGTGCACCAATCCAGCCATGTGCCGGTAGCATGCCTCCCCACACCCTACAGGTAATCACACCTGTCCTACCGCTACCTGTCGAATACGCGGCCGACCATGCAACCACACCGTGCTTAGGTGTGTGAACTGCAAGGGCCCACACGACGCCCATACTTCACGATGCCCCGACCGCCCTGTGAGTGCTCAGGATGAGAAGCCGGATGAAGGCGAGGAGGAGATGACCACTTGATGACTATGATTTGTGTTATGGTTATTGCGTAGACTTTGGTTCTACATTTTATTTTGTAGTTGAGACGGTGTTGAAGTTTCTTTTGTTATATTAATGGTTTTTCTAGACCATACCTTAGGGTGCATGCCAGAGTTTTCCTGTAGTTAAATATGAAATAAACTCACAGGATTTTACAAAAGAAAAAATTGCCAGAGACTGGACTCGAATGCCTGACTCTACAGGTGAAGATAGGTGGGCCTGCCCTATTTCACCAACTAGACCATGGCAAATGGTTCAAAAATACAACTATATGATCACGTATTATACACCAACCTTGCATAACCTCAAAAACACCAAAAACGCGTTTATGCAACAACAACCCAAACTATGTAACAACAAACAGAGTCGCTAAGACAATCACGTTACACGAAAGATAAGTGTTATTTACTTTTATCGTTTGTTTATTTTTGTGTGTTGTTTTATTTTTGCATTACTTGGTGTTGGGATTTGGCTCGTTTAGTGAGCTTTATATCTTCAGGAACCTCTCGGCAGAGGGTAAAGACCGCTTGTAGTGGGTTGCCCGGAAGTATAAAACATTTTGATCATTTATTATAGAAGGGTTGTCTGAGGAGACCTATCTGGTCAAAACAACGCGGGCGTTGTAACAAACACCCAACTATACAACACCCACAATGCCTTCTAAGCGAGGTAAACAACAAACTTACAGTCGCATTAAGCGAACCGATATTATAATCAACAAACGTCAATGCTATGACTGTCCTGAGGGACACGCACACATTTATCTCCTGGGCAAAGGCTATCGAATTCCTGTCTTGTTAGACTCTAAATCGAATATTTTCCTTATCAACGAACAACTCGTTAAGGACCTTCACATCCCTTACCACTCTTGGGCTGATGCAGTCCAAATTCAAGGTTTCACTGGAGAAGCAATCTCTTCTGGTGGATGACATTTTACGAAACCTCTCTACCTAGAAATAGTAACAAACAAGCACTTGTCGCTTGTTTCCTGCGAAATTGCTCCGGCAGGAAAGTATGGAATGATTAACCCTTTTGGGTGGTGGCATCAAGGAAACCCGATAAAAAATATTGCCAATCCAGATGCGTGGTGCTTTGATGATACTGACTGCCAACCCCATCTGCTCCCTGAGGATGAAGGAAGCTCGGTAGAATGGGATGAAGATGTGCTAAATGATCCCAACGCCGTGATTATAGACAGGATTGAAAGTATTGATGAAGAAAAGGTTACTATCATCGATCGCCTACCAGATCAGTACCACGATTAACTGGACCTATTCAGACCTTCTACGGCAGAAAAACTTGCTCCCCGCCGTACCTTTGATTATGCCATCGATCTCAAACCAGATACCCAGCTACCTTGGGGCCCAATATATCCGTTATCACAGAAACAGCTCGAAGCCCTTCGGAAATACCTTGACGATATGCTCAAAGAAGGAAAGATTTCCCCCAGCAAGTCCCCCGCGGGCGCACCAATCCTTTTTGTACCGAAACCTGACGGTCGCTTACGGTTGGTTGTTGACTACCGAGGCTTGAACAAGGTTACAGTACACAACAAATACCCCATCCCGTTAATGACGGAATTAAAAGATCAGGTCCGTGAGGCTCAGATTTGTACTAAGCTAGACCTGAAGGACGGTTTGCATTTAATAAGAATACGAAAAGGGGATAAATGGAAGACGGCTTTTCAAACCCGTTATGGCCATTACCAATATCGGGTTATGCCTTTTGGATTGGTTAACGCACCCGCTACCTTTCAAACAATGATGAACGAAATATTACGGGAGTTCCTAGATCCGGGAGTCGTAGTATACATTGATGATATCCTAATCTAGTCTCAGACACTAGAGGAACATATTATACTTGTTCGCAAAGTCTTACAATGACTTTGGGAATACCGAATGGCCATCTCCTTGGAGAACAGCGTGTTTCATATACAAAAGGTGAATTTTTGGGGTTATGTGGTTGTAACCGATGAGGTAACTATGAACGAAAAGAAGGTCGAATCAATTAAATCATGGAAAGCCCCTGCCTCGGTTAAAGACATTTGAATCTTTATTGGGTTTGGTAATTTCTACCGCCGTTTTATAAAAAACTTCTCGGCAATCTGCACACCAATTATGAACCTACTAAAAGGGGACCCTAAGAAATCTTTCTGGGGAAAGGAACAACAAGAAGCCTTTGAGGACCTGAAACGTCAATTCATCTCGGCTCCTATCCTATGTCACTTCTATCCAGATTTGAACACCGTGGTCCAAACAGATGCTAGTGACTATGCACTTGGTTGCATCTTATCACAATTCCAAGGCAAAAGGCTTCATCCTGTGGCTTTCCACTCTCGCAAACTCTCGCCAGCCAAACAAAATTACGACATTCACGATAAAGAGTTGTTAGCTATGGTCGTCGCCTTCATGGAATGGAGACATTACGGGGAAGGAACGGAAAAGCCGGTAACAGGTTATACTGATCATCAAAACGTCCAGTATTTCCTTACAACAAAAGTCTGGACGCATAGACAAATAAGGTGGGCTTAAAAATTATGTGGCTTTAACTTTAAAATAGTCTATTGTCCCGGAACCAAAGGAGGCAAGCCAGATGCTCTCAGTGTGCGGCTGGAGTACCGCTATGAGGTGGAAGCTACACATCGCGAACAACAAATTCTGCAATCCAAGCATTTCGGAAAATTCCAGATCGCTGTTGTATGGGGTTCAAATACGGAACAGCTCCAACAGGGATTGCCTCAAATGGAAAAGGAAACGAGAATTCCGGTACAAAGACTCTCCGAAGACACACGAATCCCGACAAAAAGGTCAAAGCTAGCGGCAGGACACAACCTCTATATTAGCGAAGACATCAACATCCTGGCAAATAACCGTGCCCTGGTTAAGATTGGCTTAGCCATCGCAGTACCAGAAGGAACCTACAGTCGTATAGCACCTAGAAGTGGTTTGGCAACTAAGGGAATCTCGGTAGACGCAGGGGTTATTGACACTCATTATAGAGGAGAAGTCAAGGTCCTACTCGTTAACTACAATAGTATGGATTATGAAGTAAGGAAAGATGACCGCATAGCTCAGCTGATTGTGGAACGGTTGGATGATCAAGATTGGATAGCGGTAGAAGAATTGGATGTGACGGAAAGGGCAGAGAAAGGGTTTGGAAGTAGCGGGCTAGGAGTAGAGTTGAAAGAGGTTCAACCAACGATATGCTTCCTTCAAGCAGATGGCAACCATCAGTTCTACGATCCTTTCGATATTAATCAACACCCTATACTACGCAAGGGACAAGTCCTCCTATCTAACGCCATTATCGCTAGTGTTCGTTACGGGGCCCCGTTTCTGACAAACGGTGTGCCAAGAGCAGGTGATTAACTGCAGATTAAAAAAGGAATCGTCCAAATCGGACCAAAACTGAGTGAGATAGGGTTCTTTGAAGTTGTCTAACTTCAAAGTGCTCTATCTCTGTCAGTTCTGGTCCGATTTGGATGATTCTTTCGGCCAGTTAATCAGAATAACCTGTCCCCGCTCCTCGGAAACGGGGCCCCGTAACGAAGCCTGATTATCGCTAAAGCCAGCTTAAGAAAATTCGTAGAGGATTTCCTATCATCTGTTAAAGAAGCGGCAATGGAGGATGAGAACTGGATGCGAAGAAAGGAAGAGTTGGAAACCATAACGAAGGAAGAAAATGAACTACCTAAGCAATGGTCGATATCCGAAGGCCTACTCTACTACAAGGATCGCCTATTCATCCCCAATAATGAAGATCTGCAAACCCTTATCGCTAAAAGTTGTCACGATTCCAAAATAGCAGGACATTTCGGACAAGAAAAAACCCTAGAAATTATCACATGAGATTTCAACTGGAAAAGGATACCTGATTGGGTAAATGACTATGTTCGATCCTGTACCCCATGCTAACAAGCAAAAGCCCCAAGACATGCTCGCTTTGGGTGACTTAGTCCCCTACAAGTGCCTTATACAGCTTGGTCCTCTACTTTGGTAGACTTCATCACGCAGCTACCAAACTCGGCAGGATATACTCAGATTATGGTTGTAGTAGACCGATTCCCAAAAATGGCCCACTTTATCAGATTACAAGAAAACGCGACCGGTAAAGTGGTGGCAGAAGCATTCCTTAAGGAAGTATGGAAACTTCACGGGTACCATCGGAAATCATTTTGGATATGGATGCGAAGTTTGCGGGAGAACTTTGGAAGTCATTGTGTAAAAGACTTGGGATTAAGAGGAAAATGTTGACAGCTTACCATCCCTAAACTGAGGACAAACAGAAAGAGTTAATCAAGTGTTAGGAGCGTATCTTCGAATATTTGTCAACTATGATCAAGAAGAGTGGTATCGCCTCTTTCCCCTAGCCGAATACGCCTATAACAACTCGTTTACAACCCGACATAACATGACCCCCTTCTTCGCAAATTACGGATATTATCCACAAACCAAATGGCTAAATGAACAAGAAGCACAAAATCCAGGAGCCAACCTTTATGCCCACTGGATACAAACGATACATCAAGAAGCGAGACAATCACTGGAAAGAACAAGGGAAGCTATGGGACGATATTACGATCGAAAGCTAAGCAACAACCAGACTTCAAAGTTGGTGACTTGGTTATGCTCAATGCAAAAAATATCTGAACAAAACGCCCCTCTAAGAAGTTAGCTCCAAAACTTTACGGTTCATTCAAAATCCTAGAACAAAGAGGAGAACTCGCCTACAAGTTAGAAATATCTGATCGATGGAAGATACACCCAGTATTGCATGTGTCACTTCTCAAACCCTAGCGAACTTCCACTCGACCTGCCCGAGAACAACCACCAATGACCCCAGAAGATATAGATGGAGATCTTGAGTGGGAGGTGGAAAAAATAGTAAAGAGTGAAATAATCTCTTTTGAACGAAGAGTTCGTGGAAGTACCAGATCTTTTGAAGAACTGCGTTACTTTGTAAAATAGAAAGGGTGTTCGGAAGATGAAAACACCTGGGAACCACCTGAGCATTTAGAAAATGCTAAGGAATTGGTTGAGGAATTTCATAGGGAGAATCCAGATATGGCAAAATTGGGCTAAGTAGTATTACTAGGGAAAAGATTTTCCTGCCATGGCCAAGTAAACGCGGAAAGTTTTTTACCCTACTTAGTAGAGTGCTAAAAGGAATTTATGTTTATCGCTATACATGTACTATAAGGAGTTTGAGGTCTAACCCCGTTGGTGGGAGCTGATATTACCCTAGCGGGAATAGCTTGCATAATTATGCGCGAGGTATATGCCAGCATAGGGCAGAGCATATATCAGAACCCAAGCTTCCTGAGTAGAGACTTCCCGCAGGCATCTGGGAGACTACACAGGAACCACAAAGAGTTCACGTTTCAAGATATGGCTAACTGGTTGGAACGATGATTAGAGAACCAGTTCTCTACTCTTACTAATGCATACGCATTATGCATTGATAGATGAATATCAGACTTGATCACTACATATTCATGATACTATTGGTATGTGGGCATTTAGACTGTATATTCCATTATAGTCTATCAGGACGAAGAGATCGAAGACTGCCTACTGGTGGACTGGGGACACCCTCAGAAGAAATAGCAGTCAGAAGATTCTCAGTCAAGCTGGGCAAGATTCAGGGTCAAACAGTGTTGGCACTTTGTTCTGAGAACTGAACTCTTAGAAAGATACTTTTTTACTAGAGAAGTCAAAGTAGCGTGAACATGAGTATAAATAGTAGGGCTCTCCCCGATAGTTGAGAACATCATGAAAGCAACGGAGAAGAGCCCTTAACAATATTATAAGGTATTACGATATTCTTCTATTACTTTATCAAAAAATTCTTCTTGAGCCTTCCTGACCAATATTCCGTTGTCGAGAATATCCTCGCCCTAGATAGCCCGGAATCCTACCGTGTTAGCTACCCCGTAACAGTATCCTTCGATGGATTACTCCAGATAAGCAAGCCAGTTCGATACTATCTGAAGAGATAGTATTCTCCTTCCCCTTAAGATACAAAGACGAAAGATCGCCTAAGTGAATAGGCGAGTGTCGTTGCCTGTTGCATATAACTCTACAATAGGATTGTTACATAGTGGCTGGTCTGATATTTTTGTAAGTCCCTCTACCCATTACAAATCACGACTAAACAAGCCGGATATGGCATGACTAATGCTCAATAGTCATAAGGTATGTTAATTTCAGGCTATGATGTTATTTGACTTAGAGTATTTTACATGACAGTGCACTTGCGAGTCATTATTCTATCATAATTGATTGATTGTTTTATGACTCATGATTGTGACATCAGATAATGTAATGACTTTTGCACATGACTCAGATTATGAGGCATGGGTTTCGTGCATATGACTTATTCGAGCAAATGACTTGTTTTATGAGTTTTGATTGGTTAAAATGTATGTTAAGCAGTTGACACCATCAGCAAAAAGCCATCCTGCATCAAATACGGTGGTGTTGCGTCCTGACTCTCGTAGTGTGGACTCTGCGTCCAGTGCGTCCTGCGCGTCCTCTGCGTCCTTTGCTTCCTTTGCGTCCTGTGCGTCCTTTGCGTCCTGTGCGTCCTGTGCGTCCTGTACTTAGGCGCCACATCTGGTTGCGTCTAGTCCATCTGGAGACCTTTTTCAGTACCGGCTTCCGTCCGGACACATGCAACTAAGCAACCCTGCCTCCCATTTATCCAAACTTCACCCTCAACACCATCGCATATCAGGATTTACCGGTACCCCTGAGTACTCCCCCAGCGTTCTCAAAGTCTGAGACCCAGCCCTAGAGTACTGAAGGAGTATATCTTGGCATAGAAAATATACTTAGTGCTGGCGCCAGGTGAGAAAGCCATCGTACCCTTAATTTTCAATTTACCCTAAAGATATCAGCAAAAAAAATCAGTTTGCGTTATTTGCATTTCAGCGCACCCTGCATCTTCTGGCTGCGTTCTGTGGGACAATTTTTTTGAAGTTATCTAATCACAAAACGCGTTTCATTTTAAGATTAATCTAACAATTACGTAGACAAACATGAATTTTCAGCCCTAACGGACAACATTTACATGTCCATTTTGGCTTCTGAAGTTTAAAACTAGATTCATGGGATGCACAGGATGCTGACCAGATGCAAACTCCACTACAGGGTGAGTTCAGATGCGTGTGGATGCAAAATCGAGTTTTTTTGCTGATGTAATCTTCTCAATTTGTTCAATTTCACAAGCATTAAAATGGATTTTCTGAACGGAGAAAGTGATAAGTATTCTCTGAATATTCAGCTTAGTGGGAGCCAATAGAAGATTGGCTAGGTCTGAGGGGCAATAGACTTCAAGGCGGTACTAGAACATGATGACTTTCTCTGGAAGTTCTATATTCATAAAATCTTCAAGGTTGATACATCAAAGCAGTGTTTAAGTTCTGTACTAGGCATCTTGTCTAGAAGATTGTTATTGAAATAATTCACTGTAACAGAGGTACTCTATAGGAAGATGGATCCTAAGATTCCGACTGCACTGAAGACACAAAGTAGAAGTAAAGATCAAAATGATACAAGATAATTGAAAGTAGAATCATGCAGTTAAATATCATATCATTAAGCCTGAAAGCTTGATTCAATAAGTTGTCGCGAGTATTGCTAGTTATCAGGATGAGATATCTCTCGCTGTAGTTAAGTAAAATAATGTAAAGCCAGAGAACACCTATCAACTATTCTGACCTTTCGTGAGTACCCTGCTCAGCTCAGGACTGTCCAACTTATCTGCCTAGAGTGGGTTCATACCCAGAGGCAGTCAGACTACTCAGATATTAACTATCTCCACATAGGAATTGCCTTTAGTGATATCTTTTCAACTACATCTGCATGAGCGAAAGTCTCTTCCGATCAGGAGCATCTCAGTGGCCTAACGACATGCCCACAATAGAGATAATATCCATCAGGACTCACTGGCCCAGTGGTAGTTTCATCTATCTAAGTGACAAACTCTATCGGCAAATCTACTTGACTATACTAAGCTTCTTAACCTGACTGCTCCCTACATACTGCCCTTACCAATTTTAAACCTTCTAAGTTGAGTATATACTAGCACAAGTGAAGTACAAATGAGTAGAGTGTCATTTATTATATCAACTATTACCAACAAGATACATTAACCTCAACAAGTAATATATTCAGGACAGCAATGCTCATTGTATAAAGGTTTGACAATATATGGATTGATCACTATGTCCTCAAGTGGTATCAGTTATAAAAAGAGATCAAAGGGAAAAAGCTATTTCTCTCCTTCCTATGATGCGGGAAATTAGGTTTTCTGCCGGCGATCCTTATGGACATGTCCGGCACAGAACAAAACTTTCACAGTCTCCAGCAATTAGTCTCAGGCTCTTCTGGTACCAGTCGCAGGTGGGGAATTATCACTCATAAATTTAATATCCCTGTAAACTATTGTCTCCAGTAACATCTTGCTGAGAGGTTATGAGAAGTATAAGTTACTAGTATGAAGGACCTAAATCATTGTATCTGAATTTAGTATTTGCAATCAGACCCGCACAGACAATCTCTTGTGAATCTATCAATTATGCTATCAGTAAATCACTTATTCATTTCCCATTCTATGCCATATAAACTTTGAATCCCTATGTTCAGGTTCTACATACAGGTGGCTTGTAAGTGCAATTCTTAACTAAACCATGGTGCGGTTGGATTTAATCTAATTTATCATCCTTGCATCACTAAATCGTTAAGGGTCAAGACAGACTTTTGATTTTGGCAAGTAAAAGTACTGTACTGCAACTTCATTTTTTGTTTGCCCTCTAGAACTCCATTTCCTTTCTATCAATAGGCTATATATATATATTAGGAAAAGGAAAGGAAAAAGAAACCCAGAACAAGCAGGAAAAGCATGGATGCAAGTGCTCCCAGTCATGTCTGCAGCTTCTTCTAATGGACCTCCAGTTGCTAGTGACAGGAGGTACCTTCCTTACTGGCAAAGAAGGCAGGAAACCGGAGTTGGATATAATCCTATAAGATCTACTAGACGATTAACTATACCTATTAGATTAATCAGATACAGGAGCAGAATGAGCACCTTTCCAACGAAAGCTCTGAAGAACCAGAAGTAGAGTTAATATTTCATTCTTTTTTATTCAAACTTAAGCTGAATCAACTGCTAGTGGATCCCGGCATTTCCATTATTGATTAATTACTTGAGCTTGTTGCCAAGTTCACTGATGGATTTGATTACATCAACTTTGAAGGTGCAGTGGTCCTGCCATAATCTTCTTGGTTAATTGTTACTATGTAATTTGAAACAAAATCTGTATCTTGACACAGCCATCAATTTTGTTATCAAATCCATTATTCAGTCTCAGAATACCATAGTTGCATAACTGAAGTTTCAATACTCAGTTTGAGGTAAGGTAACAATACTCTTGTTGATCTGAAGTGCAACAGGTAATTACCATCGTCTTCTACATATGCAAGTCTTGCTTTCTGCACCCAAGAGCCACGAGTACTAGTTCTTCAGATAGTATGAGACTGGCTTGTTTGTCGCGATGTGTACTGTCAGTTCAGATAGTAAGAAGGGTGAACCGTCATTCCTATAGAACTATTTCAATAGTTCTATGTCTTCAACCTGTACAGTAAGACTATCACAATAGTCTCTGGGTCTGATGTAGAGCTCTAGTAGAGGAGAAGTGTATATACAGAGAGGAAGCGAAATTGTATTGCAATCTTCTAATATAGAAAAGTACTTAAATGATTGTGTGAAGATTCTATCCCTTTGGCCGAAAGCCAAGCCTTATATAGGCATCTACTCATTATCCTAATCCTAGTGACTTATCACCTCATGTAATCCATCAGCTGACACTGCTGATATCAGCAAAAATAAAGCCTTGCATTTTGTGCATTCTGTGCGTCTGACGCACCTAACGCCCGAATGCAAATCGCGAATCAGTACACAACCACCCGACCACACTGCCCATCTGACGAAACCTGATGGAGCACCTAATCCTCAGGACGCACCAGACATACCACCTAATACTCAGGATTCCACGTAACGCCCGACCACATCTTCCTGAAATAAGTGAAGGGTCCCTCCTTTACTTTTTTCTGACCTGGGTTACAATAGATTTCATACAGTCACCATGTAAAATTTACTACTAGTAGTCTTCTATTGTTCTAATATACAGGCCAATTCATAGAGAAATCTGAATACTCAGTCATAAGAACCCTTCTGACCCCTTGCATAATTCCCCTGTCACCCTATCCCCCGGCCCCCCTTGGTACCCTTTAGCACGGTAACTTCATGAATAAAATTCTCAGGGGGCACGGGAAGGAACCTCTACCGTCATGTAGTAGCCGACATCGAGCCCAACAATCCCCCGCGATCAGATCCAGAATCAGCCCCGTTCGTGTGGAGGAATCTGCCAGTGAGTTTGGGGACCTGTAGAAAGACCATTCTCAGAAGGGGTGGCTGATTCATGAGTTTTGATGCAACAGAGACGTCCCTCATACCGCCGCGTAGCTGGTGTCGAGCCCAACAATCTTCCGACATCAGATTCAGGATCGGAGCAGTGGTTGTGGAGGAGTCTGCCATCGAGTGCTGGAATTGCGAGGGGAGCTATAATGACAACTGTCACAAGGGTCAGGGATTTCCTGAGTTTTGATGTCACAGGGACGTCCTTTATACCGTTGCGCAGCTGGCGTCGAGCCCAACAATCTCAGGCAATCAGATTCAGGATCGAAGCAGTGGCTGTGGAGGAGTCTGCCATCGAGTTCTGGGATCGCCAGAGTACCTCTAAAGACAACCCCCACACGAGTCAGCGATTTCATGAGCTTTGATGCGACAGAGACATCCTTTATACCGTGGCGTAGCTGGCGCCAAGCCCAACAATCTCCCTGAATCAGATCCAGGATCGGAGCGCTAGTTGTGGAGGAATCTGTCATCGAGTTCTGAGATCACTAGGACTTCATTTAGCCCTGTAACTTCATGAATAATAGCCCTCAGGGTATGAATCTTATACTGCTGGATAGCTGCCATTGAGCCCCGAAACCTCCAAGTCTGGGATTCAGGATCGATTGTGTGGCTGTGGAGGACTGTTACAGCAGTGGCCCTGGAGTGTGGATGTTCAGTGTTCTAATAAAAAGAGCCTGAGTATCGCGTCGCGTCCAGTTTGAGGTTGAGTGCCGAGGAACCACCAGGCACTAGAGAGTGTTATGGCTATCACTCGCTTTCAGACTGGAATGAGCTGGCATTTTTGCTCATTCAAAGGTGATGTTCTGAAAATAGAACTTTGAATGCCATTCTGACTCAACCCGGGGGTCCATCAGCAAAAAAACTCGATTTTGCATCCACACACATCTGAACGCACCCTGTAGTGGAGTTTGCATCTG
>Ga0307510_10006864_pt1 | contig 13584 bp, 16 predicted proteins | sample 12_EM_MG_FD_207224 | JGI IMG/M metagenome (GOLD analysis project Ga0307510, IMG submission 207224) | Populus trichocarpa ectomycorrhiza microbial communities from riparian zone in the Pacific Northwest, United States - 12_EM | ecosystem: Host-associated > Plants > Roots > Unclassified | place... | reverse complement strand
TATTCCACTCCTATTTTTTCTGTTTGTGATAAAAGCTGTGAGTGAGAGAAGCTGACCGAGAACAAAATAAAAACGGACAAGGTGTAGAGGTGAATGAATGGCTTTGTGTTACCCACAAGGTATCCACAGCTGTCGTTCGTCGACACACGTGTCGCTCGCTCTCATCGGTCGATGCGCCAACAACCAATAGATACCCCGCTGACCCCGCCCCTCCGTGACATGCGAATCAACAGTGTGGGAAGGGAAGGGCTAGGCAGAGAAGCGAAGGTAAAAGGCGAGGATGAGAGAAACTGGTGGGCGAGGTAGGAAAGCGAAAAGAAAGTAGAAAAAAACAAAACAAAACATGGCCTATGTCCTTTCGCACACACCCCTCTCTCGCTTCTCATGTGTGAATGATAGAGCCTCGGGGGGCGGCTTGCTCGGTCAAGGACCTTCGAACCGTACCGTTATGCTGTGTAATGCTGATGATGATGCTGCTGCTGCTGATGATGATGATGGTGATGCTAAAAAAATAAGAGACATAGGAAGCTGATCCGAGGACTGGGTATAAGACAGTAGAAAGAAACAAAACAGAAGGTGGGGCGGAATACATCAATGTGGCAGATGGAGAGCAAAAAAATGAAAAATAGGTCGCTCGCAAAAAGTGGAGCAAAAAAAAACAGAACCAAATCAGAGCAGCCTCCCACCGGTACACCAAACGTGATATTGGATGTATCCTCCTGAGAAGGGAATGGAAGACCCATGAGACAGAAACGCTGTACAATAAAGCAAAGGGCAAGGGGGGAATCGATTATAACTTGTGACACAAAAAGAAGAGAAGAGAAGTAGGAGAGAAAAGGAAAAAAGCACGAAAAAGTAACCTAAGGCGGAGGCGTAGAAATCCGGGATAATGTGCAATAAGATGGAAGTCTGCAAAGTTAGTTAAGCCCTCTATGGCTGTGTCATAACAGAACTATATGTTTTTCTTAACTCCTTGGAAGATGGATGAAATCCTCTTGCATCGTAATCTCGCCAATGCCTTCAGAACCCTGATTATCCCTACGGATGTAATCATATTCACTGAGTGTGTCCGAGTCGACGTCGTCACTATCGATTGCCTCTCCATCATCACTGCTAATGTCACTATCAGAGTCCATGTTGTCGTTGCCAGATCCTTGGGCTTTTGCAGCTGCTGCGGCTGCTTGGGCTGCTGCCACTCGCCTCCTTCCAGCCCTCTCAACATGCTGCAGCTTACAAGTCTTATCCGTGCATACCCCCTTCTCATCAAAGTCAGGGCACTCGCGTACGTGTCGTTCTGTACACTCTGCGCCCTTGTCGCAGTACCCCAATGTAGCGAAGGGACGGCAGATGGGAGCAGCTGGGTTAACCTTGACGTGCGCAAAAAGGCACTTGTCGTTGGAACAATTGCCACGGAGAAAGTGGACGCATGTAGGCATACAATGTGGGCTGGGTGTGTGAGATAGGTCGCAAGAATCCCCCTCCGGGCATGAATTGGCTTGGATAAATCGGGGGCATATGGCGACCTTGTTGGGATCATGAGTGTAGAGGCATGACATCCCGTTCTTACATTTACCTATGGTGGGTAATTGGGGGAGCTTCGTTAGTATAATATCTTTGACTTGATCCAATAAGAAAGCAGGGTAGAGTAAGAGGGGAGAAGCGGCTTGAGCTTTGCATATCATTGCGGTCCACTACTAGAGCAAGAATGAAATCGATTGGGGGGAATTGGTCGCTACCGGTATTTGCATAGTATTTGCAAGGCTTCTTGATATGGCGTGGTTTGCTAAACACGCTGTCGAAAATGATGGGGAAGCGCCCCTTGTCAGCCACACGGACGATAACGTTAGCAATAAAATAGGGCGAGAGCTCGACACTCACTGTGATGCTTTTACTAGTCCAACGCGCCAAAGATTTCCATTCTTGCTTCGGACAAAATTAACACCACCAACAACCGCTTTCTTGGGGGTAGATTTGGTATTTTGTGGGCCATCTGTTTGCAACCTCGAACCTGTTAAACACACTCCTCGCTTCCGATCCGACCCCAGCTCATTTTGTTCCTCACCAGAAATCTTGATCAGTTTGCTACCGCCAGCAGCTACTTTGTACCGCTCGCCTTGGATGAGAACTTCAAACGGAACCTGTGAGGCAGTATCGCGAGACCTATCCAAGTAACCCCTGAGCTTTTGCTTTTCTCTTTCCTCTTTCCTCATTAATTGGGTCTGGCGAGTTTTCTCAAGATCTCTAGCTCTGGCCTGGGCGTGCTGATCATAGACCGCAGTGTTGATCAACTGCATGTGTCTATCGCGCTTTGCCACCCACCCTTCTGCTGATTGTGTCGTGCTATCATTGCGCTGTGGTAAAATTTGTCCCGGTGGGTTGGGGGGCATGTTCTCTACATAGGAAGTTGAAGTAAACGTATTTGTAGTTGGAGTAGTGGCAGCACTCCCATCAACGGCTTTATTGTTATTGATCACCAAAGTTTTATGATGATGAGTGACAGGGGGACCAGGCCAAGAGGCCCGACCCCTAGACCTGCGAGGGGTAACTCCCCTAGGGTGGTAATGTTGGTGGTGATGCGGAGGAATCCATCCTCCTCTTCCTCTTGGGGGCTCTAGCTGGTTCGTTAGCATACGGAACTATCAGTGTTGATTAAACCTCCATCAAGGAATGTGGAAGTGTCGGCAACTACTGAGTGATAATAATAGAGCGGTCGCGTACGGTTAGTAGGGTATGGGGATGCCCGCTGTGGGAAATGCGATCCCCCATAGGCAGCAGGAGCAGCGGACTGCTCCGTCTGGTTCTTGTGTCGATTTATCTTGCCTGATATTTCAGCCCGTCAGCGCATATCCCAATCGACAAAGAGGCCAAGCGAGAGAAATCGGGGTAAAAGTCACTAACCAGCGACCTCGCTGATCTTCAAGAGGAGCGCCTGATTGTCGGACATCAGAGCGGTGAGAAAAAACTGTTGTGGAGAGTGTAGCGCAAACTGTTGATTGTAGGAAAAATAAGCAGAGCGGGTGAAGAGATGAAAGTAAGGGATAAGAAGTGGAGGAGGTGAAAAGGAGGAGAAGGGTGATCTGAGGATGACGGGGGTTGACAGGGAAGAAGTGGATGCTGGCGGTTGGTTGGCGTTTTGTACCCACGCCGATGGGAGATCGGGTCCTGGCATCTCTTGGCAATTTCAGTCATGTGACAGACTGAGACCTCCAAATTTCGAGTCATGGCTTGTGATTTTGCCACCACATTTCTGGGGATGAGAATGTGAGTTTACGGTTAAGTCAGTAGAAGCAAGTAGATATCACACTTTGAGGTTCGCCTCTCTCTACATACGATATCATAAGGACTTAATAGTAGTGAGGCAAACATCACTCTAAAAACAGCACCGCCCTGCTGGCCCAACTCAGCACCCCCAGAACATAACTCATAACGGCAACTATCTTGTGAGGCTGGCATCCAAACCAATTGTGGTACATAGTCCGGCCATAGAATAGCTGGGGAGTGGCCAGGGCTTTTGACTTGACATTTGGCGGACCTACGCCGGCTCCTTATAATTCAGCTCTGGCTGGCGGTGCGGTGCAAATGGGGGCTCGTGCACCTATTTCGATCTTCATGAAATGTACGGTCCCTAGGCGATTTCACGAACACTTTTGCCTAGGGACTTCATGTATGTCAATTTCCACAGCAGCCAGATTTACGAGTGGCCGTCGTCCTTCAGGAGCTGGTGTTAGACTATGGTGTCCAGTGCGCCTGTGGGCTTGATATTCACTATGCCTTGCTGGGAAATGCGGAGATGATTTCAAGTGCCAAAATTTTAAAGGAGGATAACATCATTCTCTCTCTATTCACTTTAATATGTTCGTAAAATATAGCTGTGTTATTGTCACTAGTGGGCTACTAATTACAAGGTGAATATGCTATGATGTAATAACTTCTAGTAATAGAGTTGTTTTGTCACCATTGAAGGTTGAGCTTCTAGCGCTCTCCTTAGTATCCCAAAGTTATTCTTCTAACGGCCTAGCGCCTATCTCTTGTGCCTTGTATCGGGCTATCTACGGCGTGCAATATTTTTTCACGTGAACAAATACAAGTGATTATTAAGGGCTCAAAAGGCTATTGATGGACAGGCTATATTGAGTTTCCTCATCCGAGGAAAAATCATATTTTATTTGGATATATCGAAACCATGGGCCTCCCTGACAGTTACCATAACCAAGAAAGGACGAATAAAAACCCCTTCAATCCCCACCTTTTTGTGCCTTCATCCAGTTCAAACCTTCCTTGGAATCGGAGTTCATTACCCAGGTCCCGGCCATGGGTCCGTCCAGATTGTATGTAGCGATCTCTTTCAGAACCTGCCTCAGGTAACTCTCGGGTTGAGAGAGCTTCTCACGGAACTCCTTCAAGGACCAGTGTTCCTTCATTTCGAAGAGCTCGTAGAGTCTAGAGATTAGGGCATCCCTGTCCATGCGATACGCCTTATCTTTAGGGCCGCGGCTGGAAATGGACTTCTATATCTTGTTAGATGAGGACAAGTAAGTTGAATGGGCGGACATGCGGGAGCAGCAGCAGCAGTAAACGAAAGTTCCTTCCCCTTTCCGTTGGTAAACTCTCCAACGGTACCCGGTCTGAGAAGGTTCATCTGAGCGTTGATTGATGTCATAACATTGTATCCTAGCTCTTTTTTGACAGCTTCAGGGCGGGCGTGAAGGATTGGGGCGCCCTCCATTCTGATAGGGGTTGCCAAAAGATCTTCTTGGAATTTGGCGACAAAAGAAGTTTTGTTAGCTGTTCGAGAGGTTAGCAAATGAGTCGTCATACAGAAATGTTTATTGTTACTTTTGAGAGGACGTCGGAAGCTGGTTTCCTTTGACTCTCCGGCGGTCCCGGGGTCGCGATACCTCTTGCGGGACCCCTTAATGAAGGCTACTGGAATGGGAGGTCCGGCTTGTTTATTTGGAGCATCCTTCTCCTTCTCTGCCCAGCAATAAACATTACGGGGTTCCCCGCGCGATTCTAGATGGTAATCCTGTGGCAAGTTTTGACTAGATTTCAAGGTAGGATTCAACCTAAGTTGTATTTCTTGCTTCTAATAACACAACTCGTGTTAGGGGCCCACTTTGGTTGATTTAGTTTAATTTGGTAAAGCAGCCAACTTACATCACCAGGGGCCTTTGGAACCTTGACCCTGAGAGCGCCGAGTACGATCTCTTCGTTATCGTCAAAATCCACCAGCTCTTTCCAGTGATTAGTCAAATATGGGGGGAGCTTGACTAGCCAGGCAGTAGACTGTTGTTTGCCGTCCTTTGGATTTTCCGGGAGCCTGAGTTCAAAGGGGTCAGACTCGTATTGAGTATCATCGTCTTCCCATTCTCTCTTCGTGGGCATTCCGTAGGGGGGGGATTGAGGTTGATGATTTGAGTTGCCTTGTGGAGCCAGGGGAGCTATGGGAAGATAAAATCGATCCATATCCTCAAGAGTATCATCGCCTTCCCATTCTCTCTTCGTGGGCATTCCGCAGGGGGGGGGTTGAGGTTGATGATTTGAGTTGCCTCGTGGAGCTAGGGGAGCTATAGGAAGAGAAAATTGATCCATATCCTCGAGAGATAGGTTTAACGTGGCTGAGGTTAATAAGAGATGAGAAATGAGTCTTGGGAAGTGATAAAGAATGCGGCGCCAGTTGTGGTGGTAGTGATGAGAGCCAAAGGGAAGGTATCGGTGTGGGAAGAGAGGGTGGGAGGGGAAGACTTGGGAAAGGGGGCAGTTGGCCTTTTGAGGCCATTTCCAAGTATCAAGCTAGGGCTTTTCGTGCTAATAGAATGGTTGAGCGATGGGGGGAAGAACCGGTTGAGTCCCAAACCCTACCCATGTGTGCGTTTGTAGGAGCATACCCTAAGAACTCGAATAATCGGACCATGTGCTGGGACGTTGGAGCTACCTCTCTTAGTATGGTCTGGTGTCTTCTTCCCTTCCACTCTGTCTCGGGGGGCAGATTTTGGTGTGTTTTTCGCTCCTTTTCCAGAGGAGGAAATTTCGGACTACATTTATTCGAGTTCTTACGATAGTATATATTCTCGACTCTGCTAACCGGAAGCCCGCAGGGCTACAGTTGCTTAACCCTTCAGCCTTGTTACGATCCTCCTTACTATGTGCTGTTATCACAATCGACTTCTTCACCATCACGAAGAATAGAGTACTATGTTCTGAGAGCGGAAAACTTGAGAGGGCAGATTGGGTCCGATTAGTCCACAAAGACCTATGGAGATTTCACCAAATTATCACCGGGGGATAGGTACCTATTACCCATTTAGGGAGGGTTCTCAGGCACCTATGCCTATTACCCGTGAGAGGCAGCCAAATTCAGTGGATAGTTCGTGCAGAAATGTCTCGACGTCTCACTAGAAGCAGAAGTTCGAGGTGCAATCATTGGCACCATGACTAATCGAGCTAAGAGTTTCCAACACTCCAATCATGTGGTGGCCTTAAGGCTAAGAATTTTTAGTGCAATTCACCGGTACCAACCGAACTCTTCTCGTATCATGCTGAATTCGGCACACAAAAACAATCTATTTTCTTATCGAGATCAAGATGAACTCACCCGGCGCAACAACGGAGGTGTTCCTCAGAACGGCTATATCACACTCTCACCCTCCTGGGCTAGAGGTGCCAAGGAAAGGTTTAACCGTTGCGACTGTGACATCTCATAGAGGGGCGGGGGCGCGATGCGTAGCCTTTGGCCTGTTCCTGGACCCCATATACTTTTAGTGTAAAAGGGGGATGTCTCGGTATGGGGGTTCGATAATAGGTGCGGTAGGAAGGGCCACAAATCTTGACTGTGACCTGTCTAGTCATCCTTCGAGGTGGGTCTGTCAAGATATTAGGGACTTTTGGGTTGCTTTGTCACTTACCCTCTGCGCCGCTGGGTCAACAAAGATGGTGACACAAAGCCGCGGAGCTAGACTATCACTCAATTTATTTGTGGGGGTAAAGTCAAAGAATATCATGCCTATTTTACTGTGACAGGTATTATGGGAGCAACAGCAGCTGTCCTGGTAGGGCTGTAGCGAGGCTCACACCGCTCAAGGGACTACCACCCTGTGTCATATTCTTGCTGTTCTTGTGCGTGCGGCACGAGACCAGGTCCGATTGAGAGAGGTATTGCGTGTGTCCTTTACTAAGTTAGTTGGGCAGCTTACTTATAAAATGCGGGGCCATACGAGACATGACATCCCGGTATCTGGGGAGATGGGCAACCGATATTAGAAATAGGATTGCGTACCGTATTTACTCGCTAGATCCACTATCGTTGATCTCAGCAACCAGAGACAAAACGCCCCAACAAAGAATAGTTCTTTCCGGAGGCGGTATAGCTTGGGAGAGCTGAACTTGGTAGCTATCGTTAACTGGTATTCGCAATTCTGCTAACCTGCTTTGCTAAGCCTATCGTGGCATGGTTTGGTGATTCAACTTGCGTATGACTCCCTCGCACGCCAGCCAAGGACCGATCCCCGATAGTGGATCTAGCGAGTAAATACGGTAGTAACTTTAACTCAAAAGCAAAATCGGGATTCCTGCTTCTCCTCTTGGCACCAAGTACTGCGACATTTTGGGCACCAAGCGCTACCAGTCGGGCACAGTGTCTCCTATGGCGCGAACCATAGCGTAGGTCACTTGGGCGTGTGCTACTGGTACTCGAGTATGTGCATGAGGTTTCTGGTGAGTGATATGTATTTCCCCCGGAAGTTAAGAGCGAGGGGTTGCCCCGCTCTTCCGGAAGACGTTCCTTGCTGGGACTCCTTTGGCTGGGAGGGAATTTCAGAGATTGAAAGAAGCCACAAGCCGAGAAGGGAGGAAAAAGGCGCTCAACCGAACGGAGGTCACCAAGATAGTCTGGCCACGATTTTCGGATCGATTGGCCTGCAGAGCTCTTCCGCACCGGGCCGGTACCGGCATGGGATCGGGTTGGGTTGGGCAAAATAGGATACCTCTACCGTTCCCCAATTGACAGAGATACGATAGCTGTTTTCGTGGCTTGAGTAGTGTACTAGTACTCGAGTACTAGTACTGTCTAATTTGAACTTGTGGCATGGGAACAGTACGCTGGTGGCGGTTTGATAAGAGTCTGGAGCATGGAATGGAGCGGGGGGGCGAAAGAATGGGAGAGAGGCAATTCTAGCCCCTAGATTAGTCGAGAGTGGTACTGTACTGGTACATATCTACTGGGTACTCGTACTGGTACTTTATCTATATTCAATGACGTTTCTGTATTCAATGACGTTGAATCTTTTTCTCCGAGGCGTGGAAGAGGCTCTCTTGGGCAAGATCTTGGCCGACTGTTTCGTTGGTAGCGGGGCTGCGGTGGTAGGTTAGTCTAATTCTAAGCTAACTACTCGAGTAGTGTTGGTCCCTCCCGTGGTTCCCAAGTTTAAACCACTCTCCCTTCTCACCATCTTCCACTCTCTGGTCTTGCGTCATTATCCCCATTTTCCAATATTATAAATAATTTCTTCCGCTCTTCCAATCACTCCCTTACTCCGAGATCCCGATCTTCCCTCCAGTTTTCCATACTATTCTTATTCTTTAACCACAGAGGTCGGAAATTACTATCTCCTGGCTTCTCCGTTAGACTGATTAGAGGTGTCGTTGCTGCTGCTGCTGCTGTTGCGGTGGCTGTTGTGGTGTGTGGGCCAGGATGTTCGTGACCCCTTGCACCGTTCCATCTTCTACGCTTCTTTTCTTTTTCCTTCCATAGAATACCAGCACTCGAGTACGGTCCCTGTATGACACTTTATGTGAGCTGACATTAGAGTTTGTTCCAGGGCTCGAAGAACAGATAACCCTCTCGCTCTATCTCAGCGATCCAACAATCTTCAATTCTCACGTTCTTCCTATTTTCAGCCTCTGCCTTCTCCATATCACACTCGTTCAATCTACCTTTACACAGACCCCAGGTCCCTCCCTACCGACACTGGTCGTCCCGTGAAGAAACACCAGTCCAATCCTCCTATCAGTGACGCCCGTCTCCTCACCTCGTCGGAGCCCGCCGGACCTACTACCCCACAGTATACCCAGAAGGCTATTTCCTCTTTGATAACGCCGTATCTGACATTGAAGCCTGTGAAGCGCACGTCGAAAAAATCGGCCCACCCTCACAGGCTTTCTTCTTCGGCTTCATCGATACGTAGCACCGCGAGTAGCGTCCTCTCCAGAAAGCGCAAGTACTATTATGAACATCCTAAGCTTTCCACACTACCCTCAGAGATCCTGGACGAGATATTCCAGAATCTGGACCAGGGTACTCTGCTTGCGCTCACAAAGGTTTCGAGACGTATGTTTGACGAAGCGGCGCACACACTATATGCCTCCCCGTCATTTGCTTCCACGTATCGCTTCGCCCAATTCGTTTCCGTGGTCTCGCAGAATCGGTTCCTAGCCAGGATGGTGCGTAAATTGGACCTATCGAACTTGGGGTCTTGTGTGGACCCGGACGTTCCCTTGGCGGGATGGAGGGAATGGAAATTTCGCTCCTCCCAGCTTTTCGCGGTCCGCCGGGATGATCGGGGCAGAAAGAAATCCGGTCAACGTAAATGTAAGCCGGCTTTGTTGACAGCCAATACTCATCCGCTTCCCTCGCCCCTCCTCAAGCAGTATTCCACCTCTAGAGATGTTCCTGTTGGCGGCATTATTCACGTCCTTAGAGCGTGCTCCTACCTCCACGAGCTAAACCTATCCAACGTCCAGCTTGCCCCGGACTACAGTGTGCGCTGGGCAAAGACCTCAATCTATAAGCCGGTAGCTTTCACCGGACTTTTATTCGTTTCCGACGTGCCGAAGAGTTTTACATGGAAGGAGGACGACACGAAGCCTTTGCATGCTTCCGTCGACCTTGTCGAAGCAATTCTGAGCCTCAAGTGTTTGGAAAGACTCAAAATCAAGGGAGGTCTTTGGGTCTCAAGAGACGCTGCCAGACGCATAGTCGAAAAATCTGAGAAACTCGCCAAAGTTGACTTTCGTGAGTGTGGCATGTACAAGGACAACTGTTGGGCTGTTGAAGGTCAAAGGGATAAGATCAAGGAGCTCATAGAGGAGGAATTGCAAGCAGAGCTCAGGAAGAGGCAGAGTGCTGCAAGTCCGTGATCATAACTTACGACTTTTGAGGTTCAGCTGTATTTCTTGCGGTTTAAAGCTTTGTTTTCCGTTCTTTCCGTTCCTTCTTTCCGCTAGATCTCCTTTGGTGTCTGGGTTAGGCGTAGGGGTTCTTTGCATCGGATTTTTGTTTTCCAATCCCATTTCCAAAACCTCCAACACGCGCTGGGTGTAGGATGAATTTTCTTCAAACACGGTGGCCCCGGGTGAGCTTTTGAGAAAATACCTGGTGAAATTAAAAATCGAGTGACAAAATGTGCAAACAAAGAGGCTCAACATGCACGCACAGACAACAAACTCGAGCCCCACCCTGAGATAACTTAGATAAGCCACAGCCACGGCATCCCCCACCATCTCTTAGCTCATCAACAGCGATAGTACCTTAAGCTTCATCAAGCTCCCTCGGCTCAACTCAATCTCCCCTCTATCATCTCCACAACCTGCAGCAACGGTCACCGGAAACTCACTCACAACTCGTCACAAAGTCCCCCGGGAGAAAGAACAAGCCAACAATAATGGCATCCCCCGAGGTTCTCTCCCAGCTGACCGCTATCGAAACCTCTTCGGCCTCACAGGGCGACAAATCCCACTCCTTCATCGCCCTCCTTCAACCAATCCTCATAAATTCCCCAACAGCCAGCCGGGAAGCCAACCTAAGGGCCTTCGTGGATACGATCCTCAGCGACAACGTAGGGATAGTCACCAGCCGCCCAGTCCTAAGCGAATACCTCCAAACCCTACCGTCCCTCACCCCGGAGCTGCAGAAATCCCTCTACACCTACACATTGGACAAGATCTCGCCAAAGATCGTGTCCTTCGAGCAAGCGGATTGCACCATCCGCCTGGCCCTCGCAACCCTGCACGAAGCCTCGGACGACAATGCCCAGGCAGCGCGAGTTCTGGAGGGGATCCAGCTCAATCCGCACCAACGGCAGATCACCGACGAGTTCAGACTGGAAGTGTATATCCGGATAATGCGTAACTTGCTGGAGGACGATGAGAGCATATCCGCCGACAGCTGGCTCAACCGTGCCACCCTCATCATACACAAGAGCACGGACGCCAGTCTCAACTTGAACTTTGCAATGTGTCAGGCTCGCATACTCGATGCAAAGCGGCAGTTCTTGAATGCGTGCTCAAAGTACCACTTCCTCTCCTTCTCGAATCTTGTCGCGGAGGCGGATAAGTTGCAGTGCCTGAGTGCTGCCATGACTTGTGCGATTTTGGCACCGGCGGGGCCCTTGCGCAGTAGGAGTTTGGCAACACTGTATAAGGATGAGCGCGCCCCGCAGTTGCACAGCGACTACGCACTCCTGGAGAAGATGTACCTCGATCGCTTACTCTCCCCTAAGGAGGTAGAGGAGTTCGCGGCGCGCCTGCGCCCTCATCAGAAAGCTTTGCAGAGCGACGGAACCACAGTACTTTCCAAGGCTGTTATCGAACATAATTTGCTTGCTGCGTCGAGGCTTTATAATAACATTAGCGTGGAGGAACTCGGCGTGCTTCTTGGCCTATCCGGCGAGAAGGCGGAGGAGTATGCTGCCAGAATGATCGAGCAGAAGCGTATGAACGGCCAGATTGATCAGATCGATGGGCTCATTTACTTTGAGAGTGGAGGTAGTGGCGGGGCCGGAGGGGTGGTCGTCGGCAGGCAGATTAGGAAGTGGGATGAGAACGTTGCTGCTTTGGCCTTAGAGGTAGAGAATATTACCAGCATGTTGCAGAATGAGTATCCGGTTCGGTCCTCTGTTTTCCCTGCTCTAACTGTAAACAATGGCTGACTTGGTTAACAGGAATTTGTCGCATCGCACTTGGTAACTTAGATATTCGCCATGCAGTTTACACCTCCCTCACACTGTTGCGGTCGCCATACTTTCTATTCCGGAGTTTGGGGCTTACTTTAAATATACTTCACTCGGTATCACTCGTGTCGCGCGTGTTTTTGCCCTACGATGGGCTAGAGGGGTTGTCAATAAACTATTATCATGCCATAAAAGCCCATAGCTTCATGTACCGCTTAGACTATTATAACAATCAAAGTGGAACAAATGAAAACTGTGATTACGGTCTTTTTGACAGCGAGAGAAAAAGAGAAAAAAAATGGGTTGAAAGAAGAAAAAGGTTAATCAACGAGAGACAAACAAAAATTACTTTGTAATCCCATCTTACAGTGACAAAAAGCTCCAAGCCGTTTATAAAAGTATTTGAATTAACAGGAACAGGATCCGTCCGCTTGCGTGCTATCATTCCGATCGATATCGACATTAATCACTATAGCCGCATCTATTAGCCCGCACCCTTGACCGAATCTCCCGGCGATAGGGAAACATACTCTCAGAATTAGGCTCGTTCAATGTTCCTTCCATTCCCGGCAATGCCTGGGCGATCCTCTTAAACAGCGTCTTGACGTTATGTCCAGCTTTGGCGCTTGTCTCGATGAACATAACCTTAAATTCCTTAGCCTTCTTCTCGCCCTCCTCGGTTGTAATCTGCCGCTTATCGTTGAGATCCGTCTTGTTTCCCACGAGCACTATTATTACATCGTTTCCACGTTCGCCACGGACATCGTCAACCCATTTGGTGGTGTTTTGGAAGGAGGTGCGGTCTACCCCTTTATATCAGTCCCAAGAGCAGCAGCACAGCACAGGCAGGGAGAATAATACTGGTGATATCGTAGACTACCACCGCGACGCTGGAGTCGCGAATGTAAGAGGGTATCAAAGAGCGGAAGCGTTCTTGACCAGCCGTATCCCAGAGTTGGAGGCGGACGGTTCGGTCTTCAAGGTACATTGTCTAGTGCACACACAAGGGGCTCCGCGTTAGCTCATCCGTACGAACCGGCCGGTGGGTGAGTGGGATGGTGCGGCGAATATGGATGGATGGGGAGGTTTGCCTTTGACAGAAAATCGATTCCAATGGTGGCCTGGTACATGTTATCGAAAGAGTCGTACATGAACCTGGTTATCAGTGAGGTTTTGCCGACTGTGCATGTCACCCCCACATGATCGGATTAGCCTCCTCCCCTCTTTTTTTTGTTTTTTGCTCTTGTCTTCGCCCTTTCGTTTTTTTTTTTTCCTTCCTGTCGTGGGTGCGGGGGTAGGATTACCGCTCTGCTCTCCAAGAAAAACTAATCTGTTGGTGAGGATCCCGAGGATTAGCGAACGAACGAACGGGCGAAACCGCTGATGGGGGGAATGGCTAACTTGAACTTCTTTAAAGGATTCGAGTACGAACCCGCTGAAGCTGCCATTGTTAGGGTGGGGTGTGTGTGTGTGTGTGTGTGTGTGTGTGTGTGTGAAGGGGGTGGGATGTTAGGTTCGTGTGGGTGAGGTTGAAGAACGGGAATGTTGGGGGGGGGGGGTAAAGTCGCGGGCTTGGAAAAGGGAGAGAGAGAGCAGGAGGTTGTTGAGAAGGTCAAGGTTGAAAGGTGTTGCTGGTTTA
>Ga0307510_10006863_pt1 | contig 13584 bp, 5 predicted proteins | sample 12_EM_MG_FD_207224 | JGI IMG/M metagenome (GOLD analysis project Ga0307510, IMG submission 207224) | Populus trichocarpa ectomycorrhiza microbial communities from riparian zone in the Pacific Northwest, United States - 12_EM | ecosystem: Host-associated > Plants > Roots > Unclassified | place... | reverse complement strand
CCGGCACGGGAGTAAATCAGAGGCGCTTTAGTATAAAGCATATCATATATCAATCCAAGCTCAGCCTCTACCACCTTGAAGGCACCGTCTGCTTTATTTTTTGAAATCAGCTCCCGGCTACTCATTAGTGAAGGAATGTCAGGGACAAGATCCTGCATCATGAACTTGGATATATAAGAAAAAACATTAGCTTGAAGAAGATAATCTTGCTGTTGGTCTTGTGGAGGAGTTTCTGATATTCCCGTACAACGATAAGAATCCCAAAAATCTCTGAGAGAAGACTTTCTCAAACTCTTGGAGCATGAAGACCAGAGCACCCAAGTCCTCTCTGCGTACTTTGCAATGCCAACAACGAACATTGGGATCGCTATGAATGAGAGGATACCGCTACCCCAGGACCTTGAGAACACATAAAAAGCCACTCCGACTTGGACTACAAGACCAAGCAAATGCCTTAACCACAACTCGTTATCTTCAATCGAGTATGCAGTGATTGTGTCTGGGCCACCAAGGTGCAGGAGTAGAAAAGGTGCCCAAAATGCCTGGATGGAATTGTTTGCTTTCTCTGAACCGTCACCTGATGAATCTCCTTGGCTCCTGGCTAGATTACCCAGTGCAACAGTTGCCACCATGTCTGCTGATAGGTATGCAGACCAAACGAGAATCCTGATCCAGCTTCTGCCACTGGTCTTTCGCCAAGACCCAAATATGATGAGGATGGTTTGTAGTAAGAGACTAAGCAAAACCATTCCTCGAATCTCCCAATTGTTCCATAAATTTAAGACTTCTTCAGGCAATTTTTTAAGCATTGTCATCTTTTCCCCAACTGTGGAAACTAGTTCTCTCGCTGAACACTTGAAAAAACAGTTTGGTAAGATGAAAAGGTAAACGTGGATATCTTTGAAAAAATCTCTTAAAATGAACAGCGAAAATTAAAGGCTCTTATGAGAAAAGAAGAGGTGCAGATGGAGGAAGACAATGAACAATTCTGAAGCCTTCGGCATTTCTGAAAAAAGCACAGCCACCACAATGCTGAAGCTTCGATACTACGACTAGCGTTAAAACCCACCAAAAATAGTAGCAATAAGAGGTGCAGATAGAGGAAGACAGTGAACAACCACTGCCGTTACCCACATCAAATTATCGTCATGAAGTCTTCCTCCCTCAGTAATCGATTAAATGCAATATGATTTCATTAAATATGGGTTTTTTCTTTTTTTTAATTTATGAGAGGTTCTTGAGATGGGTTTACGTTGGATAAGTGGATTTGAAGGAATCTGGAGAGGGAGAGGGTACTTTACTAAAATTTTCTTTTAACTATGAATTATTTTTCAAAGGAACTTTTCCAACAATAAACATAAAAAGTTTGGATACTATAGCCGTAGAGTCCAAACGGTAAGAAGACATTGACCATATAAATAGTTGGCTTTGCACTGTTCCATTCTACACTTTACATGGGAAAAGGATAGCGAGAAAGGAAATTGGCATCATACCTCAGTGGAACTTGACAGGACATGTCTGTATTATCTCTCAGATATCTATCAATGGCCTCACGATGTTCTTCCTCTATTTTTGTTGAAAATTGCAGCCCACACGCAAAGCCTTTAAGCGCTGAGACAATACCTGGTCTTTTCCTCCTTTTTTTTTTTTCTAAATGTTTTTTTTAAATTAATGTCTTTTCTTAATATATGTTTTTTCAGAATGATTTTTAAATTTATATTTAAATTAAAAAATCTTCTCTTTTTTTTCTTCATTTAAATAGCAATTATTTTTTTATTATTTTGTATGCATTTAATTTTTAAAGAGATTATTTTAATTCATATATAATTGTTTTTATGTTTTAAATAACAAATATTTATTTTTGGATAATATTTCTAATATATATATAACCTTGCATAATTTTTTTAATTCAATCAATTTTATGTTTGTCTATTTATATTAATTTTTGAATAAATAAATATTATGGACAATGAAAGGCACTGCCTGCTCGGATTAGCAGATGATCTCGTGCCAATATTGCATAATTAATCGAACTACTTTAGTTCCCAGCTCTCTTAAACTTCTGCTTGGTCCAACATGTCTTAATTTCATCACAAGAAGCCGCTTTGGGAGTCGCTTATTCCAGCATCGACTCTATACTCACCCCCGGCATAAGAACAAGCAAGTCTTGCGATTTGAACGGCATGCAAAATCGCTTTCACAAACCATAGTTACATGTACAAGTAAGAATTTGGTACCTGTTATGGGTACAAAGCAACGAAGAGATGCTAAATAGTAATAAAGATAATCAAGAGACTTTAAATTTGTTATCTAGGCTTTGGTATCAAAGATTCTAATACCATATCAAAAAATCATTTTAATTTTATAGTTTAATTTTTAAAATATAATTTATATTGTTCTTTAATAATAAAAAATTACTCTAGAGTATCTTTTTTGTTTTTCCTTTTATGAAGGTTAATCTGTACTTGATCATCATTTTGTGCCGAAAAACCTCCTATAAATGCTCTACGCACCTGTTGATGTTGTGTTAAAGCAGTTAAAAGAGATCTCAGTTGCACAATCTCAGCTAAAAGAGATTTATGTTATTCTCTTGCTCTTTTGTTTGTTGTATTAAAAATTATACTTTGCATTCTTAAAATTCATTCTATCAAGAATTTTATCAGTTAATTGACATATATGCAAACTATTAATCATTTCTTTTGTTTAGTCATTGCAAATCATTTCATTTTCACCACAATATACAGACTAATTTTGTTATATCTGATTAATTTTTGTTGGAAGAAGCACGAAAATTAGAGTGTAACAGTTTTATAAATAAAAAATGCATGCATGGTGTAAAGTTTTAAAAAACACACAATTAAAAATGTATCGAGAAATATAAAAAAAATGCGGTGGATTTATAAATTTAATCATCAGATTACAAAATAAATTAGTGAAAATAAAAGGATTAGAAACACTCATTAATAACACTACAATGTTCAATCAATATGACTTTGAGCGTGGTAATTCTTCTACGATGAAAATAAAAGGAACAAGTCTCAAATTAGACTCCTAATTATATGGTGGGTTTCAATTGAACGCTCTAAGAAATTAATTTTCAATTTGATCCCTAGTTTTAAGAAGTTTTAAATTTTATCCTTTCATCTCCAAAATTAGGACAATATTTTAATGAAAAACATCATGTTTCCTTCACATTAACAATATCGTTTTCATTGCATAGAATGTGCGTTCTTGATGAAATCTATTAGAAAATGTGGATGGAAGAACTCAATGTGAAGTTTTGAACCTTTAGAGATCCAATTTCTTAAAGATAAATTTAATTAAGATATGGCTCATAATTTTGATATTTTTTTAGCCTTGTCCCTTGATTTGGCTTCCAAAATTCCAAAATAATAATAATAATAACAACAACAAGAATAATAATAATTAATAATGATGTGGATAATTGTAATAAACAGTGTTTAAAAGAGAGTTTTGCTAGCATTGTTCATGTCTTCGTAACATCCTAATTTTAATTAAGATATGGTAGTTGGCTAGGATACGAAGAAAATAAGAGCAAGTTGTAAGAATGAAGAAACTTTAAATTAGTTGCCTTTTGATTTCCTAAAGGCCAGAGATTGCCTTCTTTTTTGGGAAACTTTAGGGTGCACTGGCTTGGGTACCAAGCAAAGAAGAGATACTAAATAGTAAAAAAAAATGCAGTTTACAAGATTAAATTGGCTATCCTTTCTCTTGATGGCAGAGTTTTCTTTCTTTTTCTGGACACTTGAAAGAAAGAACACTGAATATCATTGAGGCAAGTAGTATCTTCTAGCTGAATTTCTTGTAGTAAGATGCTTGAACATTGAACTCCCTTGAAAATCATGTAAAATTATTGTTGATTTAATAACTTAAAATATTTAGTTAAGATGGTTCTTCTATATTCTTAACAATAATATCGAATTTGTTTTTAATAATTCAGTAAGCACACTATCAAAGCTTCTCTTGAAAGACTAAAAGAATTCACATTCAAGCTGTGATCTAATATTACAGTCATTTCCTAACTTCTGATCAATTCTATGATAAATGCATACAACTTTTGGTAAAATTAATTTATTAAACCATAACGTTTCTTTCTCTTTCTCTCTCTATTTTTTTTTTGACATGATTTCTTTGGATAATTTAGTTTGATATCTTCAAAGGAATTTTGTGAGGTTTGGTTTTCTTTGGAGGATTTAAAAAAAAACAGATATTTCTTGGACGTTAAGGGATTTCAGGTTTGAGTGTGAGATATTTTATTAGGAGGTTACTTTCCTTGAGAGGATTTATTGAATATTACATAATTATTATTTTGGGTTAAATGGTATCAAGAATTGGAATCTAGTTTAAAAGAATTCGCCAATCGGTATCAACACACTCATTGGTCTGGTGGCTGACGAGTCCCCTCTCGTTCTATCGATAAAACCATAAAGGATGTGATCTTTTGTTTCAATTGCTGAACATGACAGTTCAAAAGACAAATGATGCTCATAAGAATTGTCGCGGGGGGCACGATGTCATCTGGCAATGTCGGAGGCTCTTGTCGTGCCTCCTGATGAGGGGTGTTATGTGTTGGAAAATTATGATTAGTTTTTAGGAGTCGCCACCTAGTATTATGGTTACTAGGAACCTATGGTTTGCGAAAGTCTGAGTAAGGGACTGGTTGTGCAAGGAGAAGATGCATCACCCCCAGTGCACCCTACCTAAGGTAAGCTGCATTATTGTTTGATTGTTTTTAGGTTGAATTTCTATTTATTGGTCTTATCTAAGGCTCAATGCAGATCTCTCTTCATGAGAGAATCTCTACCTTATCGGGTTAAATCCTAACTATTCTAAAGTCTGAATACTAACATCGTATTTATTTACATATTGTATCTTTAATACCTGAGGGTGTATTTTATCGTATAATTTTACACCCCACAAATATTAAAGTCTACATCTAGATCCTAAAAAAAGATTGGAAAAAGATTTTTGATATGTTGGCCAAATCGTAATGTATAATCATAAACTGATTACGATATTTATTTTTTTTAACATGAAAAAAATGCAATTTTATTCTTATTTTTTAATGAAAAATATGCTTAAAATTTTTTTTAGGATTGGGCTGTATGCATGAAAATAATTTTTTTTAAAAAAAGTAGAAATTGATTTAAAAGATTGTTTTTGAAATTTTTTTAATTTTAATTTTTTTTTGAAATATTTTGAATAAAACCGAGTATTTTAATACCGGATTTGTATTTTACAGTGTAAATATACAAACTGATATTATGCAAAATTAGTAGAAAAATATTTAAGAAAATCACAAATTTTTTTAAAAGGATTTTTGAATTTTTTCAGAATTTTTTTTAAAAAATATATAATATAATATTATATATATATATATATTAAACAAATATTATTAAAACATGTGGGCTGGGTCAGCCCAGCTGATTAGGCCGAGCTCAACCCCAGAAGAGATGGGCCAATATTGACCCAAAATGGTTGGGCCGATATCGGCCCAAAATTTTAGTTTTTTGTTTTTTTTAGCCGGGCCAGACCAGCTGATTGGGTTGGGCCAGAATTGGCCTGACCCAAGTTTCATGTTAATTATAGCAGCAACGTGAACACTTACTGTTCACGTGCTGCATGCAACCAAACGGTTGCAGGAGCTGCTGACGAGCGGAGGAGAAGGCTACCGGTGTCTATGGTCACGGACGTGATCAGGAGGTTGAGCTGATGTTCCGGGCGGCGTCTTTTCGAGGAACGGTGGAGGAATTGGTCGCACTAAGTAGTTTCTCACGGTGTACTACTTCTGCCATTTTGTTGTAGTAGGATTTTAAATGTGTTATGGGGCATTGTGTTCCAGTGTATTTGATGAATTCAGGAACACGAAACTTTTTTGGGACAACCACATTTGGGACCAGACACATTTCTGATGCTCGTACTGGATCATACAAGTCTACCCTTTCAATAGCTCTAATCCGGGCTTCCAACGCAGCCATCTTATCTTGATCAATGTTATTAGATGACTTAGTTTTATGGGGCTCGTTAGGAAATGGATCTATGACTGCAGGGGCTAGTGCTGATGGCATTGAGTGCACAAATGCTGGATCGTGTGGAGGTTCTTGACCATGTTCACTCATTGTTTCTTCGGGTTGAGCTGTTGTTGAAGGCTGAGCAAAAATAGTTGGTTGATTGGAAGGACCTTCACTAGAGGCGTTTCTAAGTGTTTGCTCGAGTAAGCTAGTGAGGCGAGCCACGCTTGCTTTCAGAGACTCTAACTCTTCTTGAAAATGGGCATCATGGTGAGCACGCTTTTCATCTTCCATGTTTCTCGCTCAGAGTCGGGTGTTATAGGCTTTTTGGGGACCTATATTTGAACCTGATGTAAGTATGTATGTTATTTACAATGGATGGATGTAGGCATGTGGATGCAAATGCATATATATTGGGTATGAATGGCAAAAACTCATGCAAAATGAATATGAGGGAGATCATGCTTTAAAGGAAGGTTCTAGGTCATTACATGATAGGTAGGCTTTCTACCTAGTCTTAAAAGGGTCTATGAACTACCTAGTGACCACCTCACGTGAAGGCAGTATAGGGGTTTACAAGGAATGGTTGGGGCACACTGTGACCACCATTATCGAGTAAACACTCAGCTCATAGTTTGATGCTTCAAGAATCTGAACCCCGACTGAAAGTCATGAGGCAGACCACTACTCCCCACTTAACCTAGAATCGGGTTTATTTGCAAAATTAAAATGCTAAAGAAGTAAAAATGCAAGCTAAAATTAAAGAACAACAAAAAAAAACAAGCAAACAAACAAAGCTTAGTCCAACCAAACAAGGTGGTCCCCAGTGGAGTCGCCATCTGTCGCGGGGGGCGCAACGACGGAGGCTCTTGTCATGCCTCCTGATAAGGGGTGTTGTGTGTTGGAAAATTATGATTAGTTTTTAGGAGTCTCCACCTAGTATTATGGTTACTAGGAACCTATGGTCTGTGAGAGTCTGAGTAAGGGACTGGTTGTGCAAGGAAAAAATGCATCAACCCCAGTGCACCCTACCTAAGGTAAGCTGCATTGTTATTTGATTGTTTTTAGGTTGAATTTCTATTTATTGGTCTTATTTAAGGCTCAAAGCAGATCTCTCTTCATGAGAAAGTCTCTAACTTATCGGGTTAAATCCTAACAGTTCTAAAGTCTGAATACTAACATCGTATTTATTTACATATTGTATCTCTAATACCTAAGGGTGTACTTTATCATATAATTTTACACCCCACAAATATTAAAGTCTACATCTAGATCCTAATGAAAGATTGGAAAAAGATTTTTGATATGTTGGCCAAATCCTAATGGATAATCATAAATTGGTTACGATATCCATTTTTTTTAACATGAAAAAGATTCAATTTTATTTTTATTTTTTTAATAAAAAATATGCTTAAAATTTTTTTAGGATTTGGTCGTATGCATGAAAATAATTTTTTTAAAATAGAAATTGATTTAAAAGATTTTTTTTGAAATTTTTTTAATTTTTTTGAAATATTTTGAAGAAAACCAGGTATTTTAATACCGGATTTGTATTTTACAGTGTAAATATACAAACTAATATTATGCAAAATCAGTAGAAAAATATTTAAGAAAATCATAAATTTTTTTTAAAGGATTTTTGAATTTTTTCAAAAAATTTTTATAAAAGAAATATATAATATAATATTATATATATTAAATAAATATTATTTAAACATGTGGGCTAGGTCGTCCCAGCTGACTGGGCCGAGCTCAGCCTCAGAAGAGATGGGCCAATATCGGCCCAAAATGGTTGGGCTGATATCGACCCAGAATTTTAGTTTTTTTTTGGTCGGGCCAAACCAATTGTTCTGGCCCTGCCCAAGTTTCATGTTAATTATATGCAGCAACGTGAACACTTACTGTTCACGTGCTGCATGCAACCAAATGGTTGCAAGAGCTGCTGACGAGCAGAGGAGGAGGCTACCGGTGTCTGTGGTCACGAACGTGATCAAGAGGTTGAGCTGATGTTCCAGGCGGCATGGTTTATGGCTGACTTTGGACCCAATTTTCTCCTCGCTCAGGTCATCAACGAAGCCTCTATTTATAGGCGGTGGAAGAGGGTAATCTCGTCTACACCGGGGTAAAATTTCAGCCATTGATTCAGTTGGGAAGGATTCTAACCGTTGGCTCAAAGTAGACATCCTGAGTTGTCAATTCTACAGAAAAAGCTGCCTGAGTGGGTATGTTTAAGCCAGCTCCGGCGCCGCATGGTCGTCATTCAGACTTAAATATTCAGATGGGGATGTATAGTGATTGTAGAGGATCATTTTCGTGTAATTTTGGTTAAATTTGGTGGGCGTTTAGTGCATTAAATGCACCTGCAAAGTAGACTACCGAACCAGCTTTAACCAGGTAAAAGAAGAAGACAATGAACAGTGACCACACGACACGTCATCTGGTCCTTTCTTCTTTCTTTTTTTTTGTAAAACGGCGCGTTTTGGACTGGAATAAGGATTTTTACTAAATTTCAATTGAGTCCTCTTTGTTTTAATTGCTTTCAATTGAACCCCTAATTGACCGTGAACTTTTGATTTAATGCAATGAAGCCCCTTCTGAACTTTAATTGAAACCCTGAAGTTACGTGTCTTTTACAATATCGTCATTGGTCTTGGAATTTGTCAATTTAACTCTTAATTGACCATTAAACTTTCAATTTCTTCAATTTAACCCCTGATTTTTCTCAATTAAGCCCCTAAAGTGTGGCGTCTCTTGCGGATTGGTCCCTGGATGCGAATTTTGTCGATTTAACCCCTAATTGACCCCAAAACTTGAATTTTCTTGCAATTTTGTCCTAATTCCAATCAATTAACTTGGTAAAAATTAAATTTGGTCTCTAAAAATTTCAATGTTCTCAATTAAGCCCAAATTAAGCTCCCAAACTTAATTAAGCCCCAAATAAAATTAATTTGACCCATTTAAAGTATAATTAAGTCCTTAAACTTAATTAAATCCTTCAATTGGACCCAAATTAATTCTTAAACATAATTAAAATTTAATTTGGCCCATGATTAAATCAAATTGGCCTATTAAAAATTTAATTATGTCCTTAGACTTAATTTTTCACTAATTAAGCCCCAAATAAAATTAATTTGACCCATTTAAAGTATAATTAAGTCCTTGCACATAATTAAATCCTTTAATTGAACCAAAATTAATTCTCAAACATAATTAAAATTCAATTTGGCCCATGATTAAATCAAATTAGCCTATTAAAAATTTAATTATGTTCTTGGACTTAATATTTATACAAATTCATCCAATAATCATTTAATTTGAACTTGAATTTGCATTGTTTCCTCCATTTTTTGGGTATAAAGGGGTACAATGAGGCCTTGAAATTTCCTAAAAAATTACAGCTTGACTTCCCGGCCTATTTTCTCCACGTTGCCAGCCTTTACTTTATTTTTTTATTTTTATTTTGAAAAACCCGGGATAATCCGAGTCATTTTCAAAACCAGAAAAAAATCTTATAGAAAGTAAGTAAGAAAAGAAAATAACATAGCCTAATTTTCAATGAAATAAATGTTGAAGGATAAAACTACAACAAAGAGATTAAAAAAAAAAACTAAGCAATCTCAAGCAAATCTCTCATACCTGGGGTAGTCTTTCGAATTTATTACGATAGAAATCTTAAATTCAGGTTAAACGAAAAAGCTTATTTCCCAATTAATTTAATGTTAAAGAATAAAATAAAAAATATATATTTAATTCTAATAAATTTACCAAAGTGAAAAAACAACAATAAAAAAAATATAAGGATCATATTTGATATAAAAAATAAAATTAAATGACGAGAGGTGAAAATAAAAAATAAATTCAATTAAGAGAATGATTCAAAACAAAACAAATAATAATAAAAAGAACAATAACCAAATTTAATAGATAAAAAAATTAAAGGAGGTTGAAGTTGAAAAAAAATTTAATTTAATAAATCATTTCAAATAAAATAAATTTTAATAAAGGAACATGAAATAAATTTAAAGAAAAAGTAAATTAAATAGTTGTTTTGAAAATATGAATGTTGAAGCATTAAAATTCAAGAGTAAAGTGAAAATAATAAAAAAAAAGCCGTTAGCATTGCACTAGAGGCCCGCATGCTACAAGCATTATCCAAGAATTGAGGGGTTGTTGAGACAATTCAAATGATATCCTGAAAGCCACTATTTGATTATCGCACCATCTTATACATGCTATCTAAATTACACGACTTTAACTCATATGTTGATGTTTACAATATATGCATCAATTATTTTTTTTATAATAATATTTATATTTATTTAATTACAAAAGTGCTCATTATTCAACCTGATAACAGCAAAAAAAATCAAAATGTAAAGATGAAAAAGCTAGGAGCACTAGTTAAGGAATTTGTGATTTTAAGTTATTTCAATATTTTCTTGTTTTCAAAAGTAAATTAAAAATTTTATTTTGCAAAAAAAAAATATAATAAAACTTTATTATCTTTAATATCCAGGTCATATTCATTTTTTGGTAAGGAAAAAAAATTACCATTTCATCATTTCAATTCATAATACAAATGAGTTTAGAGCTATAGTTTCAAATACGTCTTTCTGCTATATTTTTTTTGGTAATGTTTTCAATAAACAATTTTGAATATCAATTTTTTTATTCTTATTTTTTTAATTATCAATTAAAGACTTTCCTTAATTTTTAAGTTTTTTTATCTATATTTTCATCTAAATTATACTTTCTCCGTATGACTTTATCTTTAATGTTTTCTATCAAATATTCTAACATAAATCCCAAATCTTTATTTGGAAAATTAAAAAACTTTAATAAAAATAAAAAATAACTCAAATAAAAAATGAATAATAATCTAATAGATACATTTGATGTTTGTTTAAAAATTATTATTTAATTTAAAAAACAGCTTAGCTAATCGATACATTTGATAAATAAATTGTCGGTTAGCACGTGGCACCGAATACCTACGCGTGCAAGGCGACCAAAGCTTGAATTACCACGTAACCTTACACGTAACCTTCTCCACGCTGCGGTCTCTTCTCGAGGGAGACAGTACAGGTGTCCTTCATGGCATAACTCTTCTTTCCATAATTGTATATTTGTATGCACTCGATACAGTTTAATATTGTAATTATGATATATATTTTTTATTTTTTAAAATTCTTTAAAAATAAAAAATATTTGAGAAATGGATCATTAACTTGAATAAGTTTAATAAGATCGGTTAATTTAATAACATGATTTAAAAATCAACAATAATTAACTATAAAAAATGAGATGATAATATTATATTTGGAAGGAGAATGAAGAAAAATTCATCAAAGACTCACCGTTGTTTCACAGTGAACACCACTTTACCAGCAAAAAAAAGCTAATCAAGACGGTTATAACACTATTGCAAAAGGTTGTACGAAGAAATCAAAAGTAGGGACGATTATTTTTTGTTCGGTTATGTTTTTATCAAAAAAATAACCAAACTAGATTTTTTTTAAAAAACCAAAACTGAACTTAAATCGGTTCAAACCAACAGGTTTCGGTTCAGTTCGGTTATTTTTGAATAAAAAGTATTTTTTTTGTTTGGCTCGGTTTTTCCAGTTTGGGTTTGGTTTTTCAGTTTCAGGTTTATAAAACCGAACTGGTGGGTTTTTTTAAAATTCTAACCAGTTTAATCGATTTTTTTCATTGTTCGATTTTTTCAGTTATTTTTTTTCCGGTTTCTCAGTTTAATAAGTTTTTCAGTTTTTTTGTTCACCCCTAAATTCAAAAGATGTCACGCACACCATCATAGCAACGACCCGAAAAAACAAACCAAGCAAAATACAATGAAGCGAGCATTTTGTGTTTATATTGAATCAATTAATCTAATTTAATTTAAAAAATAAAGTTATTTTTAAAAGCTAAATTTAACAAAGAACGGTAATAAAAAAGACTCGAGATAATCCAAGTCATTTTCAAAACTAAAGAAAAATCTTATAGAAAGCAGGTAAGGAAATAAAAATAATAGAGCCTAATTTCTAATAAAATAAATGTTAAAAGATGAAACTAAAACAAAAGGATTAAAAAATAAAAATAAAAAACTAAGCAACTTTAAGCAAATCTTATACATGGGTCGGTCTTCCAAATTTATAACCCATGAAATTCTAAATCTAAGTTCAATCAAGAAGCTTATTTTCCAATTAATTTAATGTTAAATGGTAAAATCATATAAAAAATATATATTTAAATCTAACAAATTTACCAAAGAAAAACAAATAGTAATAAAAAAATAAGGATCATATTTGACGTAAAAAAATTAAATTAAATGATGAGAGGTGAAAATAAAAAATAATTCAATTAAAAAAATAATTTAAAATAAAATAAATAATAATAAAAAGAACAAGAACCAAATCTTATAGGTAAACAAAAATTAAATAAAGATGAAGTAGGAAAAAATTTCAACTTTACAAATCATTTCAAATAAAATAAATATTAATAAAAAAACAAAAACTAAATTTAAAGGAAAAGTAAATTGAATGGTTGTTTTGAAAATACGAATGTTGAAGCATTAAAATCGACAAGTAAGATGAAAATAATGAAATAAAGTTGTCAGTACCACATTAGAGATCCGTATGCTACAAGCATTGCTCAGGAACCAAGGGGTCATTGAGACGTTTTGAATTTAGCCTCGAAAGCCACCATTTGACCATTGCACCACCTTGCATGTGAGGCTTAAATAATGTGACTTCAATCAACGTGTTGGCGTATACAATTCATGTATCAATTATTTTTTTAATAATATTTACATAACTCAATTACAAAAGTGCCCATTATTCAACCTGATAACAACAAAAAAATCAAAATATAAAGATGAAAAAGCCTATAAATGCTAGTTAAAGAATTGATGATTTTAAGTTAGTTCAATATTTTTGGTTTTCAAGAGTAAATTAGTAATTTTACAGTGTAAAAAAAAATAAGACTTTATTATCTTTAATAGACAAGCCATATGATATTTGGAGAGAAGGAAAAAATCATTATTTTACTATTCCAATCCACAATATAAATGAGTTTAGAGTTACAGTTTCAAAGACATTTTTCTATTTTTATTTTTTTTCATAATGTTTTCAAAAAATAATTTTCATTATCAATTTTCTATTCTTAATTTATTTTTTTGAATTCTCAATTAAAGACTTTCGTTAATTTTTAAGTTTTTTTTTCTATATTTTCATCTTAATTATACTTTCTTTGTAAAAACTGATGTCATTGTTTACCTTTAAGTATTCTAACATAAATCCTAAATAGTTATTTGGAAAATTAAAACAATTTAATAAAAAAATTAGAATAAAAAAAAACTGGAGTATCAAATTGATAATAATCTAATAGATATATTTGATATTTATCTAAAAATTATTATTTAATTTGAAAAAAGTAGCTTAGCTAATCAATATCATAAATTTTATAGTATTTAAATAGTAACTAATAACATTCAATTAGTTAATTAATTGAATCCATTTTATATAGAAAAAAATTCCTGTGAAGATATTTTTAT
>Ga0307510_10006862_pt1 | contig 13585 bp, 9 predicted proteins | sample 12_EM_MG_FD_207224 | JGI IMG/M metagenome (GOLD analysis project Ga0307510, IMG submission 207224) | Populus trichocarpa ectomycorrhiza microbial communities from riparian zone in the Pacific Northwest, United States - 12_EM | ecosystem: Host-associated > Plants > Roots > Unclassified | place... | reverse complement strand
TGGAATATTTGTTGAGTGTTGCCACCTTTTCTGTTGGGTCCTCACCACTCTGAATTATCAAGTGCTGCAAGTATGGCAGCACTTGCACCTTCTCAGACTTGTACCAGAACTCTCGAGTATTTTTGCTTCTTCTTCTTTTTTTTTCCCTCGAATTTTAAATAGTAACTTTATCTTGAGTCAACTTTGCAAACCAAGGTCAAATCTCTCTTTAATTAGGTCTTATATATGGCATCCCCCAAATCTGAACCAAGAATATGGAATCAAATTCATCACCATTGAGCCTCCAATTAACTATTATTTTTTTCCAAGATAGAAGGGGGAAGATTTATATATATATGCTCCAAAAACTGCAATCCATGAAAGACTTTTGGATGTGTATGAGGTTGGTTTAAAGTATTTTTCATTTAGAAATATATCAAAATAATATATATATTTTTTAAAAAAATCATTTTTGATATCAGCACATAAAAACTATCTAAAAATATAAAAAAAATATAATTTTTAGCAAAAACAAAATTCAATCTTTATGCATTTATTTTGTGGTCCAACCTGCTTTTTAAAGTGTTTTTCAAATTATTTTTACTTGAAATACATAAAATTGGTTTTTTATAGGTTCTTTTATGAGTTTAATATACTGATAATCAACATAAAAAAATCTAAGAAAAATATTATTTTAATTTAAAAAATACTTTGTACGCATTACTAAAAAAAGAAAAGAAGCTATAATTTAGGTTTTATGTGGACTGTCGGAGGTGGGATGTGGTCCATATTGTAAGTGCAGATACTGGTTATTACACCCACCAAGGCTTTAGGAGTGTATATGCGCATGTAATATTTGAACTTTAGCTGAACAAATTATTACATAGTTGAAAAATATATTTAGCTTTATTATAAAGTCAATTTGAGAAATGTTAACCCACGCACCAATAAAGGAGCGTGGAAACCCGCCGAGTGATGGGACATAATTTATTGGCTCCATCGTCTGCTGGAACATAATACCATTTTATTTTAAATAATTCTATAACAATAAATTAAAACTATTCTATGAAAAAGTGACATAAAAACTATATTCGATTATACCTACTCTGTTTGTTTTTACATTTTAAAAATATTTTAAAAAAAATTAATTGTTTTTTATTTTTTTCTTTACTTCAAATTAATATTTTTTGGTGTTTTAAAATTATTTTGATGTGCTGATGTCAAAAATAATTTTTTAAAAAATAAAAATATATATTATTTTGATACATTTATGAATGAAAGACACTTTAAAAAATAACCGCAACTATATTTCTAAACAGATACAGTACAATGAGAAACGAGGTTTGAATGTGTCATTAAAATAAGTTAAAAAATATTATTTTAAGTTATTAAACTTTTTTTAAAATAAGAATTTTGAGTTATCAACTTTCCTTTTAGCCTTAATAACCTTGAAGATTAATTACGACGTTCACAACTACTTTTTGATTGTATTTTTTAAAATGAAGAGATACGGAGTATTTAGTTTTATTAACCACGAAGATAATTCTTCTATATTTTTCTCCTTTTTTTTTTTATAAGGATAAATTATACTCAGGAAACTTAATCCTAAATGGAGGCCTTATTCCTTGATCAATTCATAAGGATAAATTATACGTATCTTGCTTGGAGGAAAATATATTGGAAGCAGGACATCCACCACAGGTGTTTTTAGCCTTATTCCTTGATCAATTAGCTGGAGTTGCTATGGTGTTTGGGATCGTTAATGGTGAAGATTGTAAATGAATAACCTAGAAAAAGATGACACTATCTTCTAAGTACTTACAAGTATGTGTTTTTATTATGTAGTAAATTAAATGAAAGTTATGGTAGATAAATTCTTTTCATGGACTTTTTAATAATATTATATAAATATTTATAATATTAAAAGATGACATTTGACACTTATAAATTGTATGTTCATCAGATGGATGTTAAAACGGCTTTCTTAAATGGAGATTTAAAAGAGAAAGATTATTTGGAGCAACTTGGGATTTTATACTTCTTGGAAATGAGAAAAAAAATCTATAAATTAGTAAAGTTTTTATAGGGTTTAAAATAAGTTTCGAAACAATGGCATGAAAAGTTTGCCAAAACAATTTTGTTGAATGGTTTCATCACGATGTTGTTAATGTGTGTATGTATTCAAAATTCACAAAAGATTTTGGTGTGATTATTTGTCTCTACGTAGATGACATGTTAATCTTTAGCACCAATATGATTGGAATAGTTGAAACCAAAAGGTATCCCATTTCTATTTTTTAAATAAAAGATCTTGGTGAAGTAGATATAATTTTAGGTATCAAAATTAAGAAACATAGTAGTAGTTATGCATTTAATCAGTCACATTATATTGAGAAAATACTTGATAAGTTTGAGCATCTCAATATAAAAGATGTTAATATCTCATTTGACTCTAATATGAAGTTAAATGATTATTATGATAAAACGATAACACAACTAAAATATGCTAGTGTCATTGGAAGTCTTATGTATGTTATCCATTGTACAAGACTAGATATAGCTTTTGCTATATGCAAGTTATGAAGAGATACAAGCATGCCGGATACGGATCATTGGAATGCTATTGCAAGAGTTTTTGGTTATCTAAAAAGAACGATCGATTTGAGATTGTTTTATTTTGATTTTCCAGTAGTGTGAAAAGATATTGTGATACAAGTTGGATAATTAGTTTGACTGATAATAAGTTCACTTCAGGATGAATTTTCTCACTTAGAGGAGGTGCAATATCTTAGGCATCTAAAAAACAAATATGGATTTCTCATTCTACCATGAAATCAGAATTTATTACTATGGTTGTTGTAGGTAAAGAAGTAGAATGACTAAAAAAATATGTTGTTAGATATTAAGTTGTGGCCACAACCTATATCAGTTGTTTCTTTATATTGCGATAGTGAAACAATTATGTCTCGACCTTACAGTAATATTTACAATGGTAAGTCAAGACATATAAGCATTCGACATGGATATGTTCGAAAGTTGATTACAAATGAAGTAATTATCATTGTCTATATGAAGTTTGTGAATAATTTAGCGGATCCATTCATAAAAAGACTATCTAGAGACTTGGTAAGGAAAACAACTAGTGGAATGGGGTTGAAACCCGTTATTAAAGATACCGGTAATAGAAACCCAACTTTGGATTAATAAGAAGCTTATCTCTAAGTCTAATAGGTAATAATAAGTTATTGTTTAGTATGTGTTGGACATTGATAATTAATTTTGAACCTTATTATGATACTATTTAGTGCATTCTAATATCTAAAAGAGGATAAGCATAGGCTTGTAATGGAATTTAAAGTATGTTTTTAATGTAATAGAGACATGTATAATTCCACCTATATGAATATAGAAATGATATCATTTTTTACAAGAGTTAGGCTTTCCTCTTGCAAATATTCATGAAAATGAGATTTCAGTACATGGTCATAATAGCTATATAGTTGTAAACCTCTTTAATAATTTAAAATAGTATTGTGAGTGTAGTAACTTTGATTCTAGAATATAAGTTTTGGTTTAACTTTAGTAGGATTCAAGTTCTAACACTAATTCAAGGTTTAAATTGTAAAAAACCTTCTTGTAAACATAATTCTATAAAGTGAAAAGACATTCATTACAAGCTAATGAGAGATTGTTGGTGTAGTTTGTACATAAATAAAGAAGAAAAAGATTATTGGAAAGAAACACTCCATCTTAAGTGCTTATAAGTGTGAGTTTCTATTGTGTAGTAAATTAAGTGAAAAGCATGGTGGATGAGCTCTCATAATGGGCTTCCTAATACTATTATATGGATATTTATAATATCGAAAATGACACTTAGCATTTGGAACTTAGAACTTAATTCGCCAGTATGATTAATTCTTTTTTGAATTTATTTCTTTAATTTTCATAATTAATTTTGACATTTTTTTACCATTGTAATAAAATTAAATAACAATTATTCAATTTAATTTAAAATATAATTGTTTCATTAACAGTTATAATATTAACAAACATAATGTTTCAAATCTATAACAACTGGACATCTTAAATGCAGTATTTTCATGCCTCTAATCCAACTCTTTATTTGTTTCCATTCATAAATATTTTCTTTAACAATTGTGGTGTAGATTACTTTTCAAAATAGTTTTTCGCTTAAAAATATATCAAAATAAATATTTTTTTTCAGTTTTTTTTTTATTTTTGATATCAGCACATCAAAATCTTCAAAAAAATACTAAAAAAACATGAATTTAATACCTTTTCAAGTTAAAAAAAACTTTTGAAAACACCTAAAAACAAAAGTAGAAAATATATCATACACTTTATTAAATATGTTGACCAATGGGAGTTCTGCTCTCACGTGTTAAGGTCGAGGTTTAAGATGCTTCCATAAAAAATAATTAAATCTACACCAATTTTTCAATTATTTAAAAGAAGAAAACAAGATAAAAAAAATTAAGTCAAAAATATATTTGTCTATAATACTTGTAATAAAATAGAAGACTACAATTGATGATCGTATGAACTATAATTTCGTGCATATGTAAGTTGTATTCTTTCTCCATAGATTATCACAAATAATTTTTTTTTTTTGAAAATTTCGCAAAATATCACGGTATAATTATATTACAATTACAAAATATACTATAAGAGTTAGTATTTCACTATAGTAATCTACCGTAATCACAAGTTTTTTTTTTCTAATTTATCCTCATTTTTCTTTTAGTCTCATCCTTTTATAATCAATTTGTTAAAATTTGTTCAAGAAAAATAAAATAAAATAAAATAAAATAAAAGATGATCAAAGTGTAAAACAAAAGGAGACCCCATGACTAATCTCAAATTCGTAGTAGGAAGTACTTTTTGGTCCACCAACTTTCCCTTTTCTTCTTTTATTGTCCCTATTGTTTTTGAAATATTTGTTTAGATCCAATTTTTTTTTTTCATTTTTCTATCCTTGTGTTCGAGAGAAAAGAGAGAAACTCGCTTAATAATAGCGACAGAGAGAGAAACTCATCAGTTGCCATATTTTTAGTACAATTCAGTAAAAAGAGTTTCGTGGAAGTGTTTTTACACCTTCAACTTGTCTGAAAAAGTAGATTAATCCTTTTTTTGTATTTGATTTTTAAAAACTTTTTATTTAGGTATAAATGCACTATAAAAAGAAACATTATATTTCAATAATTATTCAATTTTTGTTTTTCATGTTTCTCAAATAATATTATAGGTTTTCATGGGAGTGTTAACATTTATTTTCTAATTATTATGTGCCTAATCTAAAAAAAATACTCATGAATATTCAATTAACATAAAATTATGCTGTATTAAGATCTTTAATACATTTTTCTTGATATAATTTTATCATATTTATCATTTTTTTTTCATCTTCAATTATATATAAAAGTGTTAGAGTTTGTTTTAATGTTTTATTTTAAATTTACTTTTAAAATCATAATGGATTTTTATTTAGAAAATAGCACTTGCAATTTACAAAACATTTTGGTATTGGGTTAATCATTTATTTGTCAGTGTCTATTTTTTTATCTTATTTTTAAATAAAATATATTTTAAAAAAATACAAAGTTATTAAACCTAATAGAGCCTATGACCTGGGTCGCTAGTTTAGCATGTTAACTCAGGTTAATTGATTTAGAATTGAACTTCATATAGAATCATCGTGATCTCAAACAAACATCTTCATATTGGGTTGATGCTTGATTTTGCTAGCATCTACTTTTTTATTATATAACTAAATAAAAATAGTTTCATAAGAAAAATTATTAAACCTAGTGGAGTATATGACCTGAGTTGTAGGTTTGGTGAGTTAACTCAGGTTGACCCAAGTCAATCTAATAAGTTGTCGTCTTAGTGTTTGTAAAAAAAGATGTCATCTTAAATTATTTTAAAAAAAATCAAACCATATTTTTACTGACCATCTAGGTTGTCTTTAGACCTGCCAAATTAAATAGGTCATGTCGGGACAACTATCATATGATTTAAATTGAAGCCTAAGCTAAGCAAATATATTTTTTTGCCAATTTTTATCTCTAACAACACTGTATGAAAATAGTAGCTGATAATAATTTTAGATAAGCACGCCTTACTAACCACTTTCGTACATATTTTTGCATGGTAATCACTATCTCACATTGTTGTATTACCATTTCAACTCACTTTTCTTTTTCAATTTCATTTGGTCTTCATAAACCTGTCTAGGTGACAATGATGCAAGTATGTATATCCTTCCATCCATCTCAAGTGAATATCTATTTTTAATTTTATCATGTTTGGCCTTCCTATCAAAATGCCAAGGTCTCCGTAACAATAAATGACTAGCAAGCATAGGAACCACATCACACAAAACTTCATCCTTATACTTTCCAATCAAAAAAGAAATCAAAACATGTTTAGTCACCATAACTTCACCACATTCATCAAAGCTTATAAGATTTATCATGCTTAACAATGTTCAGATTCAATTTATTAACAAGTATAGCACTAGAAACGTTAACACAACTTTCAATATCAATAATCATACTACACACCTTGTTACTAATATGACATCTAACATGAAAGATGTTCTTTCTTTGTTGCTCCTTTACCAATTTCATAGCAAATTTATGATCATCAACCTTTGAAAACTTCTTTTATTTATCTTCATCATTTGAAGCTTGAAATTTTAATCTTTCTTCCCTCCTAGCATTAGGAACCTTTCGAATTTATCTCTTTTGTAATTTAACATCTCTTTTATCTCTACGACTAGGACCATCACGTAAACTAGCAATCAAAGTCTCTTGTCTATCCATTATGTTCATGACCTCCTCAAATCTTAAGGTTATCATATCAAACTTCCTTTCCATAGCCTCATTACCCTTTGGTGATGAACCATTTTTGGTGGAAATTTTAATATCTGAAAATAAACATTAGTAGCAAAGATGAAAAATATCCCCACACACTTCCTCATGTGTTTACTTTAAAATTAATGTCTCTCATCTCATGTTTCACATAATTTTTATAGGCTTTTCACTTGAATATACTCATTATGCCTTCTACCTCTCAATCCCTAACTTCCTGTCTTAAAAGTAACTAGCACAATAATCAAATAAATCAACTAACCAAATAGCAAACTCTAATTAATTATTGACTCAAGAAGCAATATTTAACTGAAAACTAGCAAATTAATGAAACTATGAATGCGAATTTTACAACAATGTGAATTTCATGCGAGATATATGACATTATGAAGACACAAATAAAATTATAGAATCAAGAAAAATCAAGACAATTAAGAAAATCAAGAAACTAAAGATTTTTTATACAAAACCTGAAAACTGAAGGAATTAATACTAACCTAGTAGAATTTCAAGAATCAAATCAAAATAACCCAAAGATTATTTTTTTTCCTTTTAAACTTTTAGCCAAATCACTAGATTTTGATCTCTCTTATTTTTTTTAATATTTTGCAAACTAAAAATAATTCAAGAACCAACTTTTTTTATATATACTTTTCTTCTAGTAATAAAAATCCACAAAATGCAATAGTTTTTTTGTGCTAACAATCGACAAACTAAGAAAACATAAGAACAAAGATATAAAAAAAACTAGCAGAAGCTAAGACATAGAGAATCAAGAAAATTAACGAGAAATAAAAGAACATGAATTAAAAAGATATAACCTGAAATTAGAGCAATCTCTAATACCAACTTATGTGAACCTTGTGCATATAAGGATCCGCAAACTCACAGACAAATTGATTTCCTTCCAATAAAGATAAAATTAGGTTTGAATTTGAGCTTGACCTAAAAGGAACCTTGTCCTGAAGAACCAAGATTATAAAGAAGTCTACCCCCACCCTACACCAATATCAAGACGCGAATGAGAAGTGTAGAAAACACCACAAAGATTGGTCAATCCTTCGATAAGTTTGAGTAGTTCAATCAAGAACCAAAATATCAGAATCACTCATCATACTCAGAGCACACATAATATACGTCAACTTTGTTGTTATTGTCAAAACTGAATAAAATCTTTACATAAGACCATTTATATGTAAACCCTAAAACTAATAGGTCAGGCATACAATTTAAATAAAGCTCAAATTAATTAAAATTAGGTTTAAAATAATAAAAATAAATAAAGCAATGGTCTAAGATTATTTTTCACCCTTTTTCGTATATGATAATGAAAAATACCCAAGAGAAATATTTGTTGATGAATCCTTGTTGAACAAAAATCCAATGCTTTGTAAAATAAGAATTAATTTTTGACCAATTAATTCTTCTTGTTTGATATGGAATCCTTATAAAATAAGTAAGTCAAAGGCTGCCACATATATTTTCAATAACATTAAGGACTCCTTGTAATGAATAGAAACCACAACTCTAACGAAAAAAATGTTTTTTTTTTCTTGTTTTCGCACTTTGCTAGTAGATTCTAGACCCAACTTCAAATACATTGTTCTCTCTTGTCTGAAAGAATTTGTAGAACTACCATGATTATAAACTTACAGATGTCTAGTTTCCAACTCTATTAAAATCATATTCAAAATCCTTTTATAGCTTTAGATATGACCCAAAACATGTCCAAATTGAAAGATTTGAACCTTTTACACCTAAACCTCTTCACTTAGCCCATTGAAATCCTTTTGAATCCACTTCATTTTAGGCCTTATAATAGACCCGATATAGCCAGGATCACACCACCTTTTCTCTAGCACTCTCAGCTTGAGCTCTAGTTGCTATATATTTATCATATATCTCTATAAGAATGTCAAAGTAATGAAAAGGCTTTCCTCAAATAAGACTTAACTTAGGATTAACCTTGTGACAAAAAATAGATAAATAAAAGGTTAAAACAATTGTAACTAAAAATGCATAATAATGAAAATATAGCAAGTGAATTATAATATCTATACCTTCAATAAAGATTTTTACACCTTCGTTGGAGACTCAATTGTTTTGAAAGTGTCATTCCATCCAATTCCTCTTTTTAATTCAATTTCTTTTGCTAAAATCATTTGCTCCTTAAAAGTTTTAAAATGATTATATACTTTTTTCATGGAGATATTCAAAGAAAAGATTTCATTGATTTTAGTTATCACTTTCCTATAAGCTTTAGAAGAAAAAGCTTTATCTTCCTTTTGATCCTTATGCTTTTGTTTCCTAAGAATTTCAAGCATCATCTCATCCATTTCTATGGTCCATCTCAAGTATCCATTCCATCACCATCATTTCCACCTTCGACCTCAATAACTTCCTTGCATCCATAGTACCGCCTATTATTATATGGCATCATGTAACATATTCTTCAACTTACATTACTTAAGTAAAAATAAATAAACATAAAAAATAAGGTTGCAGTAATGCAACAATGGTTCAATAAATATTATAACAAAAATACATAAAAGTTAAGCATCCAATATCAAGTTCAAGATATTTAAAACAACTAATTTAAAATAAAATACAAGTTAATGTCGAGATGTGTAATCAAGTCATATTTATGTAGTTATAGTCTCTCTCATAATTTTCCCCCTTCATCTATCTTCACCTCTAGCAATTCATCCATAAATAAATTTACCTTTAAGCTCAATATTCATGAGATCTCTATCAACTGGTGCAATAATTTCTTCATCTAAATCAAAATCCATTAAAAAGTTGTGTAAAATGGAACAAGCTAAAACAATTTCACACATTGTGTCCACATCATATATTGACATCTCAATTATAATTAGAAATCTTGACTTTAAAATACAGAAAGCTCTTTCAATTGCATTATGTAATAAAGAATGTCTTAAGTTGAATAACTATTTTGGGTTCTCATGAGCATGTTGAAAATATTCTTTCAAGTGATATGGAGCAATTTGATATGGAATGATATGGAGAAATTTGATATGGAACGATAAAACCCAATCTCAACATATATTCAACATCAACTAAGTAGAATTTATCTAAAATCACAATTAGGAAAAATTACTATAAAAACTTTAGGTAACATTTTTTATTCACTATTAAAAATATATGTATAAAAACTAAATATCTTGAGGAAAATTTAGCTTATCTCCTCTACTCAAAACATATCTAAACTTCTTAAGTCTGTAGTTGTGCCCTCTCACCTAGCAAAGAATAGGTGACTTTCAAGTTAAAAGTGCAAGCAACAAATACATTCATCGTAAGATAACTTTTTATTTCTCTATATTTTGATACATATTTTTTGGAAACATTAACCTGGGATATTACTTCCATTTAAAACGCTAATATAATTATAAATTTTTTTTATTTAAATTAATAATAATGATTGTATAATCTCCATAGATATTGTTAATATATATATATATATAATGAAATACCTTGAAGTATGATAAAATATTCCTCTACAGTCAAATATTTGTGATGGGATTGTAAAACAATTTGGTTGAACTAAAAATTCATCTTTAAGTGTTATTAGATCTCTAAGTACTTAGTGAAAATGATGACTAATAGTCTTAGTAGACTAACAAAAAAAAAAGAAGCTTTATGATCAAATACGTGCCTAACCACTTAAAATATGTATAAACTTTGTAACTTGTCCCTCAATAACATTGTATTGACTATCCCTAATAAGTCCTCTCCTATAAAGTATTGCAACTAATCAACTAAATACATCATAACTCATATGTATTACATAATGTGAGTTATTATTTGCTTGCAATCCTATTAGCAATTCTTGATAAACTTGTTCTTTGTTCCATGTTTTTGGTTAGATGATTGGTCTTTCAAAACAAGACATATATCGAATCATATAAGCTAAATAACCCACATAAGCAGCCATGATTAATATTATATTTATTTCAAATTATATTAATATACTTTATTAAGAGTATTGACAAGACTTATAGTTCATAAACATGTCAAGGATTACAATTTACATGTCACATACTAGATAAGTAAAGGACACTATGATAGCATTCCAAGAAATTATTTTAGTTGGCTAAAAGATTTTACCTATTGTTATTCAACTTAAAAAATAGGAATTGATAGTTTTTATACCATTTTTGTTTCTATATACTAGCTATTATTTCAAATACTACTTTTCAATCTATACTTACTTTTGTTTATAACCATTCATGCATCAATCAATCATCATCCACACATATTCCTAAAAAAACTCATCCTCCACCGTAATTTGCCACTAATGTTTTCATGGGAGAGGTTTATGGGCAAAACCAAAAAAGAAAAAAAGGAAAGGTAAGATTCAGGTAAAATTTAAAAAGAAATAAATGAAATGAAAAAAGGAAAGGAAAGATTAATAACATACTTTATGAGAAACAATAATATCTTTATAAGGATTGCTGCAAAGTAAAGAAAGAAAAGATTTGTATTGCCAAGAGTTTTTGGGGATAAAAGAAAGATGTGTATGAGATAGACAAAGAAGAAATAGGCTTTGTGTTAACATATGGGTATCTTTAAAATAGTATTTTCAATGTTAATTTCAAGAGAGATTATTGTAGAAAATCAGATAGTCTCCCTTCTAATTTACTTTTGCACCTTTTTTTATAAATTTAATTTCATTTTTAATTCAAATCAATACCCTCAAAAGAATTTCAAACATAAGAATTCATTTAACCCTCTAAATTTAATTCAATTCACGGGGTTCAAACATGTTGTTATAGAATATTTATGATAAAATAAAGCTTTTAGTCATTGGGCATGTACATTTCTCTTATACTTGTATATTGGTACATTGGTAATGTTGGAGATTTAATGATAACTTGATTGGAAAGAAGCTAAAAAGTCCGGATTGTAGATTTTGGGCTTAACTTAGTATAGTGACGGTTTAGCTTGAACAATTTAATGATACTTTATTAGCATGCCAAGTTATTGTGAATACAAACTATTAAGTTTGAAAGTTGGCCAAGATAATTGAAGCAATGAGGAAATAATGATTGGAGGGATAAAATCTTTTTCAAGAGGTTGAATGGCTTGTAGATCATCCTAATCTTATTGTAATATTTTTTTGATATTCGGATGAGCTATGCTTTGAATGGTTGGTGAAAAAATGAGTTGGTAATTTGTTATTGAAGAGTTTAAGTTATGCATAAAAGTTAGACCTAATACTTATATAATTGGCACAAACTTATTTATGCAATTGTCAAAAACTTATTTTGAAGTTCAAAATTCTTATTGCATGATTTTTATGGTGATATCTTTTGAATTATTAGAACTAAGAAATGTAGTATTTTTTTTAAAATTATTAACATTGCCAAAATATTATTAGTCATTCACTTATCTTTTTGGTAATGTGATTTGCATTGGTTTGATATTTATTTATTTTATTTAAGTTTGATTTGAGAAAAATATTATGATTTTTATTGGAATATTTCTATAATTTCATTTTCTCGACATTCCAATGAAAAGATCTTGATCGAAAATTTCTTTTTAATAAATATGTATTTTTCAAGTTTGTCTCAACAAATATTTAATAAACAATTAATATGAGATAAATCTATTTATAATTATCAGGTTATCAGGTGAGACCTCTCAATTCATTATTTTTATTTTATTTTTTCTCTGTTTATGTCTGTGCTTATCAAATATCAGCTATCATTGATTTTTTTTTTTCTCTCTCTCTCTTTTCTATATGCTTTTTGTTTAGTTTGTGAGAAAATGAGAGAAAAAGAAAAGAAAAGGGAGAAAATGGAAGAAAAATAGTAGGGCTCTGCTCTTTTTCATGGAACCTTGAAATGAATGAAGGTTTTTGTTTTTCTGGGTGTTAAAAAATTATCAAGAGTTTAGAATATTGTTGTTGGCACATTATTTAATGATAAACTTTGTGAAATTGAACCTCTTGCATTCTCGTGAAGTTATTGGAATGCAAGAATTGCATTCCTTTATTGTTGTTGTTACTTGAATTGAATGCTCAAGTTACTTGTGTAGGGGAAAAATGGGCGAGGGATGGATGATACCTGTACATTTAGTTCATGTGTGGCTTTGCGATATCTTCTACTTTTTAAATTGTTTTTAATCTTAAAAATTATTAAATTAATTTTTTAAAATGTTTTTAGATGATTTTGATATATTAATATAAAAAAATATTATTTTATATATTTTAAATTAAAAAACACTTTTATAAATAACATTATAGCATATTATTAAACCCACATTTTATGTTGGTTTGGTTTTAAGATTGCGCCACGGTGCAACCCACATTTGATATTGAAACAATTCCGGCAGGCTTGATAATTGTATTCTTCAAAAAATTGCTGTATTTTATCTTGCTTTATATTGGATAACACGTATATTTGTAACATTTTTTGTTTTGTTAAAATCACTAGTTAATTCTTAAAATCTTACGATTTTACGAGTCAATATGTATCTAACATGCTAAATCAGAGTAAAAACTCGAAACCAATAAAATCAGACTTAACTCGTGCAAAATCAGTAAAATCGATAAACTCGGTCTGATTTTACGAGTTTACTAAATTTATGATATGAACCAAGTCAAATCCAAATTTTGACCTTAAAATGTCTGCTGACTAGTTTTGCAAGATTGAGCATATCTTTCAAACTGTTTATTGGATAAAGCTGAAATT
>Ga0307510_10006860_pt1 | contig 13587 bp, 9 predicted proteins | sample 12_EM_MG_FD_207224 | JGI IMG/M metagenome (GOLD analysis project Ga0307510, IMG submission 207224) | Populus trichocarpa ectomycorrhiza microbial communities from riparian zone in the Pacific Northwest, United States - 12_EM | ecosystem: Host-associated > Plants > Roots > Unclassified | place... | reverse complement strand
GCCTGCCGTGCCGGCCCTCGACCGGGGCTACGGCGTGATCGAGCCGATGCTGCCGGCGATGCTGCGCGGCGTGATCTTCATCTCGGTGCTGGCCGCACCGTTCGTCGCCGCCCTGCTCGCAGGTTGACGCCATCATGCATCACACCCAGGGAACCCCGCACGAAGCCCCGCGCCGTCCGTCGGTGCTGCACATCTTCAAGATCTATTATCCCGACCTGTTCGGCGGCACGCTCACGGTGATCCGCGACATCTGCACGAGCCTGAAAGACGCCTTCGCCTCCGCCGTGCTGGTCTGCTCGCAATCGGCCGAGCGGCGCGAGATCGTCGTCAACGACGTGCCGGTCGAGCGCGTGCGCTCATTCGGCAATGTGCTGTCGCTACCTGCCGCGCCCACCTATCCCTGGCGTCTGTGGCGCAGGATCGCCGAGCACGATCTGCTTGCCCTCCACGCCCCCTTCCCGCTCGCCGATCTCGTCTTCGCCTTCGGATTCGGCGCCAAGCGGCCGCTGGTGGTGCACTGGCACGCCGACATCGTCAGCCATGCCGGCCTGCGCTGGTTCATCGAACCCTTGATGCGACGAACATTGCGCCGCGCCAAGGCGATCATCGTCTCGGACCACGTGCTGGTGGACAACACGCCCTTGCTGCGTGAATTCGAGGACAAATGCCACGTCGTGCCGTTCGGCATCGACACCACCGGCTATGACTGGCCGAAGATCGAGCCGCATCACGTCAACGATCGCGGCCGGCTCGTGCTCGCCTGCGGCCGCCTCGTGCCCTACAAGGGTTTTGACGTGCTCATCCGCGCCGCCGTCAATCGCAATTTCGAAGTCTGGATCATCGGCGAAGGCGCCGAGCGGCTGCAACTCGAGGAACTGATCCGCTTCCACGGCCTCGGCGAACGCGTCCGCCTGCTCGGCTCGGTCAATGACAGCGAGCGCATCAAGCTGATGTGCCTTGCCGACGTCTTCGTGATGCCGTCGGTGACCAATGCCGAGACCTTCGGGCTCGTCCAGCTCGAGGCCATGGCCGCCGGTCGCCCGGTCGTGAACACGGCGCTCGACACCGCCGTGCCGCGCGTCGCCCGCCACGGCATGGAGGCAATCACGGTGCCGCCGGGCGATGCCGAAAAGCTGGGTGAGGCCATCGACACCCTGATCCACGATCCCGAGCGCCGCCGCCGCATGGGACTTTCGGCCCGCACGCGCGCCCTCACCCGCTATTCGGCCGCGGCCTTCAGACAGGGCATGGAGACCGTCTACCGCGACGCCGTCGCCGCATCCAATGAGGAGCGGTCGCCGACCACCGAGCCGCCGCAGGCGACCGGCTGGCTGGACACGGTCCGGATCGCGGCAGCGCTGGCCTGGTCCGACATGCGGCACCGCTACGTCCGCTCGCTGCTCGGCCCGTTCTGGATGTCGCTCCAGATGGCGATCGTGGTCGTGGTGCTGGGCTCGGTGATCGGCCAGATGTCGAACGCCAGCATGCTGGCGCGCCTGCCGATGCTGGCGCTGTCGATGACGGCCTGGACCTTCCTCAACAGCGTCGTGCTGGACGCAACCACGGCGCTGCAGAACTCGGCGAGCCTGATCCGCGACCGTGCGTTGCCGCCGGTGATCTTCCTCCTGCAATGCACGTTCCGTCAGGCGCTGTTCGCACTCCATAACGCCTGCGTGCCGCTGCTGCTCTGGCTCGTCCTCTCGCCGCACGAGCTCTCTCACGCGCTGGCGGCGCTGCCCGGCCTGCTGCTGTTCGTGGCCTGCACCTTCGCCCTGAGCCTCGTCCTCGGCGCCATGGCGACGCGCTATCGCGACCTCAAGCCGATCATCGAGTCCACGCTGATGCTCGCCTTCCTCGCCTCGCCCGTGATCTGGTCGTCGGACATGATCAACCACCGCTCGACGGTGATGCGGATCAATCCGCTGACGCATCTGTTTGCGGTATGGCGCGAGCCGCTTGCTGGCGGCCCTGTCGATCCCGTCAGCATCGTCTATGTCCTCATCGCGCTGGCGCTGCTGATCTTTGCGAGCGTGCTGACGCTGGTCCACCTGCGCAAAGCGGCATTCTGGATCTGACGCATGGTCTCGATCAGCCTTCGCAACATCTGTCTCGACTATCCGCTCTACGGTGCCTACGACTATTCGCTGAAGCGGCGACTGCTCGGACACCTCATCCGCGAGCCCGGCGAGATGCGGATCATCCGGGCCGTCGACAACGTCACGATCGAGGCCGAAGCCGGCGCCCGCATCGGGCTGGCCGGTCCCAACGGCTCCGGCAAGTCGACGCTGCTGCGGCTGATCGCCGGCGTCTATCCGCCGAGCAGCGGCAGCATAACGGTGCAGGGCAATGTCGTGCCCCTGCTCGGCCTGAACGCCGGCGTCAATCTGGATTTCGTGGCGGAGGACAACATCGCGCTGCTGCTGCGGATCAGCGGCCGCAAGCCGACCCGCAGCGTGATCGACGACATCTGGGCCTTCACCGAGCTCGAGCCGCGCATGCAGCGGCTGCCCTTGCGGATGTTCTCCTCGGGCATGCTGATGCGGGTGCTGTTTGCGACCGCCACGGCCTTCCCGGCCGACATCCTCCTGCTGGACGAATGGCTGAGCGTGGTCGACGGGCATTTTGCGGAGAAGGCCGAGGGGCGCCTGCTGAACCTGGTGTCGCAGGCGGCGATCGTGATCATCGCCTCACACGATCAGCCGCTGCTGCGCCGCACCTGCTCCAGCATCATCAACCTCGATCACGGCCGCATCGCCTCGACCGTCCCCGTCGAGCCGCCCGCCACGCACGCCTTTGAACTCCGCGAGAAACGCGCATGAAACAGAACATTCTTGTCGTCTCCGAGTCGCTCGGACAACCCAATCACAAGCGCGGCATCTTCCACTTCACCCGGGAATTGGTACGTTCGCTCGCGTCGGAGGGCCACGAACTCACCCTGCTGGTGGAGACCTCGAAGCGTTATCGCAAGCTGTGTCGGCGCGAACGACGCACAAGACTGTTTCCGCAACAGTCGGGCAATATCGAGCTGCTCGCTCTTTATCGCTTCCTCGACGAAGTCAATGTGAGCGGGCCGGTGACGCTCAGCGGCACGCGCCGCAAGTTCGACTGGCTGCGCCACAGGGCCACCATGTTGCTGTCGCGGGACAACGTGCTCTGCCTCCTGCGCGCGATCGGCCTGCGCGGCCTGCACACCCGGCTGATAGCGAACCGGACCGCCGCGCTGGAATACATTCCGCCGGATCTGCGCCATCTCGAACTGTTCCGCGACTTCCAGCTCGAGCCCGGTTTCTTCAACTATCAGGACTCCTCGGCCTACTTCCTGCTGCCGCCGCCACGGATCGACGCGCGCGACTATGACGTTATCGTCGTGGACACGCCGACACGCGTGGCGATCAGGCGCAGGCCGGGCGCGAAGGTGATCTGCGTGGTCCACGATCTGTTGCCGCTCACCGACCTCAAGCTGAGCGACATCGCCACGCGGCAGTTCCTGGCGCGGATCCGCACCAGCCTGCGTCAGGCCGACGAGCTCGCCTTCGTTTCAAACTACAGCATGATGCGGTTCAGGGAACTGTTGCCGCAATTTGCGCACCTACCGGCGCGGGTCGTGTATCCCCGCACCCGGTTCGACGCCCCGGATGTCCTGCACCTGCCAGCCCCGTCGGGGCGTCCGGGGCGGCCGAACTTCGTCATTATCGTGTCGAACGAGCCGCGCAAGAACGTTGCCACCGTGATGCGCGCCTTCCGCAACATTCCCCAGGCCGATCTCGTCGTGATCGGCTATGCCGGCCAAATCAGCCGGATGCGCGATCTTCCGAAAAACGTCCGCTTCACCGGCTATGTGGACGAGCATGAAAAGGGCGCCCTGATCGCGGAGGCACACGGCCTGATCATGCCGAGCCTGGCCGAGGGCTTCGGCATACCGATCATCGAGGCGCTGGCCGCGAACACGCCGGTGCTGTGCTCCGACATCGCGGTGTTCCGCGAGGTCGCGGGCGAGCTTGCCGACTATTTCGACCCGTTCTCGACCGAAGCGATCGCAGCCTCCGTCACCCGCGTGCTGACGCGGCAGGAAGAGTGGCGCGGCAAGATCCGCGCACGGCGCCACGAGCTCGCCGAGCGCTTCGGCTACGAGACCCAGGCCCGCGACTTCCTCGGCGACGAGATGCGCGCAGAAAGCCTCGCCGCCGTACAGCTCGCATCGTACGGATGACCGCTGAATCCGCGACATGGTTCGGTCCTGCCGATCAGCGGGCCGGCCGGGGTCGATGGCGAAGCTGGCGCAAGTCGGCCACGCTGATCCGGACGGCGGATGTACTGGTCGTCCTGATCGCGGCGTCGCTGCCATGGTCCACCACGGCGCCGTCGATCTTCGTCGGGCTCTGGCTGCTCGCGGTCACACCGACCATCGACTGGCGCGACTATGCGCGCGAGCTGATGCGGCCCGCATTCGCCCTGCCCTTCGCACTCCTGCTGCTCGCGCTTCTGGGCACGCTGTGGTCGGACGCCGACTGGGCGGACCGGCTGCACGCGATCAAGCCGGTCGCAAAGCTCGTGCTGATTCCACCGCTGCTCTACCATTTCAGCCGGTCGGAGCGTGGCTTCCGGGTTTGCCTCGCTTTTCTCGCCTCCTGCGCGCTGCTTGCGGCCTTCTCCTGGATCGTGCTGTTCAATCCGGCCCTGAAGATCACCGCGACGGTCTCGGCCGGCGTTCCCGTCAAGAACTACATCGACCAGAGCCAGGAGTTCACGCTCTGCGCCTTTGCGCTCGGGCTGCCCGCGCTCACCTTCTGGCGCGGTGGACGCGCGATCGCGGCGGCCGCGTGCCTTGCATTGATCCTGCTGTTCGCCACCAACATGGTGTTCGTGGCCTCCAGCCGCACGGCCCTGCTGTGCATCCCGGTGCTGCTGGCGCTGTTCGCCTGGAAACATCTCAGCCGGCGCGCGACGCTGGTCCTGCTCGCAGGCACGATCGCCACAAGCGCACTGGCCTGGACGACGTCGCCATATCTGCGCCAGCGCATCGCCGACATCGCCATCGAATACCGCCATGGCCACGAGGACATCAGCCGCGCCTCGACCGCCCAGCGCCTGACCTACTGGCGCAAGTCGCTTCACGCCTTCACTGAGGCGCCTCTGATTGGCCATGGCACCGGCTCGATCAAGCGGCAGTTCGAACGCGCCGCCACCGGTGAAAGCAGCCTCGATGCGGAAATCGTCAACAACCCGCACAACCAGACCCTCAACGTCGCAGTGCAGTGGGGCCTCTTGGGCGTCGTCCTGCTCTACGCGATGTGGATCGCGCAGCTTCGCCTGTTCCTGGGCGACGACCTTGCCGCCTGGATCGGCCTCGTGGTCGTCGTGCAGAACATGACGAGTTCACTCCTGAACTCGCATCTGTTCGATTTCCACGAGGGCTGGATGTATGTGCTCGGCGTCGGTGTCGCCGGCGGCATGGCACTGAAGGCGAGAGCCGGCAGCCGGCCCTGACTACTGGCTGCGCTCGTGGCCGACCTCGCCGGTGATGACGTCGCCGAACAGCTCCCAGGCCTGTCCGTTGAAGCGCATCAATTGCATCTGCTCGATCGGGAAATAGTCGTCGGCGGAGGTGTTGACCATGATGCCGGGCAACATCAGGTCGGTATGGAAGTTCTTCAGGCTGGTGGCCTGCTTCATGACGTTCTCACGCGTGAGGTTATCGCCGCACTGCTTCAGCACCTGCGCCATCGCCTCAGCCTGAACATAGCCGTAGATGTTGTTGGAATTGGCCTTGTCGCCGTCGGGATAATATTTGTCCATGAATTCGCGCCACTTCACCACCGCCAGGTCCTTGTCCCAGGTCGGATCGGTCGGGTCCTTCAGGTAGACGGTCGAGATGATGTCCTTGGAATAGTCGAGCCCGGCGGGCTTGAGCACCGAGGCGACCGAGGTCGCGGTGTTGGCGAGGAAGAATTTTGGCTTCCAGCCGAGCTCGCCGACCTTCCGGATCGCCTGCGCAGAACCCTTTGGCGCGGCCCACGAGAAGAAGATGTCGGCGCCGGAATCGTGCAAGGCCACGATCTGCGAGTCGATCGAGGGATCGCTCACCTCATAGGATTTGTCGGCGATGATCATGCTGGCCTTGTCGCCGAGCCCGTCCTTCAAGCCCTTGAACTGGTCCTTGCCGGCGTCGTCGTTCTGCCAGAACACCGCGATCTTGCTGTTCGGAAAATTGTCGCGGATGTACTTTGCATAGATCCGTCCCTCGCTCTGGTAGTTCGGCTGAAAACCCATGGTCCACGGGAAATTCCTGGGATCTCCGAACTTGGTGCCGCCGGAGGCGACGAACAGCTGCGGCACCTTCTTCGCATTCATGTATTTCATGATCGCGGAGTTTGAGGGCGTGCCGAGCGGCTGGAAGATCAGCAGCACCTCGTCGCTCTCGACCAGCTTGCGCGCTTGCTCGATCGCCTTCGGCGGCGAATAGGCATCGTCATAGCTGATGAAATTGATCTTGCGCCCGTTGATGCCGCCCTGGTCGTTGATCATCCTGAAGAAGGCAGCCTCGGTCTTGCCGATCACGCCATAGGAGGACGCCGGCCCGCTATAGGGCATGATGTTGCCGATCTTAACTTCGGTGTCGGTGGCTCCGGGGTCGTATTTCTTCTGCGCCAAAGCCGGTGTCATGACGAGCACGCCGGCAGCAAGCATGGCGAGGGCAGCAAGGTTTTGGCGACGACCCGGCATCGTTCTCTCCCCTATATTTTGTAGTCTTGTTTTGCCGGGAGTGTCGCAAGGCGGCGTGCCGCTGGCAAGCGCCGCGATTTTCCGCGACGTGAAACAGCGGATGCGGAACTTACACGGCGCGCCGCAACAGATTCAGAATGCGCCCGTCGATCACGAGCAACGCGCTGCCGATGACGATGGCGCCCGCGATCTCGCGCACGGAGATCGGCTCACCCAGCACCAGCCATCCCAGCAGGATGGCGGTGACGGGAATGAGCAGCGTCACCAGCATCACATTGGTCGCGCCCGAACGCCGCAAAACCTGAAAGAAGACGATATAGGCGAGCGCCGTCGACAGGGCGGCAAGGCCAAGCACTGCGAGCCATGTCGTGAGGCCCGGCATCGGAAGATGCCAGGGCTGCTCCACTGCGCCGGCGACGACCGCCATCATCACTGTCGAGGCCATCAGCTGAAACGTCGCCGTTCCAAGCGGAGCTGAATCCTTCAACAGCCGCCGCGCCGCCAGCGCTGCAAAGCCATAACTGAGGGCGCCGGCGAGGCAGAGCAGGATGCCGAACCCCTGCCCCGGCCTCGTCTCGATGCCCCATCCGCGCAGGATGACCACGCCGGCAACGCCGAGCGCCACGCCGGCCACCCGCCGCATCTGCAAGGCTTCCTCGCCCGCCATCGCCATGACGATCACCGTGAACAGCGGCGTGGTGGCATTCAGGATCGACGCCAATCCGCTCGGGATGAAAGTCTGGCCGATCACGATCAGCGAGAACGGGATGACGTTATTGAGCAGCCCGATCGCGATGAACGGCTTCCAGCCCGTCAGGCCCTTGGGAAAGCCGATGCCCTGCATGCGGAGCAACGGCACGAGAATGGCCGCGCCGAGGACCACGCGCAGGAACACGAGCGTCAGCGGCGGCAGCTCCCGCAGCGCCGCGCCGTTGAAGAAGAACGAGCCGCCCCAGAGGATCGAGAGCACAGCGAGCAGCGACCAGTCTCGCGCATCGATCCGGTTGTCGTTCGGGGGCATGGCGTCTCACATCAAGGGGCGGGCCTGCCCTTAGGACGCGGCGGCGAACAAGCCCACCCGATTTCCGACAAAATACCACTCAAGGGGATCGGCGCTTCCGCGCATCCCCGGCAATGTCGGCAACCACCGCCCCGATCACCAGGGCTCCGCCAATGAGCGCGTGGACGGCGGGCAATTCGCGAAAAGCAACCCAGATCCAGAACGGCATCAGCGGCGTTTCCAGCGTCGCGATCAGGGAGGCCTGCCCTGAGGGCAGCAAGCGCGAGCCGAGCATGTAGAAGGTCAGACCGAGCGCGACCTGAAGGCAGCCGAACATCGCAAGGATCGCAAGGCTGTTGCCGCCGACATGGGTGATGTCGTGGGCGAATGGAAGGCTGACGAGGCTCCCGAGGAAGTTCGACAGCGCGGCTGCCGCCACCATCGATGTCTCGCGATGACGCCGGACCACGACCGTCATCGCCGAGATCGCGAGCACCATCAGACAGCTCAGGGCCACGCCGCCGAGGTCGGCGCCGGCTTGCACACCGCCGACGGTGACAACCACGCCCGCAAAGGCAATCAGGCTCGCGATCAGCGTGCGCCATGTCGCGGCCTCGCCGAGCCACAGCCACGCCAGCGCAGCGGCGACGAAGGGCTGGGTTGCGATCAGCACCGCGACATTCATGACGTTGGTCATCTGAAGCGCGGGAATGAACGAGACCATGCCGAGCGCGGACAATGACGCAACGAGCAGCCCGCCCCTCCCCGGCACGACCAATTGCCACAGGGCGGCGCGGCCCTGCATCACGACAAGAAACACGCTGATCAGGCTGCCCGCGAACACGCCGCGCCAGAACAGGATGGTCCAGGGATCGAACGGCAGCAGACGGGTGAAGAACGGCGCGGTGCTCCAGGCAATCGCAGCGGCGACGACGAGGGCAATGCCGAGACCACGTTCCGAACGAGGCTGCCCCATGTCGATGCGGCCGGCTAGGACGGTTTTTTCGGCCGCGACACCAGCTCGATCATCTTGCCTTCGTCCTCGTCGGGCATCGCCGCCTTGGCCTGCGCGTAGGACTCGACCGCGGCGCGCGAGACCAGCGGCTGATCGGCGAGCAGGCTTTCCGCGAGCCTCACCGCGTAGGCGGCATCCTTGTGCCGCAGCGCCGCGGTGAACGTCGCGCCGCTGAAATCGCGGGCGACCATGCGCCTGGAGTGACGCTGCACCTGCGGGCTTGCGGCAACGCCCGCCTGGATCGATTCCAGCACCAGGTTCATATCGAGCCCGGCCTGCTCGGCGATCGCAAGGCCCTCGGCGAGGCCGGCGATCTGGATCGCGCCCATCAAGTTGTTGATCAGCTTGTAGACGGTGCCGGAGCCGACCGCGCCGAAATGGCGGATGGTCGAGCCGATCGGTTCGAGGAACGGGCGGGCGCGTTCGAGGTCGGCCGCATCGGCGCCGGCGAGCAGCGTCAGCTTTCCGGCGGCTGCCGCATCCGGCAGTCCCGTCACGGGGCAGTCGATGTAGATGAGCCCGCGCGCGTTGAGCTCGCGGCCCATCTCGCGGGCGTGGTCATAGGAGACGGTGGAGCATTCGATCGCGATGGTGCCGGCCTTCGCCGTCTTGGCGGCGCCCTCGGGGCCGAGCCAGACCGCGCGCGAGGCCTCGTCGTCGGCAACCATGGTCACGACCGCATCGGCATCGATCGCGGCATCCTCGGGCGAAGTCGCCCAATGCGCGCCGCGCGCGATCAAATCTTCCGCCTTCGCCTTGCTGCGATTCCACAGCGTCACCGTAAAACCGGCATCGAGATAGCGGCCGGCCATGCCATGACCCATCCGTCCAAGCCCGATGAAGGCAATTCGGGTCATGGCTAATCCACATCCTCGATGTCAGCGCCGGGGGTGCCGAAGGCGCGCTGCGCCAGCGTCGCGGCCATGAAGTCGTCGAGCTCGCCATCGAGCACGCCCGATGTGTCGGAGGTCTGCACGCCCGTGCGCAGATCCTTCACCATCTGATAGGGCTGGAGCACGTAGGAACGGATCTGGTGGCCCCAGCCGATATCGGTCTTGGCGGCCTGGTCGGCGGCGGCCTTCTCCTCGCGCTTCTTCAGCTCGATTTCATAAAGACGCGCACGCAGCATGTCCCAGGCCTGCGCCTTGTTCTTGTGCTGGGAGCGGCCGGCCTGGCAGACCACGGCAACGCCGGTCGGGATGTGCGTCAGGCGCACCGCGGATTCGGTCTTGTTGACGTGCTGGCCGCCGGCGCCGCCCGAACGCATGGTGTCGACGCGGACGTCGGAGTCCTTGATGTCGATCTTGATGCTGTCGTCGATGACCGGGAATACCTGCACGCTCGAGAACGAGGTGTGCCGCCGCGCGTTGGAATCGAACGGCGAGATGCGCACCAGCCGGTGCACCCCGGCCTCCGTCTTCAGCCAGCCATAGGCATTGTGGCCGGAGACCTGGATGGTCGCGGACTTGATGCCGGCTTCTTCGCCCTCGGACTCTTCGAGGAATTCGACCTTGAAGCCGTGCGTCTCGGCCCAGCGCGTGTACATGCGCAACAGCATCTGCGCCCAGTCCTGGCTTTCGGTGCCGCCGGCGCCGGCATGGACTTCGAGATAGGAATCGAAGCGGTCGGCTTCGCCCGACAGCAGCGCCTCGAGCTCGCGCCGCGCCACTTCCTTCTTGAGGGTCTTCAGCGCGGTTTCGGCCTCAGTGACGACGCCGGCATCGCCCTCGGCCTCGCCGAGCTCGATCATGCCGATATCATCTTCGAGCTCCCGCTCGACCTTGCCGATGCCGGAGAGCGAATCCTCAAGCGAGGTGCGCTCCTGCATCAGCTTCTGGGCCTTCTGGGGATCGTTCCAGAGGTTGGGATCTTCTGCGAGCTTGTTCAGCTCAGCGAGGCGCGCCGTCGATTTCTCGACGTCAAAGATGCCTCCTCAGCAGCCCGACAGACTGCTTGATCTCTTCTACCAACCGTTCGATTTCGGCGCGCATGTTGCTCTCTGGTCTCGCGGAATCCCGCGTGCATTGGAGCTGGGATGTAGCGGCGGCGGCTGCAAAGCGCAACCGCCGCTGCGAAGAACGGCCCGTCTTGTCCTAAGCCTTAGTACAGCCCGCCGGTGCCCGGCCGCATGAAGAAGCCGGAATCCGGCTGCTGCTGCTGCGACGCCGGCACGCCGCCTCGCCCGTCGGCGTCGGCAACGCCGATGACGGAGTAGTTATCCGGCGGCGCCGTGCCCGGCTTGAAGGCCTCCAAAATGGTTCCGCCGGTCTCGCCGGGGCCGGCGCGCATGCCGGTCTTGGAAACGACGCGCACGAGCTTGATGCCGGCCGGCACCTTGAACGGAACCGCGGGCTTGTCGGCGAGCGCGAGCTTGAGGAAGTCGCGCGCGATGGGAGCCGCCAGATGGCCGCCGGTCGCGGCGTTGCCCTTACCGAGCGCGCGCGGCTTGTCGTAGCCCATATAGATGGCGACGGCGACGTCGGGCGAGAAGCCGACGAACCAGGCGTCCTTGGCCTCGTTGGTGGTGCCGGTCTTGCCGGCGATCGGCTTGCCTACCTCCTTGACCACGGTCGCGGTACCGGCCTGGACCACGCCTTCCATCAGCTCGGTGATCTGATAGGCGGTCATGGAATCCAGCACCTGCTCGCGGCGGTCGATCAGCTGCGGCTCGTTCTGGTTCTTCCAGCCGCCCGGCGCGTCGCAGCCACGGCATTCGCGCTGGTCGTGCTTGAAGATGGTGCGGCCATAGCGGTCCTGGATACGGTCGATCAAGGTCGGCTTCACGCGGCGGCCGCCATTGGCGAGCATCGAATAGGCCGTCACCATGCGCATCGCCGTCGTTTCGCCGGCACCGAGCGCGTAGGACAGATAGTTCGGCAGCTCGTCATAGACGCCGAAGCGGCGTGCATATTCGCCGATCAGGGGCATGCCGATGTCCTGCGCGAGGCGCACCGTCACCGTGTTGAGCGACTGCCGCAGCGCGTTGCGCAGCGTCACCGGTCCCTGGAACTTGCCCGAGGAGAAGTTTTCCGGCCGCCACACGCCGGCGCCCTGGCCCTGGTCGATTTCGATCGGCGCGTCGAGCACGACGGTCGAGGGCGTATAGCCGTTGTCGAGCGCAGCCGAATAGACGATCGGCTTGAACGACGAACCGGGCTGCCGATAGGCCTGCGTGGCGCGGTTGAACTGGCTCTGGTCGAATGAGAAGCCGCCGACCATCGCGAGCACGCGGCCGGTCCAGGGATCCATCACCACCATCGCGCCGGACACTTCGGGGATCTGGCGCAGCCGGTACTGGCCTTCGACCGGCTGTCCCTCCTTGCTGTAGAGCGGATCGGCATAGATCACGTCGCCGGGCTGCAGCACCTGCGACACCGCAGTCGCCGCCCTGCCCTTCGCAGCCCCCGAGGCCGCCCTTGCCCATTTGATGCCGTCAAGCGTGATGAGACCTGTCTCGCGCTGCTTGCTCACGGCACCGCCGAGCTCGCGGCTCGGCTGGAAGCCGATGCGCGCCGACTGGTCGCTGGTCTCCAGCACCACCGCCATGCGCCATGGCGAGATGTCGGACAGCGACTTGATCTCGGCGAGCTTCACGCCCCAATCGCCCGAAATATCGAGCTTGCTCATGGCGCCGCGATAGCCCTGCTGCTCGTCATAATTCACGAGGCCCGAGACCATGGTCTTGCGCGCCATGACCTGGATCTTCGGATCGAGCGTGGTGCGGACAGAGAGGCCGCCCTCGTACAGCTTCTTCTCGCCATAGCGCTCGAAGATGTCGCGACGGACCTCCTCGGCGAAATATTCGCCGGCGAAGGTGTGGGCGCCGTTGGAACGGCTGGTGACGGCCAGCGGCTCCTTGCGGGCCTTCTCGGCGTCGGCCTGCTTGATCCAGCCGTTCTCCAGCAGACGGTCGATCACGTAATTGCGGCGCTCGACGGCGCGGTCGCGGTTGCGCACCGGATGCAGGGTCGCGGGCATCTTCGGCAGCGCCGCCAGATAGGAGGCTTCCGCCACCGTCAGCTCGTTCACCGACTTGTCGAAATAGACCAGCGAGGCGGCCGCGATGCCGTAGGCGCCGAGGCCGAGATAGATCTCGTTCAGGTACAGCTCGAGGATCTTGTCCTTCGAATAGGTCTTCTCGATCCGCATCGCCAGCAAGGCTTCCTTGATCTTGCGGGCGAAGGAGACCTCGTTGGTCAGAAGGAAATTCTTGGCGACCTGCTGGGTGATCGTGGAGGCACCTTGCGGACGGCGGTTGGAGCCGAAGTTCTGGAGATAGAGCACGCCCGCGCGCGCCATGCCGGTGTAGTCGATGCCGCCATGCTCGTAGAAATTCTTGTCCTCGGCTGCGAGGAAGGCGTTGATCACGAGCTTGGGCACGGCCTGGATCGGCAAATACAGACGCCGCTCCTTGGCGTATTCGCCGAGCAGCGAACCGTCGACCGCGTGCACGCGCGTCATCACCGGCGGCTCGTAATCCTGAAGCTGAGAGTAATCAGGCAAGTCCTTGGAGAAATGCCAGATCAAGCCTGCCACGGCCCCGACACCGACAAGGAACAACACCGTTCCCGCGGCGAACAGGAAGCCCATGAACCGCACCAGCAAGCGCATTATGTGTTTATCCGTTCAAACTCTGGTTCAGCCCAGTTTCAGCCCCTTGGCACCCCAAACTGGTGCCAACCTCACGTCGCGAATTCACCGGCCTACGCAATCACATCAGGGCCGGGCCTAAAGACGCTTGCCGAGCGGGATTCTCTCCGATTCCGGAACCCCCTGCGGCGTTTTTATAAATCGCCCGCTGTGGCCAAACTAGGGCTTTTGCAGCGGGACGGAAAAACCCCTCTTCAAT
>Ga0307510_10006859_pt1 | contig 13587 bp, 11 predicted proteins | sample 12_EM_MG_FD_207224 | JGI IMG/M metagenome (GOLD analysis project Ga0307510, IMG submission 207224) | Populus trichocarpa ectomycorrhiza microbial communities from riparian zone in the Pacific Northwest, United States - 12_EM | ecosystem: Host-associated > Plants > Roots > Unclassified | place... | reverse complement strand
GTTCCATCACCCGCCCCCTCCCTACCCTTGCAACCCGGGCCAGCCGGTCCGGTCGGGGGCTGATCCGTATCGCCAGTGTCGCATTTCTAACGGGCCAATGGCGTCGCATCTCTAATCAGCTTTGACAGTTATACCATAACGTGCATCACCGTTTCGCGCGTTGGGACGCAAATCTTGGAGCCGTACCACGGCACAGCCTGACAGTGCTTGCCCGCAACCTCAACGACCAATCGAGAAGGTGCCTCGGCTAAACTACGCCAGCCAAACGGTTCACGGCTCATTTGCAAGAAGAGCCATGAATCTCTGGGTGTGGAGCTACCCGATTGCCGCGAGCCAGATACCGACCGCGACCGCCCCACCGTCAGGGTGTCCGACAGCGCGATCACCGAGATAGCTCGCCCGTCCAAGCCGGGGCTTCATGGCTTTCGTTGCCTCCGCGCCTGCCAGCCCTGCTTCCACCGCCGCCTTCCAGGCAGCTTGCACGTTCATTCCCTCGGCAAGCCGATCGCGGAAAGTCGTCGCCGCGGGGTGAAGAGCATCGATCATGGTCCGGTCGCCGGGATTTGCGCCGCCCAGTTCAGAGACGGCCTTGACCGCTGACTGGAAGGCTTCCGCCATTTGCTTCGCCGTCGGTGCTTCGGCACCCGAGAGATGACGTGACGCTCGCATGAGGCCGGTAGCATAGAATGGCCCCGAACTTCCGCCGATGGCCTTCCTCATTGCATTGGCCATCGCCATCATCCCATCGGAGACAGAGCCGAATTTTTCGACAGAGAGAGCCAAAACCGCCTCGCTCCCGCGCTTCATGCTGGCACCAAGATCGCCATCACCTGTCACACTGTCCAGGTGAGCCAAATGCGGTTCGGCAACGATCAACGCTTGAGCGATTGAATGAGCGGCTCTAAAGAGCCGCGCTCCAGCCTCTGTCATCGTTGCATGGGAGGGCGAGTCTTCTTCCACCACAGAGGACGGAAGAACCCGCCTCCTGTTGATCGCGCCGCCGCGCGGCCACGCGGTCGCATCGGTGGCGGTGTCGATGAGTTTCAGCTTGTGGTCGTCGACCTGCATTACAGAGAGAGAAAATCCTGGCATATCGAGAGCAGACAGGAACGTTCCTGCCCAAGCCCTTTCGACGACGACGCTCCTCTTCTCGAGCTCTTGGATCGCAGCACGCGCAACGATCGAAATTTCCATCGGCGGTGTCGATCCGAGGCCGTTTACCAGCAGGACCACCCGGTCACCGCCGCTGATCTTGCCATCGGCCTCGATTGTTTCAAGGATAAGCGAAACCAGCTGGTCTGCCGAGGCAATCGGCATTCTGCGGACGCCCTGCTCGCCGTGAATGCCAAGACCAACTTCGATTTCCTGTTCGCCTAGCGTGAAGCCGGGCTTGCCGACTGCAGGCAAGGTGCAGGAGCCAAGCGAGATCCCCATCGAAGCCAGTTCGGCCGCCCCGGACCTTGCGATCCGCGCCACTTCTTCCAGTGGAAGCCCCTGCTCTGCCGCCGCGCCGGCCAGCTTGTGGACCAGGACCGTTCCGGCGATACCCCGACGGCGCTCGGCAGCGACGGTGTCCTTAAGGGATACGTCGTCGGCAACGACAACGATCTCGACAGGAATACCTTCGGCACGGGCAAGCTCTGCCGCCAGGCCGAAATTCAGGCGGTCGCCCGTGTAGTTTTTGACGATAAGGAGTGCGCCAGCCGGGCCAGCGGCCGCCTTGATGCCAGCAAGGACGGCATCGGTGCTCGGCGAGGTGAACACATCTCCGGCGACGGCAGCAGTGAGCATGCCGGCGCCGACATATCCTGCATGGGCCGGTTCGTGACCGCTGCCTCCGCCAGAAAGAACTGCGACCTTCCGTTGCCCGGCCTCGGGAAGACCCGAACGGATGACAACGTTCTCTTCGGAAAGCAGAATGGTGGAGGGGCTGAGCGCTACAACACCTTCCAGCATGTCCCTCACGGCGGTGGATGGATCGTTGATCAGCTTCTTCATACTTGTCTCCTTAGATCGCTCAGTTGGCGGGCGCGAGAACCGAGCGCTCGCTAGCGTCGTCGAATGCGTGAATGCTGCCCGGTCGGTGAATAAGGACAATATCCTTGCCGACTTCGACCTCTGGCCCGCGCTCAAATTGGGCGGAAACCAGATCGTTTCCGACCGAAACCTGGATCATCACCTGCGATCCTAGCGGCTCGATGAGCTCGATGCGTCCCTTGATGCTGCCGACGTCGCCGCTCGCCTGTCCAACGTGTGGTGCGAGGTGCTCGGGTCTCACTCCGGCAATGACGGTTCCGGTCCGGGCACGAAGAGCGTCGGCAATTACGCTCTGGGGCAGCAATCTCACATCTGGCCCGACAAGCGCGCCGTTCTCGATCGTAGTGTTGATGAAGTTCATCGGAGGACTACCGATGAAGCCGGCCACGAAACGGTTCACGGGCGTGTCGTAGATGTTCTGCGGGGTATCGATTTGCTGGGCGATCCCACCGCGCATCACGACGATGCGGTGCCCCATGGTCAGCGCTTCGAGCTGGTCGTGCGTCACGTAGAAAGTGGTGATCTTGAGCCTGCGGCAAAGCTTGACGATCTCGGCGCGCATCTCGATGCGAAGCTTCGCATCGAGGTTGGATAGGGGCTCATCCATAAGGAACACGCGCGGTTCCCGGACAATGGCGCGACCGAGTGCTACTCGCTGGCGCTGCCCCCCTGAAAGTGCGGAAGGCTTGCGCTCAAGAAGAGCCTCGATATCGAGCGCCTTCGCCGTCTTCCGGACCTGCGCTTCGATCTGGTCCTTCGACCACTTCCTCACCTTGAGGCAGAAGGCCATGTTCTCGTAGACGGTCAGATGTGGATAAAGCGCATAGTTCTGGAAGACCATGGCGACGTCCCGTTCTGACGGCGTTTGGTCGGTAACATCCTCACCGTCGATGCTGATCGAACCAGAGGTGGAACCCTCAAGGCCGGCGATCATGCGCATTGTCGTCGTCTTTCCACAACCCGAGGGGCCGACCAAGACGACGAACTCGCCGTCTTCGGTGGTAAGATTGAGATTGTCGACAGCGTTGAACGCGCCGAACGACTTGTTCAGGTTCTCGATTGCAATTACGGACATGAGTTCCTCCCTTGTGTGCGCAAACCAGTCGGCCTCAATTTTTGTCCGCCTGACCACATGTGGCGTCGCAAGACGCCTGATATCTATCTTCATAGAACGCAAGCCACTGCGGATCCGGATCGATGGTTTCCGTGGTTACGCCTGTCGTGAAATCAACGGGTTTCCCCAAGCCTTCTGCCGCGAGCAGCGCAGCCCCGACGACTGCCGGTTCCTGTTCACTCAGAACACGGACCGATCGTCCAAAAATACTTGCCCTCAATTCCAAGAGGCTGCGTGATCTGCTCCACCCGCCCGTTGCATATATCTCCCCGTCCAGAACCCCGGCAAAACGCATATGATCGAACATCCTACGTGCCGTGATGCCAGCCATCTCCAGCACCGATCGGGCATCAGAGGCCGCAGGCAAGTCAGATGCCGGCGCGAAGAATCCCGGTGCGCCGAGAATCTTTGAGAGCGCCAGAAAGGCCCGAATATCGACGCCTCGCCCCTGAAGTGATTTGACGGCAGACGAAAATTCGAAGACGCCAAGGCATGCCACGCCGATCTTCGCCCGGACGGGCACCATGAAAGCCAGATAGCGGTCAAAGCGATCCAGCGGAAACGTAGTGGACTCTCCGTAGATGACATTGGCCGTGCCGATCGAATCGACGCGCGCCATCGGATCTATGCGCTGGATCAGCGCCGCAGCAACGGGGTGGTCATGTCCGCCGGCGACGACAAGGGTTTCCGTCGTGGCGGCACCGGACGACGTCAGACGACCGGCACGCATGCAGCCGACAACATCACCGGCCCTCAACACTTCGGGAAGGTCGGGAGCTCCGCAGTACTCAAGGAGCGCAGGGATCCATTCGCGCTGTCCGACGTCGTAGCAACCAGTCCGGGAAGCCAACGTCTCGCTGATAAACGATTGACCGGCCCAGAAGACCGATGGGTAATCCGCCAATGCAATCCATCGGCTACCGCCGGCGAACACAGAAGGCCGATTACGCCTGAGCCACAGCCACTTTGCGCCGGTTCGGGTATGCTCCATCTCGATCCCGGTCCGCGTTGTCGCCGCGCTGCTCTCGCGAATTTCCAGGGCCTCTACGCTCGCGCATCGATCATACCATGGTATCGCAACATCGAGCGGCGACAGCGCACTGTCCACACAGACGCCGTCTTCGCCAACGCCGGTCGTCGCCATGGCAGAAAACGGAGTACCCTGCCCTACCTCACGCCATCCCGCGACGATCAGATCCTCGATGGCGACAAGCAGCTCTTTCGCGTTGACTCCCGCGGCAACGCCCACGCGCGGCGTTGGGATCGCCCGCGTCCATTTGGAGACTCCCGTCTCATCAACGATCGAAACCTTGAGATTGGTGGTTCCGATATCGACGCCGCAAACCAGCATTCCAAATTCTCCTGGTCACACGCGCCTATCAAGAAAACCTGAGCTGGGTCTTGATTGACTTTCCGGCCTGCATGCTTTGGACGGCGGTCTCGAAGCTCCACACCGGGAAGCTCTCGCCTATCAGCACCTTGGCCTTGTCACGAATATCCGGCATCAGTTCCACGGCGGCGGCGAACTTGCCCGCGCAGGAATTGGATCCGATGAAGCGGAGCTCCTGTTCGTAAAGTTTGAACGGCACGAACGACGCTTCGGCGTGTTCGTCATGGACGCCGACTTGAACGTAGGCGCCGGTCTTCTCTACGAGTTGAAGGCCCTGCTTCAATGCTGCTGGCACACCGGCGGCCTCGAAGACGACATCGAACCTCTCGGCACCGAGTTCGGCTGGCTGGACGGCAGCGTCCACTCCGACGGACCTGGCGATATCGAGCTTGGCGGCGGCCGGATCGGCTAGCGTCACCTTCCCGGCGCCAGAATGCTTGGCAGCGATTGCAATCAGTAGCCCCATCGTCCCACCACCCAGAATGAGGACCTGTCGGTCCTTGATACCTTGTGAGGAGTCGACGGCGTGAAGCGCGCAGGCGAGCGGTTCGATCAGGGCCGCGAGGTCCGAACCAATGGACTCGTCCACCTTGAACGCGTTCCGGGCTGGGACGGCCACGTACTCGGCGGCAGCTCCCGCGCGACCAACGCCGATCGGGGTCAGATGAGCGCACAAATTGGGCCTTTCGGACTGGCACCAGCGGCACTCCCCACACACAACGTTCGGATCGACGGCGACGAAGTCCCCCGCCTTCACGTTCCGCACGCTCTGCCCTACCGCCACCACATGTCCGGCGAACTCGTGTCCGGGAATGACTGGATAGTTCGTCCCTACGAAACCGTGCTTCAGAATGTGCAGGTCAGTCCCACAGATGCCGCAGCAGGTAGGCTGCACCAGGACTTCGTCGTCGGCGACCACTGGAACGGTCGTTTCGATCACGCTGATCTGATGGCTCTGGGTGATCCGAACAGCTCTCATCTTGCCGCCTGGCGCGCCGCCGAACAAATTGTCAAAGCTCATTTCACTGCTCCGAATGTTAGGCCTCGTGTCAGGCTCTTCTGGGCTAACCAACCTGCGACAACCACTGGCACGTTGATGAGTGTCGCAACGGCCGCGACCTGCGCCGTGTAGAGTTGACCGAAACTTAGGAATTTCTGCAAGAAGACTGGAAGCGTACTCACGGTCGTCGTCAGGTTGACCGCAAGGAAGAACTCGTTCCAGGAAAAGATCGCGCAAAGCAGCGCCGTGGAGGCGAGGCCGGGCTTGATCAAGGGTACGATGATCTGCACCATCTCCCGGATGCGGCCGGCACCGTCGACCTCGACCGCATCGAAGACGTCTCTGGGTATTTCGACCATGAACGAACGGATCATCCAGATCGCCAACGGCAGGTTCATCGATGTGTAGAGGATGATCAGAACGGTCGACGTGTTCAGCAGGTCGAACGTACGCGCGACGAGATAGATCGGCACGATACCGGCAGCGATCGGCATCATCTTTGTCGAGATGAAGAAAAACAGAACGTCCCGCCACTTCGACACCGGTCGTACCGTAAGAGCGAAAGCCGCTGGAACGGCAAGCAGGATCACGATCGCCGTGGAGATGACTGTTACCATGACGGACACGGTGGCGAAGGAAACGAAGTCGTTCTCGAAGATGCGGCGGTAGTGATCAAGCGTCGGCGCAAAAAGCAGCTTGGGCGGATAGCTGACCGCGTCCTGCTCCGTCTTGAAGCTTGTCAGGATCATCCACGCAATCGGCGCGAACATGATCAGCGTTCCGAACCAGGTGAGAGCAGTCAGTAGGAAATCGAGAGAGCTGTGGCGTCGGCGTCTCATGCACGGCCCCCTTCCTTGAAGATACCTGAGACCACCCGGAGCATCGGAATGGTGAGAGCCATTGCGAGTGCCAGCGAAATCATGCCGAACGCGGACGCCCGCCCGAGGTCGAAGGCACTGAAAGCTTCGAGGTAGACGTAGTAGGAAAGATTGGTCGTTGCGTAGGCCGGGCCGCCGTTCGTCAGGATAGCGATCGCAGCAAAGTTCTCCAACACGTACATCGCAACCAGTAGACCGGTCAGCTCGATGAAGGGACGCAGATGCGGCAACATCAGGCGACGGAACACGTACAGGCGGCCAGCTCCATCCACTTCGGCGGCCTCGGCAACTTCGGTCGGGAACGACTGCATGCCGGCTAGCAGGATCAGAAGCGCAAAGGCCGACCACTGCCACGTTGTGAGGATGATGATCGTCAGCTTGGGATATTGGCTGATCCAGTTGATACGACCGATACCGATTTCGTCGGTAACCCAGCCAAGAATGCCGAAGGTCGGATCGTAGATGCCCGTCTTCCAGAACAGTGCGGCAGCAACAGGCATGATGAAGAACGGCGTGATCGCCAGCGTACGGGCGACCGTCCGTCCGCGAAACTCTCTGTTCAGGCCCGCGGCAAGCAGTCCGCCGATGACGACGGACGCCACGACGATCGAGAACGTGATGATTGCCGTATTCAGCACAGCTTGAATGAAAACGGCGTCGCTTGCGGCGTTGACGAAATTCCGGAACCACACGAACCGAGGAGCTGTGGTCGAAACCAGGTTCCAGCGCAGCAGACTATAGTAGAGAGTTATGACGAAGGGCAGCTGCGTGACCAAAATCACGAAAATCAGGGCCGGCAGCAGTGGGAGCCGATCCCACCATCCCTTTGCGACGCTGCGACGGCGACGCGTCGTTAAGGAACCGCTTGATTGCGAAATCGATGTCATGTTGTCATCCGCATGAATGATGCTGAAGTTTTGGCGGGCCGCCGGGAGGAAACGGCCCGCCGGGGCTCAACTATTTAATGTAGCCCGCATCCTCCATGATCTCCTTGATCTTGGTCTCGCTGGTCGCGATCGCATCGTCGGCGCTCATCTGGCCGCTGATCGCGCCGGCAAGCTGCTGAGACGTAAAGTCACCGATCTGCTCGAACTCGGGGATCGTGACGTACTGGACGCCGGTGTAGGGAACTGGATCGACGGTGGGCTTGAGCGGATTGGCCGCGCTGATCGACTTGAGCGTCAGGTCGGCATAGTCCTTCGTTGCCTTTTCATATTCTGGCAGCTTGTAGGTGGACTGACGCGAGCCCGGTGGAACGGTGCCCCAACCTGCCTTTTCACCGGCGAGCTTGATGTATTCCTCGCTCGTCAGCCAGGAAATCAACTTCCAGGCAGCGTCCTGATGCTTGCTGGTCGTCGGGATCGAAAGACCCCATGCCCAGAGCCATCCGGAACCGGGCTTTTCCTTGATCGGCGCAAGAGCAAATCCGACGTTGCCCTTCACTTCGTCGTTCGCCTGGTCGATGACCGGGCCTGCGAAGACAGTGTCGTCGTACCACATGGCAGTCTTGCCTTGCGTGAAGAGCTGCAGGCATTCCTGCCAACCGTCCTTCGCAGCGTCAGGCTGGCCATGCTCTTTCAGAAGTTTGACGTAGAAGTTAATCGCCTCCTTGCTCTTTGGAGAGCTGAGCTGTGGCTCCCACTTCTCGTTGAACCAACGACCGCCGAAAGTGTTGATCACAGTCGTCAGCGGCGCAAGGCTCTGGCCCCAACCGGGAATGCCGCGCAAGCAGATGCCGGAAACGTTCTTGGACTTGTCGTCGAGCTTCGCTGCGTATTCGGCGACCTGATCCCAGGTCGGCTGCTCGGGCATCTTAAGGCCAGCCTTATCGAATAGGTCCTTGCGATAGAACATGAACGACGACGAACCGTAGAACGGTGTCGCAAACATGTCGCCCTTGTAGGACACCAAGTCGGCGATCGGCTTCAGAAGGTCGTCCGCCTTCCATGCGGTGTCCTTGGCGACGTATTCCTTGCTAAGATTGGTGATCCAGCCCTTTTGCGCCCAAAGCGGAACCTCGTAGGCGCCGATCATGACGACGTCGAACTGACCGGACTTCGTCGCGACATCCTTGAGGACGGTCGGGCGAAGCTGGTTTTCCGGTAGCGTCTGAAACTTGACCTTGATGTCCGGATACTTGGCATAGAAGTTATCGATGAGCTTTGCGGCGGTTTCCATTTGCGGATTTGCAGCGAGGGCGACTGTGAGGGTGACTTCCTCCGCATGTCCCGGTTCGGCCGCAAACAATCCAAGAGCAATCGAAAGCGCAAGTGTGCTCACACGCGCACCGGCTACGGCCGGCCGCCATATAGTCATAGTCATCGAAAGTTCCTCTCCCAAAAAATCCGACATTATTGTCGGAAATTCCAACGGCGGCGCCATGCGGCGGGCCGACAGCAAACTACTCACTCCACCTGGGTAGCCTCTCTGTATGTTCTGTACGTACAAAAATAAAAGCAACGCGTCAATGGCGTAATTTGCGATTGGTGCCGTCGGTCGCGTATCGATCGCAATCCGCCTGGCGCTCGATGGCAAATCGATCCGTTAGAGATTACATAGCCTTGTCTTACCTGCCCTGCGTCCGCTCCGCCTCGAAATCATATAGGAGATCACCGCAAATAGTTTTTTCGGTGGCTACGATTCAGATCGCGATGTGGTCCCACGATGGACGTCACATACAATTTTGGTGTACGTTTCGTTCGGACATTAATTGAGAGTCGTCATGCAGAACATCGATCGTGCTTCCGCGGAACCCTATTATCTTCAGCTCGCACGGATCATCGAGGACCAGATCAAGGCCGGGAAATATAAAGTTGGCGACCGTGTTCCCGGCGAGACCGAGCTTTGCCGGTCGTTCGATCTCGCGCGGTCGACGGTTCGCGAGACCCTCCGTGCTCTCGAGCAGCAACGTCTGATCCGGCTTGTTCCACGACGTGGTGCGTTTGTCTCCGATCCTGCGGAGAACCGGTGGAAATTGCAGGTGACGCAGGGCTTCCTTGAAACCGGTGCGCATTCCCCCGACCGTGTGATCGAGACGGCGGTTCTGCGCGCAGGGTTCGAACCTTTGCCGGACTTCGCCGCTGAATCCCTTGGAATTGCACGGGGAGAGAACGGATTTGTAATCGAGCGCATCCGACATATTGACGGCAAGGCCGCCATGCATTCTACGAATTTCCTACCAGCCGATGTCGGCGGTTCGCTCATTGGTAAGCCAGTGCTGGAGGGCTTGGCGTCCTTGAACCAGACGCTGGCGCAAGCCGGCTTCTCAATCTTCGCGGCAAGGCGCGAAGTGGCGGCGATCGGCGCTCCTGCCGACACCGCAAAACATCTGGGCCTGGCCCGAGGCGCACCCGTCCTCTTCGTGCAGTCGACGTCCCGATCCGACGCAGGTCGCGTGTTCGACTTCTATCGCTCATTTGTACGAAGCGACGTTGTGACGATCTCAGTCGATGCGGAAGCACAGACTGAGAGCGGTCAAAGCGCAAGCGACGGCGAGTAGCAGTTTCCGCTCTTCAGCTGGCGGATCATTCAAAGCTCCTGGGCGGCGTTTTTCCGACACCTCGATTGTGTGGCGGCTCGCACCGGCTGCCCGACAATTCGTCCCACTCTGATGACACGGTCGCGTCCCCTTACATCGACGGCGCATATCACCCATCGTCGAGTTTCGTCTTGACACCCCAAATCAACGAAGGGTAGATACGTATCGTCCGTCTTGTCCGTACAGAACAGACAAGACAAGGAGGAACACCAATCAAGACGGCCGGACCGTCGAGAGGATAGGAAAAAATCTCATGTCGATGGAATATCGTCTTCGTCGTACCCTGCCCAGCGATCGTGCGGCTATCATCATGCCGGTCGATCATGGCTTAATCTTCGACCGCATCGAAGGTCTCGAAACCCCGTCGGCACCGTTCGCAGCATGGGCCAACAACGACGTGACCGGCTTCATGATGACACCGGGACAGGTCAAGCAGACCGAGAAATTCTTCGCGGCTCATCCCCACCTCACCCGCGTCTTGACGATCGACACCTACAACGAATACCGCGAGCTTGATGGCGGCGGCTCGCATGACCTCATCACGACGGTCGAGGAAGCCGTTCGTATGGGTGTCGATGCCGTCAAAATGCTCTTCCCATGGAACATGTCGAGATATGAGCGAGTGCAAATGTGCGCTCGCGTCGGCAAAGTGGTCGCATCGTGCGATCGTTGGGACATCCCGCTGGTTCTCGAGCCCGTTATCATGGGGGCACCGCGCTCCGAGGAAGTGGTCATCCAGGAAGAACAGGTGGCCCGTATTGCCTACGATCTTGGCGCACACATCATCAAAATCGCATTCCCTGGCGAAGAACGCACGAGGCGTCTGTCCGAAGAATTGAAGGTGCCGTTGGTGATTGCAGGCGGCCCGCTTTCCGGTCCTCCGGCGGAGACGATCGAAGCTGTGGCCGGAACAATTCGCGGGGGCGCACGTGGCGTCATCGTGGGCCGCAACATATGGCAGCGTGATCGCAAGACTGGTGAAGAGACCCTCGCTGCGATCGCCAAGCTGACGCGTAATGTGAAGTTCCAGGATTGAACCCAGCTTCCAAACGTTGATCTTCAAAGTGCATATCTTGGCCGCGGAGCATTTCCGAGGCCAATTTTTTGCCGAGCGAGTTCAGATAGCCGTGGTTCTTGTAAGTCGGCGCGATCCTTTCTTGCCACGCCACTATCCCCAGATCCTTGATGCGAAAACAACGTAGCTGCACCGTCACATCGTTAGAAGCGATCAACCTCCGGCGTGGCCACCAGTCGCGCAGCGGCATTGTTAGCTTTGCTAAGCGCGTACTCCATCGTGGCGCCGGTCGCTATCTCCGCCGCGAGAACGCCGATGAACTCATCACCCGCGCCGTGTGTGCTCTCGACCTTGACTTTGACGGCTTCGACGACAAGTTCGTCTCCCTCGGCATTTGCATAGGCGACGCCGGCGCCGCCCGCGGTCACGACAGCTGCAGGGTAGACGCGGCCAAGAATGCGCGCCGCTTCCAGCGCACCGCTAAGCGTTTCAACCACGGGCACACCCGCGAGCATTTCAGCTTCGATGCCATTGACGACAAGTATATCCACCTGATCCTTCAGCGCATCGGAAAGCTCCCTGGCGGGGGCGGCATTAAGCAACACGCGCCCGCCGAATTTCTTGACAGCCTTTGCAGCAACGACGTTTGCCGCATCAGGGATTTCATTTTGCAGGACCAGGACTGTCGTCCTGCTGAGAAGACCGCGCGCCGCCTCGACATCCGCCTCGCCAAGCGTCAGGTTGCTTCCTGAAACGATGACGGCGCCATAGTCGCTGTCAGCGTCGAAGATTGCCACGCTCATACCGGTCGATTGCGATGCGTCGCGTCGCACGAACTGACCATCCACATTCTGACGTTTGAGATTGGCGAGCAGAAACCGCCCGAAGTCGTCATCTGCGACCGCACCGATCATGGATGTCGCAACCCCGGTGCGCGCCGACGACACAGCCTGATTACCGCCCTTGCCACCGCTCTTCGGATGCCAGGATGTCCCGGTCACCGTTTCCCCCTTGCGCGGCCGGGCCGGCCCCATGACGGCGATATCGTAGTGCAGGCTGCCGAAAACGGTCACAAGAGGCGCGGAGGTCATGGAAGTCTATCTTTTCGTTTGGAGGTGACCGCGAACATCGTCCGCTCGAGATTGCGTTCGGCAGCTTGATAGTCACGCTGGGCAACTGCCACGAACACGGCATCAAGGATGTTCAGCTGCGCGATGCGCGCCGCCGCATTTTCTCCCATCAAGGGAGAGCCTTGCGCGGTAGAGCACAACACCACATCGGCCGCGTGCGCCAATGCAGATGAGTTGTAGTTGGTGATGGCGATCGTTCGGGCACCATTGCGGCGAGCGAGTTGTATCGCTTCGATAACCGCCGTCGTATTCCCGGAGTGAGAGAACCCGATCGCGACGTCGCCCTCTGCGACCAGAGACGCCGACATCAGCATCATATGGGAATCGTCGAACACACTTGCGCGCACACCGATGCGAAGGAATTTGTGAGCGACGTCACGTGCGATCTGGGCGGAGCCGCCGACCCCATAGAAATCGCGCTGTTTCGCCCGGTGAATCAAATCCGCTGCCCTGTCGAACGCCTCCATGTCGAGGATCGACAGCGTTTCTTCCAAGGCATTGATCGACGTGCGGAACACCTTCTGGACGATTTCCTGGGACGTATCGTCGGCTGACAACTCCTGGTGCATTTCCGCCGTGGGCTGGCGATTATACTGACTGACTGCCGTTCGAAAATCGCGATAGCCCGAGAAGCCCAGTTTCTTGGTGATTTTGACCACCATGGCTTCCGAGACGCCGGCATCGTCGGCGATCTGCTTGAGAGACGTGTCGTCACTGAAGTCGCGCAGCGCAAAAACCGTATCGACAACCTTTGCCTCGAGTGGCGTCAGCAGTGGCATCATCATGCGGATGCGCGGGCCGACGGCCTTCATGTCGAAGCTTTCAGTATTCATTCTCTTCCCCTTGTCGCGCGATCGATCATCATTGCGACGAGGATTATAAGACCTGTGGCCAGCAGTTGATAGAACGCCTGAACGTTCATCAACGTAAGACCGTTGCGCATCGTGCCGAGAATGATGGCGCCGAGGATTGTACCCAGAATGCTGCCCTTGCCACCCATCAGCGAGGCTCCACCGATTGCGGCGGCAGCGATTGCATCGAGCTCCCAGAGATTGCCAAGGATCGGTTCCGCTGCTCCCAGCCGCCCGATCAGGATCAGGGATGCGAGCGCGGCAAGACCGCCCGAGATGACATAGGCCGTGATTTTCGTGCGGGCGATAGGAACACCAGCTACATAGGCCGCCTCTTCGTTGCCACCGACTGCCAGCAGATACTCACCGATCGGGGTTTTCTTGAGCAGGATCCAGGCAGCCACCGCCACGACAGTGACGATCAGAACCGGGGTCGGAATGCCAAGAAGATTTCCGTTGAAGAGTGAGCGAAATCCCGCGGGGATCCCCAGCACAGGGTTTCCGCCAGTGTAGATCAAGGCAATGGCGCGATAGGTGCTCAATGTTCCGAGCGTAACAATGAAAGGCTGTAGCCCGACATAGGCGACGAGCACTCCATTGATAAAACCGCAGACCGCGCCAACGCCAAGGCCTG
>Ga0307510_10006858_pt1 | contig 13587 bp, 8 predicted proteins | sample 12_EM_MG_FD_207224 | JGI IMG/M metagenome (GOLD analysis project Ga0307510, IMG submission 207224) | Populus trichocarpa ectomycorrhiza microbial communities from riparian zone in the Pacific Northwest, United States - 12_EM | ecosystem: Host-associated > Plants > Roots > Unclassified | place... | reverse complement strand
GAGGGGTTTTTTTTTTAAAAAAAATAATTAATTTAAAAGACAAGTAAAATATCAAGAAACTATAGTACTATACACTTGCCTGCTCTTTGACAGACAATGCTCGGTCCCATGTTCTGTAAATTTATAGATCTTCAAACACTCCCAAAATGGCTTCGGCAATTTTAATGAAATTACAGTAACTAACTACACAACTCTCAAATTATCAGAGGTTTTAGAACAAGTGAATCTATAGAGTTTCATCACACAAGTCAATAGGGAATTCATACAAGATTAGTTCAGAAAAACAACTGGTAAAACTGTATTCTGTTGTCCTCATCTCAACCATAACTAGAATTGAATGGCTATAATCTGAAACTGTTCCTAGAACTAAAGAAACCACACTCAGCCCGGATGCCAGGATCGTAAAACCCTGGCACTTTCTGCCAGCTTAGAACCCCAAAACTAAAACAATTCCCATGATAGAAAATGACAGTAATTTATCGATTCCGAAACTTCCTCTTTGGTTGCGGAAACTCGAGAGGGACAGAAAGCGTTACCAAATACTTGTTCTTCTCACGTTCCATCTTGCAACCCAGATTGCGATAATGAGATTTCACAGTAGCAGGATTCATTCTTAGATCATTGCTTACATCTGCCGGAAAAGTCCGGAAATCATCAGCATATAAAGTGAGAACCAAAACATAACTAATGAGAAGATCAATCTTGTCAACTGACAGCCTTCTTGTTTCAGGTTTAAACATCTCAAAAAATTTCTGCCGTATGATGCTCGGAAATTGATGGTTCCTAGCAGAGGCTGCACCATCCATAGAATGCTGATCTTTAAACTTTAAAAGATGAGTGATGTATGAGAAAATACATGAAAGTCTCTTCTTCTCCACCTCATCCTAAAACAGGCACAATATAAGTATCAGTGCCATTGCTGTTCCCAGCCAAGAAATATGAACACAAAAGAACACCTCATGACTGATAACATGAATACTATTTATCTATGAAAATTTAGAAATTTTCAACTACATTTCACCAACCTTGTGTGTAAGCAAGACATCTTGAACAATAAAATGCTGGAAAGGTATGGTTCTTAAGACCAAAGCCAATTGAGGATGTAAAATCAAGAATGTGAAATTATCCAGCTATTTAACTACAATGACAAATCATCAGCTCTCTAGCACACTACTTCCAAAAGGAATATTCCACTACAATCCTATCAAGAGTGTAAAATTTTCCAGCTAATTAGCTATAATGCAATCATCGCTATCTACCATGCTTCTCCCAAAAGGAATATTCCACTACAACCCTAAACACATACAAAATAAAATTTGTGAAATTTGCTAAAATTTCATCTTTTCTTGTTTAACATACATCTAGGAAATGGTATGTTTAAAATGCATCACGAAGAATGTAACCCCCACAATTTGTTCTTGGTGAAATTATGATTGCCTCATACACCATTTCATTAAAGGGAAATTTCAAAAACCAAAAGTTACAATAAATTAGTCAAAAGTGAATTCCCATTAACATGTTAGCAAAAATATTCCATGCACCCTTCAATTACTTTACCTGAATCTCCCGCAATTTCTGGATCCTGTTGCAAACAAAAGTTGGGTAAGCATTGCTTGCTACTTCTCCTCCTACTTGCAAAATCTTATAAATATCTTCAAGGAAATCCCACTCTCCAGTGAGAATAATCCCGTCCAAAGGATAAGCCTCCTGGGGGGTAATGGCAGAAGAATTATAAGGTGGAATATTTCGAGCACTGTGGCCACTGGTACTTTCAAGAGCATCCTTGTTTATTGGGGCATTTTCAATTTTCCTGCCCAGATCCTTCTGAGAAAGAGGATCATCTCCCTTCCTCAGAGCCTGCATTTTTTTATCCTGCAGGGCAACAAAGAATTCAGTGCTGTCCGCAAATGCTTCCAACAGAACCACACACTTTCCAACTAACAAGATGTTCATTCAATTTGAACCAAAGCACGGGTGAAGAAAATCATTTGTTCTACCAAGGAATCTCATTTTGCAGAAACACTCAAGAAATGAATTTAAGGATCTAATTTGGATGTTGTAGCTCCAACTATTCCTTCTCATGAAAAGAATTTGAATCCAAGAAAACTAAGGATCTAACATGAACCTTTTCAGGATAACATAACACTCAAATTGCTAAAAGATGACAAACATTTAGCATGCATTTAGATAAATAATCACAAATCCCATCTATCTTTTTCAAAAGAAAGAAAATGCTTCAAATATTCCAGATGTACAAGTTATATACATATTATAATCAATTGTTTTATGCCGATATGTAACTTAAATGTGCAGAAGTTGTAAATCTTTTAAGCCCTTTTAGGAAAAATCTAAATGAGCAATTTGTTCAAGGATTTTTTTTCACAACCACCGTTTCCTTGCTAGAGCAAAAAAATTGCCGATACAGCATGAGATGCAAGACTCCCACCTTGCCAATCAAATAGCAAAAAAAGCAAGATTTATTGTCTCCTTAGTTACAGATGGTCCAAGACAAATTCTATTTTGTTACACAATCATGATCAATAATGCATGCATTATAATAACAATGAAGAACTAAACACATTCATCACTCACAAGTTGATAAAACAACTGCGAAGACCTTTGAGATACCCAAGGGAAACTCCAATTGAATAGAAATAAGAGGCATTCTTCAACAACTTAAAAAAAGAGTATACCTGGATTATAGATTTCTTTGGTCCATATTGAACATTAAGCTGCCTTATCCTGGCCGCTCTCTGTTCTGCAGTAATCTCACCATTTTCAAAATTTGCATGTTCCTTGTCAGCAGCAAGCGACCCTCGAAGTTTTGGTTCCAATCTAAGTATCTACCATCATTTTTAAAGTCATGTTAGGAGTTTACTATGATGGAAAATTATAGGTGAGCAAGAAAAAATATTAGAGGTTGTTGACTGCTACAGGAAGGTACATATCTAATCTGAAAATGAACTTGATTCCTCAATAATTCACATTTTACAAAAAATATATACCAGTGGCTTGAATTTTACAATAGGCTTCACAATTTTACATGCTTCATTTTCTTAAATTTAACAAGCTGAACTTTGCAGTTCCTGAACTACGAGTTTGAAGAGTGTAGTTGTTATACACAGTCAAGTAAAAAACTTGGAAACAATGTTGCATCCATTCTAATTTACTCGGTGTCTCTTTCAAGCCATGACCATGGACTAAAGTCAATTTGAAAGCTCAAAGTCCGTTGTCAGCAAGAAGCCTGTAGCAACATCAAATTAGTCTACATGAAGAAACTACTGGTCTCGACTTATTGGTATAGTGCCATGGTTCCCTTATGGTACTTAATCTATACAGAAAAAGAACTAATAGACTCCCCCAGAATGATTCTAATAAAGCAATTATACTTGGGTATTTTATGTTTCAGACTTGGACCAGAAATTCAAAAACCTTCATTGTTTCATTTCTTTTGTTTGCGTAGTTCTATAGCTATCAGCAATGAGAAATATGATGAATCATCGGCAACAAATATTCTCCCACAGGGATCTTAAACTTCAGAAAGTAGCTGTACATCCTCCTAAATCGCTTAATTTCCAGATTAAACCATGTTTGTAAGCTCTTCAATATAAATACAACACAACTCAAGATACAATCTTCAAATTTAATATTTCTCTTTAACCTTTGCTTTATAACAATCATAGAATTTCCAACAATACTAACAAAAGAAAACAAAGAATTTACAAAAAATTCCAAGAGATAAGCATAAATAAAACAAACAAGTGTCATAATATCCAAGATTTTACTCGGTTAAATAGATTTCAAACACCTCATAACTTCCAGTCAAACAAGAAAGGGAGGGAAAGTAATATAGTTACAAAAAAAACTCTTAACTATAATAGTCAAACACTCAAAATATCCATTACTTTCCTCTCTTTATCTCCTGATTCTGTAAACAACCATACAGACAACAAAACAATCAAATTATTATCTGAAATAATACCTTATTTCCAGCAATAGGCATAATCTTCAAAGTCTGAGTCGCCTTATCAAGAACCCCAAGCGCATAAGTGCACAACTGGGCTGCCATAGCCTCACCTTTATAGCTATTGCCCACGAACTCAACATTCGATCCATTCGGGCTCACTACCAGCTCTAGCCTCTCAGAAGTTCTCCCTTTCTCATTCTTTTCACCGGAGCTTTTCTCAACCTTGGCCCTCTGCGCATTCCGATAAAGCTTGACACTTGGTGGTGCAGCTAGTGGGAGGATTGGTTCTTGTGCATCGTTGATGTCATTTGTTTTGTGGGGATTATATCCAGACGGGAAATAGCCCACTACAGGTGGGGTTTTGTCAACCTGGTTGTTGACAAGTTCGAGTTTGACATCAAGACGAGGCTGCTCATTGATGGTTGGTTCATTTTGGAGTTGGGCTGCGGCGGCACCGTCATCCCTTTCCTTCTCTCTCTTCCTCTTCTTTTTTGATTTCTTGGTAGCTGTTTGTGGTGTCTCCGAGACTAGTAAATGCGATGAATCCAACTCCAACCCCATGAGAAACCCCAACTAACAAAACAAGAAAAAGATTTTCACTGTTTCTGCATTCAAAACAATAGAACTAATAAAAACCCTAGGTCCTAAGCATTTTCTTTACCTGATTTTTTTTGGTTTTCTCAAGTAATAAAAGGAGCTATAGCTTCACTCGTCTTCTAGCTCTCTTGGCCTCTTGTTTGTCTTCCTTCACTGGAACAAGAACACTGTAGAGACAGAGATATAGTTTGCGGTGGAATGCATAAACCCTAAATATTTGAAGGTGATGATGATTTGTAGATTAAATAAAGTTCTTTCTTTTTTGTCAAACCTGTCCCCAACCTATAGAAACAATCTCGATTAGGTCCCCATTCTAATTTTCATCATGATTTGATCCTCTAAGTATCATTAGATTTTCAATTTATTGATCCTTTCAATAATTTAAGTTTAAAAAACATTAAATGTAGTGTGAAACTCATTCGATTTCTTCTTACATAAAAAATTTTCGGAATTGAATATAAGTTATTGTTTATTTTTGTGTCATAAAATATTATTAAAAAAATTTAATTTTTTTTAGTTTTTTTTTTTAAATTAATATTTTTTTTATTTTTAGATCATTTTAATTTACTAATATTAAAAATAATTTTTAAAAAATAAAAAAATATTATTTTAATATATTTTTAAATAAAAAATAATCACAACCACACTTTTAAATATATATATATATATACACGATGTAATAAAAGGTTTCACATCACGCGAAGAGAGGGGGAACTTAAGGAATTTGATGGGTTTTCTTTTATTATGATAAAAGGAAAATCACATGAGTTTCACTCAATAGTTTTATTAATTTCAATCCATGTGAGGGTTTAATTGAGAATTTATTTATACATTAAGAGCCTAATCGAGAAAAAGAATAGATCAGGGATACAATCTAGATTGCCCTTTATTGAATTTATTTTATTATTTTGATTTTTTTAGTTTTTCATTAATAAAAAAGTCATTATGTTGTCTCTCTCTCTCTCTCTCTCTCTCTCTCTCTATTGGAGCTGCAAAATTAAAAATTAAAAAAAAAATATTAGTTTTTTTTATCTTAGCTCTCCCATTATTGGAGATGCCCTAAACCGAGTCTTTTAGGCTTAGCACTCGCTCACTAATCACCCACAGAGAATCGCAGCAGCACCATATTCTCTTGACCTTCATTAAAATGGAGGAATTGCTAACAAATTAAAGCACCCTTCTCTTGTATCTCCTCTGCAAATTTCACTTCTTTGTAGTAAGATTTCTCTCTGTCGATCTCTGTTTTTTTTTCTTTGAAAAAGAAAAGGAAAATAATCTTGCATGTTGGAGTATTTGTATTTGAAATTGATGATAAAGTAATCTTCTTTAACATATGTTTCTCGATGGATGGGTTTTCATTGTTTGTTGATATTAATATTTTCAAGTCTAAGAAAAAGGAAGAGTTTTTTTTTCTTGCCCATTTGTTAGCTTGTTTGTTCGCTTGCATGTCTTGATGCTAAAGTAAACTTTTTCCAACTTACATTTCTTGATGCTAGCAGCTTCTCGACACTTTCTTCGCTGAAATATGGGTTTTCCCCCCATAATTTTCAAGTTCTTGCTGGTTTTGGGGGTCACTGCATGATTGCTTGAACTCAATTTTTTTGGGAGTAATTAATGCTTTTCGTTATATGTTTGGAGGGTTTGGGATTATTTTCGTAGATATTTACTTTGTTGGATGATTTACAGTGTATAGAGAACGGGGTTTATTTGCGTTGCCTCTGTAGTTTATGCTATAATCTTCAAAAACAGTTTGTATCTTCAATTCGTTTTCTAAACGATTAATTTGCTGGGATTTAGTGAAATTCTTTTGTGATGGGACACAATCGGAGTTCATAAAAATTACTACTTGATGTTGGATTTTGATTGGATATTATTTTGAATACTTGGATCGGTTCTTAGATTGAACTTGTTATTAAACTTGTTTATATTCTAGTTTAAGAAATCAGGTGCTTCTATTCTCTTAAATTTTCATGGACGGCACTCTCCCATGCGGTAGTTTCTTGATGGGACCTGGTATTTGTCATTCCTGCCAAATTGCCTTTGTCTCTTACTCATTCACAGAATCCATGATTGCATGAAACTTTTTATGTTTTATGGCTACGTGATGGATCTAGTTGTATTCATGAGATTTGCAAATTTATCACCATTGCATGGATTCTAGAATTTCAAATAATCCTTTCTTTCATCTTTCTTTCCAGAGATAGCTTTGGTAGTTCTATCTATTCATTGTCATAAGGGAGTGCACTTTTCATGCAAACCATTATGTGGCCTCATATGTGTCCAATGATTATCTAGTTTGATGGGAGCCCAATTAAGGAGGGATTTTTGTAACGCTTTGTGCAAATGGATGTCAATGTCAGTTAATGTACAAGGTTTTTGTTACTTGGAAAATTATGTTCATTTTTTACAATTATTTGTGTCTCTTTCATCGATGTTGGTGGCTTCTTAATTCCTAGTTGCTGAATCTTTTTTACCTGAAAAATGCTATTTGTTTTCCTCTAAGTGATGACTTTTGTGTTAGGATGTAACTCGCTTTCATTGGAGGTGGGATCTACTTTTGTCTTCATATGTTACAATTCTTTTAGAATGCTTACATTGAAATAAATATAGGTGCAAGATTACCTGGTTGATTTAATTACTCTCCCTAATTTTCATGTTAGAGACTTTTTGTATTAAATGCATGAGATTCTTTGCTAATATTCAATATCCAGCATGTTACATTGCTTTTAACATCCAGCATATTTCATTTTGTTATGTAGGTCCATCAGAGGACGCGTAGACGGGAGCTGAAACTCCAGTTTTATATTTTATTTCTGGGATAAATGAATGAGGGTACTCTATAGCTCTGCATAGATAATCTGCTCTAAAACACCATATACTCTTTTGGGGCATAACCCAATTTTTCCTTTTGAGAAAAAAAGTAGCCCTTCTGTTAGGCTTACAGCGAGTAATATAGCTAGCCTGTTTTGTTTGGTGATGGCCTGATGCTGTATGAGATAGTTTTTGAATCTACATTTTTTGGTCAATATGCCTGTTCTTAGTTGTTAGTAAGTGTTAGTTAAAAGTTGTTGATATTTGAGAGGTGCAAATCTGTGGCCATAACAGGAGTTTGCTGCTTCTCTATATTATCAGGCAACTAGTTTTTCTTTGCTAAGGGGGATCCTGGACATGGGAGTCGTCATTTTCCATATCATGTTGCGGGCCATTAAGTTGAGCTGGAAAAAAAAATTAGAAACCGTTATTTATTTTTTTATATATAATCATCTATCATGCTTGTCACAAAATTATATGTTCTGAACCACATCTGAATGCATTGTGAACTGCTAAATTTCAGCTTCCTTTTTAGATCATTTAGGCTCATATTGTCTTGCAAAATAGCTCTTTTGGATGGCTTGGAATCAGTAATTCTTTAGCTTGGTGAATGAGTTTGGTTTTTGCAGTTAACTTTTTGAATCAGTGAATGAGAGATTCAAGATGCTTAATGCTTGTTATTATTCTTAAAGCCTTTGGAAAAATTATCTCCTGTAGCAAATTTATCTAGGCAAGTTGCTTGAGGTGTTTAGTTGAACACAGGGTATTCAACTGATGCCATGAACCAGAGAGAAGGTGATTATGTTCCAATTAGAGATGCAGAGAACGTCCAACTGGGAATGTTTGACAAACCCCTTCCTTGCTTTGGTTGTGGAATTGGATGGTTTTCGTGAGTATTGCTTACCTTCCTCTCCCTTTAGTGCTCTCACACATAGACACACCTTTTTACTGCTGCCTCTACTTGGATTTGTGTTCTCACTCTTCTCTCATGGATGCGCCTTTACTCTACAGCCTTTTGCTTGGATTTGTGTTCCCACTGATGTGGTACTTCTCAGCAATTCTCTACTTTGGGAAGTACTATAACAAGGATCCAAGGGAGCGATCTGGCCTTGCTGCCTGTGCAATTGCTGTGAGTGATGAACTTAATTATTAATCTTTTGTTAGCATGGTTTACCGCCCTCTTCTTTGTCATGTCTGCTGATTGAACATCAAATATGATACTTGCTATTATTAAAAAATGCATAGCTTGGAAAAATTCTGAAATCCAGCCTTCTAGCATTGGAATAAAGTTTTGACAGAGCATCCTGGTGCCACTAAGGAGGTGCCTATGGAGGCGCACCATAGCTGGTGCTAGTGGCAGGTCACTTCCTTAATGCTGAAGAAGTTCAGTGGTCAACTTCCCGAAATTGCAAAATACAAAATTACCCCTAACTAAAACAAAAATCACAGAACTGGCCCTGACAGTTAGACCCCAAAAATATGCCCTATTAACTAGTAAAAGAGTCTAGGTGATCTCTAATTAGGTTCGATCCAAATCCACAAGCTTGTAGCGATAGATTTCCCCTTCTATTTGCATCACAAAATGGCATGTAGACTAAATGCAGTGGTATCCACTTAATGATGTGTGTATTCCATATGATTTTTGTTTATGTGTCTTGTGTTTATTTGTTTAGTCTTGGGTGATGTGATAGATTTAGTCTATCTAATAATTTCTCCTAAAAGAGCTACAAACTGAGCTTTCCAGGAATGAAATAGTTATATACAGCACAATGAAAAGCAACTGGGCAGTCTCATTGTAAATTCCTATCATTTGCAAGAGCAGTGTTTTTGATGGGTGACAGTTCAAATCCTTTTTGCCGAGCACATATTTTTCAATCACGTGTATACTGTCCTCTCACCACTGAACTAGACTGTTACTGCAAAACATTTCATGATAGGTATCAATATAGCTGTGTCTGGAGACTGGAGAGTACTTTATCTTGGGAGAGACCAGAAGTTTCAATGTACTTGTGCCAATCCTAATTGGTGCCACCAGAATTATGTAGGGTTATCTATTGCACATGTTTGTGATGAATTGGTGTGTTTATCTATTTTTTTCAGCAAGTAACATGCATGCACTTGTCTGCAGGCTGTAGTGTTCACAATAGCTGCGGTGATCGCTTTACTTGTTTATTTGTTGTGATTCTCGCCTCGACAGATTCATCTTTGCAGCTGCAGTGTATGTTTCAAAAAGATGAGATGAACCTGATTCCAAGTGCTCAAGTTGTAATGGGCCCAGGACCAAGCTATCTGAAATCTCTGCACTCTTGTACATAATACGAAAATGCTGTACAATGATGGGGGGGAACCCAGCTCAATTGTTAGATCCCCCTTTAGTGCAAATCTGTCTATGTATTCTACCTTGTAGGTTTTAGAAAAGGTGACGACATTTCCTCGATGTGTTCCTTAGATTTTGCTGGAAGCCTGAAGCATGACGAGCGCAGAACCACATGCTTGGTCATTCAATTTAAGCAAAATGACTTGAAATATGAAAATTCCCCATGTTTATTCCTTGCATTTCGTAGAAAGCTGCTCGTGATGTTATTCCGGATCTTAAAAAAATGCACGTTTCTTGTTGTTCATGTCAAGTTCATCTGTCTCCTTGATATGTTTGAAGCCCTAAACTCTGCAGTGCATGAATTGGGTCCAAGCTGATGCATCATTCAGCCAGAAGTGCAGGTCTTGTCCACGATTTGGTTAAATGTAGACGTAGAACATCTGCTTCTGGGCTCTTACAACTAGACTCATGGCCCCGTCCTTCTACCTTGTGCATATTTGATGATTTTTATCAAATTTTCCGTCAGAAAATATCTAAAATAAGAAACTGTTTTCTGCAAGTGAGTTATTTTATCGGTTAGATTCTGTATGACTTCTTCATACCTTTTTAATTAATTCATAAAACTAAATAAGTACCCTAATAATAATAATATTAATTATTCAAGACCTTTTTCTATTTCTTCATAGAACTTGTTCTTCTTCTTCTTCTTGCTTAATCAGCTGCTCCTTTTTCTTCATCAATCCCTTTTTTCTATTTCTTCTTATCTTTTTTAAATATATCCATATTTAGTTTTAAAAAAAAGACATATACCCAAATATCCGTATGTGGTAAGTTATTTATTTTCTAAATCCATGGTTATGATAATTACGAGCAATTATCATAATTATAAAATGATTAACTAAATTATAAAAATATAAGATGCTTTTTATGATTATAATATTTTTTAGGATAACAATATGCTTTTTAAGTAGTATTGTTTTATTGGTAATTACCACAATTACAGAATAATTACACTTGAGTTGTTTGAGTTGTTGAATGATAAAAAAAAAAAATACCAATTATTATTTAAAAATTGATAATTAGATTACAATATAATAGCTTCTCATATTTCTAGAAAGTATCACTTTCTCATCCACCCTTGTCTTAACGTGCATTGTTGTTGGATGGTGGGTATGGCTCCTAGATCGAGAGGGGGTTTGAATTTATTTGAAAAAAATCATAAAAAAACATTATTTAAAGAATTTAAGAGTCTTCATCTAATATTATGATTACGAAAAAACTTAATGATCTGTGAGAGTAGGGACTAGTTATGCATAGGGAAGATTTATCATCCTCAATGCACCTTATCTATGGTAAACAGCATTATCTATTTCTCTGATATAAACTAATATATTGTTTTGTTTTTTAATCGTTGGTCTGTCTAAGGTTTTAAAAAAATCCTTCTCGGTAAAGAGGTTTTTATTTGATCAAGTTAAATCATAGTCATTCTAGAGTCAAAAAATTAAAAAAACAAAAATTATCTTCTTATTCAATATTAGAAATACGTCTTAGATATAAGTTCATAATTTCATACAAAAACAAAAAAACAAAATAATTTTGTTTTTGTTTTTAAAATGTTTTCATAGTTTTAATAAACTAGTTATTAAATTCAAAATGCATGAAAAAAGAAAAAAGAAACTATCTTTTCGTGATTTTTAGTATGGTAAATTATGCAAATATGATTTATTTTTTAGAAACTTGGTTGTATGTGCACACAAATAAAAACATATTTCAAATAGGGGATTTTTTTTTTGTATTTTTTCTGAAAGTTTGAAGAAAAGAAGATATATTTAATATCAGATTTGTATCTTATAGTATAAATCTATAGCCCCGATATTAAGTAAAAATATTGCAAAAAACAATACGAAAGACTCACAAATAATTTTAAAATAGTCCTTGAATTTTTTCAGAATTTTTAAAAATTATTTGAGGTTTATTTGGAAAAACAAGAAAAATCCAGCAAGGAAATCTGTTAAAAGTTTGTTAGAATGTATTTGTCAAATAAGCCTAGTAACTAAAAAATACATTTTTTCCTTTGTAAAAGTTTAGTTCAAACAAACACAGCCTTGAGCCTTTGAAAGGCTCAGCCCAATAAAATGAAGTCGGGCTTCATAAAACCATTTTCGGCCTCCTCCGAAGAAAGAAAATATGGGTTGTCTCTCCTAAAATAAACAAAAAACACAGCCTTGAGCCTTTGAAAGGCTCAGCCCAATAACATGAAGTCAGGTCCGAACTTTCATAATAACCTTGGCTTGAATTGAACCGAAGAGAGCGATGTGAACAGTTCTGAAGGTCACAGATAAAAGAGCTTCATAAAATCATTGTCGGCCTCCTCTGAAGAAAGAAAATAAGGGTTGTCTCTCCTAAAATAAACAAAAGCCTTTTTTCCATGGAAAAGAAAAATAACCCAAATTTTTGAAACAAAGCCTGACCCCTAACAAAAACAAATGCTCTTTTTTTGCTCTTGAAAACATAGTTTTAAAACCCGACCCGGTCATCAACCCGGTCCAGTGATCGGGTCACGGGTCAGATGGATTGACCCGGGTCAACCCAAAAAAAAAACACCTATATAAAACACCTAACTAGTTACAAATTTACAATGCAACACTTACATAAATCAAATTTAAATTTTAAACCAACAACATAAATTTAATTCAATATCCAAAACACAAACCAAATATAAATTCTAAAATATTTTAAACAAAACATCCAACAACATAAATTCTAAATCAACAACATATTCACTTTTGTTGAATGAACACATTAAGTTCTTATGTGTCCATGGGAGCAAAATTCGGATCAAATATCGATGGAAATGAGCATTTGATGTCGAACATCAGGAGGACATTTGCGACATTGTTCAACTTCTCCTTTAGCTCCAGTTAAATGTTGCTTAAATCGATTAATGCCACCACCCGCAAATACTTTAACACAATATAAACATACTAATTTAGTTTTTTTACATCCAACACTAAGTTCAGGAGCTTCCCTACAATGACCCCACGCCAAATCTGTTCTTCCTCTACTACCACTTGACATGGAAATTGAAGGTTGAGATGATTGGGCCGTTGAAGGATCACTACTTGGAGTACTACCATCATGTGAAGACATTTTAAGGACCTGTCATAATTTATAAGATTTTGATGCAACCATATTATTCGATAGTTTCACCCATATTTAACTAGTGTTTTGCCTATGTTTTATATATAAAATACCTTGATATTCTTTATTTTATGTTTTGAAGGCACTTTTGGATGAAAGATGCAAAAAAAGAGTAAATTGGAGATAATTGACAGATTTGACCTTCAGTCGATGTTTTGTGCAGAACGTGAGCTCTAGAGGTTGAAATGAAGTGATTCCAATTAAAAAGATAACATCCATACCTTTCTGGAAATCTAAGTCAAGAAAATAAAATAAGGAAGAGCATGGAAATCGCAGCCTTCAAAGTCAAATCTCGCAATCTGCCAATGTTGACCTTCGGCCATTCCAACTTGAATATCTGGAGCTACAGAAGTCCCATTGATGCAAAATCAATTTTTTTGGATTCATGACTCAAATTTCTATAAACGCTCCAACTTTCAGCCAAAAAAGATGTCATATGAGGGAGATATGATTTTTCAAAGATGACATCTAAATTCTGCCAGCAAACAGGCTTCGTGAAGAAATGAGTCCAAATTACGTTCCGAAGCATCTAAACCGATATCCAAGTTTTTATTTCAGCAATTTAGCTCATTTAAGTCAAAGCTTGAAGATTTCATGCAAGGATATTTCTCCTTTTTTAGGAAAATAGTTATTGAAGTACTTAAATGTAAACAGTCTACTTAATGGAGGACTATTTTGTAAAATAGAGACCTAG
>Ga0307510_10006856_pt1 | contig 13588 bp, 16 predicted proteins | sample 12_EM_MG_FD_207224 | JGI IMG/M metagenome (GOLD analysis project Ga0307510, IMG submission 207224) | Populus trichocarpa ectomycorrhiza microbial communities from riparian zone in the Pacific Northwest, United States - 12_EM | ecosystem: Host-associated > Plants > Roots > Unclassified | place... | reverse complement strand
AGGGCTCCCCAATTTCGTCGATCATTCGATCATAGGGTGCCCTCGATCAGATCATGATCGAGCATGGCCCCCATAATCTGCTCGATCATGATCGTGCCCATCACTCACGGTGATATCCAGCAACATTAGGAATCTCCCCAAATATCTGAGTCTTCCAGATCGATCTAACGATCCCAGATATATAGAGCGCAAAATCCTCTGCTCTCCCTGATAATTATACCCTGTCCCGACTAGGTAATACCAAAGCATCGTATACATTCTCCGCTCGTGGCCAGCCTTCATAGTCAATAAAAAACTTCCGTGCGAACTCAGAAAATTCCATCTCTTTAGTCCGAACCTGCAATTGGTTGACGGTCTTGGTGCTCGCTGTACAATCAACTGCCCATGAAGCGGCACAGCCCTCCGCTTGCCCACACTTTGCAAGAAATTCCTATCTTTGGCCTCCACACTAATCGGAGAACTAGACATTCCATATCTGATAGCCGCATCGAAGAGCTCAATGAGCAGCCTCCTCTTGATTATGTGAACCCCAGAATTGGTCAAGACAGCGACCTCAGTTGGTGGTCGCATTGAACCTCAGGCTCGTTCCCAACCTGGCTGGGCCATTTGCTAGCCGCATAAGATTTTGAAATCAATTCACCCGCCGCAACCCTCAAGTGGAGGTTCAAAGATATTCCCGTCTCAATAAGGGTCGCCCTCGAGGTTCCTTCCGCCAATGTCCGGATTGCCGCACCATCAGGCGCGAGAGAAAGAACTCATCAATAGCTTCCGGTTTATTTAAGAAGTAAAAGAAGTACCCAAGTGCGAATACCTGTTCCCACGGGGTAGGCGTCAAGGTTGGCCCCACTAACGGGGTAGATCGAACCTGAATGACCCGCGTACTGGCCCGGGCAGATTCCGATCATCCGAATCAGTATTCAGTAGCCATATACCTCATATCAAGCGTACAGCCAGTTCAAGTTATCGCAATCAAGTGGGTTCAGCGGGCCTTTTGAGAGGTCACGGGATTGACCGAAACAGGGGGAGTTTTAGGTTCCAGTGCATATTCCCGATCATAACAATGAAGTTGGCAAACGTGTGTCGAAATGAGTGTGTCATGCTCAACTCGGGAATGATGTCATGGATTTTAAAGATAAGGTCATGAGGGTATTTGAAGTTGGGACAATTTCGCGGGATTGTGAATATCATCCTGGTGAAACGTTCCGGGGAGATCTCAGTCCCGTGATCTATTGCCTTCCCAGAGAAAAAATAAGTGACAATTTTATGGGGAGCCATTTCAATTAACCACTAGTCATGAGTATATAGTTTTACGGGTAGTTCAACCACAATCGGGGGCGAAAAGTGGATAAATCCGAGGATCCTGGTAGCCATATTCCTCCAGTGTTTCACCACATAGACATAGTGTTTCTGGAAGGAAGCAATTTCCTTGTTAGCCTCAGCGAAAATACCCTCCAAATCATCCCCATGAAATCTGTCATGGGTGGCTACCTCAAGGTCCCCCTCCGGTAGCTGACTGATCGAAGATAGTGGAGTTTTGGGCTCCGGTAACACCGTGTTCACGATCATAGCCATGATGTTGGCAACCTTGTACGGGAATGGGTACATGACGCTCGATGAGAACGCAGTCTCCACCTTGACATGGAACTCTCTAATAGCTGACGTTCAGGACAGCTCGTCGATTAGATTTCTGGTATCATCTATAACCATCTGGGCAATATATTCCGTATCCTTTGGCCCGCTCAATAGCGGCAATGGTATTCTATGGGCAAATTATGAAGCACCCCCACTAGTTTGGCAAATCTTCCCACATCTTCAGTAAAACAATTTCTCTTCAACCTTCTTCAGCTTCGTCAGCAAATAAACTCCCAAAATATGAACCCGTGAATAGCCATACCCAGAATGTGAATTCATAAATACCAGCATCCCCTCCCCCACCCAAGAATAACTGCTCCGTCCTCTTAGAGCCCTCGCTCTCACTCTCACTAACACCAAGGCCCTTAGTCCGAGAGCTCATTTTAGTCTCCAAAGGTGTAACACCTCTTCCCCCTGTCGCGTTCGAAATAGCCAGTAGGCCGAGCAAGAAGATATCGGTGTTGCCGCGGTAACGAGGACATATTTGACGTCGCTGGCAAAGACCCATAATTCACGAACGTGAGACCCGGCAACCCAATGCACTAATGGTTCCAAGGTAACGAATCGAAAAAGCCATCCAGCCTGGGCTACAACAGTCTAACAGTGGTGATATTATTTGGCTGAGCTTCGTAACCTTGGAAAGACCCCACGCTGTTTTGTCCCACAGGTCGAGACGGTTGTAAACATTGTTCTATGCCTGCTGCAACTCAGTAAACAACCCCATCATTGTATGACTTGTAGCGCGACTGCATTTCTTGAATGATCGAGTCCGGGATATTGCGAAAGCGGTTTTCTGGAACGGCGCCCACGCCGATGAACATGGAAGGCCATGGTCGGGTTAGTGGCTTGCTGCTCGCTGCGTGCAGGCTATCATTAGGCGATATACGTAAATCGGAGGAAGGGAAGAATACTACGAGAACTTGTGTCATCACGATGCTGATGCTTCGCCTCCGTCGTAAGACACTCATTAATGGTTCTAGCAGCGCGTGGCGCAGGCCTCAGATTATCGGTTGAGGAGACAGGCTTTGGAGCCTGTTGAATCCCAGACTCCGATCCAGGAGGCGCAGCGAAGGCTTGTCATTACCGGCAATCTGTGAGGTAAGAGGATCAAGAGCCACCGGTATATTAATTCCATGGGAGAGACCGCAGCTAGTGTTGTTCACGAGCCGGCTCGAGTCTAGTCCAGACCTGGGCTCGAGCCGGCTCGGGTCGTGGCACCCCCGGGCTCGAAGGGCTCGAGTCCGCTTGGCTCGTGCACAACACTACCGGCACTCCCTCCGGCACTGTTACCATAGGGACTCATACTCGGTGAATGGTCCGAGGTGCGGGGTATCGGTGAAGAAAAGCTAGGTAGCGATGAGGAAACGAGGGGTAAATCGGTGAGAAATTGACCGCGGTAGTGAGGGGTAAGAGGGTAGCCCTATTGGAACTGGATATGTTATGATGATAGTAGGAAGGCTATGAGGACAAGTAGTTCTGGGCTTTTGTACTTAAGGGTTCGGTTCACGCACAAGTATAGAAGATAAGTCAGCGAATAGTTTGTTCCTCTCCTACATCTTTTGATTCTCTCTCCCGTGCTTCTTTATATACGATTGGCAGTTCCCCAGAAAAATATAAGTAGAAAATCCAATTAACTCACTTGACCATTGTGTCTGTTTATTCTTTCTAAAAAAGACAAGTTAAAAACCTTTGCCCAGGGGAATTAAAGAAACCTCGCAGAGGTCGATTTAGGCAGAGCAAGTTGTTCAATCGAGTGGATGGTTGATTGAGAGAGGATTGTAAAGACCAAGGGATGGGAAGGGTTGCAAAAAAGTGAGGGGTCGTGGACGATTTGTTTGGCGAAGGGTCGGACTGTCGTTGATCTTATGATGCATTGGGGGCTGAAAATCAGAAGCAGGTTTCTTCTCATAGACGGTGAGGTCACTGATGTCACAATCTAGATTGGGCTTACTCAAGAAACTGCCTGTAGAAAAACTACGTAAAGAGAGACAAATCAATTCTCGGTTAAAGTGAAGAGTGGGGGTAGCGGGATCAAGAAACCGCGAAAAAAGTCTTATTTTTGTGATATATACCGATCGTATGCGAGAAGGCTGGTTTCAAAGAGACGAGTAATTGTGTATAAAAGATAGACTGTGTTCTGTGACTTATCCTTCAACACTCGAGGGCGAACGAAACTCTTAAGTACAAAAAACAATAACTACTGATTCCCAAATATCAGACCACTTTTCCATCTTCTCACGCCACCTTCTTTCTTCTTGGTACCCCGCTCTCCCCTCATGCCCCGCTTTGCTTCCCTGCTTTGCTAGCTTTGCTACGTGTCCTACCCCTCATCTCGCAATGTTCTCCGAGTTCCTAACTCACCGGTGAGTCGCCTGAAAGTCTTCTAGCATCTTCCGTCCTATGAAATGAATGTCGATAGTGTGGGGGTAACGGTCGGTGAGGAAATGAGAAGGAGCGCCGGTGATTAATAAGAAAAAGAACAAGGTCCGCCAACGAAAATCAAGATTGATTGGAAAAACAGCAGTGCCCGCCCCCCCCCCCGACAAAGACGAGCAAAAGAAGCACCAAGAACGTAGGCCCCGCGGGTTCCTCCAGACGACAACCGCGACCGAGAGAAACACACCCCCGTACCCCCCCACCCAGGTGACACTATGCAACTAGAATTAACATTCACTATAAATAAGAAAGGGTTAACGATTTCTCCATACCTTAGCGAGCGAACCGGGAAAACTTCACTGCGGGAGGGTCGGTCTTTTTGGAGCCAACTGTTGTGATGCCATACGGGTCCGGGATCGTACTCTTCAAAAAATAGCTGCGCTGGAAGTGACCCATAGCCAAAATCGCGGTGGTCGAGGCGACGGAGCACACGATGATGGTGATTTGGACCGAATATTTGCTTGCGATCACTGTATTCATTCTTATTGTTAATTGAATAAAGCAGGGATGAATGAGGGGTATACTTACGACTGGAAGCCATGTTTGTGGGCTGTTTGCTTAATGAATGATTTTAGCGATGGGTGTGGATTTCGACGGCGGTGGTAGGAGATAAAGGTGGTGGGGGGGGAAGGAGGAGAAACAAATGGTGCCTTTTAAATATTAAATACGTGTGGTGGTAACGGGTGCCACAGGCTACGCCCACAATTTTCTGCCATACCTTCCTAGCCACAGCCGTCACAACCCTCCCTCAACCTTTACAAACTCAACCTCCACAGCTCCCACAGCTCCGCAACCCATAACCCTACCATACATGCCCATATAAAATCCCGCGGCTAACTTTACCTAGCTGTTTGATATAGTTCTGATTTGGATACACTAGCCTTAATGAGGTCAATACACTCACACCCTGCTATCCCGGCTCTCGATAATCTAGATACCTCGCTGTCCAGTATGAATCTCAGTAGGTTCTGAATTTCATTACACGAGAACCGGGTCAGTTGCCCCGGATCGCTCGCTGTCCCGGACAAATGCTTCGGATTGTGGCCATCCGGGACAGTGGGGTGCGAGTCTAATCGGGAGGCTTAGTAAGCAACAGAGACTCCCATGAGACAATATCGGGAAACGCAAGAGACTAGACAACAAAGATGACAACAACCCCGGATAGTGGCACAAAGGAGGACTCCTCGGCTAAAACATTAGACGGAAGTAGGTTGCTGGGCGGAACTACACAAGTATAGTATCATAAAAGCTCCAATAATTAGACCTCATGTTAAGCTTCCAAAATTGTCTCTCTTAGACACCGCATTATCTAGTATTATCCGGTTTCGCGCCAAGACCGCGCGTTGCTTAGTGTTAGACGGTTCATAGAGTCAGAAATTAGCCTCTGGCACCATGAACCGTCCGGCCTTAAGCGATGCCAGGTCTTGGCGGATAGCCGGGTAATAGGAGATAATACTCTCCCGGTGTTGGGCTGATTTCGCAGGACCCGTTTAGTTTGGATGGTGTGTCGCGCGTGCCGAAATCACCCTCCCGTGCGTATCTGTGGCCTCTTGATAAACCAAACAGTAGAGAGAATTGAATTGACCCCGGAGAGGTGTTGTGTAAGGTCGTCGATATGGAAAGAGTAAATCCCCGATGAAAGTAAGCACAAGAGAGATGGAGTGTCGAGCCAAAAAGTGAGATCCGACCAAAGGAGAAAAGCGCAGGGAGGAAGAAAGAACCAAGTCGTCAAGCTTTTAGACACACTGCACTCTCCTCAGGCAAGACAATTGTCTCTGGTCAACCACTGGGCACGAAGCTGAGAGCGGGATATGTGAGAAGAATGAAATGCGCCCGCCGGCTTGGGTATAGTCAATCCCTCTGTGATCCGCGATTTGCTGAGCAAATACAACTCGGCAGAAGAACCTACTAACCTGACTGATAGGCTAAAGACAAAAGAAGTAAAGAGCGCACCTGGAACGAAGGAAAGGAAAGGTTGTTGATTGGCTGTTTTCCTTGGTGTGGTTGTTCGTTGTTAGGCTAGTCTACATGAGAGGCGGCTTATGTGCTAAAGTGTGTGCGCCAAGCTAACTACTAAACACAGTTTTTCCGTGGGCCCGATTGAGCGACATGACTGCTCTCACTACCCTATCAAACACCTCAGGGCACACCGGTATACTGTAAAAACCGAAATAATTGGGCATGGCGTTAAGACGTCCAGAATTGCCCCTTTTGATTAGGCGGACAAAACACACCGCGAAGATTGTCTTTCAGCCCTCACCTGAGACAGCAGACCTTACCAGGAGAGGCAGCTCCTAGCGTGATGCTCAATTATTTCTGGTTTACGGTAGTGGTTAGCCCCGATAGAGAAGCGAACCCCACTAAGTTACACCCTTCTGACAAAAATAAAAAACCTACCAGAAGACCAGGAAAGACAATACCAACGCTCTACCGTGGTGTTCAATTAGGGCCCCTTTAAGACTTTACCTATGAACGACAGCCTAGCAGCGCTGCATGGTAGCAGATGTTATGTGTGGCTTCGCAGTAAGTGATCTGTTAAGGTGTGAGGGCTAGAATTCTATACTCATGGTTTCGTGGTGTAGTTGGTTATCACACCAGTCTAACACACTGGTGGTCCCCGGTTCGAGCCCGGGCGAAATCATTTATTTTTTACTCTCAAAATATGTTTTCTATTCTCACAACATCTTGTCTTGCATTATATCCAATCGGCTGTTGCGTTGATTGAGATGATTAGACTATCCTTAACAACGGCACCTGACACCTAGACCATACCAAATTCGAAACAATGTGTTGATTTACTAAGGCCCTGTTCGTTTGCAATGGTTCCGACCGTTTCTGCTTTGAAAATGAACTTCTCTCCTTTTTGAAACGGTTATTTGTATACGAAAACGGAACGGTCCCATCACAACCAAACAGGGCCTAAGTATTCGAACACAGTGGACCCATGATTCGTGTATCTCCTCAAGGGTATGGCACCGCACTGACGGCCTAGGTTTGCCCTGCACATTCCTATCATGCGATCGCTTATCACAAGGGCTTCCCACCTTGGCCCCCCCAATGCGTTGGTGAGCTACACTCGAAACCTAGTTCTAGACCTCATAGGGCTAGACTGCATTATCTTCTAGGAAAATCGCAGAGAGGTTTCTTCCCGCCACTTCTAAATCTCCCGGAGATAAAAGTTATTTTTTTTTGACATTCATGGACACAACAGGGTTTATAGTCATTGCCAGTATACCTTGCATATTTGAACCATTTGAAACCAGATAGACAGACCATTCTTTTGCTACCTCTCATGCTACCCGCTGCTGGAGGTTCCACCACTCCCAAAGACGAGTGGCGTAACCTTTCTTCCCAAGCCACCGGAAACTTGGCCTTTGACTCCGTCGAGAACATTTATGGTGACTATTCCAGGACCCTCCGTATCTGGGGGGAGAACTTCCTCGGCACCTTGCATGATCGGATCGCACCCGCTTTGCGAATCGAGAACCTGGGGATGAGTGGAGAGGAAGTTAAGGTTTTCAAAAGGAAATGGGAGGTGAATACCTTTTCTTCTGCTTCCTCTTTGTCTCTCTGGAAATGCTTTCAAGACTGGCATGACAAATATGAATTAGTACCACTTTACCTATTGCGAGGCCGGGTTCAAAGCCAGGATCCTGAACTGCATTATCCCCACCATAGCAAGAGAATGTGCAATGGAGCTATATGAAAGGCATCCTTTATTAATCTTTGTTCCTTCCTCCTTCACTTTTCTATTTCTTCCGTGGTTGCGGTTGTTCGACAGCCATCAAACACAATATGATACCATGCACCGCATATGAAAAGAAATAAAAGGAAAGTCTAATGGAATCTTGGATTACCACGAACTATAACCGAGGAGATTTTACTATTCTAAACGAGTCGACTAGTTAAAATCCTACCTCTAGTCCAAGTAGAAACGGAAGGATAGAAGGGTATTGATTAAAGCCATGACATAAACATAACAATGCTTAAGCTTCTTTTTTCTTTTCCTATTTCCTATTCTTCCCATTTAACTTGGAAGATGCGTCCTTTGGATGGGACAGTTTGGCTTATGGAAATTTTCAATCTCATCGCGGAACTTTCTATATAGTAGCATGCAAGATCATGCGCCCTCAATATATCCACCCTCCCATTGATTAGTACCCATCACCATCAAGAGAGAAGGAAGGATAAATAAACACCAGAATGCCCCCCCCCTTGAATCTCAATTCTCAGCACTTCGCGGGCAAGTTTCTTCAAAACCGGCGTACGTCCAGCGCTCAGCTTTTTGAATCCAGGATGTCGACTAGTATCCCGAATGTCCCTCCTAGGGTGGCTCAATAGCAACATCTCGAGATAATTCTTAACTGCATATGCGACAAGAACCTTGTCCATGAGAATGGCGGATACTTCTTTTTGGACACCTTCGAATTCGATCGCCACCCACGCCATTAGCTGTGTTGCTGCCACACAGCGAGAAAGAAGGAAAGGCACTGTCAATCATATCCACAGGTGTAACACCACTCACCCAAGTCCTCTAATCCGTAACTTTCTCCATCTGTCGCACGAACGTGTCTGGGATTGCGTGTCCGTGATAGTTGACTATCGAGACTCTAGCGAGCGCGGAGCGCTCGTTCGTGCGACCATCCACACCGGCCATATCACAGTCGAGTGAGACTTACTTTCTGGCTCGGGTTGCTGTGGGCGCCCCCGATGCTTCGGCTTCTATGGTGGAACCAGTGGGGGCAAAAGTGGTGCAGGTTGGTAGCGGGTTGTATGCGTTTCGTGGATCTTCGGGGGAGATGCCGCTATCCTCTGCCCAGAGTGCCAGCGCCGCAGAGGGTCTTGTGGTGGCGATGGTGATTTTCGATAGTTTTAAGGTTGGGGTTCGTTTAGAGGCTGTCGTATCCAGGGCGGGTTTGCGGGGTTAGTTATAGTGGTGGTGACAGCTGTGCTGCCCGGTGTCATTTTGCATCCCTTATTATGACATATCCCTTTGTGAATCGGGCAGGGAGATGTGGTGTTTGGACTCACCTCGCTCGTATTGGCTTTTTCGCACATGTGGTTGTGCTGCTAGTGGTTGGACTTGCGGTGGATGGGGACTCGCGCTTTAAAGAATTCGTTGAGGTGGCAGCGGAGGCCTTATCTAGTGTCGTTTGGAGCTGCTCCCATTTCTTGAAAACGCAGTAATCCAGTTATCACGGTGGGTGATTAAACGGTATGGCTTTTTGTAGTTCGGTGGTGTGACAAGTCATCGTGGGCTGGAGATAAGAGGCTGTGAACTTTTTCTGTTGCGCACAATGCAATACTAAGAAGGGTTAGCTTACCGGTACTCGAGTATGTATCGTGCCTTTTTGTCCGGGTTCATGGTTTCATTTCCATGGGTGGGTTGCGAGTGAGATACCGCGATAAATGGTTTAGGCCTTCCACGCTTAATCTCGAATTATTTTTCTGGTATGATATCATATAATGAGTTGAGCTAATAAGGTTTCAAAAGCAAAAACCGTTAAAGCTTTTTTTTTGTTTGTTTAAGCTAACATGTTTACAATTGCACCAGTAAAGCCCGCCGAGCCAACCCAATCTCGATTTGAAAGAAAGAAAAGAAGAGCCCATGGTAGATAACACACAACTCCATGAAACATAACAAAAAAAGTGAAAAAAACACCAGACGTCACCCATTCTTCCCGTACCCATTTCATTAAGTCATTAAACTGAGAGGATCAGCCCCCCATCGTATTATCCGAGGTTTGCGACGCAACATCTAACCCTAGGTCCATACCAGGCGTCTCTCTGCTCTCACTCCTCATTCTTTGGTCTGCCCATGCCATCAGGCTAACTAAGGGGCCAACCGTGGGTTCCTTGGGCACGCCTTGCACTTCGAGAGTCACATCGTTAACTTTGGCCGGAACTTGTCTTCGCAATGCCGGGCCTATCAGTACTGCGAGGGGAGGAGCTAGATTTTCAATTGGAAGCATAGAAGCGCCATCGTGGGCTCAAGATCTTGCAACAACTTTGAATTATCAGGCCATAGAGGAGCTAGATGAGTGGTAGCAAACGCCAACGCTTTGGAGATGTCACGATCGGGAGATTGAATGCCATTGCGAATTAATCCGATCACTGGAGTCTTAAGAGTTGGGGATGCGGGGGAAGGTTCTTCTCGAGAAGCTAATAGCCTGTGGCAAAAATTCTTCAAGAGAGAATAAATCAATTCTGGGTTAAAGTGAGGAGGAGGCAGGGGGATCATGGGATCATGGGGGGGCAACTCGGATGCCAGGAAAAAATAGACATTGATGGAAAAACAACAGCGCTCGTTTCCTTTCCGACAAAGAAGGATAAAATAAGTACACAAGAACGTAAGTTTTCCGCACTTCACGGTGAAAATTGCCATTGGGGGGAACCCATCTCGGCACCCCCTCAACTCGATGCCTCTCTATAATCAGAATTAATATCCACTGTAAATAAGAAAGGGTTAATGGTTTCTCCATACCTTAGCGAGAGAACCGACGGAACTGCGATGCTTGAGCGTCGATTTTCTTTGGGCCCGGATATGGGATCAAGGGGTCGGGGGTTATTTGTTTAACTCTAATAATGTCGTCGGTGAGATCGGTTTTTGTTGTCCGCAGTTTGAATACCAAGTCGTCTTGGACCTGATCGATCTTCTCATCGAGGTGTAAGTGTTCTACCTGGAGAGAGTGGACATCGTAACGCACCCTGTCAACATCCTTGGTGAGGACATAATTGCTTGCGAAAGCGGCAGTGGTTGTGAACAGTGCCAAGCGTCCCGTCCGCCCGGTAGGCACCGCCAGAACTGCAGTCCTCACGCGTCATCTGCAGTCCCCACGCGTCATCTGCAGTCCTCACCCGTCGTCTGCAGTCCTCGCCAATTACCTGTAGGGCCCGCCAGTCACCTACAGGGCCCGCCCGTCATCTCGAGTCACCCGGGAAATTGCGCCACCTGAGACACCTGCAGTCCCCGCCAGTCCGTCCCGGGCAGTCGTCTGGACGGACGCCAGGCGCCAGGATACCCGTCCGGACCCAAAAACGGACGGACTGGACGCTTGGGAACACTGGTTGTGAAAGCAGAGCACACCATGGTGGTGATCTGCACGGAATATTTACCTGCGAACCCTTATTCATCAGTGTTCTCAGCCGTCCGGGGCCCACGTAGCGCCCGGGATCGGGACTGCCAAGACCCCCGGGCGAGACGGGACGGCAAAATGTAGTCCGTCCTCCTCCTTGAATTCACAGGACGGCCGCCATTAGCAAGGACGACGGGCCCCACGACCTGAGACACCTTCTGCGAGGGGACGGCAGGGGACGGCGGAAAACAGCGGAAGACGGGGACGGTGGGGGACGACACAATGTCGTCCGTCCTGGTCTTTGGCTCTTACTTGTCGAGCAATTTCAGGAAAGGACGAACGGACTGCCCCGTTGCGAACACTGGTATTGATTCTAATTGTTAATTGATCAAAACAGGGTTGAATGAGGGGTATACATTACGCCTGGAAGCCATGTTTGTGGGTTGTTTGCTTAATGAATGATTTTAGCGGTAGGTGTGGATTTCAACGGTGGCGGTGGGAGACAAAGCAGGGGGGGGGGGAAGGAAAGGAGGTTAGGACTGCCTTCCCGATTTCGCATATGTAGGCTAAATTGCACAAGCCGGTCGGGGCCAAGCTATGCTGCCGACCTACTGAAATGCAATGTCACGATGCGGTACCCGTGGCTCTAGTGGAGATAGCCATGCCAGTATTTCGGATCTATCATCGACGGTGGTGTTGTTAACCGCGGTTCTGTTGGCAGAGTTTATGTTGAAAAATCTATGGTTGTTATTGAAACAGCTATCGTTATTGTTGAAAGACCTTGTAGTATTGAAAGAGTTATCGGTATTGATAGGAGAGTGATCGCTGTGGGAAATTCGCGACATTTCTCAATTTTTACCGCGTTGAATGTTGAGAGCAAGGTGTTGATTGACTTGGAGTTTGTGAACTCCTCCATGGTCCCGGAGTTGGGGCGGTGGGGGGAAGTATAAATTTTATGGATCACCTGTGCAACCCACACATCTGTAAACAGACGGCAGAGGTAAGAGACCCAATCCACTCCGCACCCATTCAGAACGACCCTCGGGGAGAATGGATACCACGACCTTGGATCGGCGGGAACAGGCCCCAAAGCAGGTTCAGTTAGGCTCATCCAAGAGTACTGGTGGCTGTGATATTTGAAGCTCACCTCCGCTCCTTTCCTCCCTTTTCCTTCCTTCCTTCTAGCTTACATCTATCTGATTCACTCCTGTGTGTTCCACATTTGTACTCCACATCGCTGTATTTTATTTTTTTGACTTTGTCTCTTTATACTTTTCTTTATCTATTCTCTGGTATACCACTTGTTTTCTCGTACTTTCTCTTCTTCAAATCTTAATTGTTATCTTTCACTATCATACCTTCTTACTAGTGTAACTCATAGGCTCTCTGCCTCCTGTAATTCGAATTCAGGTTTGCATTTTTTGTTTTTCAATTTATTTTTATCTTTTTACTTTTTACATTCTTTGTTCGGTTTCCTTTTTCCTCATGCTGTCTATGAGAATTAGCAGGGTTCATGGCATTGTCCTGAGACTGAAGGATAAAATCTAACTTTTTTTTGTTGTGGGTTTCGCTTATCCTAAAATCCAAAATCACTGTCTGGGCCAAGTGGCGGTTTGGGTGGTTATCTACCGCCGTACACCTCGGGAATTATAATTGGGCGTTCCTTCTCCTGTCAATTCCGCTATCATACAACCACAAAAGGTTGCTTGGTTGGCCCTTGTGGCGCCATCTAAGGGATCCCAAGCGCCGTACTATAAACCATCCACCATATACAATTTTAGCAGCTCGCAGCTTGAGAGGGTTAGGGGTATTTCCTTTTGTTTTCCCATTTCGGCTTGTGCAAATCTACACTTGCGGTGCGACTCAGGCTTCGACTCCTTTGAGAGACGTGTAGGCTTCCTTGAGAGTAGGGAGGCACTCTTGTGTTCGGATTCTTAGGCAGAACTATGACGCCGCCCTGGGGAGACTAAGAGCCCGTTTACCTACAGACGGCCGTCTAGCAGCCGGTGACAGTGCCGACCATCAAGGAAAGTCAGTTAGCTAAACGGGCTTTCAGTTATATACTAGGCAGTATATTAGCTAAATGTGCAACAATTCTGTTTTATTTACATACCTTCAACTGTCTGTCTCTTTCTGAAAATTAAATTTGTAATAGTGGTCGTACTAGAAGGTGGCGTCTTAAGCATTTTCTGATAGACGGCGCGAAAGTGTTTGACCAATTTTCCACAGTCCTGGATTCTTGTGGCTACAAGCCTTCCAATGGGTTAACCCGGGCTCAAAAAAGGCCGACCCGACCCGGCCCAAGCCCAGCGAATGCTGAGCCCAACCCGGCCCAACCCAACAAAGGAAAGCCCGGGTTGACCCAACCAACCCAACGAACCCATTGGGCTGAACACCGGAGAAGTGCAGTAACCAGAATCAATCTGAATATATTAATACAAAAC
>Ga0307510_10006854_pt1 | contig 13589 bp, 9 predicted proteins | sample 12_EM_MG_FD_207224 | JGI IMG/M metagenome (GOLD analysis project Ga0307510, IMG submission 207224) | Populus trichocarpa ectomycorrhiza microbial communities from riparian zone in the Pacific Northwest, United States - 12_EM | ecosystem: Host-associated > Plants > Roots > Unclassified | place... | reverse complement strand
GAAGACTCGGTGCGCCGCGCGATGGCGATCCAGCTGATCATCAACCGCGAGTGGGGTCTGGCGAAGAACGAGAACCCGAACCAGGGCGCGTTCATCATCGACGAGCTGACCGAGCTCGTGGAGGAAATGGTGCTGCAGGAGTTCGAGAAGATCGCCGAACGCGGCGGCGTGCTCGGTGCGATGGAGACCGGCTACCAGCGCGGCAAGATCCAGGAAGAGAGCATGCACTACGAGATGCTCAAGCACACCGGCGAGTACCCCATCATCGGCGTCAACACCTTCCGCAACCCGCACGGCGATCCGGTCGTCGACACGCTCGAACTCGCGCGCTCCACGGATGAAGAGAAGCAGAGCCAGCTCAAGCGCCTGGCCGCGTTCCAGGCCCAGCACGCGAGCGAATCGCCCGCGATGCTGGCGCGGCTGCAAGAAGCGGTGATAGAGAACCGCAACGTGTTCGAGGTGCTGATGGACGCAGTGCGCGTGTGCTCGCTCGGGCAGATCACCGGCGCGCTGTTCGAGGTCGGCGGGCAGTACCGGCGCAGCATGTAGCGCAAGCCATGAGCGTTCTGCTGATTCGCCACGGCGAGACCGCGCTGAACGTCGCGCGCATCCTGCAGCCGGCCGACACGCCGCTGAGCGCGCGCGGCATCCAGCAGGCGCAGGCGCTCGCACGGCGGCTCGCCGGCATGGGCGTGGAAGCCATCCTCTCGAGCGATCTGCCGCGTGCGCGGCACACTGCCGAGATCATCAAAGCAGCCACCGGCGCGCCCATCGAACTGTCGGCGCTTCTGCAAGAGCGCAATTTCGGCGACTGGCGCGGCCAACCCTATGACGTGCTGCCGCCGGACCGCCTGCTGATGGCCGAAGCGCCACCCGGCGGCGAATCGGGCGCGGCGTTCGCAGAACGTGTCGCGCAGGCGTTCGCGTTCGTCGTGCAGCGCGCGGCTGGCACGCGCGGCGCGCTCGCGGTGGTCAGCCATGGCCTCACGGTGGGCGCGATGCTGAGCTCGCACATCGCGTTGCCCACCGGCACGGCATTGCCAACGCACCTGGGCAACACCGGCCTGACGATCTTCGATGCGGCGCTACCGCATCTCGCATCGCTGGTGAACTCGACCGCGCACCTGGACGACGGCGTGCGCGACGATCCGCTCGCGCTGTCGGGCGGCTGAGCCGCGCGGGCCGCCCCAAAACCCGCTAGACCAGCGTCCAGCGCCCGCCGGATTCGCGCGCCGTGCCGTCGTCGCGCAGCTTGTGCAGGTGCGCGGTGAGCGAGCGCATCGCCATCGGCAGCAGGCGCGGCTGCACGTCGTCGTAGACGCGCGCGAGCAGCGTGTCGGCATCGCTCGGGCCGAGCGCGCGCATCGCATCGACGACCTTGGCTTCGCGGCGCAGCCGGTGCGCGACGATGCCGTTCATCGCCTGCGCCGGGTTCGCCATCAGGAAACCATGGCCCGGCGCGAGCCATTCGAGATCGCGCGTGGCGAGCTCGCGCAGCGACGCGATGTAGGCCGCCATGTCGCCGTCCGGCGGGTTGATCACGACGGTGGACAGCTGCATCACGTGGTCGCCGGTGAACAGCAGCTTCTCTTCCTCGAGCAGATAGCAGATGTGGTTGGACGCATGCCCCGGCGTGTGGATCGCCTGCAGCGTCGTCGTCATGCCCTCGGGCGCGGGCAGCTCGAAGCGCTCGCCGCCGGCCAGCGCCACATCGGGCGCGAAGCTCGCGTCCTGCCACATCGGGTGTGCCGCGACGCGGCCGTGCACCAGCGCGCCGGTGCGGACCTTCAGCGGCACGCATGCGGGCGAGTGATCGGTGTGGGTGTGGGTCGCGAAGATCCAGCGGATGGGGCCAGGCGCGGCGGCGAGGATCGCCTCCACGTGCGACGCATGCAGCGGGCCCGGATCGATCACGGCCCACTCGTTGCGCGGCCCGCCGCCGATCAAATAGGTGTTGGTGCCCGGCCCGGTCATCACGTTGCCGTTGTCGGCGGTCACGCGGATCACGCGCGGCGACAGGCGCACCGGCGTGCCGACCTGGATGTCATAGCTGCTCGTGCCGTGGCCGGCCGGATCGATGCGGCCGATCTCGGCCCACGCAGGTTCATCGGGCAGCACCGGGCGCATGCCCTGCGAACCCGAGCCGACGCGCGGCATGATCAGCGCGATGTCGCGCGGCGCACGCGCCCAGGCGAGCAGCGCGGCGACGTTGTCGAAGCGCGCGGCCAGCTTCAGCGTGGTCTGCGTCGGCGTCATCAGCTTGAGCTCGACGGCACGCGCGAGCGCGTCGGCGGGCCGCAGCCAGAGCTGCTCGACCATCTCGGTGCCATCGAACGCGGCGGTCTGCGCGGCCGGCGCCTCGGCGATGAAGAAGCGCGTGTCGAAACGCTTGGCACGGCCGAGCGGTGTGAGCCAGTGGCTCAGGTAGACAAGTCTGTCTACTGCGAGCGTCAGGCCGAATTCGCGGCACAGTTCGGCGATGCTGCGCTCGCCGCGGTGCAGCGGGCCGCGCCAGCCGCGCAGCGGTGCGTGGGCGGGGTCGTCTAGCCGCACCATCGCGCCGCTCGCGCCAGCCACGCCGCTCGGATCGGGCACGCCGTTCGCCTCGGTCGCGAACAGCAGGCCCGACTCCTCGAAGCACTCGCGCACCGCGGCGACGTAGTAGCTCAGCGCGCCGCTCGGCAGCCCGAGCCGCGCGTTGGCGGCGGCCGCATCGACGCCGCCGCAGAACGCGTCGGCCAACGCGTCACCCGCGTCGACGATGCCGCCGGGGAAGACCCACGCGCCGCTGTTGTGGTCGCCGCGTTCGGCCCGGCGCGACAGCAGCACCTCGATGCCGCCGGGCGCATCGCGCACCACCACCAGCGTGGCCGATGCGCGCGGCGGGCGCGCTTCGGTGGAGGGAGCGGGCGGGGAGACGACGTCGCTGGCGGGCATGGTGAGGTGGCTCGAATCGAATCGAAGGAATGGGGGGAGGTGATTGTCAGCCCGCGAGGCGGCGCTTGAGCGCCATCGCCGCAGCCGGCGCCTTCTCTTTCGCGCCGCTGATGAAGAACATGAACACATCGCGCGCAGCGACCGCCGCCGGCCCCGGCTCGACGCGCGGCACGCCGGCGGGCTCGTGGCCGTCGCGCCAGGCCTGTCCGCAGGCGGCAAGCTGGTCCAGCGCCTGCGGCGTGCAGCCCTCGGGCAGCGACGCGTCGGTGCGCATCATGCGGGTGTAGACGAAGTCGCCGGTGAGGTCGGCGAACGACGGGTAGTCGTCCGAGTCGGTGAACACGGTGGCGTGGCCGTGGCGGCGTGCGAGCGCAAGGTACTCGGGCGACTTGAAGGTCTCGTGGCGCACATCCAGCACATGGCGCAGCGCGATGCCCTTCACCTGCGCCGGCAGCAGCGCGAGGAACGCGCCGAAGTCGGCGGCGTCGAAGCGCTTGGTCGGCGCGAACTGCCACACGATGGGCCCGAGCTTGTGCGCGAGCTCGTCGATGCCGCTGTTGACGAAGCGCTCGATGGATTCGCCCGCTTCGGCCAGCACGCGCCGGTTGGTCGCGAAGCGCGAGGCCTTCAGCGAAAACATGAAATCGTCCGGCGTTTCGTCGCGCCACTTCGCGAAGGTGGCCGGCTTCATCGAGCTGTAGTAGGTGCCATTGACTTCGATCGCGCTGAGCTGCCGGCTCGCGTACTCGAGCTCGCGCGCATGCGACCAGCCCTTGGGATAGAAGTTGTCGCGCCAGGGCTCGAAGGTCCAGCCGCCGATGCCGACGCGGATGTGCTTGCTCATCAGATGACTCGCTCCAGGTTGGGTTTGACGCGCAGGACATCCCGCGCCAGGTTCTCGCAGAGGCGCGCCACGCGCAGCAGCGCCGCGTCGCCCTGCGGCTTGCCGATCAGCTGCAGCCCCATCGGCAGGCCTTGCGCATTGAAGCCGGCCGGCACGCTGATGCACGGCAGGCCGGCGAAGGTGGCGTAGATCACGACCTCCATCCAGCGGTGGTAGGTGTCCATCTCGCGGCCGGCGATGTGCGTGGGCCAGCGCTGCGCGGCGTCGAAAGGCCAGACCTGCGCGCTCGGCAGCGCGAGCACGTCGAAGCGCTCGAACAGCGTCAGCATGTGCTGGTAGAACGCGCTGCGCTGCGCGCTCGCGTGCAGCGCCTGCGCGCCGGTGAGGCTCGTGGCCTGGTCGTGTTCCCACAGCGCCTCGGGCTTGATCAGCGCGCGGTTGGACGGCTTGACGAGGAAGGGTGCGATGCGCGAGGCCACGAGCCAGCGGCGCCACACCAGCCAGGCCTGCCACACCGCATCGGGCGGGTAGCCGAGCGCCGTGGGCTCGACCGCACAGCCCGCGCTGCCGAGCCGCCGCAGCGCCTGCTCGCAGACATCGAGCACGCCGGCCTCCATCGGCAGATGACCATCGAGATCGGCGAGCCAGCCGACGCGCACCGTGGTCGCCTCCAGGTCGTCCAGCCCGTCGGCGAACGATGCGTGCTGGGCCAACGACAGCGGCACGCGCGGATCGGGCCCGGCCTGCACATCGAGCAGCCGCGCCACGTCTTCGACCGTGCGGCCCATCGGCCCTTCGGTGCCGAGCTGCGTGACCCACACATCGGTCACCGGCCATTGCGGCACGCGGCCCTGGCTGGGGCGCAGGCCGAAGACGTTGTTCCAGCCGGCCGGGTTGCGCAGGCTGCCCATGAAGTCGCTGCCGTCGGCGACGCTGAGCATGCCGGTGGCGATAGCGACCGCCGCGCCGCCGCTGCTGCCGCCGGCCGACTTGCTCGGATCGAAGGCATTGCGCGTCACGCCGAAGACTTCGTTGAAGGTGTGCGAGCCCAGCCCGAACTCCGGCGTGTTGGTCTTGCCGATGACGATGCAGCCCGCGGCCTTCATGCGCTGCGCGAGCAGGCCGTCGTGCTTGGGGATGAAGTCGCGCAGCAGCGGCGAGCCCATCGTGGTGAGCAGCCCTGCGGTGGGTGCGATGTCCTTGATCGCCTGCGGGATGCCGTGCAGCCAGCCGGTGGCGTCGCCGCGTACGCGCTGCGCGTCGCACGCATCGGCCTCGCGCAGCAGCGCGTCGCCATCGCGCAGGCTGACGATCGCGTTGTGGACCGGGTTGACTTGCGCGATGCGCGCGAGCGTGGCCTGCATCAGCTCGCGGCAGGAGAGCTCGCCGCTGCGGATCAGGGCCGAGAGCGTGCTCGCGGAAAGATCGGTGAGTGGCATGCGTTCAATCCGTCGATCGCCGCCACACGGCCGCAAGCGCCCCGAGCTTTTGCCACAGCGTCAGTCGGTCATCGGACAGCGCGTCGAGAAAGTCGGACAAGCCTTTGGACTTGCCCATCGTGTAGAAGGTCAGCACCGTCGTGATCACGAACACGATCGCGAATATCCACAGCTTGCGCACCATCGGCGCGTCGGCCTCGGCGAGCAGGTTCATGCCGAGGAAGCCGGTCGTCACGGTGCCGATCAAGCCGAGGATGGTGACCACCGTGAGCCGCACCACGGTGTTGGCCTGGCGGCGCAGGCTGTCGGCGTCGAGGTAGCCGCTCATGTCGGCGATGCGCTCCTTGACCTCGCGGTACAGCGGGTCGAGCTCGAGGTGCGTCGCGCACAGCCGGAACAGCGCGCGCACCTGCGCCTGCTCCGAGACCTCGTGGAACCAGTAGCGGTGCGTGAAGCGAAGAAAGCCCTCGAAGCTGCTGCGGATCGAGCGCTTGAAGCGGCGCACGCTTGCGGCGTCGCCGACATCGAGGTTCTTCAGCGCCTCGACCAGCCGGTCGGACGACATCAGCAGCGCGGCTTTCTGGAAGTGCACGATCATGAACAGCATGAAGTGCTGATGCCGGAACTGCGCCAGCACCCCGCGGTCGCGGCAACCGTAGAACTCGCTGCGCGCATCGCCGACGACGATCAGCGCATGGCCGCTGCACAGGTAGCGCGTGTTCGGCGCGGCGCCGGCGTTGGCCCAGAAGCGGTCGTAGCAGTAGCGCTGTTCGAAGTCGGCGACATGGTCGGCGCCGTAGGGCAGCTCGTGGCCGGCGGTGCCGGCCAGCGTGGCGCCGTCGATCGCGTCGCTCAGGCCGCCGTTGTCGCTGCCGCCGGCGCCGGTGACGAGGCCGAGCCGGATGAAGTCGTTGCGCGTCAGCGCGCGCGGGTCGTCGAGCGCGAGAAAGCCCATCACCGGCATGCGGTAGTACTCGATCTGCCGGTAGCGCAGCTCGCCGGGATCGTCGGAATGGTCGGCCACCAGCGGGTGCAGCATGAAGGCCCAGTGCGCGGCGATGCGCGGCGCGCGGTGCTCGGCCACGTGCTCGAGAAACGCCTCGCGCTGCTGCGCGTCGGAGCTGGCCATCACGTTTCCGGCGGCGTCCAGCCATTCGACGCTGGCCATGCTGTGCAGCGCCAGGCCCTGCGCGTCCCAGCCGGCCGGGTAGCCGCGGCCGAAGCGGTAGAGCTGCTCCTGCGCCTGCGCGAGCGAGAGGTCGTTGGCACCGATCTCGACGTTGAGCAGCACCACGTCGACATCGAAGAAGAAGTACAGGTCGACGTGGACGATGTCGAGCGTGAACGGCGCGTCGCCGGGCTTCGCGCGGACGCGGACCTTGGCGACGTCTTCGCGGCGGAACACGCGCATCGGCGCGTCCGCATCGCGACCGTTCTCGCCGCGGCCCCCACGGCCATCGCCGTAGAGGAAGCGCTGAACATACGGCAGGAAGCTGACGAACTCGTTGTAGTGCCGCTCGTGAAAGCGCGAGGTGTCGCCGGTGTATTCGTCGACGACCTCGCGCCACGGCGAGGCCTCGCCCAGATCGCGCAGGATCTGCCATGGCGTGCGGTGCGGGCGCTGTGCCGCGCCGGCCGCGCGCGGCGCCGGCATCAGCCGCAAGGGCCACAGCAGGATCTGTCGGAAGTGGCGCACCACCAGATCGCCCGAGGCCGTGGCAGACGCGCGAAAGGATTCGGCAGTGTTGGCGTGCATCTCGGGTCCCGTGGCGCTTCGGCTCCGGGTGCTGAGCCGGACGATGCGGAGCGACCATTCTGCCCCGGTGCGCGCGGGCGTGCAGCGGCCCCGACACGATTCGTAGGCAATCCCCTACAGTGATTTGCCCGATCCTCCGATGGCCGTTGCGCGAAGCGCGCCACAGAATTTCCGCATCAAGTCCGCGCGTGCGGCGAGGGAGTTCGAGATGGCCAACGATTCCGACTGGGTCGCCGACGTTCGGCGCTGGGTGATGAGCAACGCCGCGTCGCCGCAGGGCACGCAGGCCGCTGCCTCCGAGACCGACTCCGAAGCGCTGGGCTACGAAGCCGCCGACCCGAGCTTGCAGGCGGCCCACTGGCCGTCTTCATCGTCAGGCGCGAACAGCGATTTCGCGCGTCTTCGCTGATCCTTCGCTGATCGTTCAGCGAACGCGCTCTGCGGCGCTCACCACGGGTCCAGCCCGCGGGTGGTGACCGGCGCCACGCCCGACGACGCCAACCCCTTGACCAGCCAATCACGCGTGGCCGCCGGATCGATCACCGCATCGATCTCCAAGGTGGCCGCCATGTTGATCGCCTTCCCCTTCTCGTAGTGCTCGTCGACGAGCCGCTGGTACAGCGCCTCGCGCGCCGGCCGGTCAGCCACGGCCTCGAGCTCCTTGCGGTAGCCCAGACGCACCGCGCCCTCCAGCCCCATCGCGCCGAACTCGCCGCTCGGCCAGGCCGCCGTGAAGACCGGCGCGTGGAAACCGCCGCCGGTCATCGCCATCGCGCCCAGGCCGTAGCCCTTGCGCAGCACCACCGACAGCATCGGCACGCGCAGGTGCGCTGCCGCCACGAACATCCGGCTCACATGCCGCACCTGCGCCTGCGTCTCGACCTCGGGGCCGACCATGAAACCCGGCGTGTCGACCAGCGACACCAGCGGCAGACCGTGCGTGTTGCACAGCTGCATGAAGCGCGCCGCCTTGTCGGCGGCATCGGCGTCGATCGCGCCGCCGAGGTGACCCGGGTTGCTCGCGAACAGCCCGACCGGCCGGCCCTGGATGCGCGCGAGTGCGGTGAAGATGCCGGCGCCGAAACCGGCGCGCAGTTCGAGCAGCGAACCGGTGTCGGCAACCAGGCGCATCACCGCGCGCATGTCGTAGGCGCGCACGCGGTTCTCGGGCAGCGCGCTGCGCAGCAGCGCGGGATCGGCCTCGGCCCAGTCGGCCACGCGGCCCTGGAAGTAAGACAGGTAGCGGCGCGCCGCCTGCACGGCCTCGGTCTCGTCTTCGACGAGCACATCGATCACGCCGTTGGCCGACTGCACCTCGCTCGGGCCGATCTGCTCGGGCTTGAACACGCCGAGGCCGCCGCCCTCCACCATCGCCGGGCCGCCCATGCCGATGTTGCTGCGGCGTGTGGCGATGATCACGTCGCTGCAGCCGAGCAGCGCGGCATTGCCGGCGAAGCAGCGGCCGGCGACGATGCCGACCACCGGCACCTGGCCGCTCAAGCGCGCGTAGCTCGCGAAGCTGCCCACATGCAGGCCGGCGACGACGGGCATGTCGGTGTCGCCCGGCCGGCCGCCGCCGCCCTCGGCGAACAGCACGACCGGCAGCTTCTGCTGCAGCGCGATGCCGAGCAGCCGATCGGTCTTGGCGTGGTTGCGCATGCCTTGCGTGCCGGCGAGTACGGTGGCGTCGTAGGCCATCACGACGCAGCGCGAAGCCTCGGCGCCGAACAGCGCGCCGTTGATGCCGCCGATGCCGGTCACCATGCCGTCGGCCGGCGTGTTGGCGATCAGGTCATCGAGCGTGCGGCGGCTGCGCTGCGCCGCGACCGCGAGCGCGCCGTATTCGATGAAGCTGCCGTCGTCGCACAGCGCGGCGATGTTCTCGCGCGCGGTGCGCATGCCGAGCGCGTGGCGCTTGGCGACGGCCTCGGGGCGTTGCGCATCGAGCGTGAAGGCGTGGCGCGCGATCACCTCCTGCAGATCGGCGCGCAGCGGGTTCGCGGCGGCGGAGGGCGCCTCTGCCAGCGGCGCTGCCGGCGCGGCCTCCGCATGCGGCGCGCTCGACACCGGCGCCAGGCGCACCAGCAGATCGCCTTCGGCCACCAGCTCGCCGGCACGCGCGCTCAGCGCGCTCACCTGGCCGTCGGCCTCGGCGCAGAGTTCGTGCTCCATCTTCATCGCCTCGACGATGAGCAGCGGCTGGCCGGCGCGCACCGCCTGGCCGACGGCCACCAGCACGTCGACCACCGTGCAGGCCATCGGCGCGTGAATCTTGTCTCGGGACATGCGTATCTCTCCTCGCGGCCCACTGTAACGAAGTCGAACTTGTGCGCCTGACACCTGGAAGACACCGCGCGATGCCTTATCGTGCGGCCCCACTCTCACACACCCGCACCGAGCCGATGAAGAACCCCACGAAGGATCTCCTGCGCGCCTGGCCTGTGGCGTTGGCGCTGCTCGCACCGCTCGCGCCCGCACAAGGCCTCTCGCCGACACCCACGCCTGCCGACACGCCCTACCCGGGAACGCTCTCGCTGCAGGTCGACGCGACCGACCTCGATCGACGCATCTTCCGCGTGCGCGAGACGGTGCCCGTCTCACCGGGGCCGCTGACCTTGCTGTATCCGCAATGGCTGCCGGGCGACCACTCGCCGAGCGGCGTGATCTCGGCGCTGGCCGGCCTGCAGATTCGCGCCGGCGGCCAGAGCGTGGCGTGGCGCCGCGACCCGCTGGACATGTACGCCTTCCGCGTCGAGGTGCCGGCCGGCGTGAGCGCACTGGAGCTCGAATTCCAGTTCCTGTCGCCGGTGAGCGGTGAGCGCGGCCAGGTCGTGATGACGCCCGACATGCTCGATGTGGCATGGAGCTCGATGCTGCTGTACCCGGCCGGTCATCTGGACTCGCGCATCGCGATCCAGCCCACGCTGAAGCTGCCCGAAGGCTGGCGCTTCGGCACCGCGCTCGAGACGGCGGCGCAACGCGGCGCGGTGGTCGAGTTCAAGCCGGTGAGCGTCGAGACGCTGATCGACTCGCCGGTGTTCGCGGGCCGCCAGATGGCGCGCATCGACCTCGACCCGCAAGCCGCCGCGAGTGGGCGCGCGACTGTGCACATGAGCATGATGGCCGACTCCGCGGGCGAGCTTGCGATCAAGCCCGAGCAGCTCGCAGCGCACCGCGCGCTGGTCACGCAGGCCGATCGCCTCTTCGGCGCGCGCCATTTCGCGCACTACGAATTTCTGCTGGCAATGAGCGAGAACTTCGGCGGGGTCGGGCTCGAGCACCATCAGTCGAGCGAAAACGGCGTGCAGCTCGGCTACTTCAGCGACTGGGACAAATCAGGCGACGAGCACGACCAGATCGCCCACGAATACGTGCACTCGTGGAACGGCAAGTTCCGTCGTCCTGCCGACCTGTGGACGCCCAACACCAACACGCCGATGCAGGACAGCCTGCTGTGGCTGTACGAAGGCCAGACGCAGTTCTGGGGCACGGTGCTCGCGGCGCGCTCGGGGCTGGTGCCGCTCGCCGAAACGCTGGACGGCCTGGCCGCCACCGCGGCCTGGGTCGACGGCCAGAGCGGCCGCGCCTGGCGCGACCTGCAGGACACGACCAACGCCGAGATCATCACCAACCCGCGCCAGCGCGGCCTGTGGAACGACTGGCAACGCGGCAGCTCCGACTACTACGTCGAGGGCCTGATGATCTGGCTGGAGGCCGACATGCGCATCCGCGACGCCTCCAAGGGCGCGCGTTCGCTCGACGATTTCGCGCGTGCCTTCTTCGGCGTGGAGCCCGGTCGCGTGGCGCCGCTGCTCTACACCTTCGACGACATCGTCGCGACGCTGAACCGGGTGCAGCCGATGGACTGGGCGGGCTTTCTGCGCAGCCGGCTCGACACCCACGCCAGCGCGCCGCTCGAAGGCCTGACCCGCGGCGGCTGGCGGCTGGCCTGGGGCGACGAGCCGAACAGCGCGAGCAAGGCCTACGCGGCACGGCGCAAGTTCGACGACTTCGAGTATTCGCTGGGCATCGCCGTCGGCAAGGGCGGCCGGCTGCAGGCGGTTCGCTGGGGCAGCCCGGCGTTCAACGCCGGGCTGGGCGTGTCGACCGAGCTGCTCGCGGTCGATGGCCGCGCGTATTCGGTCGAGCGCATGAAGGAGGCGATCACTGCGGCCAAGACCGGCACCGCGCCGCTGCAGCTGCTGGTGAAGGACGGCGATCTGTACAAGACCGTGGCCGTCGACTACCACGGCGGCCTGCGCTACCCGAAGCTGGAGCGCATCATCGACGTGGCCGACCGGCTCACCGTGCTGCTGAAGCCGAAGTCCTGAATGTTCGCGCCGCTCGGCGGCGCGAACATTCAGGCGTACGCGTTCGGGTAGCGGTCGACGGTGAGGCCGTTCAGGTCGATGCCGGCGCCGCGGCCCGAGATCACGTCGGCCATCACGCGGCCGGTGCCGGCGGCCATGGTCCAGCCCAGCGTGCCGTGGCCGGTGGCGAGGAACAGGTTGGGCAGGCGCGTGGCGCCGACGACCGGCGTGCCGTCGGGCGTCATCGGCCGCAAGCCGCACCAGAACTCGGCGCGCGACACATCGCCGCCGCGCGGGAACAGGTCGGTCACGACATGCTCCAGCGTCTGGCGGCGCGCGTCGTGCAGCTGCAGCGTGTAGCCCGCGAGTTCGGCGGTGCCGCCGACGCGGATGCGGTCGCCCAGGCGTGTGACCGCGACCTTGTGGGTCTCGTCCATCACGGTCGACTCCGGCGCGCCGCCGGCATCGGTGATGGGCACGGTGATCGAGTAGCCCTTGACCGGATAGACCGGGATGCGGATGCCGACGTTCTTCAGCAGCAGCGGCGAGTAGCTGCCGAGCGCGACGAGGTAGGCATCGGCCCTGAGCGTGCCGGCATCGGTGACGACGCCGTCGATCTGCTGGCCGGCCTTCACCAGCTTCTGGATCTTGGTGCCGTAGCGGAACTGCACGCCCTGCTTGACCGCGAGCGCGGCGAGGTTCTGCGTGAACTTGAAGCAGTCGCCGGTCTCGTCGCCGGGCAGCAGCAGGCCGCCGACGAACTTGTCGCGCACCGCGGCGAGCGCGGGCTCGTGGCGGATGCAGCCGTCGCGGTCGAGCAGCTCGAAGCCGACGCCGTAGCGCTTCAGGATCGCGATGTCGGCGGCGGTGCCATCGAGCTGCGACTGGGTGCGAAACAGCTGCAGCGTGCCTTGCATGCGCTCGTCGTAGGCGATGCCGGTCTGCGCGCGCAACTCCTTCAGGCAGTCGCGGCTGTACTCGGCCAGCCGCACCATGCGGCCCTTGTTGATCTCGTAGCGCGCGCTGGTGCAGTTGCGCAGCATGGCCATGCCCCAGCGCACGAGGTTCAGGTCGAGGTGCGGGCGGATCACCAGCGGGCGGTGGTGCATCAGCAACCACTTCACCGCCTTGACCGGCACGCCCGGCCCGGCCCAGGGCGCCGAATAACCGGGCGAGACTTCACCGGCGTTGCCGTAGCTGGTTTCGAGCGCGGCGGCGGGTTGGCGGTCGACCACGGTGACCTCGTGGCCCGCGAGCGCGAGCTGGTAGGCCGAACTCACGCCGATCACGCCACTGCCCAAGACGAGAACCTTCATCGATCACCTACTCCGAGCGCCGCGCGGGCGGATGGCGTCAGTGTACGGGGCGCATCGCGCCGTCACGGCCCTGACACGCGCCTGGATCTTGCAAGCAGCGAGAATGCGCACAGACTCCAGGACCACCATGCCCATCGTTCCCACCTACATCGCTCCCGCCCGCTTCGACGACGCAGCCGCTGCGCTCGAGCAGGTGCGCGCCATCTACGACAGCAGCATCGCCCATTTGCGCGAGGCCTTGCAGAGCTTCGTCGGCGGCGACGAGCTCGCCGGCCGCGTGCGCGCCTGCTACCCGTTCGTGCGCGTGCACACCGACACCGTGGCGCGCGCCGATTCGCGCCTGAGCTACGGCTTCGTGAGCGGCCCCGGCACCTACGAGACCACGCTGACGCGGCCCGATCTGTTCAGCAGCTACTACCTCGAACAGTTCCGCCTGCTGCTGAAGAACCACAACGTCTCGCTCGAGGTGGGCACCAGCGCGCACCCGATCCCCGTGCATTTCTCGCTGGCCGAGAACGACCACATCGAGGGCAACCTGAGCGCCGAGCGCCGCATGCTGATGCGCGACCGCTTCGACCTGCCCGACCTGAACGCGATGGACGACGGCATCGCCAACGGCACCTTCGAAACCGAGCCCGGCACGCCGCAGCCGCTGGCGCTGTTCACCGCGCCGCGCGTCGACTACTCGCTGCACCGGCTGCGCCACTACACCGGCACGGCGCCGGAGCATTTCCAGAACTTCGTGCTGTTCACGAACTACCAGTTCTACATCGACGAGTTCGTGCGCCTTGGCCACGAGACCATGGCGAGCGAGGCGCGCGCGCAGGACTACACCGCGTTCGTCGAACCCGGCAACGTGGTGACGCGCCGCGCCGGCCTGCCGATGCAGCCCGGCGACGCACTCGGCGCGCCGCCGCCGCGCCTGCCGCAGATGCCGGCCTACCACCTGGTGCGCGCCGACGGCAGCGGCATCACGATGGTCAACAT